>ULQL01049168.1_pt1 | contig 12532 bp, 6 predicted proteins | sample 1954411 | NCBI WGS metagenome assembly ULQL01 (sample SAMEA4835654, study PRJEB28245) | human gut metagenome | biome: gut microbiome; material: fecal sample | place: Denmark | collected 2008 | reverse complement strand
AGGCCACCGTCCTACTTGGATAATTTATGAAAATTTGTGTTCATGAAAACGTGCGTCGCGCGAAATAGATTGTTAAAAACACAACAATATCATTTGGTCCAGTATTTGAACCGTAATACTGAATAATAAAAAAATCGCATTGCAGGTAATTGCTTCCTACAATGCGATTGTTGTTTTTATAGTTTTATGGTTGATGATTATTGTTCTTCATCATCGGCCCACACGTCGTAGTGTTTACCACTGGCCCATTCTTGAGTTGAGGAGCCACCTACTGTTAAGGTTCCGACACCAGTGTCATGGTTTAGAGAACCAGCCATGATGGTCATTGTTTCAAGGGTAGTAATGTTGACCTCTGGCATTATATATTGTTTCTTTTCCATATCGTTTGTTTATTAGTGGGTTAAACAATGTGTGCTTATTTTACAAGATACTTTTTGCCGTTCTTGATAACGATGCCCTTATAAGCAGCGTTCACCTTCTGGCCAGCGAGATTGTAAAGGGTGTCATCGTTGCTTTCTGCAGCGTTTACGTTGGTAATGCCAGTAGTTTCCTCGTCATCGAAGTTCAACTTTGCAGAAGTGCCTTGAGGAATACCTGTGAAGTAAGCACGGAACGGAGAAATCTTTGTGCCGTTTGCTTTTACGATAGAAGCGTTTATACCGTCATTTTGCAGTATCCATTGGTTGCCGTCAGTTACGAGAACCTCTTTCCAGTTGCCACAGAAATATACGTTGGTGTCACCCAATTTTATCGTGTTGGCATTATTACCAACATAATTGCCGAAATTAATGTCACCTGTCCATGTCCAGTTCAATTCGATGTCTTGGTCTGTTGTATTGCGCAAGATGCAAGGGAAGTTTCCAGGCACTTCCACAGCTTTGCTGAAGTTAATGATGTTGTTCTTAGTATCATAATTTGTAGCTTCCCAAACATACAGACCTTCAGGGATGGATGTGATAGCAAAAGGTACGCATATTGAGGCGTGGTCACCTGCCTTGATGGTGCGAGTCACCTTGCATCCAGTGCTTCCAGTGCTAATAAAGTCGTTCAAGTTTCTCAGACCTCCTGTCCAGAATGGCTCACCAGGAATATCAACAAATTCAAGTTGTTTAATGGGATGATAATATCCATTTACCAATACTACTAAGTTTGCCATATCTTTAATAGCATCATATTTGCTATCAGCAGAATATACATCATCAGCCACTGAACCTGTTGCTACGATGATAGCGTTCTTGCGCAAGGGCTTGATGGTGATGCCATCTTCAATAGTAGTTACACCTGTCAAGTCGATGTTCATAGCATCAACATTGTTAATCTGCTCAACTTCGGCAGCAGTGATAGGACCAACCACCTTGGCAACATTGCCACTGGTAGTGATGTTAAACTTGATGTCGGCCTTTGTTGCATAGATGTTGTCGAACAGCACGGTATAGTCGTGTTTAGCATCAGTGCCGATGTTGAATTTTATGTATTCCATACCAGTGCGAGCAGCATCGTTAAATGGCACCTCTATATGGTTCCATCCGTTTTTAAGCGTTCCTGTAGCTTCGGGAATCGATGATTTTTCAAAGGTAATTCGATACGGAATGTTTTCAAAAGCATAAATGTCGGCGCAAAGTTTGGTGTAAAGGGTCATGTCTTGAGCTCCCTTAGAAAGTCCCCATGTGCCAACACCTGTAACACACTTGGCTTGATCGGTAGCAGAGAGGTTGATGTCGGTAGATGTGGCCCATCCTTTTTCCCAACCGCTGTTATACTCTTCAATGTTTTCAACGGTATATTGGTCGCTATAGTAAGCCAAAACGTTTTCTGCTGCCTCAGTAGGTGTGGGTGCAGAGCCCACAAAGTAAACCTGTGTTGTAGAGGTATTTGTGCCACTGGTAGCTGTCAGGGTATAGGTGCCCTCTGCATCGGCAGTGATGGTCAGGTTGTTGCCATCGGCAGTGAGGTGTGCGCCATCGCTAATGGTATAAGTAACAGTGCCATTGAACACTGTTCCATCAGATGCTTTTGGGGTAACGGTTGTGTTTAGTGTGCTTGTAGCTCCAGTGAAGCTGTTATTGATTGTGATTGATTGCAATGTCTGCTCGCCAACCGATTTGTTGTAGAAGTAGATGTTGGCAATGTAAAGTTCGTCGGTAGCATTGTTGCCTTTATCAAACTTTATTTGGAATACCTTGTTGTTGATAAAGTCAAGGCCGAAGTCGGATAACGGCATATCGATAGCGTTCCACTGGCCCAGCTTTAAAGTGGTTTTGTCGCCCACCTTTGTTGATTTTTCTTTTATAGAACCTGATGCCAAAATAGGAGTTACGCCAAGGCTTCCTTCCATTGTAACGGGCAGTACGTCAATGTGCATGTGGGTCATGCCTGATAAATCAAGCTGATTGCTGAAACCATCAAGACCAATGTAGTTGAACTTAGACAGGTGGATGACGGGTGCGCCATCAACGTTGATATTTTCAGAAACCGTGCTTTGTCCCCAACCGCCGAAATTCCAAGTGGTGGCAGGAGTGTAGGTTGCAGACAATACAGAAATAACCTTGTTAGCATCAACTGTAGGAGTTGCAGGAGCGGTCAAGGTAAAAGCGGTGGTTGTTTTGAAAGAACCTGTCTTAGCCTCAGATACGTTATTGGCTTGATCGGTAGCGGTTACAGCGAAATCGTATTTCGTTTCAGCGGTAAGACCAGTGATGTCAATCGTTACATCTTTGCCTGCATTGCCTTTAACAGTATAGCTGTTATCGCCAATGGTAACTGTATAGGTCAAGGCTCCGTTGCTGTTGTCGGTGGCGTTCAGTGTCAGTGTGGCCTTGGTGTCATGAATTGTAGTGGCTTCGGCTTTCACCATTACAGGGACCTCTGTGTCAGGGGCTGCTTCAGTACCTTCTACGGTGTATGATATTTCTTCTGACAAACATGCTCCGTTCATTACTTCCCATTTGCATTGAACTCTAATAACCGTTCCTGCTTTAATGTTTTTCCAAGTTTTGGTGTTTCCTTTGGTTTCATAGTCGCCAATATGATTTAAGTCCCATAAATAAGTATTGTTGGTAAAACCAACTGCTTTAGAACCATCAGGAATTACTGTGAACGTTACATTTCCCCCGCTTTCTGTGAACGAGTAGGTATATTTCACTCCGTTAACACTTCCTCCTGCGGGAGCTGTTTCTCCGCTACCCGTCGCATCAGCGAAGGCTGTCATAGCAGAGACAAGTAACACGAATAAAGTTAATAATTTTTGTTTCATAGGTTTATTGATTTTAATTAGTAATTGTTGTACAGAATATTGATTGGTAATTATTCTTTCTTGTTTGTGGTGTAAAGGTAATGCGTATAGCAAATAGGTTTTATAAGGTTTTATAAGGAAACCCCTTATTAGCTTGTAAACATGTATGTTCGTCCTCACTGTTGAGAGGAGCGAACATACATGTTATCTGATTTGTTATTACGTTTATCTTACGATAATCTTCTTTCCGTTGCGAATGTAGATGCCTTTAGGCAGGTTGTCGCCCTTTACCTCAACGCCGCTGAGGGTGTAGGTGCGGTTGTTGCCAGTGGTGGCATTGTTCTGCTTCACGGTGTTGATGCCTGAGGGCACGCTGCCATCGTTGTAGAAGAAAATCTGGTCGAAGGTGAGCTTGGTGCCTGTTGTTCCGCCAGCAAGGAAGTAGAGCACGTTGTCAGTAACATCTTCAGCATTGTCGAACACCTTTGTGGCGCGTGCTTCAATCTCGCTGTAGGGAATGTCGATGTTATACCATTTGCCGTCGCGGGGGAAGTCGCAAAGGGGAGCGTAGCTTGTGCCACCATCAACGAAGGCCGATGCGCCAATAGCAAATTTTGCGTTGCCCACTGCGATAAGGTAAGAAGCGTTAGTGGTGGCCTTCATGCCCAGGTGCAGATAGTAGGTGTCGTCAAGCATTGACATATCCTTGCCTTTAGCCTTTGATGCGTAACCCAATCCTGACCAGCCCACGGTGCCTACGGTGTAAACCGGATAGCCTCCCTCGTCGTAACCGAAAGAGTTGACGCCGCTTTCGTTGCTGGCTGTCATGGTGCCTTCCCAAATATAGAGAGCGCTGTTTACGTCGTCAACGTTATAGTCGGCCTTTACCTTTTTTGCCAGTGTGGTAGTTACGCCTCCTGTTGTACCAATGAGCACATAGTTGCCAGTGTTTTCAACGTCGAAGGTGCTTTTGCCCTCGCCATCAAGTGCCGCAGTAACATAGGTAGGTATGTCGGGTGTCTCGCCGCCATCTTTCTTGCTGTAGAAGAACACCTGGTCAAAGTTTACCTCGGCGCCCTTGTTATGTGTGGTAGCCACAGCAAACACGTTGCCCATAAAGTTGGCTGCATCCTTAAACAGTGTGCCTCCGCCTATCTGCTTCAGCTTTGCTACCGGAATGTCAAAGTTGTACCATTCGCCATCGCGACGATAGTCGCCTACGATTTGCTGTCCTGAGGTGGCATTGCCAATAACAAATACGGCATTGCCTACGGTAACGGTTTGTGAGGGGTGGGTGAGGGCATCGTCGCCACGCATGGCGAAGTGCAGATACCATGTGTCGTCAATCATTGAGAGGTCTTTGCCAGTGCCCTGTGAGGCATAGCCAGCGCCGCACCATGTGCTGTTGCCAGTAACCTGAAGGCGGGTAGACGACTCTTCCCATCCAAACGAGTTCTTGCCGTTTGAGGGCAGACCAGTATAGTCGCCACCGTCCCATATCCAGAAGAAGTTGGTCTTCTCGTCAACGTTATAGTTCTTAACGGTAACATCAGTCAAGGCATCGGTCACGCCGCTGCTGGTACCTATTAGTACGGCCTTACTCACATTGGTAAAGTCGAAGGTGCTCTGTCCGCCCTCCAGGGCCTTTGTGGCATATTGGCCTATCTTAGTGGTGTTGTCTTCAGTAGGCACACCCTTTTTTACGTTGGGGTTTTTATAAAAGAAGATGTTGTCAAACTGCAGATCGGCGCCCTGTGTGCCGCCGCTCAGTATGGCCACTACGTTGCCAGTATAGTTGGTAGCGTTATCGAAAAGCTCGCCTCCAGCCAGTGTTTTCAGTATGGTAACAGGAATGTCAAAGTAGGTCCATGTGCCATCGCGCTTGAAGTCGCCAATGATGGTTGCGCCCTCAACGCTGTTATTGCCTACGGTAAAGGCTGCATTGCCTACAGTAACCTTGTGGCTGGTATGTCCATCGGTAGAGGTTCCGCGAAAGCCAATATGAAAGATATATTCGTCATCAATCATTGATAGGTCTTTTCCTCCTCCCTGAGAAGCAAAGCCCAGTCCTGACCATCCTACTTTTCCCACGGTAAAGTGGTTGAAGGTTTCGCCGAAGCCAAACGAGTTTACGCCCTCTGAGGGTTCAGCGTTGTAAGTGTTTTCCCAAATGTAGAGAAAGTTTTTTTGGTTGTCTACATTATAGTCGGCCTTTGTTTTCTCTGAGAAAGCATTGGTTACCCCCATGCTGGTGCTGATGAGCACAGCGTCGTACGAGTTTTTAAAGTCGAAGGTGGTGGTGCCAGAGGCATCGAGCGCCTTTGTGCCCCAGTAGCCATATTCGGTCTTGGTGTCGGGGGCTTCGGGGGTGATGGGGGTGTCGGGATTGGGTTTCGTGTTGTCGCCATCGGGTGTTTTATATTGTGCTTCGGCATCGGCCTCGTCTTGATAGACGCGCACCCAGTCGACAAACATTTTGGCTTCGTCGCCCGCGTTGGGCAGTGCTGTTATGCCACCAGCATTGTAAATGCCAGTATAGTTTCCGCCCACAGCCAGGTTAAAGATAAAGAAGAAGGGCTTCTGGAAGTAGTGGCCTATGTCGGCGCTGTTAGTGCTGGCGGGTATGGTGGCGCTATAGAAGCGAGCCTTGTTCTTGGCAGCCACGGTAAAGTCTTTCAGATCGTAATACATCGACAAGAACTGTCCGTCCCACTCTGTGGTGATGATGTGATACTCGTCGTTTTGCAGCGGGTTGTTCTCGGGTGCCAGATAGCTGGTGCCATACTGTTTGTGGTTAGCTCCAGCGCTGGTTCCCCAGTGTAGTGTGGCGCCAAAGTGTCGGGTTTGTGTGCCGTTCTTTATGCCCTCGGCGTTGCCTGTTTCAACAATGTCTATCTCGCCACAGCGGGGCCATCCCAGCTTGCCATAGTCGTTACCCATCATCCAGTAGGCAGGCCATACGCCGTTGGCTGTCTTCGGAAACTTGATGCGTGCCTGAATGATACCATGTTTAAAGTAGGCTTTGTCGCGGCTGTTGATACGTCCTGATGTAAACTGCTTGTTGTTATAGTTTTCACGACGTGCGGTGAGCACGAGGTTGCCATTTGCTACGGCCACGTTCTCCTTGCGATAGTATTGCAACTCTTGGTTGCCTCCACCGTTTCCGTTCTCCTCAATGTTCCATACCTTAGTATCAAGGCTTGTTCCGTTAAACTCGTCGCTCCACACCATCTTATATCCTGTGGGGGGCGTGGTGGTCTGTGCTGAAAGGCTTAACGGCAATGCTAATGCCGAAAGCATAAAGGTGCAAATCCTTTTCATACGATTAATGGTTGATGTCGTTTTTAAAAAATTTAGATGTTCTTAATATTTAGGTGCCTTTTGGGGTTATTCTTACTTCTGTTATCTTGTCATTATCTTGCGGCACACCGTTTGGCCATTGGCATAAAGGGTGCGCTCTATGCTGAGGCCGCGTGGGGCTTGTGCCACCTCTTGTCCTTGTGGGGTGAAGTAGCGCTTGCTGATGATGTTGTTTGCCTGGGCCTTGTTTATCTCGCTGATGCCTGTGGCCGAAACAAAGTTGAACCAGGTTAGGCGAGCGTGATTGATGGGCTGCGAGCCTACCAGTGTAAGGCGATGTTTGCCAGCCGTGAGGGGCACCTGCGCTGTGGTGGTAGCATACACCTCTTTTGTGTCGCGATAGGCGCCCGTAGCGGTTAGCGTTACGCTACCAGTTTCGTTGTCGTCAATCTTCAGCTTCAGCACCTGTTGGCGTGTGGCCGATGCGCGGTCGCTGTACCGAAAGCTGAAGAGGTAGGTATCGTTCTCAGGCACATCGATAAGATACTGAGTGCTGCCTGAGTTTCCAATCTCTACTGATAGGTGTGTGTTGATGGCGCCTTTCAGTGTGTCGCCACTAACCTCCAGTGTTATGCTGTTGCTGGCCACATAGTCTTTGGCCATAACAAGCTCGGCAGGCTTATAATAATAGGTGCTGTCGAAGGTCGACATATAGGTGTAAACCACCCCTTGCCCTGTCATGGTGCCAGCTGTGGGCAGATGGGTGCGAAGGTTGGGCTTGTATAGCAATCGCCAGTAGGGACTTTTGTCTACCATGCGCGAGCCCGATGTGCCCTTAAACCAAGCATAGCGAAACACGCCTGGGTTGCGCTCAAGGCCTTCAACCTTCTTTACCATTTCGCGCACCTGTGTAAGCGAGTCGGGGTTGTTTTCGCCCGCTGCAAACTCGGTTACCCATATCTGTTTGTTATATTTGTCTATCCACTGTTGCACAAAGTTCAGTGTGGGGGCGGTAGCGTTCATGTAGGTATGAATGGCGATATAGTCCATCTTTGGTTCGCGACCGTTCTTTTCTTTATATAGCTTTATAAATTCGTCCATCCACTCGAAGGGCTGCCATATCTTGCCATCGTTGATGGCTGAGCCCGTGTAGCTCATTGCCGGCGAGACGAGCTTTAGGCTATACTCGTTGGCAATGGCTTCAAGATCTGGCCACGCATCGGCGGCCTGTTGAGGTGTGATGTTCGACTGGTCGGCCAAGTTAGGTTCGTTATATCCCAGCAGATACTTACAGTCGGGGTGTTCATCATAATATTTTTTTATCGAGGCTATGTTTGCGTTTCTATTCCATGCCATGGGCAGATACTCCATCTTCTTGCCTTCGCCCGTTCCGAAGAGGTCTTTTATCAATTTGTTGGGCGCTGTTCCCCAGTTGTATGTCCAGCATACGCCAGGAGCCAGAGCGTCAATCTCTTCAGCATAGGTAAACTGCTCTTCGGCCACGCCACGCTTTTCGCTGCGCTGTTTAGGTTGGGCTTCAGCTACCATCGCCATACATGCCAAGGCAATAGCTGCCATACCAGTGAATAGATGTTTCATCATTCTATAAATAAATATTATTGTTTATTGATGCGAGGTGTTTAGGGGGTTGTTTATAAAGTAAGAGCGGCCACACCTTCACGGCGTATGCCGCTCTTGAAAGGTTTTATTATTATTTTAGTTTTTAGTTGACGAGTTACGAGAGACAAGTTACAAGGAGATTTGCCTCGATTATAAGATTTTCACTTTTTATTTCTATTTACGAGAAACAAGATAAAGGAGCAAAGCTATAGGATTTTTCACTTTTCCCTTTTCCCTTTTCCTTTTACGAGGAAATAAGCCTCCTTGTCAACTCGTCAACTAGTCAACTCGTCCGCTCGGCTTTGCCGCTTGCCTAAGCAAGAACTCGTCAACTAAGAAATTACTTCTTCAATACCTTCTTAACGCCGTTAGCAGTTTTCTGAATGTAGAGGCCGGGTTTGCTCATATCCTTCACCTGCATGCCGTTAACGGTGTAGATGGCGTTTACCTTATTGTTGTCGGCTTTTACCTGGTTGATGCCAGTAGCGTCGGCTGTCTTCTGATAGAAGAATACAGCGTCGTAGTTGAGCTGAGCACCTGTAGCACCACCGCTGAGGAAGGTGAGCACGTTGCCAGCACATTTGTCAGTGCAATTTGTAAGGTCGAAGCCCAGGTCAACGAGGTCGTCAACGGGAATGTCAATGTTGTACCATTCACCGTCGCGATCAAAGTCGCCTACCAGCTCATAGCTGGCGTCGGTTTTATCCTTGCCCAGTGCGAAGTGTCCTTTAGCATCGGGGCCTACGGCAATGTTGTGTGTAGCGTGGATAGTGCCACCATCTTTCATAGCCATGTGCAGATACCACTTACCGTTCTTCAGCATGCTGAAGTCGAAGCCATCCAGTTCTTTATCAGCTTTAACCACGCCATTGTGTCCCAGTCCTGACCATCCGACTGTGCCTACTACGAAGCTCATATAGCCTGAACCACCGAATGAGTTGAAGCCTTCGCCTTCGCCACCCGTGTAGGTGTTCTCCCAGATGTAAACGGGGCGTGCCCCATCAAGATCAGTGGGGTTCTCGTTCTTCAAGATTTTGGTTTCGCCCAGTGCGTCAACCTCGTCTTCTGAAGCATAGAGAATAACGTAGTTGGTTGTGCCTTTGAAGTCGAATGTAGGGTCACCGCTATCTATATCGGTTGCGGGCGTTACATAACTTGTTTGAGCTGCTGCTGCAAGTGCCATGAAGCACGATGCTGCCAAAAGAGTAAATTTTCTCATAGTTGTTTTGTTTTTAATATTAGTAATATTGTTTATTGTAAAATAATATCTTTTTCCTGTTTCGTTTTGTCTGCGCTTTGGCTTTGACAGGAAGCGGAAACCGCACGGCCTCACGCTTCCTGTTCTGAACCAAATGCAAGCAAAGCGTATATCGTTATGTTAAGTATGATACTTATAAATAGCGATGATTTTTTTATATGTGTGTTACCAGTTAGGGTTCTGTTCTATGCCACTAAGGTCAATCTCCTTTGATGGTATGGGGAACAGCTCGTGCTTACCCTTCTGGAAGGTGCCGTACAGCTCCTTGGCCTCTTCAGTTTCGCCTGCCATGTAGGTGTCCATCGTTTCTTTGGCAATGCCCCAGCGGGTGAGGTCGAACCAGCGGTGGCCTTCCATAGCCAACTCTACGCGGCGCTCGTGACGAATGGCCTTGCGCAAATCTTCCTGGTTATCGTTAAAGGTAACGGTTTGGCCCTGTATCACAGCGGTGTAGGGGAAGGGGCTCAGGCCCGCACGGTCGCGCACCTCTTTCAGTGCTGTCTTGGCGCTGGGCAGGTCTCCACTTTCGCAGCACGCCTCGGCATACATTAGCAGCACATCGGCATAACGTATCTGTATGTTGTTCTTGGGCGAGCGTGTGGCGTGTGCCAGTTTGTAGATGCCACCGTTGGCGCCATCGTTATACATGGCATATTTGCGGTTCAGCATACGGTCGCCACAGTATATTTCTTGTGCTGGGGTTTCAATCTGTTCATCGGTAGGAACAAGTATGGTCTCATCGCGACGCGCATCGCCAGCCTCATATTCGTTGTACAGGTTCTGTGTGGGGCGGTCGTAGCCCCATCCAGCCTCGCCGAAAGCCGACGAGCGTGAACGCTGTAAGATGGTGGTCATGGTTCCGCGTGTGTAGCCCTCGCCACCGTAGTCGGATGTTGCCTCTTCGGCGTATTGAATTTCAAACACACTCTCGCGTCCGTTTTCGTTTGCCAGACGGAAGTTGTCGAGGTAGTTGGGCCAGAGCGAATATTGTCTGCTCTTGATAACCTCTTTGCCCCACTTGGCTGCCTCGGCAAAGTATTTCTGAGCCTCGGTTTCGTTGCCCGCGTTACGCAGATAGTCGGCACGGTAGAGGTTTGCCTTTAGCAGCATGGCCTGTGCAGCACCCTTTGTGGCGCGACCCAGCTCTTCGTTGCTGTATTTGTCTTTCTCCCACAGCAGGTTTTCGGCGCGTTTAAAGTCTTCGATGGCAAAGTTGAGCGTTTCGTCCATCGTGCTACGTGTTTGTGCCCACTGGTTCGAGCTCTTGATCACGTAGTTGATGAGTGGCATGCCGCCAAACATACGGGCCAGGCGGAAGTAGTAGAAGCCGCGCAAGAAATAGGCCTCGCCCAGGTAGCGGTCGCGATATTTGGCTTGCTTTTCGGCCTCATCCCCTTCGGTCTCGATACGTGTGGTAGGAATTTCGTCGATGGCCAAATTGGCGCGTTGTATACCTTGCCACTGTGCGCGATAATACTCAAGCAGTATTTCGTTATCCGAGTTGGCTTTGAAGTTTTCCAGCTCGCGCAGGTCGGCACCGTCGTTAATGTCTTGTCCGCCCTTGAGGGCATCGTCTGACACGATGTCGCCGAAATACCATTCGGGGTAGTAGGTTGTACCAAACTCCCATGTCATTGGCACGTAAGCAGCGTTTACCACGGCCTCGGCGGTAGACAATGAAGTGAAGAATTCAGACACCTTTGTTGTTCCTGGTGTTTCTTCTGTCAGCCAGTCGTTGCACGAACTGAGGCTCAGTGTAGCCAACGCCAAAGCTGAATATGTTAATGCTTTAAACTGATTCATATATTATATAATGATGTTATTTCTCTGTCTGTTGAACATTAAGATAGCGTTACATACACCTTTGTTAGAAGGTGAAGTTGCAACCAAACATGTAGGTGCGGCTCTGCGGATAGTTGCCATAGTCGACACCGCTTCCCACCTCGGGGTCGTAGCCCGAATAGTTGGTGATGGTGAAGAGGTTGCTGGCCTGTGCATAAACGCGCAGGTTAGAGATGCCCCATCCGTTCAGCAGCTTCTTAGGCAAGGTGTAGCCCAGCTGTATGTTCTTCAGGCGGAAGTAAGATCCGCTCTCAAGGAAGCGGCTCGAGTTGAGCATATTGTTAGCGCCCTTGGGGTTAGGAATGGTGCCATCGGGGTTATCCTCGGTCCATACGTCGCGCATCTTGGTGCTGAGCTGTGAGGTCAGACCATTGCTTTCAGTGCGTTCGCGCACGGCATTATATATCTTGTTGCCAGCTACGCCCTGGAAGAACAGTTGCAGGTCAAGACCTTTCCAGTCGGCCGACAGGTTCAAGCCGTAGGTTACCTTCGGGAAGTTGTTGCCCAACTTTGTGCGGTCGCCTGTTTCTGAAATCTTGCCATCGCCATCAAGGTCGGCATAGATAGCATCGCCAGCACCGTAGGGGTTCACCTCGCCATCGCGAGCATAGCCAGGCAGTGCAGCGTTGGCCTCTTCCTTGCTCTTGTAAACGCCCTGATATTTATATCCCCAGAACTCGAACAGAGGCAGCCCCTCGTCGCTAATTACGCGGTCGCCATAAACAATCTGTCCGCCGTTTAGGCTGGTAAGTTTGTTCTTGATGAACGAGATGTTACCGTTTACCGAGTAGTTTACCTTGCCGATGTGGTTTGTGTGTCCGAGCGAAATTTCAACACCCACATTGCGCACGGTGCCCACGTTGCTCTGGGCATCGAAGCGGTTTCCGCTCCAGGCCGGACCCTTTACCGACAGCAACATATCTTTTGTGTTGCGCACGAAGAAATCGACATTGGCCGACAGCAGACCGTTAGCCCAGGCAGCGTCAACGCCAGCGTTCCATGTTTCGGTGCGTTCCCACTTGCCACCCTGGTTTACGTAGGTAAGGATGGTAGCGCCAGTGCCCACTGTTTGGCTTACGCCGAAGGGGTAGCCCACAAACACGTTTTGCGAGGTGAAGATGGTTTGGTTAAAGGCGTCGTTGGCAATTTTGTCGTTACCAATCTGTCCCCATCCCAAGCGTAGCTTCAGGTAGTCGAGTTTCTTAAAGCGTTTCATGAAGGGCTCTTCGCTCACCTTCCATGCAAAGGCGGTAGAGGGGAAATAGCCCCATGTGTTCTCG
>ULQL01000564.1_pt1 | contig 12588 bp, 8 predicted proteins | sample 1954411 | NCBI WGS metagenome assembly ULQL01 (sample SAMEA4835654, study PRJEB28245) | human gut metagenome | biome: gut microbiome; material: fecal sample | place: Denmark | collected 2008 | reverse complement strand
TTCGTTCTAAAAAGGCGAAACGCTTCGTTTTGCGGATTATACAATATTTCTTTTGCGTTGGTAGGTACAAAGAACGCATCTTTATATTGGGGGGTGCTGAGGAAATTTATTTCAACAATATTCTTAAAACATTTACTTCCAACAGTTCTAATGGCAAATGTCTTACCTACCTGACGAGCGCCAGATATTAACAGAGCCTTCTTTTCGGTCTTAAAGAAATCCTCTAATTCGTTGTAAATCTTTCGGTTAAGCATATTGTTGTTCGTCTATTAGTATTTTGTTTATATGCACTTTGGAACTTTTCCAACCCATTTTGCTACTAAAATTGGAACTTTTCCAACCTGTTTTTCTATGATTTTTGGAACTTTTCCAACCTATTTTGCTACTAAAATTGGAACTTTTCCAACTTTATTACATGGCAAAGGTAAATATATTTTTTGAATTTATGCTCTTTTCCTGTCAAAAGATTGAAATAATTTATGCTCTGTTGTAGAAATAAAAACGCGAATTGTATATTTATGCATGAGGTTGTATAAATATGCAATTCGCGTTATTTTATGCTTACGATAAAACTCATCAACGCAAAGCGCGTGATAGATATTGTTTTGTTTTTGCTTATACAGCAGCAGGTTGTGCCACGACGGGTGTGCCCTGGTCGTTGCCCGAACTATTGCTTACCAGATCGCTACGCTTTTGTGCCGTGCGGCTGATGCTGAGGATGGCGCCCAGGTATATACAGTTGATGATTGACGAGGTGCCGCCCTTGCTGATAAGAGGTAGCGGCTGACCCGTGATAGGCGCCAATCCCACCGCCACCATCATGTTAAACAGCGCCTGTGTTACCAGCATGAGTGCGAGGCCCATAGCCAGATAAGCCGGGAAGTTGTTTTCGCAGCGGTTAGCAATATATCCTGTACGTACCAGCAATACTATGTATAGTGATGCCACGAAGATGGCGCCAAGGATGCCCATCTCCTCAATGATGATGGCGAAGATAAAGTCGGAGTAGGCCTGCGACAAGTGGTCGCACTCTTCCGAGTTGCCAGGCCCTTTGCCTTTGATGCCCGACGACACGATGGCAATATTGGCATGAGCGCGTTGCGCATCGGCATCAAGGTCGATGTCTTTTGGCGTCAACTCTTTCGTGTCGAAGAATTTGTCGATGCGCGATTTCCACGTGTCCAGACGGTGTAGCAGCTTCGAGGCGATGCCATTCTCCTCCTCCTTTTCAGTAGTGGTAGCCACCAGTTCGGTTTTCGCTTTTCCCTCTTTTTCAGCCTCGCGCTCCTTATCATTACCCAGCAGCATGATGGCCGACAGCGCCAGCGTGATGCCCAGCAGCGCCACGCCCAGCAGTTTTCCCAGTTGCGATACAGGCACACGGCCAATAATCATCATCATATACACCACGGCGCTGAGCAGCACAGCGGTCGACAGGTTTTCGAAGAAGATGAGGGGAACAATCATGAACCACACCGTGAGCACATATTTAAAGGCCAGTCGGTCGGCGCCATGTTCGGTTTGCATGGTGCTCAATATTTGTGCTGTTGCCAGCACCATAGTGCCTTTGCCTATCTCTGAGGGCTGAAATTTAATGCCCAGGATGCTTATCCATCGGTGTCCGTCGTTCACAGCACCCGCAAAGTAAACGCCCACGAGCAAGAGGATAGAGGCAGCCAAGAGGAAGGGTAGCGCCACCTTAAAATACTTGCACGGTATGTTCATCGTCACAATCATGGCTCCCACGCCCACGATAAGCAAGCCTATGTGTTTAGCCACAGGTTTCAGATAGCTACCGTTTTCGTAGGTGAGCTGTGACGAGGCCGAATACACCTCGACGATGCTGATGACGCAGAGCAATAGGAAAATCATCCATATCACCTTGTCGCCCTTGAAGATGTTATTCAGAGTCTTGTTCATTGTTTATGCGTTTTATGACTGTTCGTTAGCCATTGCGCGCACCAGTGTTTTGAACTGTTCGCCACGGTCTTCCATGTTTTTGAACAGATCGAAGCTGGCGCAGCAGGGGCTCAGCAGCACGGTGTCGCCAGCCTTGGCCAGCTCGGCACACGCCTTCACACAGTCGGGCATGCTATGTGTGTCGCGCACGGGCAGCCCGAGCCCATCGAAGAAGTTGTGCAACTTTGTATTGTCGGCACCCAGATACACCAGGGCGGCACATTTCTTTGCCACCATATCTTTTATTTCGTTATAGTCGTTGCCCTTATCCTTTCCGCCCAAGATCAGGATGGTGGGTGTGGTCATGCTCTCCAGTGCATACCAGCAAGCGTCGACGTTGGTGGCCTTCGAGTCGTTAATGTATCGCACCCCGTTCACCACGCCCGCCTTCTCCAGGCGATGTTCTACGCCAGGGAAATCGGCCAGGCCAGCAGTAAGTGCCTCGTGGTTGATGCCGAAGATGTTAGCGGCCAATCCTGCTGCCAACTGGTTATAAATGTTGTGCTTGCCCTCCAGCGCCAGCTCTTCGCGTTTCATCTTGAAGAGGGTGGGGGCCAGCAGCTCATACATACCGTCTATGATGGCACCTTGGCATCCGTCTTCCATGTTTTCGGCAAACGGATATTGGCGCGCCTTGATGTTGTATTTAGGCAGCTCACCCTTGATGATGGGGTCGTCGTTCCAGTAGATGAAGGCATCGTCTTCAGTTTGGTTCTGTATGATGCGCATCTTGGCGTCGACATAGTTCTGCATACAGAAGTCGTAACGGTCAAGATGGTCGGGGGTGATGTTCAGCAAGATGGCAATGTCGGCCTTAAAGTCGTACATATTGTCGAGCTGAAACGAGCTCAGTTCAATAACATATACGGGCTTGGGCTGCTCGGCCACCTGCAGGGCCAGCGAGTGGCCTATGTTACCTGCCAGGCCAGCGTCGATGCCCGCCTTCTTGAAGATGTGGTAGATGAGCGAGGTGGTAGTGGTCTTGCCGTTGCTGCCTGTTATGCACACCATCTTGGCGTTGGTATATCGGGCCGCAAACTCAATCTCGCTGATGATGTGTATGCCCTTAGCCATTGCCTTCTGTATCATTGGCGCCTCTTTCGGTATGCCTGGGCTTTTGATAATCTCGTCGGCGTTCAGTATCTTTTCTTCGCTGTGATGCTTCTCTTCCCACTCAATGTTGTGAGCGTTGAGCAAGGTTTTATACTTGTCGTGGATGGCCGACATGTCGCTAACAAACACGTCGAAGCCTTCTTTTTTTGCCAGTACGGCGGCGCCAGCTCCACTTTCACCGGCTCCTAAAATAACAATTCGTTTCATATATAAAAAGCCCCTCCCAACCTCCCCCGTGGGGAGGAGTAGAGGTGCGCAGTTATTAAAGTTCTTATTTTCCTTGTTTATTCCTATACATTAACACTGAATGAATACTGAGCTTTACCACCTCCTCCCCACCGGGGAGGCTGGGAGGGGCTCTTATCATTAACACTGAATGAATACTGAGCTTTACCACCTCCTCCCCACCGGGGAGGCTGGGAGGGGCTCTTATCATTAACGCTGAATAAACGCTGAGTGTCCACCCTCTCCTCCCCACTGGGGAGGTCGGGAGGGGCTCTTATCTAATCTTCAGCGTGATGATGGTCATCGCTGCCAAGATGATGGTCACGATCCAGAAGCGGATAGTGATTTTCGATTCGTGTATGGCCCCCTTCGGTTTACGAATAAGGTAACGACATTCGGGATCAAGTTGGCACTCCTGTGTGCGGAAGTTGTCGTGGATAGGTGTGCGCTTAAAGATGCGTTGCTTCACGCCGTGGCGCTTGCCCCATTTGAAGTAGTAAACCTGAAGGATAACGCTCAGACTTTCAACGAAGAAGATGCCGCACAAGATGGGCAGCATGAGCTCTTTGTGAATGATGATGGCTGACACGGCAATGATGCCACCGATGGTGAGCGAGCCAGTGTCGCCCATGAATACCTGTGCGGGATAAGCGTTATACCACAAGAAGCCGATGAGGGCACCAATGAAGGCGCACATAAACACCACCAGCTCTTCTGACTGTGGTATGTACATAATATTCAGATAGCTGGCATATTCGATATGACTGCTCACATAGGCCAATATGCCGATGGCCACACCTATGATGGCCGAGTTGCCAGCACACATGCCGTCCATGCCGTCGTTCAGGTTGGCGCCGTTTGATACGGCCGTCACCACAATAATGGTCATGATGACGAACAATATCCATCCAGCAGCCGTTTTATATTTGCCACAGAACGACATGATGTGCGAATAGTCGAGGTTATGGCCTTTCACAAACGGGATGGTGGTCTTTAACGATTTGGTGGCCTGAGCACGATGCTTCACCACCAGTTCGTTCGACTGTTTGTTCTCGATGGCCAGGTTTTCGTTCATTTTCACATCGGGCGACATCCACAGCACCAAACCCACGATGAGGCCAATGCCCACCTGTCCTACAATTTTATATTTACCTTTCAGTCCTTCTTTGTTGCGGCGGAATATTTTGATGTAGTCGTCCATGCCGCCCAAGAAGCCCAGCCATACGGTGGTGATAATCATTAAGATGAGGTAAACGTTGCGCAAACGTCCCAGCAGCAGTACGGGCACCAATATAGCCATGATGATGATGATGCCGCCCATTGAGGGCACGCCTATCTTCTGCACGCCAAAGGGGTCGATGCTGGCGTCGCGTTGTGTTTCGGTTATTTGTTTGCTCTTCAAGAACTTAATAAACTTTTCGCCCATCCATGCCGAGATAATCAGCGACAGGATAAGTGCCAATAATGAACGGAACGAAATGTATCCCCACATATGTGATCCCGAGATACCATACTGTTCTAAAAAGCGGAAGATATAGTATAACATTTTTCTTGAAGTTTGTTAGTTGACGAGTAGACAAGTAGACAAGGAGATTACCTTTGTTTCTCTCGTTTATAGCTCTTTACTTGTTGCTCATTACTCATTAACTTATTGCTATTAGCTTGTCAACTTGTTAACTCGTCAACTCGTCAACTAAATTAATTAAACATTTCTTTTACTACTTCGTGGTCGTCGAAATGGTGTTTCACCCCTTTCACGTCTTGATAGTTTTCGTGGCCCTTGCCAGCAATGAGAACAACGTCGCCTTTTTGTGCCATCATGCAAGCGGTGCGTATGGCTTCGCGGCGGTCGACGATGGTGATTACCTTCTTCATTTGCTGCGCGTTGAGGCCCGCCAACATATCGTTGATAATGTCTTGCGGCTCTTCAAAGCGGGGGTTGTCGCTGGTGATGATCACCTTATCGCTCTGCTTTACAGCCTCTTGCGCCATCAACGGACGTTTGCCCTTGTCGCGGTTACCGCCAGCGCCACACACCGTGATAACGTGTCCTTTGCCGTCAAGTACCTCATGAATGGCTGCCAGCACATTTTCCAGCGCGTCGGGGGTGTGGGCATAGTCGATGATGGCGGTGTAGCCTTCCGGAGCATGTATAGGTTCCAGTCGACCGTTTACGCTGTGCAGTGTGCTCAGTACCACCAGCACATCTTCAGGTTTCTGTCCCAGCAGCACGGCGGCGGCATATACCGCCAGCAGGTTGCTGACGTTAAACTTGCCTATGAAGTGTACGCCCACCTCGTGTCCATCAATGTCGAGATACATGCCTTCAAAGTGGCACTCGATGATGCGGCCCTTAAAGTCGGCCATGGTGCGTGTAGAGTATGTTTTTACCTTTGCCTTAGTGTTTTGCACCATCACCATGCCGTTCTTGTCGTCGGCATTGGTTACGGCAAACGCCTCTTTAGGCAGATTGTCGAAGAACGCCTTCTTAGCGTCGCGATAGTTTTCAAAGGTTTTATGATAGTCGAGATGGTCGCGTGTGAGGTTGGTGAACAAACCACCTGCAAAGGTCAGTCCGCCGATACGTTTCTGTGCGATGGCGTGCGAGCTACACTCCATAAAGGCGTAGCTGCATCCAGCCTCTACCATGCGTGCCAGCAAGGCGTTCAGCTCAATGGGGTCGGGGGTGGTGTGGTCGGCTGGAATGGCCTCGTCTACCACATAGTTGCACACGGTAGAGAGCAATCCACACTTATAGCCCAAACGCGTAAACATATTATATAATAAGGTGGCGATGGTGGTCTTTCCGTTGGTGCCCGTTACGCCCACCAGCTTCAGCTTGCGCGAGGGGTGTCCGTAGAAGGCGGTGGCCACGGGGCCCACGGCATCTTCGGTTGAAGGCACCTGAATGTAGCACACGCCTTCGGCCTTCTCGGCGGGCATGTCTTCACATAGCACCGCCTTGGCGCCCAGTTGTATTGCTTTTGGGATGAACTGATGTCCGTCTACCTGTGTTCCCTTCATGGCCACAAACAGGTGTCCGTCTTTGATGCGACGCGAGTCGATGTTCACGCCCGTAATGTCAATGTCGGTTGAGCCGACGATGCTTGTCGGCTTCAAGTCGTTAAGCAATTCTGATAATACCATAAATTATTGTCTTTTAAACTTGATATATTCAATGTTTAATAAAAAGCCGTGTCGGTGTGCTATCTAAGCGTTAGTATGCAGGCCATGCCCTTGCTGATGGTGTGGCCAGCAGCTATGCTTTGCTGTGTTACCTTGCCTCGTCCATACAGTTTGGTCTTTACGCCTCGGCTTTCAATCAAGAACACCGCGTCGCGTGCGCCCATACCCGTTACGTCGGGCATCACGTTGGCTTGTGTTTTGGCTTGTCGTGTGAGCGCTATGTGTCCGTTGCCGCGTGTGGCATGCCCCCAGATGGGGTTACCATCGGCATACGATCCGCTCCAGTCGGCCCGTGTTTCATAGCCCAGGTGTGTCAGCACATAATCGGCAGCTATGATGTTGCCGCTCTTCACATCGGGTTCCAGTATCGAGTTTTCATCGTGGGCATCTTTCACATCCATCTTCAGACTTTGTGCCATGATGCCTTCGGCAATGTCGTGAAACACCTTACCACTCATGCCACCACCCGAGGCGGGCAGTCCCGACTTTTGTATACATACAATGCAACTATATCGTGGGGCGTCGGCTGGGAAGTAGCCTGCAAAGCTGAGCAGATAGTGCACGGTGCCCATCTTATAGCCACCCCCTTTTGCCACCTGTGCGGTGCCTGTCTTTCCCGCCACCTTGAACGATGGCGATCCGGCGCGCTTGCCCAAGCCCTGGCTTACCACATGTTCAAGAATGGTTTGTATCTCGCCCAGCGTTTTAGACTTACAGATGCTGGATCGCATCACAACGGGTGGAAACTCTTTTATCACCTCGCCATCTTTCATTACCGCCTTCACCAGTCGGGGGCGCATCATCTTGCCATTGTTGGCAATAGCGTTATAGAAGGTAACGGTAGAGATGGGTGGCACCTGTGTTTCGTAGCCAATACTCATCCATGGCAGTGTGGTCTTGCTCCAGTTTACATATTGTTTGCCACGTTTATCTTTCTTGGGCATACGTATCTTGGCGGGCGACGATCCTGCGATGGGCAGCTTGAGATCGTCGGCCAAGCCCAAACGGTGGATGCCTTCAACATACTTTTCGGGGCAGTTGCGGTAGTGGTCGTCAATGATGCGGCTGACGCCGATGTTTGAGCTCACCATCAATGTTTGTGGTAGGGTGAGCATGCCATAGCCACCGCGTCGCCAGTTGTGGTCGCGCATCTCGCGGCCATACATGGGCCACACGCCGCCAGCGGTCTCTACACGTGCCGTGGTGTCGACCACGCCATCGTCAAGTGCCACCATGATGCTGGCCGTTTTAAATACCGAGCCTGGCTCCATCAGGTCGCTCACGGCGTGGTTTTTACGCTCGCGATACTCGCCGTCGCCACATTTCTCCATGTTTACAATGGCTTTAATGTCGCCCGTGGCCACCTCCATCACAATGGCCACGCCCACGTCGCCATGCACATCAGGTTCTTTCAGTTCTTGCACCAAGGCGCGCTCGGCCAGGTCTTGTATGCCTACATCGATGGTGGTTACCACATCTAAACCGTCGGTGGGTGGCGTGTCGATAATGTCGAGATACTTGTTCAATATCTTTCGGCGGTGCTTCACGCCATCAATGCCGCGCAGCTCGCGGTCGAAGGAGAGCTCGATGCCACAGATGGCCGAGTCTTTCTTTCCGAAGAGGTCGCCAATGGTGCGCAGTGCCAGCGAGCCGTAGGGGTGCTTTCGAGCATTATATTCTTTAAAGATAAAGCCGCTGCGATACTTGCTTTTAATGTTGAACACGGGTAGCGCTCTCACGTCGCACAGCGTGTTATAGTCGATACGTTTGGGCCAGATGGGCCAGTATCGGCTTTGTTTGGCGCGTCCTTCTTCAAGATATGTTTTAAAGTCGTGTGCCGAGCGTTCGGGGAAGATGTTGTTCAGCCCCGTGGCTATAGCGTCAATGTTCTCTCTCCATAGCGTGTCGGTGCCCGCATCGTGCAGCGTCTTAAAGTCCATAAATATCTCAAATTCGGGCAGCGACGATGCCATGAGCTTTCCATCGCAGCTCAATATATTGCCGCGTGTAGGTGTGATGGCGGTGCTGTCGAGCTTCACACGCTCTGACACGTCGAGCCAGAATATGCGCTCGGCCGTCATCATATATAGTGCCTTGCCCAGCATGGCCAGCGTTACGGCCATCATGATGATAACAAGGCACGAAAAGCGCAAAGGCGTTTTCTTATGGTCAAATTTTGTACTACTCATTATCTTGGTGCGTGTTTACTATTGTTCAGGAATGTTGATAATGTATGGAGGCTGTGTAGAGATGTGCAGCGTGCTGTCTTTATAGGCTTGCAGCATCTCGAGCACGCGGCTCTCACGGCTCTTCTCTGTCAGCTTACTGCCGCTTGATAGGGCTTTGGCCTTGGCATCGTTCAGCTCTTCGTTCAGTTTGTCAATTTGTATCAAGCTTTGTTGGCAGCTATATCGGTCAGAGATGTAAACCAGCATGAAAAGCACGATGAGCATGATTACGCCAATCTGTTTTCTTACGGCTGTGGTGGCCAAGATGTCGCCACCCACAATGCTTTTAAGGGTGAGCGAACCCAGTGGTCGGCGCTCTACCTCGTTGGCGCGCTCGCGAATAACGTCGGCCAGCGACTTGCCTTCTTCGCGTTTGTCGTCAGTATCGTTGTCGGTATTGTTGTCGGAGTCGTTGTTGTCGTTGTTCTTCTTACGCTTCTTATCTTTCTTGTTCTCCTTCTTATCCTCCTTTTTATCTTCTTTGGGGTTTCCCTCTCTATTGTCTTTTCTTTGTTCTGTTTTGTCGTTATGTTCCTCTGTTGCCTTGTCTTTGTCTTCTTTCTTCTTGCTTTGGGCAGGTGCATGGCTTTCCCTTCCGCTGTCCTGGGTGGGGGCATCGGCCAAGGCGGCTTTCAGCAAAGCTTCAATCTGTGGGTCGGGGTGCGATGTGGGGTCTTTGTGTTTCATTTCTTCTCTGCAATTCTTAGTTTTGCGCTTCGGCTACGTGGGTTCTTTTCCTGTTCTTCGTCAGAGGGTACAATCACCTTGTTGTTGATGAGGCGGTAGGGCGAACTCACACGACCGAAGAAGTCTTCCTCGGCCTTGCCCGCACAGTTGCCTGTTTTCATAATGTTTTTCACCATGCGGTCTTCCAGTGAGTGATAGGTGATGACCGATAGTCGGCCGCCCTTGTCCAGCAGTTCGGTGGCAGCGGTGAGCATCTGCTTTAGGGCATCCATCTCGTGGTTTACCTCAATGCGCAGGGCCTGAAACAGCTTGGCCATATCTTTCTTTTCGCGCTCGCGGCGGAACAGAGGTTCTACGGCTTTCATAAAGTCGGTGGTGGTGGCAATGGCGTTTTGTGTGCGTGCCTTGGCCAGCGTGGCGGCAATGCGTCGCGCGTTTTTCAGTTCGCCGTACAGGTAGAACACGTCGGCCAACTGCTCTTCGCTATATGTGTTTACGATGTCGGCCGCCGTCATGCCCGCACGTTTGTTCATGCGCATATCGAGCGGAGCGTCGAAACGGAACGAGAAGCCACGTGTGGCATCGTCGAAGTGGTGCGACGACACGCCCAGGTCGGCCAGCAGTCCGTCAATATGGTCTATGTCGTAATAGCGCATCCAGTTTTTCAGGTAGCGAAAGTTGCTGCGCACGAAGGTGAAGTTGTCGGGGGCATCGGGGCCAATGTTGCCTTCGGCATCGGCATCTTGATCGAAGCTGAAGAGGCGGGCGGTGGGGTCGAGGCGTCGCAATATCTCGCGCGAATGGCCTCCGCCTCCGAAGGTTACGTCAACATACACGCCGCCAGGCTGAATGTTGAGGCCGTCGATGCTCTCATGCAGCAGCACGGGCACATGATAGCCTTGCGCTGTTACAATGTTGTCGGCGCCTGTTGTGGTGGCGGCTTCGGCGTGGGCCGCTATAGTGTTATCTTTTTCTGTTATCTGGGTCATATGTAATCAAAATACATGTAAAATACATGCGTACCTTAATAATAGGAATTAGTGTTCAAAGTTATATAAAATTCTGCACTTCGCACCACTTTTCCCCATATTTTTTGTTTATCCCCTAAAAAAGATGATGTATGATGATGTGGGGTGGGGTAGCGGATAGCGCTATTTGTCACATTTTGAGACAAATATCTCTTATATCGCTTGCATTATTCAGACGAAACCACTATATTTGCACTGTCTTCACCTATGCCTGACCAATGTCGGCTTAGCTGAAAGCCCATGTGGGCTTAAGGGGGTGGACAAATATACATAAAAGGCGTTACTGACGCTTTGGTTTTGACGTATCTGAATCTCGCAAATTCAAACTGTAAGTCAAAAACAAAGCAACGGGGACGCCCCAAAGGGTGTATTATATCTATATGCCTAATGTCATCGTACGCTATCTTGCGCATGATGCGTTAGGGTATATCATATACTTACACGACGTGGGGCTTTCAGCGTTGCTCGTTTCGACTTACAGGGCAATGCGAGAGCCTAGATACGTGGAACGAGCAGAAGACTGGCTCCACGTTTTTTTGTATATATCCTTACTCATTTAACTATTTAGTATACCATTTGGAGCCGATGGTTAAGGGAGAAATAAATATGAATACAAATGTAGAATCAGCAAAACGTGCTTTGGTTGAAGAGATTGAGAAAAACCATCATACCTATGCGAACCCTTTTGGAAATGCAGCAAGTTACAGAAAAATTCTTGATTATCTGTATGTATGTATCATGAATAACGAGTATGCAGCGGATGCCAATGAATGGCTGTACCAACTGTATAAGAAACAATCGAATGAAGAAAAGACAGTATTTCACGCACAGGTAGAACTTGTTTCTAGTGTATTGACCAGACTGAAAAATGCTGACAAACTAAAATAAAAAGATGAAAACTATGAACGTAATCAAAAGATTTTTGTTGCTATGGGTATTATCCATGGTAATTCTGCCATTATCAGCAGTTTCTTATGATTTTATAGAGAATGGCATATGTTATAAACTTCTGTCGTATGGCAATTTTGTTGAAGTAACCCAAGGGAAATCTTCATACAAAGGCGATATAGTTATCCCTACAACTGTTACACATAACGGACAAGAATACTATGTTGTAGGTATTGGCTTCGCCGCTTTTGATTGTTGTGGGAATGTAACATCGGTCAAAATGCCTGAAACGATAAGTTCAATAGGACAGTATGCTTTTCGTGACTGTAAAAAGTTGAAAGAGATACACATTCCTAAAGGAGTAAGTACTCTGTCTCTACATGCATTTGAAAATTGTACTGCTTTACAAGAAATAAGAATACCATCTTCAGTGGTTAAAATTCAAGCCGAATACGACGGTGGCCATGGAAGTTATACTTATAACACAGAGTATGGTTGTTTCTACAACTGTACAAATCTCAAAAAAGTGATTTTTGAAGACGGAAGTACACCTATAACTTTTTATCGGCCAGGATGGGAGAATCAGGATTTTCGCTATCAGACAATTTTCTATGGATGTCCCATTGAAGAAGTTTATTTCGGTCGTGAGTTCGCTAATAGCTCTAATAACTTTCAAAATTTCTCTACGCTAAAAAAGGTGGAAATCGGCCCATGTGTCAAAACTCTACAGTATGGTTTCCTTCGGGGAACTGGAGTGAAAAAAGTCGTTGTCCCTGACAATGTAACAAAAATGTTCGGTGCCTTTTATGAATGTACCACCCTTGAAGAACTTTATGTGGGAAATGGAATTACCGATCTTTCTGATATTGACAATACCCTTGGTGGGTGCAAAAGTCTCAAGCATCTTTACCTTGGAAACAATATTGAAAAATTACAATTATCCATGGACGATAAACTTCCAAAATTAGAAGATGTAGTAATAACATCCTCTAAAATAAGGGAACTTATAGAAAGTCCGAAGAATAGTGATGGTGCGAAAATATATCTGCCCCAAAAAGATATGTATTCCAATGATATAACAAGAGGAGAAAAATTATCCATCGCAGATTATATAGGTACTACTCAAGAATACACAGGTAACTCTCCCGAACTTAATTTTAGCACAAAAATAGAGAACGCCGAGATATCTGTAAATATTGGAAATCTTCATAAAAACGCAGGAATATACAAGGAAAATGTACCTGTTGAAATAAAAATAGGAGATTGGAAATCAA
>ULQL01058247.1_pt1 | contig 12625 bp, 9 predicted proteins | sample 1954411 | NCBI WGS metagenome assembly ULQL01 (sample SAMEA4835654, study PRJEB28245) | human gut metagenome | biome: gut microbiome; material: fecal sample | place: Denmark | collected 2008 | reverse complement strand
TAAGTTGTTGGAAGAGATAGGATAAGTTGTTGGAAGAGATAGGTCATGTTGCTGGAAGAGATAGGATATGTTGTTGAAACAGTCAGTATCTCCGGTCGCACAACAGCTGTTGTGCGCTTGCATAACAGCTGATATGCGCATGCACAACACCTGTTGTGCATGCGGTAGTCAACTGTTATACACAAACTATTATCCAGACTTATGACACACCCTCATTAACCAAGAAATCTCTCTTATAAATTCAAAAAGGGGACTGGCCACCGCCAGTCCCCAAGACGAGAGAGATATAAGTGTTGACTTGGTCAACAACGAGGCAAATCACTTTGCCTTATATCTTTAATATTATTCCTAGACAATATCATTAGAAACATCATCTAGGAATAATTCATGTATAGCAAAAGTATATTACTTGTTATCAGAACTCATATATCCATGTGAGCTATCAGTTCCTCATCAGAAGAATAGCCGAGAGTTTTTTGGCATTCCTGTTGAAAGAACGAGCCCTCCCATGAGCATGGTCAATCTTTTTACCGTAATTCTCTCTCTTAAAAATTAAACAACTTACAAATATTGGGTGCAAAGATACATACTTTTTGCTAATTAAACAAATTTTTAGCAAACAATTTGATACAAAATACCAACCTTACGGCACTTTATGTATATTTTTCGCATATTTTATTACTTTTCGTAAGTATTTTTGATATTTATTCTCCCAAAACGTAAATAACGAGAAGAAACTGGGCACAAAAGGGAAGTTTTAAAAACAGAAAGGCAAACACGCCATTTATTACAACAAATAACATATTTGCCCTTATTATTTTATTAAAATAAAACTCACCCATCAAAAAGGATTCATCAGGATTACACCTTATTATATATAGAGAGTTATGAAAAAAAGGAGTCAATAACGCCGGAAATTTAAATCACGCCGAAATGGAGGAGGGCATTCTTTACACCATCTTCATCCACATGAGTCGTAATGTAATCGGCTATCTGCTTGAGATTATCTCCCGCATTACCCATCGCAACACCGATGCCTGCCTCCCGGACGATAGAAATATCATTGCCACCATCGCCGAAAGCCATGGTTTCATCTATGTTCAAACCCAGATAATCAGCCATTGCATGCAAGCCCTTGCCCTTATCAGCATCAGCTGCCGTAATATCCGTAAAGGCAGGATGCCATCTGCCCGACGTGCAGTTGCTGAGCGTAGGCATCAGGAGCGCCTCCTGCTCTACCGAACAGAAAGGGGTTACCTGCAGAATCTGCTCATCTCCCAGTTCATTCACATCGGTCAGGAAGATTTCGCAATCCACCCCCAGTCCCTTGGCAAAGATTTCATAAACCTCGTCAGTATAATGATGGATAGCGAGATGATGCTCTCCTACGACGATTACCGGATAATCATCACGGTCGGCAGCCTCGATAATCTTCTTTACATCTTCAGGAAGGATGGCGTGCTGGCTCACCACCTTATCGCCTACAAAACAGCGGGCTCCATTGGTGGTAATGTAACCGTCGATGAGATGTTCTATCTGACCGAGGTTAGTAATGAGGAGCTGCGGACGACCGGTAGAAATATACACCTCTACCCCATTCATCTTAGCCTGCTCCAAGGCATCTACCGTACTCTGCGGAATCTTGTGGGTTTTGAAACTCACCAGGGTGCCGTCAATATCGAAAAACAATGCTTTTATCTTCTTATCCATAACCGTATCTTTTATACCTTATTATATATATAATGCAAAATCGGTTCTGTAAATACAGAAAAACCGATGCAAAAATACGAAAAAACAGATAAATGACAAAAAATATAAAGATTTATTAGATTTTACTTGCATCGAAAAGAGAAAAAACGTATATTTGCCACATCTTTATGCCCGAGGAAACTCCGAGATAATGCATAGAGCAACTAGTAAATAAGAACTATTATGAGTAAGAAGCCCTATCGGTTACTGGCATCCCTGTTGCTGATGCTCGTAGCGACGCTTACTTCATGCGAAAAGTTTTCGATTGACGAAACAACCGGAAAATCACGTGAGGCAAACGCCAATGTAACTATCCATGTGCAGAAAATTGAAGGCACAAGTTTGTTGACAACCAAAGCTGACGACAAGCAGATGGCGCTGGGCGATGTGTGTTCCAGACTGACGGTTGCTATCTTTGATGGAGAAGACAAACTGGAATCAATCAACCAGCAGTCTACCGACAACGGCTTCGGAACAGCCCATGTGAGTCTGGACGAAGGAGAATATCGGCTGGTGGTAATTGCCCATAACGGAAAGGGAAACTGCTCTGTCAGCGCACCCGAGAAGGTGAAGTTTACGAGCAACAAGCTTACCGACACCTTTTATTATTACGGCCGGTTGAGCGTAACGGCAGATGGAGCCACCACCAACATCAACCTGAAGCGAGCAGTTGGTGCCTTCAAGGTACATATTACCGACGAAACCATTCCCGAAGAAATCAGGAGCATCAAGTTCTATTATACCGGTGGCAGCAGTACCCTGGATGCAACCACCGGATTCGGCTGCGTAAACAGTCGTCAGACCGAAAATTTCAGTATGAAAGATGGCGGCAGAGACTTTACCGTCTACACCTTCCCGCATGAAGAAGAGAAGAACATCAAGATGAGCATCAGCTTTCTGGATGCCGATGCCAAGGTGGTAAAGAGTTTTGAAAAAGCTGATTTGAAAATTCATCAGAACAAGATGGCCTATACCGAGATTTCCATCGCTAACGGATTCAGCGGAGGAGGCGACAGTGCGGGTGGCGGAATCGGCATCACCGTAGACCCTACCTGGGGCGAGACAGAACGGGTGAATTTCTAAGAAACAGACGATTAAAGGAATACGGAAAACTAGAAGGTATGTTCTATTTTTCCACAATGCAATATATTTTTTGATTCTTAAAGATTTGATAAACAAAATTTCTTTGTCGTTTAAGAATAATTCCATAATTTTGCATCCAATATTATATAATATTATAAACAAAGGATGAAAAAATATATAACTCTTATCATGCTGATGGGAGCATTGATTCCTGCCGGGGCTCAGGCACAAGCACTGAGCCTTGACAGTTGCCGTGCCATGGCGCTGCGCAACAACAAGCAGCTCAATGCCTCGAAGCTCAAGAAGGACGTGGCGTATAATCTGAAGAAATCGGCACGTACCAAATATCTTCCTAAAGTAGATGCTTTAGGCGGTTACGAATGGTTCAGCAGAGAAATTTCGCTGCTGAACGACGGTCAGAAATCAACATTCAGCAATATCGGTTCTACTGTTATCGGAGGAATCTCGGGAGGAGCCAGCAATCTGATGAGCCAGCTTGTAAGTCAGGGAATGATTACCCCGGAACTGGCACAACAGATAGGCGGACTGATGAATGAGAAACTGGGACCCCTGCAGCAGCAAGGCAATGCGCTGGGAGAGAAACTGGTAGATGCATTCCGCACCGACACCCGCAACATCTGGGCAGGAAGCGTAATGGTTCGCCAGCCTATCTATATGGGTGGAGCCATCATTGCAGCCAACAAGATTGCCGATATAGGAGAACAGATTGCAGAGAATGATCTCGACCAGCAGACCCAGAGCACGCTCTACAGCATAGACCAGGCTTACTGGCTCGCCGTTTCGCTGAAGCAGAAACAGAAACTCGCCATCAGCTACCGCGACCTCGTAAAGAAACTGAACGAGGATGTTCACAAGATGATTCAGCAGGGAGTTGCCACCAAGGCAGACGGACTGAAGGTAGACGTAAAGGTGAACGAGGCTGAGATGCAGATTACCCAGGCTGAAGACGGACTCGCACTGTCGAAGATGCTGCTCTGCCAGCTCTGCGGCATTCCGATGAACCAAGAAATCACACTTGCCGATGAAGATAAGGAAACCCTGGCTTTATCAGGAACTCCTGTTGACACCGAGCAGCAGAGAGTAGCCGCACAGGATTCAGCGATGAACACCCGTCCGGAACTCCGCATGCTGCAGAATGCGCTCGACATCTCTAAAGAAGCCACCAATATGGTTCGCGCCATCAATCTGCCTCACGTCATGCTGACGGGCGGCTACATGATTTCGAACCCGAACGTATTCAATGGTTTCCAGAAGAAGTTTACCGGTGTCTGGAACGTAGGCGTGATGGTTCATGTTCCGGTATGGAACTGGTTTGACGGAGCCTACAAGGTGAGAGCCGCCAAGGCTGCCAGCAATATCGCCCAGATGAACCTGGATGATACAAGAGAGAAGATTCATCTTCAGATTACCCAAAGCCAGTTTAAGGTAAAGGAAGCCCAAAAGAAGCTCCACATGGCAATGAAGAATATCGCCAGTGCCGAAGAGAACCTGAGATGCGCCAACCTCGGTTTTAAGGAAGGTGTGATGGAGGTTACTGACGTGATGGCTGCACAGACTGCCTGGCAGAAAGCACAGAGCCAGAAGATTGATGCAGAAATCGACGTGAAGCTGACTCAGGTAGGGCTGAACAAGGCGCTGGGTATCCTGCAGTAAAGAACAGCACCGGGGAGGAAATCCGATGGAATCGGATTTAACGGGGGCTCAACGGGGAGACTTTTTCCCCGGTTTCTTCTTTAATATATTTATAAAAACAAATTTAAATTCAGATTAAGCAAATGTCTAAGAAATCACAGCATAACAACATATTGCTCGCTGTAATCGGTTTTACAGCAGTAGTCATTCTCGTAGGCGTCATCGGTTTCTTCACTTTGGAACAGAAGGATGACACCATTCAGGGCGAGGTAGAAGTATCAGAATACAGAGTATCCTGCAAACTGCCGGGACGCGTGGTAGAACTCCGCGTTCAGGAAGGCGATTACGTTCATGTGGGCGATACACTCGCCATCCTCGAAGTGCCGGAAATGAAATCACAGGAACAGATGCTCCAGGCTACCAACGCTGCAGCCGAGGCTATGAAGGACCTGACGGATGCAGGTGCACGCAAGGAGCAGATTCAGGGCGCTTACCAGTTGGTTCAGCAGGCTGAAGCTGCCGCAACCATCGCCAAGAAGACCTACAACCGCATGCAGAACCTCTTCAACGAGGGTGTAATCAGCGGTCAGAAGCGCGATGAGGCTTACGCAGCCTATAAGGCTACAGAGGCTCAGGTGGCTGCTGCCAGAAGTCAGTACGATATGGCGAAGAATGGCGCCCGCGAACAGGAGAAGCGCATGGCTGCCAACAACACCCAGGCTTCGAAGAGCGCTGTGGATGTAGTGAAGAATCTTCTGAAAGAGACCGTTCAGATTGCCCAGTGCGAGGGCGAGGTTAGCAATGTCTATCCTAAGGTAGGCGAACTGGTAGGCCTCGGCTCTCCTATCATGAGCATCTCTATCATGAGCGATATGTGGGGAACCTTCAATGTTCGCGAAGACCATCTCAAGGGTCTGAACAAGGGCGATGAGTTCACCGCTTACGTTCCTGCCTTCAACAAGGACATCAAGATGAAGGTTTACTACCTGAAAGACCAGGGCTCTTACGCTACCTGGAAGGCAACCAAGGATAATGGCGACTACGACCGCAAGACATTCGAGGTGAAGGCCCGTCCTGTCACCAAGCTGGAGGGATTGCGCCCGGGAATGTCACTCATCATTAAATAACATCTATGTTTAAGAAATTATATCATATAGCCCTCAGAGAATGCGGCATCATGTGGAAGAATCCCATTTATCTCTTCTGCATGGTCATCTTCCCCATCGTGGTGGTGATTTTCTTCACCACGCTGATGAAGGGAGGAGTGCCTACCGACATGCCTGTGGGCATAGTAGATCAGGACAACTCGGCTACATCGCGCCAGCTGGTACATAAGCTCGATGCCTTCCAGACCACCAAGGTAGTGGCTCATTACGAGAACATGGCAGAGGCAAGACATGCTATCCAGAAGAATGAAATCTACGCCTTCCTGCTGATTCCTGACGGAACGGAGGCTGGACTGATGGCCCAGAAGCAGCCTAAGATTTCATTCTATTACAGCAGCGTATCGCTGGCAGCCGGCTCCCTGCTCTTCCGCGATCTGAAAACCATCTCTACCCTGGGAGGTGCGGCGGCAGGAATGGCGAAACTTTCGGCACTGGGAAAGACGAACGATGAAATCATGACCTTCCTGCAGCCTATCGCCGTAGATCTGCACATGATAGGCAACCCATACGCCAACTACAACTATTATCTTTCGAGCGTAATGGTGCCGGGACTCATCATGCTGTTCATCTTTCTGATTACACCTTATTCTATAGGTACGGAACTGAAGTTCAACCGGGCAAGAGACTGGATGCGGATGGCAGGCAACAATCCTTATCTCGCCATTGCGGGTAAGATGCTGCCACAGACGCTCATCTTCCTGAGTATCTTCCTGCTGTTCGAATTCTACATCTATTATGTATTACAGTTTCCACATCCGGGCGGCGCGCTGCCTATCATCCTGTTAGGCATTCTGAGCGTACTCTCCTGCCAGTGTTTCGGCATCTTTGCCTTCGGGCTGATGCCTTCATTGCGCATGTCGATGAGTATCTGTTCGTTGTGGGGCGTGGTGAGTTTCTCCATCTGCGGAGCCACCTATCCGCTCTTCTCGATGGATTCTCCGATTCAGTCTATCGGCCAGCTTTTCCCGATGCGTCACTATTATATGATTTACCAGATAAACATCTTCAATGGTTTCCCTATGGGCGATGCTGTGCTCCACTGGGGCGCAATGGTGCTGTTCTGCGCCCTGCCGATGCTCACTGTCTGGAACATCAAGAAGGCAATGCTGGTATATAAATACTTGCCGTAGGAGTGTTGAATGTTGAATGTTGAGTGTTGAATGTTCAAGATTAAATGTTAGATATTAAATGTTAAAAAGTAGTTTATTATATAAGATTATCAATGGCATCTGGGATATGTGCTACATCTGGAAGACGGAAATGCGCAATGTTTTCCGCGATGAGGGTGTACTCATCTTCTGCATTCTGGTGCCGCTGGGTTATCCGCTGCTCTACTCTTGGATCTACAACAACGAGGTGGTGAGAGAAGTGGATACGGCGATTGTGGATCTGAGCCACAGTCACAGTTCTCGCGAGTTTATCCGCGATTATGATGCTTCGCCAGATGCCAAGGCTACCTATTACTGCAACAGTCTGGATGAGGCGAAGGAACTGGTGCGCAGGCAGGCAGTTCACGGAATCCTTTACTTCCCTGCCGACTTCGATACGAAGCTGAACCGGGGCGAACAGGCGCATGTGGGAGTTTACTGCGATATGAGTCTGATGCTGACCTATAAGGCGATTTATCAGACCTCGCAGGCCGTAGCCAGCCACATCAACTCGGGCATTCAGATAACACAGGCTGGAGGATTTACGGATAGAGACGACGAGATTACCACCGAGCCGCTTGCCTTTGATGAGGTTCCGATATTCAACACGACAGGAGGTTACGGAAATGCCATTCTGCCGGCTGTGCTGGTTCTTATCCTGCAGCAGACGATGCTGCTGGGCATAGGAATGGCAGCTGGAACATCAAGAGAACTCAACAGAAACCGCGAGCTCATACCGGTAAGCGAGCATTATGGCGGTATTTTCCGCATAGTTTTCGGCAAGGCATTGGTTTATTTCATGGTTTATGCCGTGATGGGAATGTATCTTACGCTGGTGGTTCCCAAGCTGTTCAGTTTTGTAAGTATGGTAACGTGGACCACCATTCTCGGTTTCCTCCTTCCTTACATTTTTTCGTGTGTTTTCTTCGGTCTGATGCTGTCATGTCTGGTAAGATATCGTGAAAATGTGATGCTTCTGGTGGTATTTACCTCCGTTCCGTTGCTTTTTATGACGGGAGTTTCATGGCCATTGAGCAATATTCCGGGCTTTTGGCAAGGATTTTCGTGGGTTTTCCCATCCACTTTCGGCATCCGCGGGTTCCTCAGAATCAGCAGTATGGGTGCTTCGCTTTCAGATATTCTGCCGGAATTCAGAGCACTCTGGATACAAACAGGTGTCTATTTCCTCGCTACCTGCCTGGTTTTCAGGCAGCAACTGAGATCAGCCAGACTCAAGGCAAACCTTACTGCCGAAGTAGCAGAAGAAGAGGATGAGGCGGAAGAAATAGTTGATAGTTAAGAGTTTAGAGTTAAAAGTTTATAGCAATCTTGCTAACGGCTAAGCCCTATAAATTATAAACTTTCAACTATAAACTATAAAAAATGGGCTGTTAACTGTTAACCTGTTAACTCCTCTGATAAAAAAAGCTAGGACTGCTTGAGGGCAATCCTAGCTTTTTATTTTATACCCTTATCAAATAGGATATTTACTACTTAGTGTGTACTTACAATCTTGGTTGGAGCCTTCTCGGCATTTCTGCGGTTCACCACCGTTACTACGCTTTGAGCAAGGCTGAGGAATGCCTGACCGGTAATGGAATCAACCTTGGTAGCAGCAGGCGCACCATCATCACCACCCTCGCAGATGCTCTGAACGATAGGAATCTGGGCGAGCAGAGGCACATTCATTTCCTTGGCGAGGTTCTTGCAACCCTCCTTACCAAAGATATAATACTTGTTCTCAGGCAGCTCGGCAGGCGTAAAGTAAGCCATATTCTCGATAAGTCCGAGGATAGGCACATTCACCTTATCATTCTGATACATGTCAATCCCCTTTCTCGCATCGGCAAGCGCCACCTGCTGAGGCGTACTTACGATAACTGCACCCGTAATGGAAAGCGTCTGGAGCAGCGTAAGATGAATATCGCTTGTGCCAGGAGGCGTATCGAGGATAAAGTAATCCAACTCACCCCAGTCAGCATCAGCAATCAGCTGCTTCAAAGCAGAACAAGCCATTCCGCCGCGCCACAGAGTAGCCGTAGTAGGACTTACGAAGAAACCGATACTCAGGAGCTTCACGCCATATTTCTCGACAGGTTCGATGAGGTCTCTGCCGTCCTTGTGAACAGAATAAGGACGCTCCTCCTCCACACCGAACATCTTAGGCATGGAAGGACCGAAGATATCCGTATCGAGCAAGCCCACCTTGTAGCCCAACTTAGCCAGAGCGATGGCGAGATTGGCAGAAACGGTGCTCTTGCCTACTCCACCCTTACCAGAGCTTACTGCGATGACGTTCTTCACCTGTGGCAGCATCTTTCCCACCTCAGGACGAGGAGCCGACTTGAACTCAGTAACGATTTCCACCTCTACATCTTTCGAAATATGATAATGGATGGCAGCCTCAGCCGCCTTCACCGTACTCTTGAGGAAAGGATCCGTATCACGAGGAAAGAGAAGAACCACCTTCACCTTCATACCATTGATGCTAGGCGTATCTGCCAGCATCTCGCTCTCTATGAGGTTCTTCTTGGTGCCTGGATAAATCACCGTAGCAAGCGCCTCTTCAATCAATTTTGGATATAATGTCATCATTTCTTTTTATTTATTTGGTGCAAAAGTAACAATAAATAATGTAATAAGCAAATAAAAACTAAATAATTTCAGATATTAAACACTTTTATGTATCTTTGCAAATTGCAGAAATGTGTAGTTTCAGCAAAAAGCGAATCTACAACCGAACAGACAAAAACGGAAGAAAAATGAAATATAAAAAGATTATATTAGGCATTGCCTTGGCTCTGGCCTGCTTCTCTAGCCTGAATGCCAACACGCTGACCGAAACCAAAGTGAAGAAGACGGAAACTCAGACCGCAGCACCCAACGTTTACTGGACCGACGGCTACGGAAGAGTATCTTATACCACCAACTCTATCATTTCGCCTGTAGTGAAGATTGCCCTCAAGGAGTTTGCGGGCGATATGAAAGCCGTAACCGGATTCGATGCGAAAGAAAAATCAGGTGCTCCGATACAGATTTACCAGCTCGACCAGCTCACCAACAAGGAGTTTTCGGCAGTAGAAAAACTCGGTACGCCGCTGCATCTTATTATCACCGCAAAGGATGCTTTCTACATCGGTACGAGGAAAGGGAAACTCATCGTTATCGGAAGCAACGCCCGCGGAACGGCTTACGCCATCATGAAACTCTCTGAGCTGGCTGGCGTTTCGCCTCTGGCGGCATGGAACGACCTGCAGCCTGCACAGCGCAAGAGCCTCTATACACCCGTAGACCAGCAGTGGATAGAGGTTCCGAGAATAGAATTCAGAGGACTTGCCCTGAACAACAGCCAGTGGATGAAACCGCAGAACTACAGCCGCATCGCCCGATTGATGCTGCGCCTGAGAGCCAATACGCTGTGGCAGGTAGACGGCAGGCACGAGGCTGCTTACAACAAGGCTGTGGTAGACAGTTTCGACATCTGCGTGGCGGAAAACTACAAGGTGACGGAGTTCGTGGGCAAGAAGCACAAGAAGAAACACCGCAAAACCATCGAGAATGTGAAGCTGGTATGCTCGGATGCACAGATGGAAATGAGCAATCTCTCGCCGGGCCTGCTGCTCGAAATGCTCAACAGCAAGGATTATCTGGAGAGCAAGAATGCCCAGCACGGCAAATCGCACCGCTCTGCCGCTCACAACGACGAAGACTGTGCCTGGATAGCCAACATTACCAATCCGAAGCAGTCAACCTTCCAGCTAGCCATGATGATGAACCTGGCGTGGAATAAAAACGCCCTGAAAGCAGGTTGCAAGACGTATATCCAGAACACTCTCAACGCATTCTTTGGCGCCATTACGGGCAAGAAAATCATGCCTCTGATGGAAGAATATTACCGCCTTACCAGCATCCGCCATTCCGCTTATATGGCGATGCCTTACGGCGATACTGAGTTTCATTCAGGCGAATTCGGCAACGAACTGGAGCGTTTTCTCTACCGCTACGACCTGTTGAAGGCGAAGACAGAATCCATCGAACGCATGCTGCCTCAGAACCAGAAAGACGGTTTCTTCGAGGTAGTGAAATATCCGATATTCCTGGCTGCCTTCGTAGCCGAAAAGGAGCTGGAGGCACAGGAAGCAAGACACATCGCCCGTCCGGGGCTGTTTAATAAAGACGATGAGGCGAAGGCTGCAGCGGCAGTGAGCATCGATGCTTACAACAAACTGAAGCAGCTCAATGCCTACTACAGTCGCATCAGAAACGGCAAATGGAAGGATTTCATCCTTACCAACGGTGCAGAAATGCAGGCTCCGCAGATTCCGGGCACACTGCCTGCTGCCGACATCAAGCGACTGAAAGCTGATGCCTTCGACCGCAGCAACGATCTCAAGCCGCTCTCTGTAGTTACCGGCGACATCATTGCCAAGAATGCCTACGAATGGAGCAAGGCTACAGAATCGCCGCTTGCCCAGGCTGCCGTAAAAGGAGCCGAGAAGATTACCGTCCGTCCGCTGTTAGGTCACAGCAGCAAGGCTGTGAAATTGCCGAAGGGAGCCAGTCTGAGCTATGATTTCTACTGCGACAAGAGCGGTGATGCGCGTTTCACCATCGCCGTTATTCCTTGCTTCCTCAACGCTGTAAAGAATATGAGGGTGAGTGTGAGCATAGACCGTGGCGAACCGGTAATCTGCCAGTTGAAGGAGGTTTACAACTCAAAGGACTGGAAGTTTGACCTGTGGCGCGGACAGACGCTGAAGAGCTTCTACGTTACGCTGCCTGGCGGCAGCCACAACGTAACCATCAAGGCTTTAGACGATAATGTGATGATTGACCAGTGGGTTCTGGATTACGATGTAGACAGAGAATATTACGTATTCCCAGTAGCAAAATAAGAGGCTTTTCTGCAATTTTTCAGGCTTAAATGAAGACCGAGCTGAGGCATAAATGAAGACCGAGCTGAGGCATAAATGAAGACCGGGCTGAGGCATAAATGAAGACTGGGCTGAGGCATAAATGATGACGGGGCAGAGGCTTAAATGAGGGCTGTCATGAGGCTTTTGTGTAGCTTTTCATGAGGCTTTTATGATGCTGAAATGTGTTAAGAATCCTAACTCATAGCTTCTTCCCCTGCAACTCTATGACTTATGCCCCGCAAAGCACAGAGACGGGGAAAAAAGAGCGAAGGGTTAACAGGTTAACAGTTAACACCCCAAAAATGCATGGTACCCCCCACACACATATAAAAATAAGTATATATATATTATATTATAATAAGGTACGCGCGAGGGGAGTATCGAAAAAACAGCTGTTAACTGTTAACTCTGTTAACCCCCAGACATAAAGAGACATAAAAAAAGCACTCCAAGGAGCGTGAACTCCTCAAAGTGCCCTGATCATAATTATATTTCTAATATTGGTTTTTACGCAATAAAGAAGTCATTGATTACTCAATAACTACGGTTGTCCAACCGTGCTTGTCCTCTACAGTACCATACTGGATTCCGCGAAGCGTATCATACAGGTGCTTAGAGACAGGACCTGGCTTCTCACCGAAGTTGTAGCGCTTGCCTGTATCCAAGTCATCAATGTAGCTGATAGGACTGATTACGGCAGCAGTACCGCAAGCACCAGCCTCCTCGAAAGTATCCAGCTCATCCTCAGGAATCTGACGGCGCTCCACCTTCATACCGAGATCCTCAGCCAACTGCATCAAGCTCTTGTTGGTGATAGAAGGGAGGATAGATGTACTCTTAGGAGTAACGTATGTATTATTCTTGATTCCGAAGAAGTTGGCAGCACCACACTCATCCATGTATTTCTTCT
>ULQL01069319.1_pt1 | contig 12656 bp, 8 predicted proteins | sample 1954411 | NCBI WGS metagenome assembly ULQL01 (sample SAMEA4835654, study PRJEB28245) | human gut metagenome | biome: gut microbiome; material: fecal sample | place: Denmark | collected 2008 | reverse complement strand
CAACTCAATGTGTCCCGCGAGTCAGCTTTGATATAATATCATCCCGGCACACATATGTCAACGGATTTACTGCAATTAATTAAAGTAGTAAAACTATCTTAAAAAACACAAATTTTCTAAATTGTCTGTTTATTATATACAATTCTCACAATTACTATCTGACAGCCTCTATCGCTTCCTTGATATTTGCCACACCGACAATCTCAATTCCACTAATATGCGATACTCCTGCAAGACACACTTTGGGAACAATACACTTTTTAAAGCCAAGCTTCTTTGCCTCAGCCACACGCTGCTCGGACATGGTAACTCCGCGCACCTCTCCGCTTAAGCCCACCTCTCCAAAGCATATGATATCCTCACGCACTATAATATCCTTTTTGCTTGATGCGATTGCAAGCACTATCCCAAGGTCTATCGCCGGTTCGTTCATCCTTATACCGCCTGCTATATTCACATAAGCGTCACAGTCTGACAGTGACAGGTTGGCTCTTTTTTCAAGGACCGCCATGAGTAGATTTACTTTATTATAATCTGTACCATTTGCTGTACGCCTTGGATTATTAAAAAAGCTGTGACATACAAGAGCCTGTATCTCGAGAAGTATCGGACGGCTTCCCTCTATGGAACATGTGACAATTGATCCTGATGCTCCCTCGGGCTTACCGCTAAGCATATACTCCGACGGATTTTCCACCTCAACAAGTCCCTCCGCCTTCATTTCAAATACGCCTATCTCATTGGTCGAACCAAATCTGTTCTTAACACCTCTAAGTATCCTGTACGACTCATACCTGTCACCCTCAAAATAAAGCACAGTATCAACCATATGCTCTAACGTCCTCGGCCCCGCAACCGCACCATCCTTTGTCACATGTCCTACTATAAAAACAGAAATACCCAGAGTCTTTGCAAGCTGCATAAGCACTCCGGTTGTCTCCCTGACCTGTGAGACACTGCCCGGTGCCGACGCTATCTCCTCATTGTACATAGTCTGGATGGAATCTATTACAACAACCTCCGGTTTTTTTCGTTGAATCACGTCCTTTGCTATATCAAGACTTGTCTCACATAAAAGCTCCAGTGAATCCGTAAAATCACCAAGTCTGTCGGCACGCATCTTTATCTGATGCAGGGATTCCTCACCTGACACATAAAGTAATGGCACCTTTTTTTGTGAAAGTTCCCTGCATACCTGAAGTAGAAGCGTGGATTTTCCTATACCCGGATCTCCTCCCACAAGCACAAGTGACCCCCTCACAATTCCTCCACCAAGCACTCTGTCAAACTCGGCTATACCTGTCACTATACGCTCCTCTTTCTCGCTTTTTACTGCCGAAAGAGGCAGAACCTGTGCCGCCTTTGATTCTTTTTTTACTTTTCCCGACGAGCTTATCGACTTTTTATCTACGGTTTCCTCTACAAATGTATTCCATTCCTTACAGGCCGGGCACTGTCCCATCCATTTTGCCGATTCATAACCACATTCCTGGCAGAAAAATACAGAGGTCTTTCCTTTTGCCATATTGTTCTCCTTTATAAAATACAAAAAGCCCGGCTTTCACCGGGCTAAAAATATGCTCTATTTTCTTGATACTTTGATATCGACTGAATCAACACCCTCAAGCTCTACGCTTAAACTGAGCTTGCCGCCGAGATTTGTCTTCATAGTACCTGCAACAGCTCCAGCTATATCAATTTCGTACTCTGTCTCCTCTTCAAGGCCAAGAGTAATCTGAGCATCCTCAGGTCCCTCCACAGTAAATGTCACTGTATCAGCAGTCTCCTCGAAATCCATAACCGCTGTTCCCGGAACAGACTCGTATACAAAGAGTCCGTTTCTTTCGAGCTTTGTAATCTCCTTAAAGGTCTTTACCTTGTAGATATCTCCATCCTTCTCAAAATTGTCAAGCTTTGCCTTTGCAGCCAATGTATAATCTCCGAAGCTGAGCTTTCCGTTTTCCTCAGTACGGATTAATTCACTTATTACAGCCATTTTTATCCTCCCGTAGCTATATTGATATATTAATTATAAATCCAATTCTACTCAACAGTCAATGAAATTTGTTTGTTTTTCGTAGAAATTATTACCTTATCGCCGCGCTTAATTTTGCCGGTAATAATATCCTCTGACATACGGTCTTCAATCTCCTCCTGAAGTTTTCGTTTAAGAGGTCTTGCGCCATATTTTCTGTCATAGGCTTTGTCCACGATAAAGGATTTTGCACTGTCGCGCACTGTGAGCTCTATATCAAGCTGTTCTTTACAGCGTTTCTTAAGCTCCTTTACAAGAAGTGTCACTATATGCTTCATGTCATCCTTGTTGAGAGCTCTAAATACAATAGTCTCGTCGATTCGGTTCAAAAACTCAGGTTTAAATATACGGCGGACCTCCTCCATGACACTGTTCTTCATACGCTCGTGATCCTGCTTTTCATCCTCACCAGCGCCAAAGCCAAGGCGCTTTGGTTCTATAATAGAAGAAGCTCCTGCATTTGATGTCATGATGATTATTGTATTCTTGAAATCAACCGTGCGCCCCTGTGAATCAGTGATTCTACCATCATCAAGCACCTGTAAAAGTATATTGAACACATCAGGATGTGCTTTTTCTATCTCATCAAACAGTATAACAGAAAAAGGATTGCGTCTGACCTTCTCTGAGAGCTGTCCGCCCTCCTCATGGCCCACATATCCCGGTGGTGAACCAATCATCTTTGAAACACTATGCTTTTCCATGTACTCTGACATGTCAACACGTATCATGGCATCTTCTTTGCCAAAGACAGCCTCAGCAAGCGCCTTTGACACCTCCGTCTTACCTACTCCTGTCGGTCCCAAAAACAGGAATGAGCCAATCGGCTTCTTAGGATCCTTTAAACCAACACGGCCTCGTCTGACTGCCTTTGCGACAGCAGAAACAGCCTCCTCCTGTCCTATTACACGCTTGTGAAGTATCTGTTCAAGCTTTGCAAGTCGTCCTGCCTCTGACTCTGTAAGCTTATTTACAGGTATTTTGGTCCATCCCGATACTACATCCGCTATCTCATTTTCGCCGACTACAGGCTGGTTTTTGGCTCCTGTGCGACGATTCTTTCTGATAAGCTTCTGCTGTTTATTTTCAAGTACTTCCTTTTCTGACATAAGCGCGCCGGCAGCTGCGAGATCTCCTTTCGATAAAGCATTTTCCACCCGGTTCTGCTTATCTGTTATCTCTTTTTTCAGAGCAAGCAGCTCTTCAGATGATGTCAGATTCTTAAGCCTTATCCTGGCTGCCGCTTCATCCATCAGGTCTATCGCCTTATCAGGTAAAAATCTGTCATTTATATATCGTGCAGAAAGATTTACTGCTGCTTTCACACCCTCATCTGTTATGATGACACCATGATGCTTTTCATAGATTCCCTTTAATCCTGTGAGTATCTCTATTGTCTCATCCGCACCCGGCTCCTCAACCATCACCGGCTGGAAACGGCGCTCAAGCGCAGCATCCTTTTCCACGTATTTGCGGTACTCTTCTATGGTAGTGGCGCCGATTACCTGTACCTCGCCTCTGGCAAGCGCAGGCTTTAATATGTTAGATGCATCTAACGAGCCTTCTGCTCCTCCTGCACCTATTATAGTGTGAAGCTCATCAATGAAAAGCAGTACATTTTTGGCATTTGAAACCTCGCTTATCACCTTCTTGATACGCTCCTCAAACTCACCACGATACTTTGATTTAGCTACAAGCCCGGACATATCAAGGGAAACCAGTCTCTTTCCCAAAAGAATATCCGGAACATTGCCACTGACTATATCCTGTGCAAGTCCTTCTACTATAGCGGTCTTGCCCACTCCCGGCTCTCCAATCAGACATGGATTGTTTTTGCCACGGCGGCAAAGTATCTGGATAACGCGCTCCATCTCCTTTTTTCTGCCTATAACAGGGTCAAGAAGCCCTGCCTCTGCCATATCTGTCAAATCTCTGGAATACTGATCTAATACAGGAGTCGCAGAATTGTATGATGTACTGTAGCTTTTCATCAGATCCCTGTATGCAGACGGATCCTCACCCATCGCACCAAGAATATCTATAAACATCTTCTGACTGTTAACACCCATGGTGTTTAAAAGTCTTGCAGCTGCACAGTCTCCCTGCAGTACTATAGCCATTAGCAAGTGTTCTGTACCTATCTCATTGCACTCAAATCTATCGGCTTCCTCCGATGCACGCTCCAATACTCTCTGTGTCCTTGGTGAATAGCCATCCCTGTCCATCACTTCGATGTTATTCCCCGGTGAAATCAGGTCTTCAATCATCGAAATAAGCTTATCATATTCCACATTGCAGGCTGTTAGAACCTCAGCTGCCACACCGGTGCCCTCTTTTATAAGGCCAGCCAGTATGTGCTCTGTTCCAACATAGCTGTAATTCATTTTCTTTGATATACGTGCAGCCAAATCTATTGCTTTTTTAGCCTTACTTGTATATGGTTTCAAGTCATATCCTCCAGTCATATTCACTAATTTAAGTCGATGAACTGCAAATCATCATCCTCGCTGTCATCCTCATTGTCATCCTTTGCACTGCTGTCTATAGTCTCAGACGGCTTATTTCCCTCATTGACAAATCCATCAAGTGCCCTTTGAAGCTGATTCTTTAAAGCATCCTCATCAGCATCGTTTTCTGTGTCAGAAACTTTTTCCTGCCTTGAATCGTCTTTTAAATCAAACTCAGAGTTTTCATTCTCAACAGCTTTCTTAGAATCAGGTGTAATTTCTACGGTTCTTCCGACATAGGATGCATTTGATATATTTTCATCCGTAGCCATCTTTTGCTCATCTGCAGCACCTTCCGCTGTTTCTTCTGCGACTTCATCTGCCGGCTCTTCTACAGCTTCATCTGCTGTTTCTTCTGCAGCTTCTTCTTCCACTTCATCTAACGACTCTTCTGTAACCTCTTCTTCCGGCTCATCTGCTATCTCGTCCGCAGTTTCATCAGTTGTTTCTTCCAAAGCTTCATTTGATACATCTTCTGCTGCATCATCTACATCATCATCGTCATCATGATAGTCCATTGCCTTATATTTTCTGTTTTTCACAGCTGATACAATAAGCAACAGTAACAGAATAATGATAATAAGAACCAGTATTGCAGCTAAAACAAGATATTTATTGGCAATTCCCGGAACAAGCTCACTCTTTACCGCATCGTTTTCCTCCTGTGCCACTGTAGGTGTGCTGAGCTCGGTCCTCATATATGTGCCATCTACGCTATCATATGTGTACCAGCCACTCTCACCATTGTCATTCATAGCATATACGAGGTAAAAATCCTTTGTCTGATCATCGGTTTTTTCGGCTTTGGTCTGGTAGGCTGTTGCCACACCCTTGCCCTCTATGGAGAGCGATATCTCATTATATCCCTCAGGTACATCATCCACCTTAGGCAGTAAAACCACTATAAAATGCGACTCTGAATTGATACGGACAAACTCATATGCTGCATTCTGTGCTGCATCATATACAAAAAGTCCATTGCCGCTTTCCGACTGTAAATACACAAGCGTGATATCACCGAAGGTGCCATGAAGGGTATTGTATTCAAGTCCGTCAATCACTGTCTTTGAGTGCTCAAAGCCTTCAGGAACAACATCCTCCGGAATGTCATTTACCATAGTCCACTCTGTGCCATTTATATCAAACTTCTTCCAGTTATCCTGCTTATCTGCATTCTCCGGATCATCCTCGGCTCTTCTGGTAACAACTATATTGTATGTGCTTGTGCTGCCGTCCTCTGCTGTCACAACAACGCTGACCGTATTCTCTCCAACCTCAAGTGAATCATTTCCTGTGACGGATGTCACACTCGCCTTGGAATCAGCCGGATTTGCTGTAACCGCAAGGCTTGAACAGCTGTAATCTACTGTAGCTGTGTAATCCTTTGTCGCAGCAGAAAACTCAGGGGAAAGCGTACCTGCTGAGATAACAAGCGAACCAAGAGATGCATTTGAGGATTTCTTTTCCTCTTTGTTTTCATTATCTTTATTCGCATTGTTGTCATTGCCGGTATTGCTGCCGGAATTGTCCTTGTTATCCTTGTTGCTGTTTGAATCATTGTTTGATGAAGCACTTTTTACCGTCACCTTCGTGCTGGCACCGGTAATTGTGCCTCCGGCATCGTTACCCTCTGCATCTCCTACAACTGTACAATATGCCTTTATAGTGCAGCTTCCTGCAGCCTTCGCCGTAAATGAAAATGACTGCGATGTGGGATATCCTGCGGCGTCACCAATATTGGCCACACCATCTCCTCCGTTACTCAGTACTCCCTCGTCAGAGCTTGAGATAACTACAGTACCAAAATATCCGGACGGCATGGAAACAGTCACCTTAACTGTTTTTCCAACAGCTACAGAGCTTGAGCTGACACTGAGACCAAGTCCCTGCGCATATACATGCTCGGCAGGTGTGAAAACAAGCATCACCGCCACAACAAGTGATAATATACATCCAAATAATTTCTTCATATCTTTCCTCACATTTCTAATTCTGCGATATCTTTGATTTGCCCAGTATGTGTCTGTTCATGATTATCATATCAAGGGCATTTCCACCATCACGCTTTCTGTTAGCATCAGCTGCCTCCAGATAAGCACCTGTGAGTGTTCCCTTTCCTAAGATATGTCTGTTGAGCTTAATCATATCAAGAGCATTTACAGCGCCATCACCATTGATATCTCCATATATAACAATATCGTATGTCTTTTTCAGATTACCTGAAGCATCATAAACAGCCACTTTATTGCCTGTTGCAATCTTTCCGCTGTTTTCTGAGCCTGAGCTTGTCAGAAGCTTTACAGTACCTGATGCTGATACTGCTATATTCTTCACAAAATCAGCTGCACCGGTTCCAGGCTCAATGCCTGTAATATAAGTACCTATACTGTATTTACCTGATGTTATGTTTACATCTGTATTATTTTGGTTATTATTGTTCTGATTATTATTGCCACCTGCATTATTTGCAGATGCCGCCTGCCTGTTTATATTGATAGTGTATGTTCTTGTATCACCGCTTTGCGACTTGCATTTTACCTTAATTGTATTATTTCCGACAGCAAGCGAATAGCTTCCTGTTCCTGAAACACCACTGTTTCCTGAAACTGCATCTGCCGAAACAGTCACTGAGCTTATAGCATTTGAAACAACTGCTGAATAGCTTGTTGTCGCTCCATTGAAGGCCGGTGTGAGTGTTACACCGCTTATCGCAAGCGACTGCAGATAGTTATTGGTATCGCCTGCTTTATCGAAGCCCACTGCTGACGATGGCATATTGTTGTATACAGGTATTTTAAATACAAAAGCCTGATTCTTGTCTGAATATCCTTTAGCCAGACTCTGTCCCTCAGTAAGAGCCGCTGTGGCATTGCCCATGTACTGATGGAAATACAGCGAACTTGTATTTACTACATTAAACTTCTCAAAATACAGTGTATTTTGACCCTTATTTATATAATTGCTGCCCACCTTTACAGCTCCGCCGCTTATGGACTTTACTCTTGTATTCCAGCCCTGCTTCTTGGCAAAAGACAGACCATTTTTATAAATCTTATCCTTCGTGTTTCCGGTTGCACTAAAATTAAAATAATTATAATATCCTTCGTATCCGGAATATGTACCCGAAATAAGAGGGCTCGTTCCCTTTTGTCCCTGCTCCTGCTTTATACGCGATGCTATATGGTATGCACTTACTCCACTGCTCTTTGCCACATCCATGAATGTGCTTGCATAATTGATTTTCTCGCCATTGTTGGAATAGGTCTTTGTTCCCTCCATAAATGTGCCTTTTACTATGGACTTGACACCTTCAAGTGCCTCATTCGGACTGTATGCCAGACTCTGAAACTGAAAAATATTGGTCTCATCAAGAAAATTCCTTGGATCCATGAGATAAGCAATATAGGCACTGCTTGCTGACACCCATCCCGGTTCGTACTCAACCCACGTATTTGTTGACCAGTTATATGCTCCGGCAGCTGTGGATTTCTTGGCATTGTCTGCTGATTTGGATACCAGATTAAGTCCGTTTACACTTTCATTTTCAATCACCGTACCCCAATTCAAACCTGTATTTACAGCCTCAAATGTCCAGCTTGGATACTTATTGTGAAGAGCTGTAAGGTTTGGAATATAGCTATCAGGAAAGCCTGCATTCTTCATAGCCGTGACAAAATCAGTATTGTCTCCGCTATTATTGTATGTCACCTTTATGTATGTACTGATAGTCCAGCCCGTAAATGCCTTGCCGTTTAAAGTACCCTTGACATTATACCAGACCACACCGTTTACCTTAGTCTCTCCAATTATGTCAACCTGATGATTCCAGTTGAGTGAAACAACCTTGGTAGTGCCGGATGTGCCTGCTGCATTGCGGACATACACATTGCCACCTGTAATCGTACCTGTAGCATATGCTCCCGATGCGGTTGCAAGGGCAAGCTGCTCCTCATTATTCTGCTGTATGGCATCCGCATTGCTGGTGTCTGCTGAAGCATCCCCTGTCTGCGCATTGTCTGATGCAGCTGTGCCGGTACCTGCTGATACAAAATCAGACCTGATATAGCTGACACACTCCTCATTATTTGCTACCAGATTGTACTTCGCCTTGTACCACACTTTGCCGTCTGCACCTGTGGTCTGCTCAAGAATAGTAATATCCTTACCGTTTGAAAGCTTGTGCTCCAGCTCATACTCTGTGCCCGGCCCGCTTCTCGCCGCTACCCAATATCTCTCATCACACACAACCTTAGCCGCCTGATCCGCATAGACTGCTATGCTGCTGTATGGTGCCAGGTCACATGCGGCTAATGACAATGTTACGACAGAGGCTGCCAGAAATTTATTTATCTTTATCATCAAATCCCATCTTTCTTATGTGCATTGTTTACATTAATCCATTATCCATTTAATTATAATAGAATATGACCTTTGTATCAATGTATTCGGCAGAAATTTATTATTTTTTTATTAATGATAAAAAACTCCCTGAAACGTGCAGCTCATGCTTACGTTTCAGGGAGTTGCCTGATTCATATTCTGCTTATTCTTACTGTCTCCTGTAGCTTTTCTAGCTGAACAGGGATTTTATCTTATCCCATAAATCAATGAAAAAGTTACCAATCTTTTCCCAGAAGCCCGGGTCGTTTATCTTATCGCCAAGCTTTGATGCCCAGTCCTGTGCCTGGTTGATGACTGAATCCCAGTCGATATTGGCATCCTTTAGCTTCATTAAAAGAGATGTAAGCTTTGCAATATCATCATCAGAAAGCTTCAGGTCGTAATCCTTTGCAGCCTCCTTTATCGCATCCTTTATCTGGCTCTCATCCTTGAGCTTTCCATCGGCAAGCTGCTTCTTTAGGTCAGCAATCATTGCCTCGATATCCTGCGAATCGCCGTCAATGCTCTTGTTGAGTTCTCCTGTTGTGACAAGCTCATCCATCGCTGCGTCTGTCACCTTGTCGTCAAGCTTCTTGCCTGTCATCTCCTCGTATGCCTTTAGTGTGCCTACAAGTGCTGCCGTTCCGGAAATAGGGAAAGGGCCTGCGACTATGATTTTAGCATCAGCTATGCCTGCTGTGGCAAGCGCATTCTTGTACATTCCTACCGTACAGTAATTGATATTGTGCGTGGAAACACTAAGACCCGCACCCTTTTTATCCTCTGTAATGAGTACTGAGGAAAGTGACCTTGTGCCAATCTCGCTCTTGCTGATGTATGAATCGAGGTACTTGTGCTCCTCATCATTATTTACATAGACCACATCGTATTTGTCCAGATCAGTGAGCTCGATTCCCATAAATCCAAGCACTGTCGCTCTCTGATCCGGTGTGAGGTCTGCTCCAAGACTTAAGTATGGCTTATCATTTTTGCTGATGGTCACCTTGTCGTTTGCCTCACTGCCGGCTGTAGTTGTGCTGTCTGCAGTACTGTCTGTGTTACTCTTATCAGCTGCGTCACTGCTGTCACTGCCTGATACATCAACGCTTGAAACTGTATCAGTCTGCGTAGCTGTCTCTGTTGCAAATACTGCCGGATTCATCGTAAACAGTGTAACCGCAGCAAGCACGCTACATATAATACTCTTTGCTTTTTTCTTTATTAATCTAATCATTTTTCCTCCAATCTACTGCTCTATATCATACGAAATTGTAAAGTTGCTTCCGTCGAAGCTGACATCTGCCATGCTTCCGCATACCACAGGCATCATCGGCGACATATGACCTATATCCAGATCCATGATGATTGGCACATTAAACTCTCTAAGCAGTGATGAAAGCGCCTGTCTGTGGTCTATGCCAAACATTTCCTCTCCGAAGTGCGCCGGGCGTCCGATAAGGAAGCCCTTTACATTTGAAAACCATCCTGCATTTTTCATCTGCCACATAGCCCTTCTCATGCCCATCACATTAAGGTCACAGGCCTCAAGGAACCATATGATACCATCATTACTGTAGCGCTCATTAAATTCCCTTACATGGTCAAACGATGTACCAAGCAGATTGATAAGACAATCCATGCAGCCACCAAGCAGCCTGCCTCTCATGGTAAGCCTGCTTTCCTTTACCACCGCAGGAATAGAGCTGATGCACGACTTTTCAGTCAGGTTGTAGCCCACAAACGGAGCATTCTCATCCTTTATCGATTCCTTCTCCCACATAGGGTAATTGGTAAATGAAAGCTTCCTGCCACAAAGCAGATTAAATGCATCGGTAAGTGACTCATGCCACACCTCCATGCCAAAGCTGCCCGCACACGGCCCGTAAATACCTGCTGTATCTGCAATAGTAGCCTCCAAAAATGTGAAATTTGTGTTGTCGGAATAGCCCATGTACCATTTCGGCTTTGACTGTTTCACGCGCTCAAAATCAATATAAGGCACTACCTCGCACATCAGCTCGCCACCACCACAGGATATAAGCACATCACTGTCAGCAGAAACATAGCTCTCGTTCAGCTCTTCTGCGCACTTCTTAGGTGTATTGCTGATACCTATGCCACTGTCGCACCTGCAGTTAGGTCCCTCTATCGTCTTATAACCCATGCTGTGAAACCTTTTAATGGCATTGTCAAAGGCACTCCTGTACGGCTCTGTTGTACAGCCCATCGAAGGCGCCACAAAGCCTATTGTTCCTCTATCCTTTAGAAATTCAGGGTATCTCATGTTTCTATCATCCTATCACTATTATTTACATATCTAAGCTTCTGTCTGAAGTAAAATATGTAGGATTTTATCATTTCTGTCAAGGTCATTTTACTGTCATAATTAAATGTCGTCGTGTACTGCACATGCTGTCTGTTGCACCAGTTGTATATATCATGCAGACTTATCGAATCAACATTCTTCATATTGTTCATAAACACCTTAACCTTTGAAAGCTCATCCTCACTGTCAATGTATAGATGAAAGATAGTATTCGGACATTCAATTATTATCTGCTGTTCTTCTATATTTTTCATAACTGTATCCTCTATTGAATGATGTATCCTGTGTGATTAAAAACATTATCGTCTGTCACACCGGGATGTGAGTAATAACAAAATATCGTAACTGTTCAGTACCTTCACAGCTAAAAAATATCACATAACCATAGTACTACACCGGCGTCACAAAATCCAGTCATTTTTGCCTGCCAATTCTTACTATTTTATTAAGAAAAACGGTAAATATTATACTCCCTCACAGTCAAATGCCGGAATGAAGCTGTCCTTTGCCACGTCACCCTCCTGTATAAATGCATTCGTGATTCCTATTTCGAGGGCATAGTCAACAAGCCTTTCATACTCTCTCCTTGTCACTGTGCGGTTTATCTCAGGATAATCCTTTAGTGCAATCGGCGTAAACTGGCTCATCATGCTTATATACACGTGATCATGATATGTATCATATAGGTACTTAAGTACAGCCTTTGCATCATTCACATGTCCCGGCAGTAGAAGCTGTCGCACAATAACTCCCTTTTGTATGAGTCCTGTCGCATCGTCAATCACGACATCCGGCTGCTGCCTGACCATCTCTGAAAGCGCCTGCTTTGCGACAGACGGATAATCTTTTGCCCTTGAATACCTTGCCGAAAGCGTACTGTCCATATATTTAAAATCCGGAAGATACACATCCACTATACCCTCAAGCAGCTTTAGCTCTGTCACATTTTCATATCCGCTCGTATTGTATATAATAGGAAGCTTCATGCCGCGGCTTTTTGCATCGTTTACCGCCCACACTATATCAGGGATATACTGCCCCGGTGTGACCAGATTGATATTATTTGCGCCTTTGTCAGCAAGTTCCATAAAGATATCACTCAGCCTCTCTTTACTGATCACCTTTCCCGCTTTTCCGTCAGAAATCTCCCTGTTCTGGCAGAACACGCAGTGCAGGCTGCAGCCTGAGAAAAAAACTGCCCCGCTTCCTCTTTTTCCTGATATGCACGGCTCCTCCCAGTAATGAAGCGCTGCTCGCGCCACCTTTATTTCAGATGAAACGCCACATACGCCTGTTTGTCCGGTGCTTCTGTTTATGCCACATTTTCTGGGACACAATAAGCAATTCTCGTATTTATTCATATTTTTCATTTTAACCCTTGCTAAAAATAATGTTTGATACTACAATC
>ULQL01049156.1_pt1 | contig 12683 bp, 10 predicted proteins | sample 1954411 | NCBI WGS metagenome assembly ULQL01 (sample SAMEA4835654, study PRJEB28245) | human gut metagenome | biome: gut microbiome; material: fecal sample | place: Denmark | collected 2008 | reverse complement strand
CAGCCTCTGTAACCTTCTCACCGAGATAATTCTCTGCATCTGCCTTCAGCTTCTGAAGGATCATTGCGGAAATCTCCTGTGGAGAATACTTCTTATCATCGATTGCAACGCGGTAATCGGTACCCATATGTCTCTTGATAGAAGAGATTGTCTTGTCAGCGTTTGTTACTGCCTGACGCTTTGCCGGCTCACCGACAAGTCTCTCACCGGATTTTGAAAATGCTACAACAGATGGTGTTGTACGTGCGCCCTCTGTATTTGTTACGACAACCGGTTTTCCACCTTCCATAACAGCGACGCATGAGTTTGTTGTTCCTAAGTCAATACCAATAATCTTTCCCATTGTTTTGTCCTCTCTTTCTCTATAATTCTTCTTTCATTGCTCTATCTTAAATTAACTGACTACCTTTACCATACTGTGGCGTACGACAGAATCCTGATACATATATCCCTTCTGCAATTCCTCTGCCACCGTTCCGCTTTCCATATCCTCTGACTCGACGGTCATAACCGCATTATGGAAATTCGGATCAAATTCCTGCCCCACTGCCTCGATCGGCTTGACTCCGATCTCATCCAGTGCTCCGAGCATCTGCTTGTAAACAAGCTCGATACCGTCTGCAAATGGCTTTCCCTTTTCCTCCTCCGGCATGGAAGCAAGACCTCTTTCAAAGTTATCAATGACCGGAAGGATCTTTTCAACCACTGACTTTGCACCGACCTCAAACATCTGGCTCTTTTCTTTCTCGGAGCGCTTCCGGAAGTTCTCGAACTCGGCAAGCTGACGCATTCTTGCATCCTCTAACTCAGCGATCTTTTCCTCCAGCTTGGAACTTTTCTTCTTGCCAAAGAGTGATTTCTTCTCTTCGCCAACGGCTTCTTTATCTTCAGCCACAGCTTCCTCCTCTTCTGCCTCACCGGCAGTCTCTGCTGTCACCTCACTGTCCTTTGTTGTTTTCTCTGTGTTCTCTGTCGTTGTCTCTTCTGTCATGTCCTGATTTGTTTCTTTCTCCTGACTCACCTTCTACCACCTCTCTTAAGCCATCCTCTGTGACTTACTTTTTGTCTTTAAATATGTCATCTAACTGCTCCATCATGGACTGCAGTGTAGCAACTACCTTGTCATAATCCATTCGCTTCGGACCTACGATCCCGACCTTGCCGTAAACACCATCGTCAATCCGGTAGGTCGCTGTTACCAGCGAACAATCCTTCATGGACTCAACCTGCGTCTCACCGCCGATGTAAACCTGTATGGCGTGGTTATCATCGTTCTGTCCGACCGGCTCCTGTTCGATCCACTCGTTTAAGTCCTTCTTCTCCTCAAATGCACTTAAGATCTGTGCTGCATTGGACTTGTCTGCAAGTTCCGGATACTTCAGAATATTTGTTGCTCCACTTGTGTAGATCTCCAGATCCTCATCCTCCGTCAAAGCACTGCCGATAATCTCAAGAACCGAATCGATCACACTGTTGTGTGCTCCCATCTGTTCCTTGATCTTCTGTATCACGGCAAGATTCATATCCATGACATCCAGACCATTTAAGGTTGTATTCATAATGAAGTTTAACCGAAGCAATGTCTCCTGATCCATGGAATCCTCCATATGGATCATTTTGTTCTTGACTACGTTGTTGTCCAAAACGATCACGACAAGAAGGCTTCTCTCATCCACCAGCGTAAGCTGAATGAACTTGACCTTCTTGGAGGCGTACCGCGGTCCCGAAACCATCGTGGCGTAATTCGTATTGACCGCCAGAAGCTTCGCAACCCGCTTGAGAAGATCATCGATCTTACCGGCCTTCTCTGTAAGCTCCGCTTTCATGTCATGCACTTCCTGTGCCTTGTCGTCCAACATCGTGTCAACGTAGAGACGGTAACCCTTGTCGGAAGGAATACGTCCTGCCGAGGTATGCGGCTGTAAAATGTATCCCATCTCCTCCAGATCAGACATCTCATTTCGGATGGTAGCGGAACTGAGATTCAGATCAGAGTACTTGGAAATCGTTCTGGATCCTACCGGCTCACCCGTCTCTAAATATGTCCGGATAATCGCCTGAAGTATTTTAAGCTTTCTTTCATCCAGCTCCAAACTATCACTCCCTTGTCTTTATTTGTTAGCACTCTTTGAGGTGGAGTGCTAACATCTAATTAGTAAGATAGCACTATCATTTTTTATTGTCAAGATATTTTTGCTAATTTTTTCAGTTTTTTTCATGTTTCTTGCAAAACAGCCGAAATACCATATATAATAATGACACAAAGATGTTTGCCGGATCACCGAGATCATACAACAATCCGGTGCATTTATTATAGAAAGAATCACGATCTATTTATAGAAAGGTTTGGAATACATTATGGCAGATCCTATCATCACATCGACTAATACAGGCAACAGAGGAAATAATTTGACTATGACCGGAAACCAGGCCGCCGCCCGCAATAATCCGGGACAGGCAGGCCGCTCCGTTGGACAGATGAGCAGCTACGGTGTTGCAAGAAGCGGCATGAACCAGATCCGCCAGGGCGATGTGATCCGTGGAGAGATTTCCGACCTGCGCAACAATGAGATCACCATTACATTGGAAAATAATACGCTGATCAAGGGGCAGATTGCGGACAGCTCTTCCCTTTCCATCGGGCAGACTGCCGCCTTCCGCCTATCTTCCGTCTCTCCCTCCGGCGTTATGCTGGATGCGATTCCAAACAGCTACACAGAGACAGAGCTGACGCTGATCAACAAGGCTCTGAATGAGGCATCTCTTCCGGCCACAGAGCGCAACCAGTCTGCCGTCAAGGCACTGATGGACAATCTGATGCCGATCAACAAACAATCGATCCAGCAGCTGATGCAACAGGCATATGATCTTGGTACGGAGGACATGGAAACGCTCTGTCTGATGAACCGCAAGCAATACCAGGTTACCGCAGACAGCGTGGCACAGTTCAGTGCGTATCGTAACGGCACGCACTCGCTTCTTGCCCGTGTAGAAACCTTCTCCAACCAGATTCCGGAGCTTTTAGAGACTCTTGCCGGAAACGGTCCGTCCAACATTGTTGCGATGTTTGGCGAGAAGCTTTTAAGTATTGCACTTGCAGACGATGATTCCGCTGCAGCCGGTCGCACGAACGCAGACACCGCTTCCGCGCTCCCGACGATCGCGGATCTGTCGGAGGCTGATCTTTCTTCCTTAAAGACAATGCTTTCAGAAACACCGATGACCGACGAACAACTGGCTGCTTTTCAATCAGGCACCATGACCGGCAAGGAGGCGGCTCTGCTGATCCAGAAGGCGATTACAGGACAGACGATTGTTCTTTCGGAACATTGTCCTGCCGCCGAACTGCAGGCAAAATCTGACGAGATCCTTCAATTATTAAATCCGCAGCCGGCTTCTTCCCTGTCCGGGGAATTAACCACATTAGAAAGCGTTCTTTCTGGAAAAATCGCGGAAAGCACAGAAACAGATGCCATTTTACCGGACGCTTCCTCCGATGCAGCAAACAGCAACGCTGCAGAAGCCTCCGCCGATTCCGTATCCGCACGTTCCTTTGCCGGACGCCTGTTTCATAACCTGTCCGATGCCGCCAGGTCGTCTTTCCAGAATATCAATGAGATGTTAGCCGCCCCGCACGATGGTTCTACCAATATCACTCATACCCCTGCCGTTATCGACACGCTCCTTTCCGGTGTCACATCCTTTGGCAGACAAAACAGCCAGCTTTTCCTTCAGCTTACTCCCGAAATGCGCTCTGAGCTTGCCCGTTATCTGCATGGTATGGGTGTTGATTCCGGGATCACTGACCGCGTTTTATCCGGTGACATCTCTGCCACAGATACACTTGCTGCGATCAAAAACAGTATCGCACATTCCGACAGCGCCCTGACACAGAATCTGTTTCAGACCGAAGCATTCCGGACACTGTTTCAAAATGTGCTGCTTGACAGCTTTACGATCTCCCCGCACCGGCTTGCCAAAACAAACGAGCCGGACTCGTTCTATCAGTCTATGGAGCAGAAAATGAACTCCTTTGAGACACTGATCAATACCACGCTTTCCGGCAGCGATTCTGGGCAGCTTTCCGGTCAGGCTCATGATATGCAGGGCAACATTGACTTTATGAAGTCCTTAAACCAGGCATTTGCCTATATGCAGCTTCCTCTGAAGCTGCAGAACCAGAATGCGCACGGAGATCTCTACGTCTATACCAAAAAGGATAAAATGAAGCAGAATCCGCAGAAGCTGAGTCTGATGCTTCATCTGGAAATGGATCACCTCGGTACCGTCAATGTCCGTCTGGAAAAGGATCATCAGAATATCAAGGCTGATTTTCATCTGGAAAAGGAGGATTCCCTTCGCCTGATCGAACGCAATACACATCTTCTGACCGATTCTCTCGCCGAAAAAGGCTATACCTGTCAGGTTCAGGTACAGCCTCTTACACAGTCGGAAACGCCGGTTCAGGATTTTCTCAACGCAAAGGTAACACCGTCTGCATCCCATGAAATGAAACGGTTCTCCTTTGATATCCGGGCATAAAAGATTAAAAGCAGTTCTTTGCCCTTATACACTACTCTTGTGCCTTTTCTATCGTTATCAAAAAGGCGGTACCCGTTCCCTGAGTACCGTCTTTTTTCAAACTATCACAAAAATATTCCACAACGCGAATATTCCTCATTGATCTGTTCTTTATTATTCTGCCGCAACATTTTCCTGCGCCTCAGCCCGTTTATATTCCTCCTCCATCTCCTCGAAGATGTAGTCAAATACAGCAGGCATCCCGGTAAATGTACATCCATAATGATACAGACCGTCCTCGCTCTTACTCTGGCGGATGATCTGGATCACACAGTTGATCGCATTCTGGCTGCTATGAAATTCCAGCCGGGAATTGAAATAAAACCCGATTGGCAAAACACTTTTGGTGACAAAGCCAATGCCGTCACGGCAGATATCAATGACCTCGATCGGTGCATTGATATTACTGACCTTTACATTATCCTGTTTGAAGATATCGGAAACCTCCAGATTCATCTTCACCGGGATCCGGATATTTCTTCTCTGTTCCGTCATGCTGCACCCCATTTCCTATTTAGCCCAAAACTTCCTTCAGAATCTTATTGACCATTCCAGGATCAGCCTTCCCCTGCATAGCCTTCATAGTCTGACCAACCAGGAAGCCGATCGCTTTCTTCTTACCGCTGTTGTAATCCTCAACGGACTTTGGATTGTCCGCAACGACCTTCTCGATCACCTCACGAAGAGCACCATCATCGGATACGGTCTTCAAGCCCTTCTCCTCAACATACTTCTCCGGATCAACATTATTCTTAAAGACCTCCTCGAACACTTCCTTGGCCACAGAGCTGTTGATCTCTCCGGCATCTGCCAGCTCAATCAGCTTTGCGAGATTCTCCGGTGCGAAGGAAATATCCTCTGCCTCCATCTCGTTCTCCTTCAGAAGGCGCATCGTCTCTACCATCAACCAGTTGGAAACCTTCTTTGGCTTATTGCAGATTGCTGTCGTAGCCTCAAAGATGTCTGCCATCTTCTTGGTTCCTGTGATGATCTCTGCATCATACTCAGGAATGTCATATTCCTTTTTGTAACGCTCCAGCTTTTCAGAGCGAAGCTCCGGCTGTCTGTCCTTTACTTCCTTTAACCACTCGTCGCTGATCACGATCGGAACAAGATCCGGCTCCGGGAAATAACGGTAATCCTGTGCATCCTCCTTGGAACGCATCGCATAAGAAGACTCCTTATTGTCATCCCATCTTCTTGTCTCCTGAATAACCTGACGGCCTTCCTCCAGAAGCTCGATCTGACGTGCTCTCTCACCCTCGATAGCATGAGAGATTGCTTTGAAAGAGTTCAGGTTCTTCATCTCGGTACGTGTTCCGAATTCTGTCGCTCCAACCTCTCTGACGGAAAGGTTGACATCGGCACGCATGGAACCCTCCTGAAGCTTACAGTCAGAAGCACCAAGATACTGAATGATCATACGAAGCTTCTCCAGATAAGCAATTACCTCGTCAGCAGAACGCATATCCGGCTCGGATACGATCTCGATCAAAGGCACACCGGAACGGTTGTAATCAACCATAGAGCTGCCTGTCCAGTCATCATGCACCAGCTTACCGGCATCCTCCTCCATATGGATCTCATGGATTCCGACAGTCTTCTTGCCGGCAGCCGTCTCGATCTCAATGCCACCGTTGCGGCAGATTGGCAGATACAGCTGGGAAATCTGATAGTTCTGTGGATTATCCGGATAGAAATAATTCTTCCGGTCAAATTTACAATACTGGGTAATACTGCAGTTTGTGGCAAGACCAACCGCAATCGCATACTCTACCACCTGCTTATTTAAAACCGGCAGAGAACCGGGCATACCGGTACAAACCGGGCATGTATGAGTATTCGGTGCTCCTCCAAACTCGGTAGAACAACCGCAGAAAATCTTTGTTTTTGTCGCAAGCTCGACATGAACCTCAAGTCCTATCACAGTCTCATATTGTTTCATCTTTCCGGTCTCCTTTCTATTCTGCCAGAAGCGGGCTAAATGCCGGCTCTCTTGTCTGCTCGTATGCATATGCAGCCTGTATGATCTTCTTCTCCTGGAAGCAGTCACCGATCAGCTGTAAACCGATCGGAAGTCCCTTTGAGTCAACGCCGCAAGGAACAGAAATACCGGGAAGGCCTGCAAGATTGACAGAAATGGTATAAATATCGCCCAGATACATCTTGATCGGATCACTGAGACTCTCACCAAGCTTTGGTGCCGTTGTCGGTGCTGCCGGTCCAAGGATCATATCGTACTTCTCAAAGGCCTTGTCAAAAGCTTTCTTGATCAGTGCCTTTGTACGAAGAGCCTTCAGATAATAAGCATCATAATAACCGGAGCTTAATACGAAGGAACCAAGCATGATACGACGCTTCACCTCTGCGCCAAAGCCCTCGGAACGTGTCTTTTTGTACATGTTGTGAAGTCCCTCATACTCTTTGGTACGATAACCGTACTTCACACCATCGAAACGCTCCAGATTGGAGCTTGCCTCTGCACAGGCGATAACATAATATGCCGGGATCGCATACTCTACAAGACTCAGTTCAAACTCCTCAACGATGGCACCCTTCTCCTCCAGCTTCTTTGCTGCGTTAAGAACGGCTTCCTTGACCTCAGGATCAAGACCCTCTCCGAAATAATCCTTCGGAATACCGATCTTCATGCCCTTCACATCATCCACCAGAGCGGAGGTAAAATCCGTATCCTTGCGCTCAACAGAGGTAGAATCCTTCAGATCATGGGAAGCGATCGTCTCGAGGATTGTTGCACAGTCGGTCACATCCTTTGCAACCGGTCCGATCTGATCCAGAGAAGAACCGTAAGCGATCAGTCCGTAACGGGAAACGGTTCCGTAGGTCGGCTTAATACCTGTCACACCACAGAAGGAGCTTGGCTGACGGATGGATCCGCCCGTATCGGAACCAAGTGCATAGAAGCACTCTCCTGCTGCAACAGCCGCACAGGATCCGCCGGAAGATCCTCCCGGTACATGCTCGGTGTTCCATGGGTTCTTTGTCTCGCCGAAGGCAGATGTCTCGGTGGTGCTTCCCATGGCAAACTCGTCCATATTTGTCTTTCCAAGGATCACGGCTCCTGCCTTCTGCAGATTAAGCACTGCCTCGGATGTAAATGTCGGTACAAAGTTTCCTAAAATCTTAGAGCTGCAGGTAGTCAGAAGACCCTCGGTACACATATTATCCTTGATCGCTACCGGTACACCTGCCAGCGGAGAGGTAAGCTCTCCTGCATCGATCTTTTTCTGTACTTCCTTTGCCTGCTTCAGCGCACCCTCACGATCCACTGTCACAAAGCTGTTAACTTTATCTTCCTTTGCCTCAATGGCATTAAGAGCAGCCTCTGTCGCCTCAACCACAGAAACCTCTCCTGCTTTTATCTTCTTGCCCAGCTCTACAGCCGTAAGCTGCATCAATGACATTAAATCACCAATCCTTTCCTGTTGATCTTTCATTTAAAACATCTGTCCAATCGCAATACCGCATGCTTTGCACCACCGGCACAAAGCTGCTGTGTGAAACTATACGGTTTTAGGAACTAAAAATGCATTTTCTTTTACTTCCGGTGCATTTGCAAGTGTTGCCTCATGTCCGTCTCCGTTTGTTACGACATCCTCACGGAATACATTATTCACCGGAAATACATGCGACATCGGCTCTACACCGGTGGTATCAAGCTCATTCAGCTTGTCGATATAATCTAACATTTCACCCATATCCTTTTTGGCACGCTCCTGCTCTTCCTTGTTCAGTTCCAGCTTTGCCAGAATACCAACGTACTCAATTGTTTCATCAGATATTACATTTGCCATATCTATATCCTGCCTTTCTATTTGTGCTCATACTACGGCTCCAGACGGCTTAAGTCTCTTGGGAAGAGTGTTGTCTCGCGGACATTCTCCTCTCCCAGAAGCTGCATTGTCAGTCGTTCCATACCGATTCCAAGTCCACCGTGTGGCGGCATACCATGCTTGAATGCGCTCAGATACTGTTCCATGCCTTCCTCGGTCATGCCACGCTTCTCCATCTTGGCAAGAAGCTCCGGATAGCTGTGAATACGCTGACCACCTGTGGTGATCTCGAGTCCGTGATACAGAAGGTCGAAGCTTAAGGTATATGTCTCATCCTCCGGATCATCCATTGCATAGAACGGACGCTTCTTGGATGGATAATGTGTGATAAATACGAAATCTGCATCACATTCCTCTTTATAATACTGACCGATCAGCGCCTCTTCCTCCGGCTCCAGATCGTATGGGTTTCTGATCTCACGGTTGTACTTCTCCGCAACCTGCTTTTTCGCCTCATCAAAACGAACGCAAGGGATCTTGTCCGTCTTTGGCAGTGTCACACCAAGGATCTTTAACTCTCTGCTGTACTCTTTCTCGAGAAGTGCCATTGTGTACTGCAAAAAGCCTGTCTCCATCGCCATGATATCCTCAAAGCCATCGATATAACCCATCTCAAAATCGAGAGAAGTATACTCGTTCAGGTGACGCTTTGTGTTGTGCTTCTCGGCACGAAATACCGGTGCGGTCTCAAAGACACGGTCAAATACGCCAACCATCATCTGCTTGTAAAACTGCGGACTCTGCTGTAAGATCGCAGGTCTGTGAAAATACTCCAGTTTAAACAGGTTTGCACCACCCTCGGCACTCTTTGCGCCAAGCTTTGGTGTATGGATCTCGGTAAAGCCCTGCTCATACAGGAAATCACGGAAACCTCTTACCAGTCCCTCCTGAATACGGAACTTCGCACGCTCACGCACATTACGAAGAGAAACCGGACGATAGTTTAATTTCGCTTCGAGAGATGTCTTTAATTTCCATTTGGAGATCTGCAGAGGCATCTGCTCTGTCGGCTCAGACAGGATACGGATCGTGTTCAGACGAAGCTCCACACCGTTTGGTGCGCGGTCCTCCTTTGCAAGAACGCCCTCTACCTCAACGGTAGCTGCCTCCTTTAAGGTCTTGAGATCGAACTTTGTCACACCCTCCTCATAGACACACTGCAAAAGTCCCTCTCTCTTACGAAGAACGACAAATGCCACATCACCCATGTCACGGATCGTATGCACGGCACCGTTGACCTTGATGGTCTTGCCCTCATAATCTCCGGCAAGGATCTCACTGATCTCCAGTGTATCCTTTTTTGCAACTCCACTTATAAATTCCATAATAAAACCATGCCTTTCCGTATCCTGGAAACCTCGCCCCAGATACTGTTGTTTTCTTGATGCTGATCCCACTGGGAATATCCCACAGGAACCAAAAAGTCCCGGAAAATGGTCAATAACCACTTTCCGGGACGGATTTTCTTCCGCGGTACCACCCGCAATTCACAGACTGTCACCTACAGAGAACACCAGCAACCCGGCTCCTCTGCAATCATACGATCTGCATCTCTTCACATAACGCCGTGTCCGCGCATGAACCTACTCGATCTACCCTGTTCAGTTCACAAACTCCGGAGTGTTCTCCATCCTGTCCTCTGCCGTCCGGATGCTCTCAGTCGGTGGCATCCCGTTCCTGTCAAAAAGCATGGTTTCAGAACTTCGTCTCCTTCTCAGTCTTTCTCTGAATGAAATTCAAAACTATATATTAGCATACCACAAGCATTTTGTGATTGCAAGTGATTTCTCCTGTAAAACATGCTTAAAAATTGCGTCCGTTCCAGCCCCAGTCATCAATTCCCTGATAGGTCACATAAACGGCACTTCCCGGTATGCCAAGCTCCTCCTGCAGAATGTCACAGATCTTCGTAGTCATTGTATCACAGGCTCCCGACTGCAGCTTTCCGTATACCTTTACGGACACGAAGGCAGCCTTGTCTAACTTCTCTCCGCCCATGTACAGGTCATATTCATCGTCAAACCCAACCATCAGGAAATTCTCTGTCTTACCAAGAAGCCCGATCGCCTGTCCAAGCTTCGTCTTGATCTGCTCCTTCTGGCTGTCGCTCATTTTTACGGTTACCTTTGAATCAATAAATGGCATAATCTTTCTCCTTTCTTACTGTGCCGGATTTTCCAACAACGCCTTGCTCTTCTTCAGATCCAGCATAAGCGGATGGCTTCCCTCGTTATATTTCACGTTGAAAGTCACCTTCGCCCGGTCAAGATCTGTAAACGGAAGCAGCTTATCTGTGCTCACCGTCGGTGCTAACTCCAGATAAACCGTCTGCTGTGCTTTTAACACAATATCCCCGGTGACCGCACTGTAATATCTTCCGTCTGTGCTGTAGCGGTCCACCCTGAGCTTCATCTGCTGAACAGACGGCTTTTTCTTTGGCTTGCCGGAGCTTTTTGCCAAACTCTGCTGCGTAAAATAATCCTGCGTTACGAGATATTTCATGGTAAGCTTTCCTGAGAGAACTCCCGCTGAAAGCTTCAGCACACCGTTTTTATTGTCGGCACTTGTCAGCGCAACGATAACATTGTTGCGATAGCTGTCCGGCTCTCTGACAAGCCGCATCGTATATACACCATCCGGCTCTGCCGCCCGGATCCGGATCACCGGTGACCAGTCACCATAGACCTCTTTCCCATTCATCATGGCATATGCGCGCACCTTATAATAATAGCTTTTTCCCTGTTTGACGTCCGTATCCGCATAAGCTTTTCCAAAGTCATAATCCGCACAGGACACGTCCTTAACGATTCCACGCTTCAGAACCTTCAGATCATTTTCGGACGTGCCGCGGTAAATCTCCACTCCCTCCGGTTCTGCAGATTCCTTACCGTCTGCCCCAAACGAATACTGAAGCATTGTCGTCCCAAGAGTTTCCTGCTTATTCTTCGTAACTGCATCATTCCAGAACGCACCGCCGACACCGGTATAGATCTCACATTCTGCTTCCACAGTATCCGGCATCTCATTGGCACTGTAGGCAAACAGATCAGTTCTGCTGTACTCACAGGCAGCCTGTATTTTATAATAATAGTCTGTTCCAAGCTGTGCCGTATCATCCTGAAAAGATGTTTTCGAAGATGACAGCTTCTTTAGGGTCTCCCAGTCTGTTCCTCCATTTTCGCTGCGAAGTACCGTGTACGAAGCGGCTCTGCTGACCTTCGACCAGGTCAGAGCCACTGCCGCACCATCTGCAAGCTTTGCTGAAACCTTCAGCGAATCGATCGGACGGACCTCTGCCGCCATCGATGCGGTAAATGCGTCACTGGAAACCTCGTCCTGCCCGTCTGCCGGCTTACAGCTTACAAGCAAGGTCGCACAGCACAGGCACAATATCCCGGCCATTACTGTCTTTTTCTGCATATTTTATCATTCCTTTATCTTATTCTACTATTCCTATCCAAATAGCCCTGTGAAGAAATCCTTGATCGCATCAAAAATATTGGAAAAGAAGCCTCCAACCTTCTCGGAAAGTCCTTCTGTATCCACCTTACTGAAATCGATTCCGGAGTCCTTCAGCTTATTGTAAATATCCTTTGCCTGATCCTTGATTGCATCCACATCAACATCCACCTTGGAAACCTTTTCCATCATGTCTGTGATCTTGTTGACATCGTCATCAGACAGCTTGATATCCAGTGCATTGGCAGACGCATTAATGGCATCCTTAATGTCATCTCTTGTTGTCAGATTATCCGAGAATCCCTTCTGCTTCACGGCAGCCACAAGCTGCTCCACCTTCTCGGAATCTCCGATCGAATCCGCAAGCTCCGCTGTTGTCACAAGCTCATCCGTTGCCGCATCCATCGTGGACTCTGAGATATCCTTGCCGGTCATGACGGAATACGCCTTCATTGCTCCGACCAGCGCCGAAGTACCGGAAATTCCAAATGGTCCGACTACCGTCACCTGTGCATCCTCCAGTCCTGCCGTGACAAGTGCATTGCAGTACATACCGGAGGTACAGTATGTGATATTCTTCGTCTCAACCTGAATACCGCTGCCCTTCTCCGTCTTTACGATCATAACAGAGGATAAAGCACGGCTTCCGATCACCTTTGCATCAATGTAATCGCCAAGATAATCATGTTCCTCCTGATTCGTGATCTCAATTGTCTTATAATCAGACAGATCAGACTCATTGATTCCGAACTGCTGCAATACCTTCTGCTTCTCGGATGCCTTCAGATC
>ULQL01029735.1_pt1 | contig 12690 bp, 8 predicted proteins | sample 1954411 | NCBI WGS metagenome assembly ULQL01 (sample SAMEA4835654, study PRJEB28245) | human gut metagenome | biome: gut microbiome; material: fecal sample | place: Denmark | collected 2008 | reverse complement strand
TTATATATTCAATCCCGATAAAACCGGTATAAGAATTATAAATGTTTTGCTTACGGTGTTGGTGCCTCTCATGCTTTGGTGCGTGGGCAACTGGTGCTTAACAACGCTCTTTGACGGTGAGGGAACATTTAAGGATATATTCATAGCGTCTTCGTATTCTCTCTTCCCGCTTGTTATATTCATGATTCCTATGACTCTTGTTACGAACATAGCGTCTCTTGATGAAAGCAAGCTTATATCTCTCTTTGTCTCACTTGCCTTTGTATGGCTTGGAATGCTTTTGTTCTTCGGAATGGCTACAACTCACGGATATTCGATGGGCAAGAACATATTGATTATGATAGCGACCGTCATAGGTATGATGTTTATAATGTTCATTATTATACTTTTCTTTAACCTTATCCAGCAGATGGTAAGTTTTGTAACTGACATTATAACTGAAATCTCATTCCGTGTTTAATGGCAGGAGGACGAATGAATGAAAAAATTTAGAATTTTGTCAGCTGTCTTGGCTGTGCTGATTCTGGCGATGAGCTTTACGGTCGGCGTAAGCGCTCTTACCATAAATCAGTACACCACCTCTTCTGCGGCATATGCAAATGAAGAGGCAAAGGTAGCGACGATGGAATCCGTTTACAAAAGCGAAGAGTACGGATACGAAATGTATTTCGACAGACTTTCGGGCGAATTTGCTATAAAGGACCTGAAAACAGGTGAATATGTTTTTTCCAACCCTTACGATGTAAACGTTAATACATCGATGAACGATTTGCAGAAGCAGGCTCTTCTTTCTCAGTTGATGATAAGATATACCGATACCACTAACGGTGCGGCAGCTTATATGAGCAGCTTTGCTTCCGCGGCTCTTCTCGGCGATCAGATAATAATGAAAAAACTTCCCAACGGTATACGTGTTGAGTACGCGATAGGTACCGTTGAGGCAAAACGTCTTGTTCCTCGTTGGATAGAAAAAACAAGATTCGACGAAAAGATAATGAGTGTTCTTGAAAGTAAAAAGAACTCCATGACAACAGAGGAGCAGTTTGCAATCGATCATATGTTCGATGCATACTACAACAAGATAGACCCTACCGACCCTAATATCCCCGCAACTATTTTGCAAAGTTATTTCGACACATACAAATGCCTTGCAGATGATCCTACGATGGTTATATATGTCCTCAAAGATTCAACTGCGATGACTCTTAAAAGACTTGAAAATCTTATAAGAAACTATTGTCCGGAATATACTTTCGACGAACTTGAAACAGACCATCAGATAACGGGTTACGAAGGCGAAGATAAAGAGCCGCCGCTTTTCCGTCTCGCAATCGAATATACATTCGATGAAAACGGATTTAAGGCATCTATACCTGCAAAGAGTATAAGATACAACGAAACAAACTATACTCTCGACTCCATAGTAATGCTTCCGTATTTCGGATGCAGCACCGTAAAAGAAGTTTCCGGTAAAAAGACCAACGACGGATATCTTTTCCTTCCCGACGGAAGCGGAACGATACTTGAATATTTCAACGCCGACGGAACAGTAAAGACGGGCGCTCAGTCGGTAAACGTCTATGGTATCGACTATGCATACCAGGATCTTACAAACTATACGACCTCGCAGAACGCAGAAACTTGCCGATTCCCGGTATACGGACTTACGGATTACTACGATGTATATACCGAAACGGCAAGAAGCGGCAGACCCAACAGAATCGATTACTCATCCGGCAGAAGAGGCTTTGTTGCCATAATTGAAGAGGGCGAATCTTTTGCCTCGATAACAGCTTCGCTCGGTACGATGCTTTGGACCGGTTTTGTAACATCTTCCTGTGAATACAATACCGTTTATGCCTCTTTCTCGATGCAGCAGACGGATAACGTTTCTCTCGGTTCCGGTATAGGCAGCGGTTCTTCGCTTACGACAAGCGTAGATACGCGATACACCGGCAACTATACGATAAGATATATGACTCTCTCGGATAACAAAAATGCCGTTGCAGAGCCTACATACGTCGGTATGGCGCTTGCTTACAGAAACTATCTTATCAATATAGATTCTATTTCCAAATACACAAATGAAGAGTTGAAAGAGAAGATCCCGCTTTATATCCAGTCTTTCGGATCTATGAAAGTAAACGATACTTTCCTTACTTTCCCTGTAAAAGTAACAAGAGAACTTACTACTTTTGCGGATATAAAGACTATGACAGAACAGCTTGAAGGTGCCGGAATAACCAATATAAAATATATTCTTTCCGGTTTTGCTAACGGAACGGCGTCTTCTTCTTACTATCCTTCATATGTCAAATTCAATGGCAAGGTCGGCGGAAACAAAGGATTTAAGGATCTTATAGATTATTCTGCGGATAAAGATATAGAGATTCTTCCTAACTTTGATTTCTCGAATATGACTTATACGCGTTCCGGTGTTTCGCTTAAAAAACACGGAGCCGTAATGATGAGCGGACGTTATGCTACTAACAGAAACTATGATCCCGTATACCAGATAATAAGTTCAAGGGGACATTCCAATATCGTTTCTACCGGTGCATACGATTATATCTACTCTAAATTCTCCAAGGCTTACGATAAATTCTTTAAGAAGTTTGACAATTATTCCGGTTCGCTTGCGGCATTGACGCTCGGCACAGACCTTAACTCCGACTTCAATAAAGAAAACCCCATTACACGTGAAGAATCAAAGCTTAACACGATAGAATTTATAGCTTCTCTCTACAATAAGTATAATTCGGTTGTTGTAGAAGGCGGAAACGCTTATACCGTGCCTTATGTTACGGATATAATATCTCTCCCGCTTGACAACAGTAATTATTCTATTTCAACAGCGTCTGTTCCTTTCCTCGGTATCGTTCTCCACGGCTGTATAAACTATACCGGAAAGCCGATAAACATGGCGGGCGACGTTATGTATGAAGTTTTGAAGTCTATTGAAAACGGCGCTTCTCCTTACTTTATACTTCTTTATCAGAATACGGAAGAACTTAAAACGACAAATGGCTATCTTAACCAGTATTACTCCGTTAACTTCCAGACATGGGGAGACGATGTTGTAAAATATTACAACATGATAAACGGCGCTATCGGCGGATTCCAGAATGCCGATATAACAGCTCATTCGTTTGTTACGGCATTCAGAATGAACTCCGATGAGGCATTGATGCTCTTCAAAGAGTATGCAAATGCAAAAGCGACAGTTGAATCCACATCCAAAGCTTATTATGCGGCAGTTGAAGAAGTCGATAGACTACTCAGCAACCAGATGAGCATAACAGAAGCTCTTCTCGTTGAAAACAGTGCAAAAGAGGCATTTAACGCTGCAAGAGAAAAACTTTCTCTTATAAATAGCATGATGAAGAAAAATGTCATTGCCAATGTAGTAAGCGTTACTTACACTTTGGCGGACGGAACACAAAAGACTTTCATTATAAACTATAACAACTTTGATGTTGTCATAGAAGATGATAACGGTAATGCATTTACGCTTTCGGCTTCGTCGTTTGTCGATAAGAAAGACGTTGCAGGAGAAAGCGGAAATATAGCAAGCCGTGAAGATGTAAATGCTTATGTTCCTTCTTCCACAGAGCTTGCATCGTTCATTTCCGCTAATGAAGCGCTTCAAAATGCAATCAACTCCGGAAACGAGAATTCTGTAAGACGTGCAAAAGAAACACTTGAATCTCTCCTTGCTTCTATATCGGGTAAGACCAAGAACGTTTCAAAGGTTACCGATAACGACGGCAATACGGTTTATATCAACTACGCTACAAGCAGCGTAATAGTAAAAATAAGCGACACAAGATACGAGATAATTTCCGCTCAGGAAACTCTTCTTGTTAATGATTGAAAGGGGGCATGGCTTATATGAATAAAGATGTTGCAGCAGTAAAAAACAAAAAGCATAAAGGTGCCTCTCTTAATGCGAGAAGAGCAAGAAAGGGTTGGATATTTGTTCTTCCTTTCGTTATCGGTCTTGTTTTGATTTATATTCCGGTTGTTATCGAATCGATCGGTTACAGCTTTGCGAATATTCACCAGGTAGCAGCTGTCCAGGGCGGTGGTTATACACTGTCCTGGGTAGGATTTGCAAACTATAAAGCGGCATTTTCCTTGGTAGTCAATACATCTACCGGTCAGACATTTATAGAAATGCTTTTCACCAATATCGGTTCTCAGTTGATAGACATTATAGCAATACTTATGTTGTCACTGTTTATCGCGGTTCTTTTGAACCAGAAGATGGTCGGACGTGCAGCATTCCGTGCGATATTCTTTATACCGGTCGTTGTCGGCGCAGGTATTATGACAAAGATAGACGCTACATCCGCAGAAATATTGAGTACCGCTTCCGGTGCCCTTGAAGGCATCGATATGGGCGGTGTCGTAGGCGGCGGATTCGGCAATATCGCAAGCGCGATGGATATGGGCGCCATGTTCTCGAATCTCGGATTCGGTTCGGGACTTGTAAATGTCGTTATAAACCTTGTTATGAACATTTTCGACATAGTAAACCGCTCCGGTGTTCAGATGCTTATATTCCTTGCGGGATTGCAGTCCATTTCTCCTTCGGTATATGAGTCTTGTCAGATGGAAGGCGCTTCTTCCTGGGAGATATTCTGGAAGATAACGCTTCCGATGCTCAGCCCGATGATCCTTGCGAATGCAATATACACGGTCGTTGATGCGTTTACATCAGAGAATAATGCGGTTATGAGTTATATCATCGGTGATGCCGGTGCTATAACGCCGAACGCACTTCAAGCGGCACAGTCTTGGCTCTACTTCTTGGTAGTTGCTATTATACTTCTTATAGTAACCGGTATTTGCTCGTTGTTTGTATTCTATCAACGACGCAATGACGATTGAGAAGGGAGGAGATAATAAACATGAATACTCAACCTAAAATAAAAAAGGAATCAAAGAATAAAATAAAGGTGGATTTTGACAGAGCTCCGCTTGCTGAGAGGTTGAAGGCGAAATACCTTAACGGTTATTTCTACAAAAGAATTTTATCTTTTCTCTTTAAATTTTTACTTCTTCTCGGTATTTCCTATGTAATTCTTTACCCGTTCTTTTCGAAGATACTTCAATCGTTTTTCAGTCCGTTGGACTTTATTCAGTCTGACGTTCAGCTTGTTGCAAAATATCCGACAATAGATACATATAAATATCTGATAACGGAAAACCATTATTTGCGTGCTTTGTTGAATACATTGATAATTTCACTTGTGTGCGCAATAATCCAGACATTTATCTGTGCTTTTATCGGTTATGGATTTGCAAAATTCAAGTTCAAAGGAAACAAGATACTCTTCGTTTTGGTTTTGTTCTCGCTTCTTGTACCGCATAAGGTTATAGCTTCCGCTCTTGTACAGCGCTTTGTTAACTTCGATATTTTCGGACTTTTCAAAGCAACAGGATTCTATTCGGCTATCGGCTTTACCGCGGGATTGCAAGATACATATGTACCGTTTATTTTCCTTTCCTTGACAGGACTTGCATTTAAGAACGGACTTTTCATTCTTATATTCAGACAGTTCTATCGCGGAATACCCGATGAGCTGGAAGAAGCATCTTATGTTGACGGATATGACGTTTTCAAAACGTTCTTCCGTATAATTCTTCCTTGCTCGGTTCCTATGCTTATAACAGTCTTTATACTTTCTTTCTCATGGCAGTGGACAGATATATTCTATACGAATTTGTTCCTTCCTACGTCGGAAAGACTTCTCCTTACAAGCAACGCTTTTTGGAGCCAGGTTCCTTCCACACTGAAAGTATTGAGCGAACAGATCATAGGTTCAAACGCCGCAGCTTCCGAGAAATTCCAGGCGGTTGTTATGAATACGGCAGGAATGCTCGTTGTAGCTCCGCTTATAATCTTGTATCTATTCTGCCAGAGATATCTTATTCAGGGAATTGAACACTCCGGATTCGGCGGAACCTAATACGGGTTTTGAAATATTAAATATTTGTACTATACAGAAATTTAATAGAAAAATAAAATCGATTGAGATAATTTTAAATTATCTCAATCGATTTTTTCTTATATGGTGAAGTTTTTTGAAAAAAGATTTTTCCAGAAGATTATCCGATAAACTGGGAACTTCAAAAAGCTTTTTACCGATGAGCAATTCCGTCGCGGTAAAATAAAAAATTTTCAGGGGACGAGAAAAGAGTGACGAGAGTGTCATTGGCAAAAGATTTTTGAGATTGGTGTGGGAAACTACTTGAATTAAGAGGGGAGATGTTTTCTTTTGGAGCGTGCTTGCGCATATTTCCGATTTTTCGGATGTATTAAAGCCTGCCTAAGTAACATCTGCTTATAGTAGGAGGTAATCCATCGGTTTTTCCGGTGGTCATGATTGTGTGATTTTTTTATGCAAGCTGTCAAAACGGGTAGGGAAAAATAAAAAGCATGGAAATCGAATTTAAAGACGACTTATAATTTAGCTATATTAAAAGTGATACGTATAAGAATATTTTTATTATGATAAATAAAAAACTTGCGCGTATAAAGCGAATTAAAGGGCATAGAAGAGGATTATGTTTTAATCTGAGTAAAAGGGGGGGAATATATTTAAATACGTCTCAATTACTTTTATTTTTGCCTTTTTAGGATGTATGTGTATAAGACTTGACATCGAAAGGATTTCTGTTATCCTTTATATATTGTATGGAATAATAATCCCACCTAAAAATGGGAAATTTCAGTTTCGGGTAAAGCCCCGGACGCTACCGATGACACACAAGTGCGTTTTAATAGACCGCCAGCCATGCAACTGTTTTTTGTTGTAAATATCAAAGAAATCCCTCATTTCGGATTCGGGTAAAGCTCTAAACGTTACGGAGATACACAAATGCATCTGCCAGCTACGTAGCTTTTACTTGTTACAAACCCGTAAAAGGGTTCTGGCAAACGCCTTACTAAGATGGAAAAATGGCACGCGAATGCATGACGGAAGAAGAATGCGCGTTAATTTCTCTCTTTTTCTTAACTTGTTGTACATCTTTATCGTTTTTGGCGCTCTCCTAAGCCTCCTTAGATATCAGCTCACTTACGGAGATAGACTTCTGCCAAAAAATATTCTGCGTTTATTTTTATTGTTTTTCTGTTTACAGGCGATAGCCTTTTTGGAACCCATGCGGACTATCTCGTGACAAAAAAACTCCCATCTGTTTTAAACAGATGGGAGTTTTGCTTTTATCAGAATATATCGTCGAGGCTGACTCTCTTACGTTTGCGCTTGAAGCTTACTTTCTTTACGAATTTCAAGTAACAGAAGAGTCCTCCGAATACTACTATGATAGCTGCGAATACAATAGCGACTATTGCACCTGTCGGGAATTTTGCTTTAAGGAGCTGTACGGTTCCGTCATGAGCTGTCGGTTCTACATTGAATTCGGGATCTCTTACAGTGACTTTATATTCACTTGAAAGCTCTCCTACTGATATCTTTACTTGTGTTTCGCCGGGACCGGAGAAGTCGTATTTTATTTTTACAGAAGGATCTGTTATATCGATTTCGGCTTTTGTTCCGTCTTCATAAGCGTAAGAAACGATAAGATTGGTCGTGTCGAGCATAGCATCGGTACGGTATCTCTTAACGGCGCTGTTGGAATTTATATTTAATGAAGTCGGTGTTTCTACTTTGAGTTTGAAATCTTTTTCAAGGTTTATGCCGTATGTTTCATTGCGGAGGACTGCATGTGCCGTAACTTCTCCTCCCGCTATTGCAGTGTCACACTCTATTGTGAGGGAAGATTCAAGACCGACTTCTTTAAGAAGATTAGAAGAGTGGTCCGTATATCTGCATTCTATATCGAACATATCGGCGGTAAGCGTTGTTCCGTAATAAAGTTTTTGGAATAGAGGATAGAAATCTATACTTTCGATATCGGTTATTTTAACAGGGAATGTTGTTGTAGAACCGTAGAAGTTTACGGTTACCACATAATCTCCCGCTTCCTTAAAAGTAGTTCCTTGAAGATCGAAATTTCCGAGTTCTTTTATCATGGACGTTCCGTCTTTAAAGTTTACTTTTATCGTAAGACCCGCAGGAGTAAATCCCGATCTCATTACATCGATTTTTCTGTATACCGGCTCTTCCGGCTGTGTTGCAATTTCTATATCGGACACTCCGATAACATTTACATCATATGTGAAAGATTCTCTTCCGTATCGGAGAGTAACTGTTGTCTTTCCTTCGTTGTCAAAGTTATATGTAGCGTTGCAATAATCTACTGTTTCGTCTGTTCCGTCGGAATATGTTATCTTTGCGGAAAATCCGGAAAGATCAAGTCTGTCGCCCATATAATAAGTAGTTTTTTCAGGGAGCGTTATAGGCTCGAAAGATACAACGCTGTCTTCTTTTTCTTCTATGGTGCTCTTATAATTTGTTACATATTCTTCGCTGCCGATAACGATGTAGTCTATATCGATGCTTGCGCCTTCGTATATATTGCTCTGGTTACCGTAACCGAAAGGAAATACGATGAAATCTCTTATCGAACCTGCCCATGTTGTTTCAGGGGTGTTGGCTTTGCTGTAATTTGTATTATAGTTGAGGTCTCTAATGCTGAAAATGTATGTAGTCCAACCGGTCATGTTGGGTTCTATATCGAGAAGGGAAATGGAACGTGTAACGTTTGTAGTCCAGTTCATTGTAAATCCGAATCCGATTTTAGTAGATGAACTGTTGTTTCTTATTCTTATCTTTACAAATTCCGCCTGTCCGGCTGCTTCCGTTCCTACTTTGATATCCGACGCAAAGCTGTCGAGAACGAAGGGAACGCCTGCCGTATTGTTCGTGTCTTTTGCGGTGAGACGAAGTACTTCGCCATCATCTACCAATGACCAATTAAGATGGCTCAGATAGCTATATTGATTGCTCAAAAAAGCGGCGGCAGTCATCTGGTCTTCGTCTTTGGGGTTTGTTGTAAGGCCTGCGCTTTCCCACTCGCCTGTTTCTTCATTGAACTTTGCCCAGTCGTTTGTTTTGGAGGAAAAATCCAAAAAGTCAACACAGTTTATTCCTGATGAGTCGGTAGTTATTTGGGATGCCGCGAAAGAAGACATTGTTACAAGACAAAATAACAATGACACTGTTAAGAAAACTGACAAAATTTTTTTCATTAGAGTTCATCCTTTCCGATACGGGAAAATATAAATATAAAAATAATAAATGAAAAATATATTCAGAATGCAAAAAGAGCGAAGATTCGGATTTTTTGTCGATAACGAAAAACACAAAGGGGCGATTTTTGTAATTGAAAAATTACATTTATTATTAGATATCTATAATATTCTATTATATATAATATCACAAGAAAGCATATAAAGTCAAGATTATTATTATGTGTTTATATTAAACTGTCAAGCATTTCAACACGGCGTGTGTGTCTTCCGCCGTCAAAGTCTGTCGAAAGAAATGTATTTGCTATTTCGCTCGCTTTTTCAAAAGAGATTATGCGTGCTCCCAGACAGAGAACGTTTGCATCGTTATGATGTCTTGTGAGCGACGCGGATTCCGTATCGGAGCAGAGAGCGGCGCGGATTCCTTTGTGTTTATTTGCCGCCATGCTCATTCCTATTCCCGTACCGCAGACGAGTATGCCGAACATGCATTCTCCGGAGTTTACAAGTTTGCATACCTTATCGGCGTATACGGGATAATCTACTGATTCGGGACCGTTTGTTCCGCAGTCCGTACATTCAAATCCGTTGTTTTCGAGGAGCGATATCAGCTTATCTTTGTATTCATAACCTGCGTGATCAGCTCCGAGGGCGATTTTGATTTTCATGATTTAATTCCTTTCTCTTTTTCGTTTGCTTCGCGCTCTGCCTGCGATAAACGCAGATATTCGGGGCGGAGCAGTGTATCTGTAAATATGCTTTTGTCGTTTTCCGCTTCGTATTTCGAAAGCGCTACGGAGGCGACAGAGGCGGCATTTTGATCTATAAGGAGAGACGGCGTCGTCATTTTTTTCGGAATATCAAGCTTTGACGCTATCGTATATCCGTCTCCGAAAAAATATACGGGCATATCATATGACAGCAACTCTTTTTTCAGATCTTCCGCGGAAATGAGCCTGTCTTCGCAAAGTCTTGTTCTTTTTCCGTTTTCGTACATGAAGACGGCGTTATAAAGTTGTGAACGTCTTGCATCCATTACGGGGACGGCTAAAAATTTTCCGGGCATTCCGTTTGCGTTTTCGGCAAGCGCTTCTATTGTCGATACGGGGACGCATATCTTATTTTTCCCGAAAGCGAGTCCTTTTATGACAGAGACGCCTATTCTGACGCCTGTAAACGATCCGGGACCTGCGCAGACGGCAAACATATCTATATCATCTACGGAGAGCTTTGTGTTTTTCAACACGGAATTTACCATAGGCAGCAGAGTTTCGCTGTGGGTAAGACCGTTTTTTTGTGTATACAGCGCAAGCGTTCTGTTATTTTCGCATATTGCCACTGTGGCGCATACGGCGGAAGAATCAAGCGATAATATCTTCATTCGTCTTTCCTTTCTATCGTTATGGCGCGGGAATTTATATCTTCTGAATTTTTCGATATCGTTACCGTGAAACTGTCGTCGGGAATGAATTCTTCTATTTTTTCGCTCCATTCCACGGCGCATATCCCGTTTTCGATATAATCGAAAAATCCCGTGGAGACAAGGGAATCTTCGTCGTCTATTCTGTACATATCAAAATGATAGAACGGGATATTTCCTTTGTACTCGTTTACTATTAAATAAGTCGGACTTTGAACTCTTACTCCCGGAGAAAGCGTTTTTGCCATTCCCCGTACAAATGCGGTCTTGCCGACGCCGAGATCTCCGCGCATTGCGATAAAATCGCCGATTTTCAGCGTTTTTGCGAATTCTTCTCCGATTTTTTCGGTTTCTTCCGTTGTTTTCGTAAAGAAAGTTTCTTTCATTTTTTTACCTTTATCTTGTTTTGCGCGCAAGGGACGCGATACCGCATGAGAGTGCGTCGCAAAGTTTTTCTATATCACTTTCGCTGTTGCATTTTCCGAGGCTTACGCGGATAGTCGAATCGGCTTCGTTTTCGCTCATGCCGTACGACAGAAGTACGTGGCTTTTGTGTCCCGTATTTGACGAGCAGGCAGACCCGCTCGAAACGTATATTCCGCGTGAGGAAAGGAAGTGGAGCATGGTTTCGCTTCGTATCCCCGGGATAGTTAAACTTATTATATGATCCGCGTGACGGCACGACGGTGTATTTATTCTTATTTCCGGCAATTTTTCGGATATTATATTTTCTGTGAGTTTGCGTAGTCTTGAAAATTTTGAAAGCTCGTCGGTAAGCGTTTTTTCTCCGATCTTTGCGGCGGCTCCGAACCCCGCGATACCTATTGTGTTTTCCGTGCCGCTCCTAAGTTCGTATTCCTGTCCGCCGCCGTGTATTACGGGAACGATACCTTTTGATGTAAGAACTTTTTCTCTTACAAAAAGAGCGCCTACGCCTTTCGGACCGCCTATTTTGTGCGAGCTTACGGTTATAAGGTCGGCAGGAAATGACGCGAGCGGCTCGGGCGTCTTTAAAAATCCCTGCACCGCGTCGCAATGGACGAGTACCTCGGGATTTTTTTCTCTTGCCGCGTCCGCGATCTCTTTTATATTGTTTATTGCGCCCGTTTCGTTGTTTACCAGCATGGCGCTTACGAGTATTGTATCTTCGGTCAGTTCGGAAAGATATTTTTCTTTGTCCCACACACCTTTGGGGGAGGGGATAAATGCTACCTTATATCCGAGCGAGGAAAGGTACTTTGCCGTTTCTGTTACGGAAGGGTGTTCTGTTTCTCCGACGATTATTTTTCCGCCGCGCCTGCGCTCTTTTGCCGTCGCCGCTCCAATCAAAGCGAGATTGTTTGCCTCCGTTCCGGAAGAGGTGAAAACAAGCATCTGCGGTTTTACTTTGCCGTATTTTGAAGCGCCCATTGCTGAAAAGATATTTTTTCTTGCTTCTTCGATCTCTTTTTCGGCGTTCATACCGAGGGTATGCAGAGAAGACGGATTTCCGTAAATATTTTTTGCCACATACTCCATTTTTTTCGCCGCTTCGTCGCAAAGCGGCGTTGTTGCGCTGTTGTCAAGATATATAGATTCCATAAAAAATCCTTTTGCTTATGCCTTGAAATTTTCCATTATAGATTTTACTTCATCCGTGTGTTTGTCGTAGTTTTCTTCTGTGGCGGTATATGTGAATATATAAAGCTGTGCCGCGTTATATGAGAAAGTCTGCATATATTTGTATACTACGCCGTTTAAAGTTATCGTATATACGTATTTTATCGCATTCATTTCTCCGAAAAGTTGATTGTCCGCGTATTTTTCGGGCTCCGATATCTCTTTATAGGTGGATTTTAAGCTTTCGAAATAATTATTACAGTATTCCTCTAACGATTTGTATTTCGAACCCCACGTGAATACAGATACGGATATATTGCTCTTATCGTTTGCATATGCCGAGGTAAAACCGTTTGAGATGTCTGATACCCAGTTTTCCGGTATATAAAGTGTATATGTCACATATTCGTTTTCGGCGATCTTCATGCCGTCCGGAATGCTTTCATCCTTTTTTTTGCACGATACGAGTGCTGTCATGCATATTGCGAGAACAAGAATAACAGATAAA
>ULQL01072792.1_pt1 | contig 12740 bp, 11 predicted proteins | sample 1954411 | NCBI WGS metagenome assembly ULQL01 (sample SAMEA4835654, study PRJEB28245) | human gut metagenome | biome: gut microbiome; material: fecal sample | place: Denmark | collected 2008 | reverse complement strand
GTCGTAATATGTTGGAACTGCGTTCCAAACCTTGCTTCAAGGGACTTTTTGAAAAAAGGTCCCTTGAAAATCTTCAAAAACTTCCCATCGATTGTGCCGGTTTATTTTCTGTTCTTTAAAGCTTTTTCTATTACGTCACCGATGACGACTCCCATTTTCATATGCCCTATGTCGTTCGGATGTATGCCGTCGACAAGGCAGGAATCGCGGAATTCGTTGCCGAAGAGCGTCTCTCCGTCGATAAAGTAGACGTTTTTGTCGCCGTTTTTAAGCGCTTTTTCGTATGAGCGTCTTATGACTTCTCTTCTTTTGGCGTCTATTACGGGGTGGGAATCAAAATCGGGTTTCGTTATCATTATGTAGGGAACATCGGGATTTTTCTCTCTTATCTTCTCATACATTTTGTGGTGCGTTTTTTCGAGATACTCTTCGTCGGGCGCGTTGTGGTCGTAATCCGAAACGAAAACGGACATCGGAAGTTTTGCCATGTAATCCACTATCGCATCTTCTGCTCTGGCACTTCCCGAAAATCCGAGGTTTGTATAATCGATATGCAGCTTTCTGGAAATATAGTTTTCGTAACAGAGCCCGGGACGGGATACGCAGGCGCCCTGAGTTATCGATGAGCCGTAAAAAATTACGGGCTTTTCGTTTATATAAGGATTTGAAGATTTTTGTATTTCGGCGGAGCCTGAAACGCCTATGTAGAGCTCGTCTACTCTGTCGTAGAGAGGAAAGTTCAGAACATATTCGCGCATTTTTCCGTTGTCCGTTCTCGAATCCCCCGTGCATGTGTATTCTGTCTTAGCGGAGGAGTCGGGTATAAAAGAGCAGGCGTATTTCTGATTTTGCTTTTCGTCTCTTATGTAAAGGTCAAAACCCGATGAGCCGGAGCGCGGCATATGCGGCATTCTGCACATGGCGGACATTTTCGCATATATAGCTATATAGCACGAGTCCGTCGCAAATGTGAGTCTTCCGCCCGCCGTATTGAGATTTAAGCCCGCTACGCCTTCGTTTGTCGCAGTTGCTGTTCCCTGCGGCATACGGCAAAAAGGCGTTCTGTTTCTCGGATCATACAGCCCGAAAATATCGAAAATTTCGTCTTTTGCGTTTATCCAGACGGTATTGGGGCGCGTTGCCCATTTATAGTCCAATTGGTTTTTTATATCGGTTGCTTTCATTTCCTGTCTCCTTTTTATTTTATGCTTTCTCTGTATTCTCCGGGCGTCATTCCCGTGATTTTTTTAAATGAATTCGAAAACGACGATGTGGAATCAAAGCAGAGCGCGTCCGCTATTTCCGGAAACGACATTTTGCTTCTTATCAGTTTTTTAGCCTCGTCCGCTTTCATTTTTTCATATGTTTGGTATATGCTTTTTCCCGTCTGCTCTTTGAATAATGTGCATAATCTCGTTTTCCCGTAGTGCAGCTCCGCGCAGATGTCTTTTAAGTTCAGTTTCCCGTATATCTTTGATGACAGTATGCGGACGATTTCATCGGGAAGTTCTGTCGAAAGCGCGATTTTCGAAACGAAAAATTCTTCCGTCTGACGTTTTTTGTTTTCGTTCCGGAGTATGTATATAAGAAGCGTTTCGAGCGAATTTTTTATCATCTGTTCGCCGCCGAGATTCGAATCTTCGCGCAGCTTTAATTCGTTGAGATCGGGATTGAAATCGGGGATATAAAAAGTTTCTCTTGCCTCCGACATTATTATTTGCAACAGATACCTGTATTTTTCGGGCACGGAGCATTTCTTTTCGCAAAAATAGCTCATGCTTTCCGAACGGCACGAAAACGATATTATAAATATATTCGGGCTTTTATCAAGGCTTTCCACAATATGCGGCTCGTTGGGCTTTATAAAAAGCATTTCTCCCTGGCTAAGAAGTATCGGTATGCCGCTCCGCGTTATCGTAATATCGTCCTTGTCGGCGTAGATTATTTCCCAGAAATCGTGAGACTCTTCGGGGTAGACATAGTGCGGCAAAAGCTCCTGATAGTGTATGGTGACTATCTTTCTTATGTTGATAAGACTTGATATTTTGTGCATATAAAATTTTTTTGCCGCAGATTTCTTTTCCATACGATATTTATCTCCGATTCAGGTAAATATTTTATATGAGATATGTATGACTGTTACAACAATTTGTTTTACAGGGCTATTTTAGCACAACGGCGTGCATTTTGTAAAGTGGATTTGATATAAATAATTGCGAATTGTTTCAATATAAAACAACGGTGAAATATTTCACAATAAAGGGGAAATAATTTCTATTGTTATAATATAAAACGTAAGTATAATTTAAAGTAATATGGTAGATAGAATGTAAAAATATATTGCTTTTTTATTTTTCAGACGGTAAAATCATATAACGGAACGGGAAGTGTTCAAAATGAAGGTTATAGTTACAAAAGATTATGAAGAAATGAGCGATGCGGCTTTTGAGATAATGTCAACGACCGTATCGGAAAATCCGCGCGCGGTGCTCGGTCTTGCCACGGGTTCTACGCCTCTGGGGCTTTATTCGAGAATGGTCGCGGATCATGAAAAAAACGGCACGAGCTACAAGGAAATAAAAACAGTAAATCTTGACGAATACATAGGGCTCGATTCCGACAATAAAGAGAGCTATGCTTATTTCATGAGGAAAAATCTTTTTGATTTTATCGACATCAAAAAAGAAAATACGAATATAGAGGACGGCACGGCAAAGGATTTCGGTGCGGAATGCGAAAGATACAATGCGCTTCTTTCTGTGTTGCGCCAGGATATTCAGGTGCTCGGGCTGGGTTCTAACGGTCATATCGCCTTTAACGAGCCTGGAACACCATTCGATTCCGTAACGCATGTTGTTTCTCTTTCCGAAAGCACCATAAAGGACAATTCAAGACTTTTCGACAGTATCGACGATGTTCCGAAAAAAGCGTTCACAATGGGGCTTTCCAACATAATGAACGCGAAAAAAATAATCATACTCGCAAGCGGAGAAAACAAGGCGAAGGCAGTGTACGGAATGGTAAAGGGAAAAATATGCGTCGACGTTCCCGCAAGCATACTTCAAAATCATGCCGATACGACGCTTATCTGCGACGCTTCCGCGGCAAAGCTTATTGAGGAATTTGTAAAATGAAATGTTTTGAAAATTCGCTCTGCTATGTCTATAAAAAAGGCATAGTAAGGACCGATGTTTTATTCGACGATAAGATTGTGGGATTTTGCCGCGACGGGAAATGTGCTGAATATATCGATATTCCGAAGGACGCGGTAATCGTCCCGGGATTTATAGATGAACATATACACGGTGCCGGCGGCGCTGACGCCATGGACGCAAGCGAGAATGCGCTTGCTACCATTGCGGATACTCTTTTGAAAGAGGGAACTACGGGATTTCTTGCCACGACAATGACGCAGAGCGAAGAAAAAATAATGAATGCGCTCACCGCCGCGGGCAATTATATCTCCGGAAAAAAAGAGAACGGCGCTTCGCTTCTCGGCGTTCACCTTGAAGGACCGTTTATTTCCGAAAAACACAAAGGCGCCCAGAGCGAAAAGTATATAGTTTCGCCGGACATCGCTACTTTTAAAAAATATTACGATGCTTCCGGAAAAAACATAAAGATAGTTACCGTTGCCCCCGAATGCGAGGGTGCAGGTGAGCTTACCGAATATCTTTCCGGTATTGGCGTGGCGGCTTTTGCCGGTCATACGGGCGCAAAGTATGACGATATAAAAAGAGCGATGGAACGAGGACTTAAAGGCGTTACGCATACGTACAACGCACAATCCGCCCTTCATCACAGAGAGATAGGGACTGTCGGCGCGGCGCTTCTCGAAGACGGGCTTTCGGCAGAGCTTATCGCCGATACGATACACGTAAGCGTTCCTGCGATAAAGCTTCTTTTGAAATCTAAACCGCATGAAAAACTTACTCTTATAACGGATTCCATCAGGGCAAAGGGACTTTGCGACGGAGAGAGCGAGCTTGGCGGAAGCGTTGTCATAGTAAAGAACGGAGAAGCGAGACTTAAAGACGGCACGCTTGCGGGAAGTGTTCTGAAAATGAATATCGCGGTCAAAAACATGGTTGAAAAGGCGGGCGCTTCGTTTACGGACGCGGTAGATTTTGCCACGATAAATCCCGCGAAAAATATCGGTCTCGATGAAAAAATCGGAAGTATAGAAACAGGCAAAAACGCTGATTTTACCGTGCTTGACAATAAATTTAACGTTGTCATGACGGTGCGCGGCGGAAATATTCTGTTCCGAGCATGAATTTGTAATAATATCGAACTTTCAATCAGGAGAAAAGAAGAATGAAAACCACACTTGTTGTTATGGCGGCAGGCATGGCCAGCCGCTTCGGAGGACTCAAACAGGCAGAGCCCGTCACACCAAACGGAAGAGGTATACTCGATTTTTCCGTATATGATGCGAAAAAAGCGGGATTTTCCAAAGTTGTATTCATCATACGCAAGGACATGGAAAGAGATTTTTGCGAACTTATAGGAGATCGCATATCAAAGGAAATAGAGGTCGCATATGTAATGCAGGACACTTCCTGCCTTCCAGAGGGCAGAAAGAAACCGTTCGGCACGGCTCACGCAATATATTGCTGCCGTGACGCCGTAAAGGAGCCGTTCGCCATAATAAATGCGGACGATTATTACGGTTCCAACGCGTTTTTCGATATGCAGAAGCATCTTTCTACTGCCGGAAAGGGAGAATACGCTATGACGGCGTACCATCTGGGCAATACTTTGAGCAAAAACGGAACGGTTTCCCGCGGCGTATGCGAAACGGAAAACGGATATTTGAAAAAAGTCACCGAATTTACAAAAATCTATTCAGACGGAAGCTACGAGATTGATGGAGAAAAGAAATTTTTGCCGCTCGATACGCCCGTTTCCATGAATCTTTGGGGACTTACTCCCGATATATTCGACATTCTCGATGAAGAATATAAAAAATTTCTCGCTACGGCGGATCTTGCAAAAGACGAATTTTTCATTCCCTCAGTTATTTCAAAGGCGCTTGAAGAGGGAAGAGCAAGCGTGAAAGTATTCAAGAACGCCGATAAATGGTACGGCATAACATACAGAGAGGATCTTGACGAAGTAAAGAAAGCAATAGGAGGATATATAAATGACGGACTATATGAGGGAATTTAAGCAGATAGCCGAAAAATTCGCGCTTGACGGAGATATCAAAAGTATAGAACCATATGGCGAAGGACATATAAATCATACTTTTCTTGTAACTACGGACAAAAGAAGATATATACTTCAAAAAATGAACACGGATGTCTTTAAGGACCCGTATGCACTTATGAAAAATGTATGTGCCGTTACCGAGTATCTTTCTTCCATAGGAAAAGAGACGCTTACCGTTATATATACAAAAGACGGAAAGCCTTTCCTTGAAGGAGACATCTGCTACCGCGTATATTTATTTATAGAAAATACCGTTACATATCAGAGCGTGAGCGACGCCGTTGTTTTCAAAAATTCCGGACGCGCTTTCGGCGATTTTCAGAATTGTCTTGCGGATTTTAACGCTTCCGTTCTCACGGAAACGATAGAGAAGTTCCACGATACGCCCGACAGATTCAGAAAATTCAAAGAGGCGCTCGACAAAGACGTTATGGGACGTGCAAAGGATTGTATTCCCGAAATAAAATTCTTCCTTTCTCATGCGGAAACGTACAGCAAGGTTACAACGGGACTTGAAAACGGAACGATACCTCTCCGCGTAACGCACAACGATACGAAGTTAAATAACATTCTTATGGATGCAAAAACGGGAGAGGCGCGCGCCATAATCGATCTTGACACGATAATGCCCGGCTCTATGCTCTATGATTTCGGCGATTCCATACGTTTCGGCGCGTCGACTGCCGCAGAGGATGAAAAGGACCTTTCAAAAGTCCATTTCGACATTCGTCTTTTCCGCGCATATGCGGAAGGTTATTGCGGGGCTGTCAAGAACAGCATAACAAAAAAAGAAGCGGAGCTTCTTCCTTACGGTGCGTATCTTATGACTTCCGAGTGCGGAATGCGCTTTTTGACCGACTATCTTTCCGGAGATACTTATTTTGCGACAAAATATCCGGAACACAATCTTGTACGTGCAAGAACGCAGATAAAACTTGCAGGCGAAATGGAAGCAAGCTTCCCCGAAATGAACAAGATAATTGAAGAAGTGCTCGGCTGAAACAGGGCCGGGAATATTTAATCCCGAAGTGAAGATCTGGGAATATATAGCAATATATTTCAACCGGCAGGTCTTTCACATAAATTTTCTCCTAAAAAAATAAAAAGCAAGGTGTTCTCCGATTTTTTATCGGGGAACATCTTGCTTTTTTGCGTGCATTGAATGTTGGGGCTGTCCGCCCCAAACCCCTGACATAAGAAACTTTTCGGGAAAAGTTTCTTATGAATCTTCAAAAGCTTTGCCAAAATAAATTGGTGTAGTCGGGGCGAAAGTTTTGCGGATTTTTAAGGGGCTTTTGAAAAAGCCCCTTAAAGCAAGGTCCCCTCACGGCAGTTCCAACATATTTTGATAAATAAAAAAGCACGGCTATGCCGTGCTTTTTTATATGCGTTATCAGTCGGGGCTGTCCGCCCCAAACCCTGACACAAAGGACTTTTCGTGAAAAGTCCTTTGGAATCTCAAAAGCTTCGCCAAGATAAATTGGTGCGTTCGAGAGAAAGTTCTTTGGCGTACCTTTCTGAGGGGAAAGGTGTGAGAATTTTTATTCATTATAATTGCATAAAAAGCCGATAAGACGCGATTTTTATAATCGGTAAAGGCGAATACGGGCGGCAAAAAACAAAATCAAATGAATCTTTACATTGCTTTTGTGCATATCGCGATTTATTGCGGCAATTTCCGCAAATATATGAAAAAAGTCCGTAAATATTGAAAAAAGGCTGATAATTCGCAAATGTCGGGCAGGCGATTTTTTTATGCGTGTGCGGCTTTGAAATAAATCGCGACAAAAAAGCAAAAAAATAAAAAATACTATTGCATAATTATGCAACGCGTGATATAATGTACAGACAAAAATGAAAAAATGTATGTTTTTTTAAATTAAATCAAGTGAAAAACATTTTCGGGATGTGATTTTTATATGAAAAAAAAGATTTTTATAGACGGAAGCGCAGGCACGACGGGACTTGATATAGTGAGGCGCATATCCGCAAGAACGGATATAGAGCTTATGACGCTTCCCGAGGAGAAGAGAAAGGATGTCGAGGCGCGAAGAGAGGCGATAAACAATGCCGATATTGCTTTTCTGTGTCTTCCCGACGCCGCGGCAATAGAGTCTGCGGGGCTTGTGGAGAATGACAAGACGGTGCTTCTCGACACATCTACGGCTCACAGGACCGATCCTTTGTGGGCGTACGGTTTCCCCGAACTTTCAAATGAATTTTTCGAAAAAATCAAAAATTCGAAGAGAATTGCGGTTCCGGGGTGCCATGCGAGCGGTTTTATAGCGCTTGTATACCCGCTCGTGGAAAGCGGACTTATAGATAAGAGCGAAAAGCTCACCTGCTTTTCTCTTACAGGGTACAGCGGCGGCGGCAAAAAGATGATAGCGGAATATGAATCGGAAACAAGAGACCCGCTTTTCGACGCACCGCGCCAGTACGGAATTGCCCAAACGCATAAACATCTTCCGGAGATGGGAGCTGTGACGGGACTTGAAAATTCCCCTGCATTTTGCCCCATAGTAGCCGATTTTTACAGCGGTATGGAAGTAACGGTGCCGATATTCGCTTCGTCTCTTCTCGGCGGTGCCACGGCAGATGATATAAAGAAAATTTACGAAAAAAAATACAGAGGACCTGTTGTGAATTTTGTTTCCGATGCTTCCGAAAACGGATTTTTGTCCGCGGCAAAGCTTTCGGGAACGGACAAAATGGAAATTTCCGTTCACGGGAACGCCGACAGAATACTCCTGACCGCGAGATACGACAATCTCGGAAAAGGCGCTTGCGGCGCCGCGATAGAGTGTCTCAATATCGTTCTCGGCTCTTCTTTGACAGAGGGAATGAACCTACTTTTCTTATAAGAAAAGTAGGCAAAAGAACTTACCTTTCTTGGAAGAAAGGTAAGCCAAAGAACTTTCGCGCCGAACTGTATGGTTTATTTTGGCAAAAGTCCTTTGGTCAAGGGTTTGGGGCTGAAAGCTCCAACTCATCTTTTCCAAAGAAAGGTAGACACAAGAACTTTCGCACCGAACTGCATGGGTTTATTTTGGTGAAAGTTTTTTGGATTCCAAAGGACTTTTTACAAAAAGTCCTTTGGTCGGGGGTTGGGGCGACGCCTAAACTTATCTTTCCGCTCACCTATAAAAGCAAAAACAACTTATAAAAAGAGGTATAATAAAATGAATATAATAAACGGCGGCGTTTGTGCTGCCAAAGGATTTTCCGCTTCCGGCGTACACTGCGGAATACGTAAAAACAAACTCAAACGCGACCTTGCGCTTATATACAGCGAAGTTCCCGCATCTGCGGCGGCGGTATACACGACAAACCTTGTAAAAGGAGCGCCGCTCACCGTTACGAAAAATCATATTTCAAACGGTATTGCCCAGGCTGTTATATGCAACAGCGGAAATGCGAACACGTGCAATTCCGACGGTATAGAGATAGCGGAAAAGATGAGCGAGATTTTAGCAGGCAACCTAAAAATAAAAGCAAACGATGTCATTGTTGCGTCCACGGGCGTTATCGGTCAAAAACTCGACATAACGCCTATCGCAAACGGAATTCCCAAACTTATAAAGAACCTCGGCGACAACAGCAAAGATGCGGCAGAGGGAATAATGACGACCGACACGGTTTTAAAAGAGATCGCAGTCAGCTTTAACGTCGGCGGAAAAGAATGCCATATCGGCGGAATCGCAAAAGGTTCCGGAATGATACATCCGAATATGGCGACAATGCTCGTATTTATAACGACAGATGCGTCGATATCTCCCGAAATGCTCGATAAAGCGCTCCATTCCGATATACAGAATACATTCAACATGGTAAGCGTGGACGGCGATACCTCCACGAACGACATGGTCTGCGTAATGGCAAACGGCATGGCTGGAAACGAGACTATAACTTCCGAGGTTTTCGATTTCAGTGAATTTATGAAGGCGCTCAACACGGTTACGGTTTACCTTTGCCGCAAAATAGCGGGCGACGGAGAGGGCGCGACAAAGCTTCTCGAATGCAAGGTCGACGGCGCAGACTCCGAAAAGACGGCGAAGACGGTGGCAAAATCCGTTATATGTTCTTCGCTTTTCAAAGCGGCTATGTTCGGTGCCGACGCGAACTGGGGAAGAGTCCTCTGTGCTATCGGTTACAGCGGAGCGCCTGTCGACGTAAACAAGATAGATGTGTCATTCAAGAGTGCGGCGGGTGTTGTGGACGTCTGCAAAAACGGTGCGGGAATCGACTTTTCGGAAGAAACGGCAAAGAAAGTTTTGACCGAAAAGGAAATAGAGGTCCTTATCTCTCTTAATTCCGGAGATTATTCCGCAACGGCGTGGGGCTGTGACCTTACATACGATTATGTCAAGATAAACGGCGATTACAGAACTTGATTTTTAAACAGGGAGTTTTAGAAGATGGAAATAACAAACGCACAGCGCGCACAGGTCATAGTTCACGCGCTTCCTTACATACAGAAATACAAAGATAAGATAATCGTCGTAAAATACGGCGGTAACGCTATGATAAACGAAGAACTTAAAGACTTCGTTATGCGCGATATAGTTCTTCTTTCGCTTATCGGAATAAAGGTCGTGCTCGTCCATGGCGGCGGTCCCGAAATTACCGATATGCTTTCCAAGATCGGCAAGAAAACAGAGTTCGTAGACGGTCTTCGCGTAACGGACAAAGAATCCGTAGAGATAGTACAAATGGTCCTTGCGGGAAAGATAAATAAAAATCTTGTAAATCTTATAGAGAACAAGGGCGGACGCGCGATAGGTCTTTCCGGCATGGACGGACACATGATAGAGGCGAAGGTCAAAGACGAGCGTCTGGGATTTGTCGGGGATATAACATCTGTCGATCCACAACCGATACTCGACGTTCTCGATAAAGGGTATATCCCCGTCGTTTCCACCGTCGGTTGTGACAAAGAGGGCAACACATACAACATAAATGCCGATACCGCGGCGGCAAAAATCGCGGGCGCTCTTAAAGCGGAGAGCCTTATTTCCATGACGGACATAAGCGGTATACTCCGCGACAAAAATGATCCTTCATCGCTCATTTCCACTATATACGTAAGCGATACGCAACAGCTTATCGCGGAAGGAATCATTTCCGGCGGTATGATTCCGAAGGTCGAATGCTCTGTCGAGGCTATTCGCCGCGGAGTTAAAAAAGTATTTATAATAGACGGCAGAGTACCGCATTCTCTTCTTATAGAGACGCTTACCGACGAAGGTATGGGTACGATGCTTGTTTCGGGAGAACATATATGATGAGTATAAAAGAAACAGACGACAAATATGTGGCGCACACATATTCACGCTTTCCCGTTGAGCTTGTAAGCGGAAACGGCGCCATTCTCCGCGATTCTTCGGGAAAAGAATATATAGATATGGGATCCGGCATTGCCGTAAACATATTCGGCGCTGCGGACAAAGAATGGATTTCCGCCGTCGATGCGCAACTTAGCAAAATACAGCATACTTCGAACCTTTATTATACGGAACCGTGTTCAAATCTTGCGAAAATGCTCTGCGAACGCACGGGCATGAAGAAAGTTTTCTTTTCCAACTCCGGAGCCGAGGCAAACGAATGTGCGATAAAGGCGGCGCGCGAATATGCGGCCATAAAGAAAGGCAAAGATTATTACAATATAATCACGCTTAAAAAGAGCTTTCACGGCAGAACGATAACGACCCTTGCCGCAACGGGACAGGACGTTTTCCACGAGCATTTTACCCCTCTTACGGAAGGATTTCTTTATGCGGAGCCGAACGACACGGCGGAAATAGAAAAGCTTGTAGCGGAAAACAAAGTCGCGGCTATAATGTCCGAGGTCGTTCAGGGAGAGGGCGGCGTTCTTCCTCTGAAAGCGGAATATCTTAAAAAGCTTGCGGAGATCGCAGAGAAGAACGATATACTTCTCATCGACGACGAAGTGCAGTGCGGAAACGGCAGAAGCGGAAAGCTTTATGCGTATATGCACTACGGCATAACGCCCGATATAATAACGACGGCAAAGGGACTTGGCGGCGGACTTCCGATAGGTGCCACTATGTTCGGAGAAAAGACCGAAAATGTTTATACGCCCGGACTTCATGGTTCCACATTCGGAGGAAACCCGGTCTGCGCCGCGGGAGCTTTGAATATTCTTTCGAGAATCGACGACAAGCTCATGGCGGAAGTGAGTGAAAAATCCGAATATATAAAAAATGCGCTCGAAGGTGCCTCCGGTATAAAGAGCGTGACGGGTCTTGGACTTATGCTCGGGCTTGAAACGGAGAAAAAAGCTTCCGACATCGTCAAAGCGGCAATAGAACGCGGTGTTCTTCTGCTCACGGCAAAGACGAAGGTAAGACTTCTTCCTCCGCTCAATATAGGATATGAAGAGCTTGAAAAAGCGATAAAAGTAATTAAAGAGGTGTGTGCGATATGAAAAATCTTTTGAAACTTATGGATCTTTCCCCGAAGGAAACACTTGAAGTATTGAATCTTGCGGATCAACTAAAATATGACAAGAAAAACGGCATAGAACATCATTATCTCAAAGGCAAGACTCTCGGAATGATATTCCAGAAATCTTCTACACGTACACGTGTGTCTTTTGAAGTCGGAATGTACGATCTCGGCGGTTCGGCGCTGTTTCTTAGTTCCCGCGATCTTCAAATCGGAAGAGGAGAGCCGATAGAGGATACGGCGCGCGTTCTTTCGCGCTACCTCGACGGTATAATGATAAGAACATATGCGCAGGAAGAGGTGGAAACTCTTGCAAAATACGGCAGTATTCCCGTTATAAACGGACTTACGGATTATTGCCATCCGTGCCAGGTACTTGCCGATCTTATGACGATACGCGAGCACAAAGGCTCTATGAAGGGAAGAAAGCTCTGCTTTATCGGCGACGGAAACAATATGGCAAACTCTCTTATCGTGGGCGGAATAAATTCCGGAATGTCTGTTGCGATAGGCTGTCCCAATACGCATAAACCCGACGCAGACCTTATGAAATGGGCGGGTGAAAACGGAGAATTTACCTGCACGGACGATATTTTCGCCGCCGCAAAAGACGCGGATGTAGTATATACGGACGTTTGGGCTTCCATGGGCGAGGAAGCGGAAGCCGAGGAAAGAAAGAAGATATTCAAGGGATATCAGGTAAACGCAGAGCTTATGAGCGCCGCAAAGAAGGACGCGATGGTGCTCCACTGCCTTCCCGCACACCGCGGAGAAGAGATCACAGCCGACGTGTTCGAGGCTCATGCAAACGAAATATTCGACGAGGCGGAAAACAGACTCCATGCACAGAAAGCTGTCATGGTAATGTGCATGAAAGATAAGGAATAATTTATGGAAAAAGCATATATCGTTCTCGAAGACGGCACCGTCTTCGAGGGAAAACGTTTCGGAAGCTCCCAGAATATGATAGGCGAGCTTGTTTTCTCTACGGGAATGTGTTCATATACCGAAACTCTTACCGATCCGAGCTATGCGGGGCAGATAGTAATGCAGACGTT
>ULQL01080198.1_pt1 | contig 12758 bp, 7 predicted proteins | sample 1954411 | NCBI WGS metagenome assembly ULQL01 (sample SAMEA4835654, study PRJEB28245) | human gut metagenome | biome: gut microbiome; material: fecal sample | place: Denmark | collected 2008 | reverse complement strand
TTCTTCTACAGAATGCGTGATTAAGGATCCGATACCGAGTTGCAAAGCCGGATATGCTTACCGTGAAGCAGACCCCGGCAGATGGGAAGCAGGCTGCTATCCGATCGGTGACTGTGATACAGTCCGCCCCGATTTAAAAGGAGCCACCTGCATGTTCGTTGACAAAAAAACAGGTAAAGGACAGTGTAAAACAGACAGCGTTTGGACAGGCACAGAATGTTCTGTCGTCGGGAAAGGTTATGCCTGGCGCGAAGAAAGAAGCGGAGACTGGGAAGCCGGATATTATCCGATTGGCAACTGTGATGAAGTCCGCTCTGATTTAAAAGGGGCAACCTGTATGTTTGTTAATTCAACGACAGGAAAAGGACAATGCAAAACAGACAGCGTTTGGTCCAGTTCGGTATGTTCGGTCAGATAACAAAACAAAACTGAAAGAAACAGCCCTTGAGTTCAGGGGCTGTTTCTTGATTTCTTCTATCTTTATACTGCCATATCGGCATCTAATATAAAAAAATTGAAAATAATATAAAATTATAATATTATAAGTTATTGTCAGAATATAAGATAACTAAGGGGTAGAAAATGTCTTTGATTCTTTCAACCGATGAAACAAAAAAAACAAAATCACAGGAATTGTTAGATTCTTATCTGGAAAAAGCCTGCCGACGTCTGAATAATATACCTGCGGGAGAGATCCGTAAAACCTCTAAAAACTTTGTTCAGAATTTTGCTGTGTGGAATGGAAAAGAAGCAAATGAAGAGTTGCTGACAGGTATAAAAAAAGAAGATATCAAAAAGAAAGAAAAAGAACTGAAAAGCGAAGCTAAAAGAGTATCTTCAAGAATAAAGGTAAACTATGCCTTAAATGCTGAATTGAATAAAGATAAACCAATCTCACCTCTCGGCCTTTCCATGGCCGCTTTACCCGGGGCCCTTTTTGCGCTCGGTTCAATGGGACATGAAAAACCGGAAGGCGTCGCAATCGGTCTGGCAGGAATCGGCGCAGCTATCGGAGCCGTCATCGCCGTTAAAAAGCTGCAGCAAAAATTTGAAGCCAAAACGACCGAAGAACAATGGCAGGTTAAATCCTATATGAAAATAAAACATTCGCAATGGGCATTAAAACAACTGAAAAAACAAATCCAAAAAGAAAAACATAAAGAATACAAACACCAGGTTCAACAGCTGTTTGCAGCCGGTTTGGGTAATCCGGGCGGTATGATTACGCCATTAAATTTACAACAGAAAAAATCCGGTGGACGCTGAAAAATATTTCCTGTCTCCGAGAAAAAAAACTCCGCATAAAAGCGGAGTTTTTTTATATACAGAACAAGTATTTTCAATTTTAAACAGACGCTGTATTGCCGGTTTCTGCCTGCAGAAAACAAGTTGATTTAAGATTGATTTGTTTTGCCAGAAATTCTTTTTTCACATACCTGCACAGATAAAAAAAGAAAGGCCCCTGCAATAATACAGAAACCTTCCTCTTTTTACCGCGAAAACAGCTGTAATTTTTTACTCTTTAATTACCTTCATCGCCGTTTCATGCAGCTGACTCAATCCTTCCGGCGTCGGACGCCAGTTGATCGTCATAATCGGTTCGGGAAGTTCCCACCCCAGATCAGCCAAGATCCCCTGCATTTCGTCCTGCGCGTCCTTTTTCCACCCGTAAGAACCAAAGCAGAAGCCCACTTTGTTTTTAGGCGCCAATCCTTTCAGATACGTCAGAAAAGCCCCCATCGTCGGCAAAATACCCGAATTCAGCGTCGGCGAGCCCAACGCGACGTATTTGGCTTCGACAATATCGTTAATCGCATCGGAAATATTACTGTACTTTAACGAACACAATGTCACCCGCAATCCTTTTTCACCCCAGGCTGCGGCGACTTCGCGCGCCATCTGTTCCGTTGATCCCCACATGGAATCATAAACAACGACCGCTTTATCCGCGATACTGCCGTATGATGACCATAATTTGTATTTTTCAACAATTTCGGGAATATGTTTGCGCCAAATCACACCATGGCTGGGGGCGATCATTTCAATATCCAGCGTTGCCGCCGTTTCTAAAACCTTTTGAACTTGCGCCCCGTACGGCCAGACAATATTGCCGTAATATTTTTTGGCTTCGTCCATGATGATATCCAGATTTTCATCGTCAAACAATTCATCGGACGCATAATGCTGGCCGAAACCGTCGTTCGGGAACAACAGCTTTTCATCGGCGACATATGTCATCATGGAATCGGGCCAATGCACCATCGGCATCTGAACAAACGTCAATGTGTGTTTGCCGATATTCAGCGTGTCGCCGGTTTTGACAATCTGCATTTTCCAGCCTGTCGTGTCATAATGCATTTTCAATCCGCGTTCCCCGGCCGGCGGGCAGTACAGCGTCGCATTTTTAGCCTTTTCCATAATAGCCGGCAAAGCGCCGGAATGATCCATTTCCACATGATTGCAGACAACTACGTCAATTTTCGCGGGATCAATTACCGAAGAAATACGCTGCATAAACAAATCGGTAAACGGCGCTTTGACCCCGTCAATCAGCGTGACTTTATCATCAATAATCAGATAAGCGTTATACGTTGATCCGCGCGACGTCGTATAACCGTGAAACTCGCGCAGATTCCAATCTTTGACGCCGACCCAGTAAATGCCTTTTTTGATTTCGACTGCTTTCATGTATTTTACTCCTATAAAAAAATATGCCTTTTTATATCATTCTTTCATTCTTTTGAACAGATATAAAAAAGAAAGCGGCGGGAACTATTCTTCCGTTGAAGCCTCTTCATTTTCTTCCGCTTCCTGATCCGCCAGTTTTTTGGCCTGCATATAAGCGGGTTCAACAGACATGTCTTCCGGCGGGGGCAGTTTGTCTTCTTCGTTGCGCTGATTATAAATATTGACCGGCAGAGGCGGCGGCGGCGGCAGCTTCGTTTGCTTTGTCATTTCCCTGTCTTTGAAATAAACGGGCGTTTTTAACTTGATCGGACGGTTATGATGCTTTTGAATCAAAGCGTACTGCCGTCCGAAAGGCATATTCATAATCGATGAATTGGAAACGATCAGCCCGCCCATCGTGCCGTAACCGATATTTTTTTCCGTTAAAAACGTCGTTCCCGATCCGATGCCTTCATTGCGGCTTTCGGAAAAGATGACGAACGTCTTTTTTTCAATCAGAGCATTAATACGTTCCGCCGTGCCGCGGCTGTTGCAGCGCATAAAAATCTTGGCCCCCGTATTGCCGATGATCGTTTCCAGTTCCCCGCCGTAACGGCTGGACAACTGCGACAAATCCTGACACGTCAGCAAAAAAGCATAATGTTTGGCAATCCCTGTGCCGATTGAATCCGCCACATGAAAATCAGACATGCTCTGATATTCGTCCAGGATATACAAAACGGGATAAGGGCCGCACGGGCCTTCCGACACGTCAAAAATAGTCAGCGTCCCCGAATACATATTGATAAACATTGTCATCACGGCGTTTGTCATGCCGTCAATCGGGCAGCCCAAATAAAACGTTACCGGCTCCCATTGTCCCGTTACGGGATTTTTAATGCCGCGCATCTGCACGCTGCCGAAATCGCTGGACGCCATACGCATACGGATCGCGGCATTTTTAAACGGCGCCAGACCGGATAAAGCCATTGACAGAACGGAAGAACGCTGTGTTTTCGGCAACGCCAGAATCTGGCTGATTTCGACCAAAGCGCGCCGGTTATATCCGAAATACTTTGTTTCTTCGACAATAGAAGACAAAATCTGCGCCCAGATGTCCGTTTTAAAAGCCACCGGATCGCCCGCGTCGCGCCTGGAACGCAGTTCGGCGGAAATGTCCAGCTGCTGTTTAGTGATAAAGTCCATCAACAAAGGAAAACTGGCCTGCCGCCCGATCCAAGCTTCGGGAATAGGATCCCACTGCCCGATCGGCAGGTAATTTTTAAATGTCAGCGTCCTTTTGCGCAGGTGATTCAACGCTTGCTTGACGGCTACGGTTTTTTCCATGGATTCATAGTAAGTTTCCAGAACTTCAAAATCTTCTTCGTCCATGGCGTCTTCATACAAACGCTGCAGGAAATAATCGTTTGCGCGCGCCTGTTCGCACTTATCGCAAATGTAGTTGATAAAACCTTCCAGCGCCGCGCGTCCTGCTTTAATCCAGTACGGATCCGTCCCCGTCGGCCCGTCGCCCAAAAGGAAAAAAGCCAGCCCGCCGATATACCCCTGCCGTCCCGGCGACGGCGGAGGCAGATCCATATCGCTTAAAGGATTCCAAGTCGGCCAGAATACCCCGTTCGCCGGATCGTCAATTCCGAAAAAATCGACGCGGAAAACAGGCCCCAGAGCCGCGCGGTGACCGCCGGTCAATTCAAACAATTCTCCTTTCATGTCGTTGATGACCATGCATTTATCGTCATTGGCCAAAATGCTGGGCACAACGACGCCCGACGTTTTGCCGCATTCCGGCGCGCCGATCACCAACAAAGACATAAAGTTGTTCATTCTTAAAATATGCCTGTCGTTCCACAATCCCAAAACGAACGACATACCGTTCCACAACCCCATTTTTTTTACGTCGCGTTCATCGGCCAGACGACCGTCGCCTTCGTTCAGCTGAACAAAGTAATAAGGATTTGTATAAAGCGTCAAAAGGCAGCCGCCGATTAAAATAAACAACGGCATGGCGGGAATCCAGATAGCAAAGCTTTGGAACGGATCCCGGGCAAACGTTAAAATCCAGCGCAGATAACTTTTAAAATAAAAAAACGGGTGCGCTTTTAAGTAAATATAGTACTGCTTGACATTTTCCCAGGCCTGCGCCGAAAAACTGTGCGAAACCATATGCCCCAGCGGATAGGCGATTAAAGAAAATAAGAAAGCGAAAATCGCGGAATACAAAAATCCCAGCAGAATCCAGTCCAACGCTTTGTAATGTTCGGCAAAGTTCGGGTCCCTGCGGGACGGGAGCATAGAATAACGATCCATATCCTAACTCCTTTGTTTTTGCCTTTGCCGTTTAACGCGCACACGCGAACGGGGGATAACTTTTTGAAAAACTTTTTTAACGCAGTCCGTCATCTGCCCGGCGACTTTGGCGACTTCCTGCATGGCCGATGTTTTTTCCGGTTTTTTTTCATCTTCGTCAACCGGGTATAAAATCGGGAAATCATACTTGCTGGGCGGCAGCTCTTCTTTACGGCGCGGACGGCGCGTCACCAGGCTTTTCGCACCGCTTTTCAATTCAGGGCGCTTTTCCAGAACAACGTCCTGCAGCCGCGCTTTTAATTCTTCGGGCGAAGCCTGATTTAACCGCCGCGAACGCAGAAAAGCCAGCTCCGGCGATAATCCGTCGTCTTCCCGTTCCGGCGCGGCAGGCTGTTCTGCCGGCAACGACGCTTTGTCAGCCGCGGAATTTTCCGTCGAAACGGCGGCAGCTTTTAATTCCTCCTCCTGCCGCAGTTTTTCCGCCGCCCGGTTAATTTCCTCCAGCCGCTGTTGTTCGGCCTGCTGACCGGCGACTCTTTTCTTGCGCAAAATTTCCAATTCGGTCAGATTTGCTTTCATCTGGTTGGCCGTTGTTAAATCCAACCCGGCGACGTTTCCTTTTTTAATTTCCACCTTGCGCCCGGCAGCCTGTTTAAAAGCGTACGTTCCGTCCAGATACATCTGATCAATTTTGACCCCTGTCAAATTAACGCCGACCAGATTAACGCCCGACAAGTCAACCCCGGTCAGATCAACGCCGCGCAAGTCCAAACGGCGCAAATCCAGATATTTTAAATTCACCTTGCGCAGATCCAGCCGGCCTTCTTCGGCGTCAAGCTGCATCTGCTGCATTTTTTCCAGCTCGTTTAACGCCTGTTTTGCCAGTTTCGCGCCGGCGATCTTGGCGTTTTTCAGATAAGCTCCGTCTAACAAAGCGCCTTCCAGATCAGCGCCTTCCAGATCGGCTTCTTCCAGATTAACGCCGCGCAGGTCTGCGCCGCGCAGATCCGCACCGCGCAAATCGGCTCCGGCCAGATTGGCATTTTTCAAATCGGCGTTTTGCAGATTGATTGACGACAGGTTTGCGCCGGAAAAATCAACTTCGGACAAATCGGCGCCGGCGAACTTATCTGCTTCCCCCTGCGCCAAAGAACGAACGACCAAAATCGCGTTATCGTCCTTTTCCCAGCCGTTGAAACGGTTTTTGCGCTGCTGCATTTCGTCAACGATCCGCACGCCGGCGACATAGCTGATCCCTGAATCCGACGTATCCGCCACTTTCGGCGCAGGACGTTTTGTCAGAGCGCTGTAAACGCCCTGATTTTCCGGTCCCGTTTCATTCCGTGTCGTTTCCGTCATGCGTTTTCTTTTATTTTGATTTCATTTCCGCTTCGACAGCGGCGATGGCCGCTTTGTTTTCCGCCGCGTTTTTTTTCAACTGTTCAATATCGGCGACAGGTTTGTCTTTCTGCGCTTCCAGTCTGGCGCCCAAAACCAGATCCGTATTCAGAATACGCGCGGAATAAGACGTCATCGCGGCGGCCGCCCCTTGTACCGTGGGGATATTTCGGCTGTTGATCCGCGCCGAAGCGAATTTCAATCCGTCCAATTCCTGACGTTTCAAGGCTTCAATTATATTTTTTTGCAGTTCGACACCGGCGAACGACGCGGAAGACGCCGCAAAAATCTTAGACCGGACAATATTGTTCAAAACAGTTTCATTGATAATCGTTTCGGACCGGAAGTTTTTCAGCTCAACGGTTTTCAGCTCTCCGTCCCCCTGGCTTTTGAAATAAGACGGAACGTCCCCGGTCATTTTCAGCTGAGAAATTTCAATTTTTCCTTTTTTAACGGCATTTTCGTCCCAGACGGGAATTTCAACTTTCCGCGCTTTCATTTCGCCGTCTTCCAGCAAAGGAGTGCCTTCTTTTTCGCCGATATTAAAATTCCGCATCAACAATTCTTTTGCCGTCAGATAGTAAGGAATGGTCTTTTCCTGCGGCGTACCTTTTTTGGGAACCATGCTGAAATTAACGACGGACAGAGAATCCCCCGGCACGTTGTAGGAAATGTTATCGTACTTAATATCGTAATCCCCGCCGGCAAAAAAAGCTTTAAAGTTTTCGACCGCTTTTTTGGAAGCCGCCTGATTGATTTCGTCCATGGAGGGACCGGTATAAACGCGGCGTTTAAAAGTCGATCTTTTGGGTTCCCGCGGCTGTTTTTCCGCTTTGGCCTGCGCCGCCGTCCTCACTTTTTTATCGGAAGACCTGAAATACGGGTTTGATTCGCTGTCGTCGTCCCAAATGGATTTAGGCTGTTCGGCCTTTTGTCCGGGCGCCTTCTTCCCTGTTCTTTCACGATATTCGCGCAACATTCTGTCATGAGGCGATTCTTCCTTTGCCGCCGCATTCGACACGATTGCGCAGGATATGGCAAAAAAGACAAAAGCCGATAAGAAAACAACCCTTTTGAATTTCATGAAAAACGTCCTTTCCAAAACGACAACGCCTTTTTATTTATACCAAGAAAAGCCCGGTCTGCCCACAAAATAATAAACCGCCGGAGAAAATCGCTCCGGCGGTTATTGAAATTATATGTTTTACCGTCCCCGGATTTTATCACGCATGGCCAGTTTTTTCTGAACGGCAGAGGCTTGTCCTTTTGCGGACACGTTTGTCAAAACGGACGCATAAGCCGGACCATTCGCTTTATTTGCCCCGGAAACAAAAACTTTCAACGGTTTGCGTTTCAGGAAAGCGGCCGTTTTGGCCTGCTTTTGCAATTTAGCTTTATTTTCCAGGATTCTGGACTTCTTTGTTTCCGTATCGCCCAAAGATTTTGAAACGACTTCATAAACATTTTTGGACAATCCCGGATTGGCCATTACCTTTTCCAAAGCCGCCTTCATCATTGCCTGACGTTCGGGATCAAACCGGCGCCACGACGTCAAAGGCTTGACCGTATCGGCCGCGACCAGCGGGTTAATCCTGTCCAGTTTGACCGCCATATCGGCGACAAATTCATACCCGGAACCGTCTTTGGCATGGAAAGCCTTCTGATTTCCGGAAAACCGGCGCATAACGGCGCGGACTTTGTTCGGATTCGTAATGGCGAACGCTTCGTGATTGACGGCCGCCTTCGCGCTTTCCAGCCCTTCGGAAGCAACAACGCCCAGCCATTTGTTAACGACCAGCTCTTCGTTTTTGAAACGATTGTAAAAGTCGTCAACGATGCCTTTACCCGATTCCATGCCGGCAGCGACGCTCATCGCGGCGAACCGGTCGGTCATATTGTTGGCTTTTTCGTACTGGGCGGCCACTCTGTCGGCGTATTCCGGTTTTTCCGTCGAAGCCAGATAAGCCAGCGCTTTGTTTTTCAATGCGCGTTCACCGGCGTCTTTGGCGACCGGTTCAAACGGTTTTTCAACGTCCAAAGCATCGTATGTCTGCACCAGATCTTTTTCAAAGCGCTTCACAAAAGCGTCCGAAACCATTTTGCGCGCTTTGGCCACCGCATCAACGTCCACAACGTCCATCTGATCGGCGATATATTTCTCGCCGGGCAGTTCCAGCGCTTTGGCCACAAAAGCCTTGTCCAAAGACGGATCTTTCAGATAAGACCCCAGCGCGTTCAGATAGCCTTCGTCCACTTTGGGTTCTTTGCCGGCCTGAATGTCTTTCACCATGCCGATCATTTTTTGCACGCCGTATTGCTGCGCGGCGTCCCAGCGGTTGAACAAATCGGAATCATGCGCCATCAAATGCGCGCGTTCCGCGTCCGTATAATCCATATGGAAATTGATCGGCGCCGTAAAGTCGCGGTTGGCCGACAAAACGGGTTTTTCTTTTACGTTGACAAACGTGAATTCCGCTTCGCCTTTGTCAAGAATCATCACCCGCGACGTGCCCTGCGCTTCCTTTTCCCCGGCCAGCTGCAGCGGCATGTCTTTGCCGTCTTTGCCCAGCAGCCCCATTTCCATGGGAATGACAAACGGCAGCTTCGTATCCTGTCCCGGCGTCGGTTTCGTCGCCTGACGCAGTTTCAGCGTATAGGTCTGATTTTTTTCATCATACACACCTTCGGCATAAACGGACGGCGTCCCGGCCTGAGAATACCAGCGTTTAAATTGCGTTAAATCTTTTCCCGAAACGTCTTCCATACACTTGGCGTAATCGTCAATCGTAACGGATTTGCCGTCGTTGCGCGAAAAATGCAGATCGTTGGCTTCGCGGAACTTTTCCTTTCCCAGCATTTTTTCGTACATGCGCACGATTTCCGCGCCCTTGTTGTAAATCGTCGACGTATAGAAATTGTTGATTTCCACATAGGATTCGGGACGCACCGCATGCGCCGTCGGGCCGGCGTCTTCGGCAAACTGTCCGGCGCGCAGGCTGGATACGTTTTCGATACGGTTCACCGAACGCGAACGCATGTCGCGCGAAAATTCCTGATCGCGGTAAACGGTCAATCCTTCTTTCAAAGACAAATTGAACCAGTCACGCACGGTTACGCGGTTGCCCGACCAGTTATGAAAATATTCATGTCCGACGACGCCTTCGATCCCGGCGTAATCAGAATCCGTCGCCGTATGCGCGTCGGCAATGACGTAAGCGCTGTTAAAGATGTTCAGCCCTTTGTTTTCCATCGCGCCCTGATTAAAGTCGGACACGGCGACCAGATTAAACAGATCCAGATCGTATTCGCGGCCGAAAACCTTTTCGTCCCAAGCCATGGAACGTTTAATCGAATCCATGGTATAGCCCAGTTTGTCTTTCTGGCCTTTGTTGGCGTAAACGCCCAGAGTCACTTCGCGGCCGGACATTGTAACGAACTTATCGTTGATATAATCCAGATCGCCGCCGACCAAAGCAAACAGATAGGACGGTTTGGGGAACGGATCGTTCCAGGTGACGGCCGTTCTGCCGTCCGCCATTTTTTCTTCTTTGATCAGGTTGCCGTTGGACAAAAGGCAGGGCAGCTTTTCCTTATCGGCGCGCAGAGTCGTCGTAAACACGCTGGTCACGTCCGGGTGATCCATATAGTACGTAATGCGGCGGAAGCCTTCCGGCTCGCACTGCGTGCAGAACATACCGTTTGACACGTACAGCCCTTCCAGCTTCGTATTGGCTTTCGGGTGAATTTCCGTGCCGATCGACAGCTCAAATTCCTTCGGCGGGTTTAAAATCGTCAACCCTTTGTCGTCAACGACGTATTCTTCGGGCTTCAAAGGACGGCCGTCAATCGCAATCCCGGTCAGAGTCAATTCGTCGCCGTCCAGATGCAGCGGACGGACTTCGCCGCTTGAAGCGTCATAATCGCTTTTGATTTTCAGCGTTGAAGCGACCTGTGTATTTTCCTCGTCCAGATCGAAATCCAGATGAACGGATTCGATTTTATAATCCGGCTTTTTATAATCCTTTAAATACTTGACGTTCGGTGAGTTTTCCGACATTGATGTTCCCCTGTCAAAGGTCTGAAAGTTGTCCAAATATTGTCCATATTACTCAGATTTTTTGTCCAGAACAAGCAAAAAAATCAACAATATTATTTTTCTGGCCGTTATCGAAAACGGTCTGCAAATTCCTTAAAAATTCTGCACAAAATTCAGTTCCAGAGTCATTTTCCGGTATTCTTTCTGCCAGACGTTCGACCGTTTGTCCGTATACGCCAGCGTAAATTCCGGAACGACACCGAACAGCGACATATTTTTATTGGAAAAACGAAAAGCCCAGCGTGTAATTCTGTCTTTTTCCCGGATTTGTTCAAATCCCAGACGGCGTACGAACCAGGCCGGGCGGTCGTAACGCACCCATTGGACAGACGGTTCTATATAAACCGAAAATCCCAAAGGCAATTCCGCTCCCGCGCCTATTCCCGCCGTCCATTTCCGGTTGGCATACATACGCTTCTTTGTTTTTTCACGCTCGCCGGCTGCGCGCAGAACCAAATAAGAAGCAGAATTTAAACCGATAAAAGTCTTTATACCGCCCGAATGAACGGAACCGTTTAAAACAGAGCCGTATTGATCATAGGACACCGCGGCGAATTCGGCGGACACCGCGGCGAACACACGCCGGGATATATCATATCCGGCTTGGATCAATCCGCCGGCGGACGAATTATACGCTTTATGCCCGTAACGGCGGCGCGTTCCTTTGACGGCCGTCCAGACTTCGCCGTTTTCCCAAACATACTTCGGACCGCCCGCCGCAAAATAAAACAGATCGTCATAGTCGTTATCGCCGTATGTTGAAGAATACACGCCGGCAGAAACGCGCAGCCGCCACCGGTCGTCAAAGCGAAATTCATAATGTCCGCCGCCGGCGATATTAAATCCGACGGATTTTTCGGGATCTTCCAAAGTGTTGCAGAAAATGCCGAAAGACGTCTGAATACACTGCGTTCCGGTTTGCGAATTATTGACATTATTATCCGGGGCGATCCCCGCGCTGAACCAAATATTCCAGTTTTTATTGCGACGGACAACAGCGCGCAGATATCCGATTTTTTCATCAATGCCGGGCGGCAGTTTTTCCGCCGCCGCCAAACGCAGATGATAGTCCGCCAAATACCATGATTTCCGCGCCATATAAGCCAAAGCCAGCTCTATCCTGATTTTTGCCAGCCGCGGATTTTTATTCAACAAATCGCGGTATATCAGGATCGCTTCGTCAATTCGCCCCGTTTTAACGGCCAGAACACCCAGCAGGTACCGCCGTTCCATTTCGATTTCCGACGGCGCGAACTCGGCGCGGGTCAATAAAATCCGTGCGGCGTCCGTCCGGTTTTCATCAATCATTTTCCGTGCGGCCAAAACGACTTCCAACGGTGTCAGGCGCACGGTTTTTTCCGCCCCCGATACTGCGGAGGGACAAAAAAATAACGATATAAACAAAACGGCGCAGACTGTTTTCAAAAAATCATCTAATTACGTTTAACGCCAAAAGTCCCGGCAATCCAGTTATCATTATCAACCGTATAATCAAATGATCCGACCGCTTCGCGCGGATCGGCCGGGCTTTTGTCCGAAGCTTTGGGTGTGCCGAAAACTTTAAATTCAACGGAAGCGGAACCTTCTTCCAAAAGCGCGCCGTTCAACAGCGCCTTATACCCGGATCCGTCATCGGAAAAATTCCATTTCCCGGCCTGATAAGCCGAAAAATCCAGATCCAGCGACACCCGCCCCTGTTGATCCAGTTCCAAAACAGCCGGCCCGGCCAAACGATTGGCCGCGGTTATTCCGGCCGGTTTGCCCGATACCGCGGCAAGCGCAATTCCGTTAAACACGGCGACGCCGTTAATCGCCGTCTGCCAATCGGTATCGGCAATCAGATTGGCTTCTTTTCCCGTCGTAAAATCGGAATATACCGCCAGCGACACCGTTTCATCGGAAATTCCGGCGCTTTTATTGGAAAACAGTCCCCTTACGGATTGGGACAAGTATCCGAAATCACTGTAAATCAGTCCGACGGCTTTGCCGCCCAAAACCATTTCCGCGTCATTAACGCCGGAAAAGCTTTTGCCGGCCCCCTGCATATGAAAATTTTTGGATTGTCTGGCCCGCTGCGATCCCAATTCGCCGCCATGAAACATAGAAGCGGGAAATTCCAAAGCCGCCCACGCGTCGGGATTTTCTTTTCCATTTGCATCGACAGCCGTTTGGGTGATTTTCTGCCCGTCAAATTTTAGATGCAGCGAATAACCGTCCAGTTTTACAAATTCGTCCAAATCTTCAAAATATGACGGCGTATGATCGCCGC
>ULQL01044126.1_pt1 | contig 12883 bp, 10 predicted proteins | sample 1954411 | NCBI WGS metagenome assembly ULQL01 (sample SAMEA4835654, study PRJEB28245) | human gut metagenome | biome: gut microbiome; material: fecal sample | place: Denmark | collected 2008 | reverse complement strand
CCTTCAACAAGCCTGTCCCCAAAATGCCCGGCCTCGATGAGCTTCTGGCCTGGCTGGACGAACATCACATTCCCATGGCGGTGGCGTCTTCCAGCCCCATGACCGTCATCGAGGGACATCTGGAACACTGGGGCCTCGGCCATTACTTCAAGGCCGTCATCTCGGGCGAGCAGCTGACCCGCTCCAAGCCCGCGCCGGACATCTTCCTGCTGGCGGCGCAGAAACTCGGCACCGAGCCTGCAAAGACGATGGTGCTCGAGGACAGCTACAACGGCGTCCGGGCCGGCGCGGCAGGGGGCTTTGTCACCGTGATGGTCCCCGACCTCTCGCCCGCCACCGACGAGATGCGCAGGATCTATACCTGCGAGTGTGCTTCGCTCCACGAGGTGCGCAGAAAGCTTGAAGACGGAGAACTATGAGCCGCGGCAGACCCGCACCACTTGTGAAATTTCAACATATCATCTGACAAATATCAATAAGCCCCGTCATAACTCGGCTTGATCTCTCAGCCGTTTCCAAACTTGAAGCGCTCTCTGAAATACATTATAATAGTGGGGAAACGACTGATTTCCTGCGCTATGAATGGAGTTTGCATCATGAAGAATGATTCTTCCCGGTTCGGGCATATCATCCAGCTTTTCACCGTCCTTCTCACAGCCATCCTGATCAGCCTGTTTTTCGCTGCCCTCGTGCTGGTGGGCAAGATACAGGGTACGGCCCGCGTCGTCAACTACGCCGGCCTCGTTCGCGGCAAGACCCAGCGCATCGTCAAGCTCGAAATTTCCGGCACGCCGGAAGATGATCTCCTCGGCGATGTGGCCTCCTACATCGAAGGCCTCCGCTTCGGCAGCAGCGAGCTGGACCTGGTGCGGCTGGACGACGCGGATTTTCAGGCCAAGATGACCGCTCTTTCCAGCGAATTCGACGACCTGAGAAACGAACTCATCCTTGTCCGTCAGCGCGGCTACACCGAGACAGCCATCATCGCCAAGAGCGAGCATTTCTTCCAGACCTGCGACGAGGCCACCAACCTGGCCGAGGTCTACTCCCAGAAGCGGGCCACGGCCCTCGACTTTCTGGAAAAAGTCGTCCTCGCGGACATCGTGGGGCTGCTGCTTTTGTTCGGTTATCAGATCTTCAAGGCCCTGCGGTACGCGGCCATGAACCGCATTCTGCAGTGCAAAGTCTACCTCGATGAGGCCACCGGCCTGCCCAACAAGAACAAGTGCGAAGAGCTCCTGGACGCGCCCGACCCGCCGGACGGGAACACGGCGCTCTGCGTCTTTGACCTCAACAACCTGCGCACCATCAACAATAACCTCGGCCACGACAAGGGCGATGAGTACATCCGCTCCTTTGCCGAACAGCTGCGTCTGGCCGTGCCATCCCAGCACTTCGTGGGCCGCGACGGCGGCGACGAGTTCATCGCTATCCTCTACGGCGTGGACTGGGACGGCGCACAGGATGTGCTGCGCAGCATCCGGGCACAAACGGCAGAGTATTCCCGCCAGCACCCCGAGATGCCCCTGAGCTATGCGGCAGGCTGCGCCATCGCCAGCGACTTCGAGGGCAGCACCCTGCGGGAGCTGTTCCGCCACGCCGACAAGAATATGTATGTGGACAAAAACCGTGCAAATCGCGAGGAGGCCGAGGCCCGGAAACTGCAGAACCAGCAGCTTCTGCATTGGGTCAACGCCCATGGGTATCAGTTCTCGAACTGCCTCTACTGCGACGCCCTGCTGGACCAGTACCGCGTCCTGCGCACCTCATCGGGCTTCTTCCTTGCTGACAACGGCAGCTATTCGGGTGCAGTGGAGCAGATCGTGGACGAGTACGCCGCCTCCGCCACCCGCAAGACAATGCGGGAAGCGTTGCAGCTGAGCACGCTGTCTGCTGCCCTCAGTGCTGAGCACCCCAAGCAGGAGCTTGAGCTGGATTTTGAGACCGACGGCGTGACCCAGCGCGGGCGGCTGACCCTCCTGTTCTGCGACGCCGACCTCCATGGGCGGCTGCACCACTTCCTCGTGGGCTTCGAGTATTTCCGGGACAAGAGCACCGCCTTCGACGAGCGCCAGCCCCTGACCCAGTATTACGAGCAGATGAAGCACTCCCTGCTGGAAAACGACAACTATGTGGATGCCCTCATCGACGCAAATGACGCCCTGTTCACTGTGGACCTGACCCACGGCCAGCTCGAGCAGATCTTCTACCGGACTACCGCGCTGCGGCAATTTGATCTGCAGATGACGCTGCCCTGCTCCTACGACGACTACTGCGCCCAGCGCCGTCACTTCGTCACTCCTGAGACGCTGGAAAACTACCGCATCGTGGACACGGCGTCAAAACTGCTGGAGCGCTTCCACTCGGGCTTCAAGCACGTGACAGTGGAGTACCGGGAACAGACCTCCTGCGGCGAGCCGGTCTGGCTCCAGAAGACCGTCCTCATGGCGCAGGATACCGTCTTTGATGCGGCCTCCGGGCGGGAGATGCCGGTCATCCACGGGATCATCCTCTTCCGGGATACCTCCATCTTCCATGCACAGGAGCAGGCCGAGAATCAGCGCCTGCAAGAAGCTTTTGAAGAAGCCGACTCGGCCAGCAAAGCCAAGACCGCCTTCATGAACCGGATGAGCCACGACATCCGCACCCCCATCAACGGCATTCTCGGTATGCTGGACATCCTCCGCTCCAACCGGAACGATGCCCGGAAGGTGGACAGCTGCCTTGATAAAATAGACCTCTCCGCTCACCATCTCCTGGCACTGGTCAACGACGTGCTGGACATGAGCAAACTGGAAGCCGGGCAGATGGTGATGGAACAGGAGCCCTTTGACATCGAGGTGCTGATGCACAGCGTCTCGTCGCTGGTGGAGGCACAGATAGAAAAGGACGGCCTGACCCACCGCCGCCACCGGGAAAATATCCAGCACACCGCCCTCGTGGGCAGCTCTCTCAAGCTGCGGCAGATCATGGTGAACCTGTTCAGCAACGCCATCAAGTACAATAAGCCCGGCGGGTCCATCGACACCTACGCCAGGGAGCTCTCCTGCGACGGCACCACCGTGTGGTACGAGTTCCGCATCACGGACACCGGCATCGGCATGAGCCGGGATTTCCTGGAGAACCAGCTGTTCAAGCCCTTTACCCAGGAGTCCGCCGACGCCCGCACCCAGTACAGGGGTACCGGCCTCGGGATGTCCATCGTCAAGGAGCTGGTCAGCCAGATGGGCGGCAGCATCTCTGCCAAGAGCCAGCTGGGGGAGGGGACTGCCTTCACCTTCCAGCTGCCCTTCCTGCTGGACAAGAATGCCGCCGCAAAGCCCCAGCTCAAGCCCACCGACAACGGGCGGCTGGACGGGATGCACATCCTGCTGGTGGAGGACAACGACATCAACATGGAAGTGGCCGAGTTCCAGCTCACCAGTCAGGGCGCAGCAGTGGACAAGGCATGGAACGGCAGGGAAGCCGTGGAGCGCTTTGCTGCCAGTGCGCCGGGCGGGTATCAGGCCATCCTCATGGATGTGATGATGCCGGTGATGGACGGCTTCGAGGCGTCCCGGGCCATCCGCGCCCTCGACCGGCCCGACGCCGCCACCGTTCCCATCCTCGCCATGACGGCACAGGCTTCCGACGAGTGCGCCCAGTCCTGCCATCAGGTCGGTATGAATGGCCGTCTCGTCAAGCCTCTGGACGCCAAAAAGCTGGCAAAGAGCATCCGGGAGGCTGTACAAAACAAGCAGTAAAGGAGACGTTCTCATGAAAATCGCAGTCCCGTTCGAAGACGGTCAGGTGTTTCAGCACTTTGGCCGCTCCGCACAGTTCAAGTTCTATGAGGCCGAAAACGGCCAGCTCCTGCGCACCGAGGTCATCCCGACGAATGGTCAGGGCCACGGCGCACTGGCGGGCTTTCTCGTACAGCATGGCGCAGATGTTGTGCTCTGCGGCGGCATCGGCACCGGTGCGCAGGTAGCACTGATGCAGGCAGGCATCCAGCTGTTCGGCGGCCTTTCCGGCGCCGCAGACGCTGCTGTGGCCGACTATCTGGCCGGAAAGCTGGTCTTCGACCCGGACATCCACTGCACCCACCACGACCACGACGAGGGCCGCAGCTGCGGCTCCCACTGCGGGGGCGGGTGCCACTGATATTCCCGATACTCCATCAGCATCTGCTACAATGTCCCGGTAGCTTATGGCACAGACCGTGAAGCTTCTGCAGGAAAAGGGGTTGATCGAATCGTCTGTGAATCTTGGCAGGGTGCGTCCGGGTGGCGCACCCTGTTTTTGTTTTGCCTTATTTTCCCTTGTTCCGCAGTTCTTTTTTCGTTGCCCACAGACTGTAAGTGCAGGCGATCACCTCGGACACCCAGAACGCAAACCACGCTTTTTCGATGCCCATAGTGCGGATCAGCAGCCACAGGCAGGGCACCAGCACCACCCAGTTGCCGCAGCGCACCGCCGATCATATTGACCACGCCGTTGCCAAGACCGGAGGCAAAGTAGCCGCACAGAATCGTTGTGACCACAAACAGGAAGGTCACCGAGATGATGCGCAGAGCGGGCACACCGAAAGCCAGCATCTCGTCACTGGCAGAGAACAGCCCCAGCAGCGTAAACACCAGTGAAGTACCTAGCATCAGAAACAGCCCGGTGGTGGCGGCACGGCAGGCTTCCTCCGGCTTTTTCTGCCCCAGCTTCCGGGAGAGCAGGGCGTTCAGACCCACGGCGGTGCCCACGCCAATGGCGATCATCAAAAACTGGATGGCATATACAAGAGAGGCGGCGGTCAGGGCTGTCTCAGATAGTTGTGCCACAAAAATGCTATCCACGATGTTGTACAACGATTGGATGAGCAGCGACAGCATCAGCGGTATCCTGTTTTACGCAAACATTGCATCTAGCTCTTTATCGGTAAACATTTTGGACTGCTTCAGCAAACTTTTAACGCACTCTCGGAATGCTTCTTTGTTCACCGTTTTCAACGCAGTATCCTTGTACACCAGCGTGATAACACAATGTAGCTGCTGGATAAGATCAACGGCAGAGAGCTGTGCATAGGTGTTCCCATCTACAAGCTGTATCCGAACATCCCGGAAACGCGACCAATCCCGTCCGTACTGGCAGATGTACTGCTGAATCGTATTCCGCATGACATCTATGTTGCCAGATTCCATTGCCATCCGTGCCTGCTTGCATTTTTTCTCAGCCGTGTCAGCAATCGCGTGTGTCAGCTTTGCGGCTTTGACAACGCACTTTTCAAATTGTTCTACCTTATCAGCGTATTGCGATTGAATTTTGATGTACTGTAGTTGGTTGTTGTCCATAGCACAACCCTCCTTTCTGGTTGGTATTATTATACCACAATTTTCCAATGTTATCTACATGGATTTTCCGGCAATTTCTCAAATAATTCGACGTAATATCACTTTATATTTGATTTCTGTTGTAAAAAATGGAGCGCACAGTTGTAAACTGTACGCCCCATTTTAGGTTATTTAGCGATTCTTGTCAGACCGCGAGAGAACGCTGCCCGCAAGAGTTTTGGTCGTGCTGCTGTATTTCGGGCTATTCAAAGCTGCCGATGCAACGCCTTCCATTTTCTTTCCCGTCTGATGACCGCTCTTTGCCTGCGCAACCGCACTTTTCACCGCGAGGTCTTTCCGCTGCCGGTAGTCCTTGCACTTCACCCACGACTTAAACTCCTGCCGGGTGCTTTCCCCGGCAGCAATCATTTTGCGGAGTGTTTGTTCGGTCATGGTTGTGGCCAATATCAAATCATCCGTGGTTCTATCACTGTCGATGGTCAACCTGCTTTACTGCTTTTTCTCGCCCTCTAATTTTAGAGTATCACAAAAGACCAGTGATTCAAGTGATTTGACACGATGGTCGCCTTTATCCAAAATATCCAACGCACTCATAACGCAGTCATCTCTTCTAGCCCGTAGAGAATTCTTTCGAACGTCACCTCATTACAAATCCGCCCCAATACGCTTGTTTTGTGATTTTGAACAAAGAGCCTCCCCCAAAAACCATCAAAAGGTAGAATTGCACAAAACCTCTTTACAAAGTTGTCGAGTTTTGCTATAGTTCACTTAGCGAACAACTGAACAATTGAGTTGATATTTTCCTGCTGGTCATCAACATTGGTAAGAAGAGGCAGCTGCGCTTAAGCTGTCCTTGACGATAGAAAAAGGAGGCAATTCTATGAAGATCACAAAGGTCGAGGTGTTCCGCCTGCCGACTGCAAACAGCAAGCAAAACAGCCCCATCGGATGCCGGATCCATACGGACGTCGGCATCTGTGGTGACGGTGAAGCCGGCATGGCCTACGGCGTTGGTGGTTCCGGCGCATTTGGCATGGTCTGCGATCTGGCAGAGCTGATCATCGGTATGGATCCGCTTCGCACTGAGTTCATCTGGGAGACCATGTACAAGCGGACGTTCTGGGGCCAGAACGGCGGCCCGGTCGTCTTCTCCGGCATCGCAGCCATCGATGTAGCTCTGTGGGACATCAAAGGCAAGTATTTCAATGTTCCCTGCTACCAGCTGCTGGGCGGCAAGGTTCGCGATAAGCTCCGCACCTACGCAAGCCAGCTGCAGTTTGGCTGGGGCCAGGTGGGCGTTTCCGAACACCTGTGGGCTGTAACCCCCGCGGATTACGCACACAACGTCAAGCTGGCACTGGACGAAGGCTTTGACGCGATCAAGATCGATTTCTTTGATCGTGATGAAGAAGGCAAGCCCCTCAACTTCCTGGATACCACCGGCCTGCTGACTCCAAAACAGCTGAAGATGGTAGAATCCCGCATGAAGGCCGCCCGTGAAGCCGCCGGCGACGATGTGGACATCATCATGGAGAACCACTCCTACCCGGATGCGCTGGGAGCTGTGCAGCTGGCAAAGCTGGCAGAAAAGTATAACATCATGGCCTTTGAGGAGCCCAACACGCCCACCACCCAGACCGTTGAATACATTGCCAAGTACAGCTCCGTGCCCATCGCAAACGGCGAGCGTCTGTACTCTCGCTGGCAATATGCAGAGTACTTCAAGAAGAACCTGCTTCAGCTGGCTCAGCCCGATATCGGCAACTGCGGCGGCATCACCGAGGTCAAGAAGATCTCCGATATGGCCCATGCTTACGATGTGGGCATCCAGGTCCACTGCGCGGGCAGCCCGCTGACCACCAATGCAGCCCTGCATCTTGAGTGCACCCTGCCCAACTTCCTGATCCACGAGCACCATACCTGCAACCGCATGGATACCTCTGTGGGCTTGACCAAGTACAACCTGCAGCCGGAAAACGGCTACTTCACTGTTCCCGATCTGCCCGGCATCGGCAATGAGTTCCTGCAGGAAGCCATTGACCGCGCAACGCTGTACAAGGTGATCGAGTAATCGGTCGCTCAATCATACTAAAAAGAAAAGGAGCTGTCACCATGGCGATTCACGTTGTAAAAGAACCCGTCCCAAAACCAGGTACTCTTGGTAGAACCGAACTCTATGCACTGGCCATCGGTCAGGTCATCGGTGCAGGCGTTATCACTCTGATCGTCCCTGCCATCAAAATGACTGGTTACTCCGCATGGCTGGCGTATTTCGTGGCGATCCTGATGGGATTTGTCATGATCCTTCCTTTCGTTTTCATCTCTTCCACCCTGCGTCTGGGCGGAGGCAACTACTCCATGCTGTGTGATCTGTCCAGTCCGCGGACATCCGGTGTTTTCGCCTACATGTACCTCACCCAGTGCCTGTCGCTCTCCCTGTTCGGTGCATCCGCTGCCGCTTACCTGGGCGACATCATCCCAGCGCTGAACTCCCATTGGGCAAGGGTCATTGTCGGCGTTACGCTGCTGACCTTCTTCTACGTCGTCAACCTGATGGGCGTTGACATCATGGCAAAAGCACAAAAAATGATGACCTGGCTTCTGATCGCAGCCCTCATCCTCTTTGCGATCGTCGGCATCTTCAAGATGAAGCTGCCCATCTTCGATTTCAGCGACCCCAACTTTGCCATCAATGGCTGGGGCATCACTTTCAACAACGGCCAGATCAGCGGCGGCTTCCTCGGTGCAGTCCTGCTGTTCGTCTACTCCACCCAGGGCTACTACATGACCACTGCTTATGGCCGTGACTCCAAGAATGCCCGCAAGGATATTCCCTTTGTCCTGCTGCTCTGCGTGCCCACCCTGTGCATCCTGTACGTTGGCGTTGCCATGGCAGGCGTTGGCGTAATGAGCGTGGAAGAGTACGGCAACTCCACTACCCTGGTATTCGCTGCTCAGCGCATCTTCCCCACCTGGCTGTTCTACTTCTTCATCATCGGCGGCCCCATCATGGCTCTGCTTTCCACCCTGAACTCCAGCTTTGCCTACAACTCCATCACCATCGGTCAGTCCTGTGATGATGGCTGGCTGCCCAAGAGCTTCGGCAAGAAAAACAAGAGCGGTGCCCGCCCCCTACATCCTGACCTTCATGTATGTCGTCGGCATCATCCCCATCGTCTTTGGTCTGTCCATCACCACCATTACCAATATGGTCCAGCTGATCACCTCTGCATTCGCCATCCTGAATTTCACAGCTGAGATCAAGATGCCCAAAAAATATCCCGATGCCTGGAAGCAGTCTCGCTACCATGTGCCCGATGGCTTGTACTACACCATCTGCTGTGTTTCTCTGGCGCTGTTCCTGGTCGTTCTGTGGAAGAGCCTGCTCTCCATGAACATCGGCCTGGCTGTCATCAACGTTGTGGTCATCGTCATCGCCGGCCTCATCGGCTTCTGGCGCTCCAAGACGGGCAACATCGAGATCCACACGTCCGTATGGGCTGAGGATTACCAGGAAGCCTCAGAATCCTGAGTTCTTCTCTTTTACACTTTGTCACTTTTTCCCATCATACCATCTTCCTTAAATCTTATCCGCACCCTCCCAAACAACAGAGGGTGCGGATAAGGGGTGGAAGAGGCTTTTAATCCAGAACCTTTCGGAGCCAAAACTCCGACGGAATAAGTTTAAATCACAACACCATTAGAATGGAGGTTCCACGTATGAAAATCACGAGTGTCGAATGTTATCTGGGCACTGGCGCGATCGGCGGCTTTGTTACCATGAAGATCAACACCGATTCCGGCATTTATGGCTGGGGCGAGGCGGGCCTGGCTTACGGCAAGTCTGCAGAAGCTGCATTTGGCCAGTGCCAGGATTTTGGCAAACTGATCCTCGGTATGGATCCGTTCAACACAGAGGAGATTTGGGAGCACCTGCATCGCCACACCTTCTGGGGTATGGGCGGCGGCGTCGTTATTACTTCCGCCATGGCTGCGATCGATATCGCCTGCTGGGATATCAAGGGTAAGGCTCTCGGTGTTCCCGTTTACAAGCTGCTGGGCGGCAAGACCAACGATAAGCTCCGCGCATACGCTTCTCAGCTGCAGTTCGGCTGGCGAAAGGATATTGAGGCCAAGGACGGCCTGACTTTGCTGTATGACCCGAAGGATTACTACCGTGTCGTCAAAGAAGCGGTTGACGAGGGTTACGACGCGGTCAAGATCGACCCGGTTTTTGCTCCCACCGAGCCTGCCCCCATGGGCGATGTCATGGCCACCCAGGGCACCCAGATCCGTGGCTGCTACCGCGAGCATGACCTGAAGCGTTCTGTTGAGCGCATCGCAGCAGCCCGCGAGGCTGGCGGCCCCGACATGGACATCATCGTTGAGATCCACTCCCTGCTGGATGCCAACACCTCCGCAGAACTGGGCAAGGCCCTGGAGCCCTACCGCATCATGTACTACGAAGAGCCCACGATGCCCTGCAACGCCGATATGTTCAAGCATATCAAAGAGAAGTCCGGCCTGCCGCTGGCAACGGGCGAGCGCAGCTACACCCGCTGGGGCTTCCGTCAGTTCTTTGAGGATCGCACTCTCAACGTCATCCAGCCCGATCTGGCCAACACCGGCGGCATCACCGAGACCAAGAAGATCTGCGATATGGCGCAGGTTTACGACATCGGCGTCCAGATCCATGTCTGCGGCGGCCCCATCGCTACCGCTGCTGCTCTGCAGCTGGAAGCAACTATTCCCAACTTTGTCATCCACGAAGAGCACAACGCCAATCTGACCAGTGCCTTTGTGAAGGGCGGAAAATATTACTACGCTCCCAAGGACGGCTACTACACCGTTCCCGAGCTGCCCGGCATCGGTCAGGAAATGAGCGAGTTCTACATTGCCAACGCAAAGAAGGTCGTAATCGAATAACCTTTCTCCTCATTCTCACCACAATCCATTATTTGGGAAGGAGCATCTATTATGAAAATCACGAGTGTTGAGTGTTATCTGGGCCAGTTCATCACTATGAAGATCAACACTGACGAAGGCATTTACGGCTGGGGCGAAGCCGGTTTGGCATACGGCAACAGCTTTGAAGCAGCATTTGGTCAGTGCCAGGATTTTGCCAAGCTGATCATCGGCATGGACCCGTTTGATACGGAGAAGATCTGGGAGCACCTGCATCGCCACACTTTCTGGGGCATGGGCGGCGGTGTTGTCATCACCTCTGCTATGGCTGCCATCGATACCGCCTGCTGGGATATCAAAGGCAAAGCCCTCGGCGTTCCCGTCTACAAGCTGCTGGGCGGCAAGACCAATCCGAAGCTCCGCGCATACGCTTCTCAGCTGCAGTTCGGCTGGAGCGACCTGATCCAGAAAGATAACAAGGGCGAGGCTCTCGGCCTGCTGTTCGATCCAAAGGATTACTACGAAGTGACCAAAAACGCCCTCCGCGACGGCTACGATGCCATCAAGGTAGACCCCGTCTTTGCTCCCACCGATCCCGACACCCCGCTCGAAAAGATCTGGGGCAGCCAGGGCACTCAGATTCGCGGCTGCTATCGTCAGCACGACCTGCAGCGCTCGGTAGAGCGCATTGCAGCCTGCCGTGAGGCCGGCGGCCCCGATATGGACATCATCGTTGAGATCCACTCTCTGCTGGACGCCAACACCGCCGCCGAGCTGGGCAAGGCTTTGGAGCCGCTGCACATCATGTACTTTGAGGAACCCACCAGCCCCGAGAACCCCAGCAACTTCCGCCACATCAAGCAGAAATGCGACCTGCCTCTGGCAACGGGTGAGCGCAGCTACACCCGTTGGGGCTTCCGGCAGTTCTTCGAGGACCGCACCCTGTCCGTGATCCAGCCCGATCTGTGCAACACCGGCGGCATCACCGAAACCAAGAAGATCTGTGATATGGCTCAGGTCTACGATATGGGCGTTCAGATCCATGTCTGCGGAGGCCCCATCGCTACCGCCGCTGCTCTGCAGGTCGAAGCCGCGATCCCCAACTTCACCATCCATGAGGAGCACAACGCAAACCTGAAGAACATCTTCATCCAGGCCGGCAAGTACTATTACAAACCCGAGAACGGTTACTACACCGTGCCCGATCTGCCCGGTATCGGCCAGGAAATGACCGACGAGTTCCTGGCAACCTGCCGCAAGGTCGTCATTGGAGGCTAAACCCGTCTCCAACGCCCCAACGCAAAGATAAAATACAGATCCACCAAGTCAGTCATTGGTCATAACCTCTAAACAACGGAAAATGCTGCACAGGGCGTTGCCTTGTGCAGCATTTTTTATTTATGAAAAAACTGTTCATTTTACAAATTTCACTTTAAGTTCTTAGCTTGACGTCCACCCCCAAAAAACTTATACTTAGATTGTGAATGGAAAAAGTTGCATCCACAAAATCTGGCAATTAGTTTCGGGAATTATTTCGCCTGAGGAATATGGTTTTGGATTCTTTGGGACATAAAACGCGAAGCGGAAATGGAGAATAATCATGGCATTACAGAAACTCCGCAACCCAAAGATCCGGCGGCTGTCCGTGGTGGACCAGGTCAGCGACTCTATCAAGCAGAGCCTGCTGGACCAGGTCTGGAAAGAGGGAGACAAGCTTCCGTCCGAAGGAGAACTTGCGGAATATTATGGCGTCAACCGCCTAAGCGTGCGGATGGCCTTGCAAAAACTCAGCACGCTGGGCCTCATTGAGACGCGCGTGGGCGAAGGCTCCTTTGTAGCTCACTTTTCCGTCCAGCCCATTTTCAGTGAATTGGCTCCTCTGTACGACAACAAGGAAGGCCGTCGGGATGTGGAGCAGCTGCGCAACCTGCTGGAAGGGGAGTGCACCAACATTGCCATTATCTCTTCCACAGAAGAGGACCGCCAGAAGCTAAAAGATCGTCTGGATGAATACAACCGCCTGGAAGCAATCTACAACGACGACATTGAAAACCAACAGAAGCTCCATGATGTGGTCCAGGCCGACTTTGCGTTCCATTATGAGATCATCTGCATGAGCCACAACAAGCTTTATATGGATATTTACATGATGGTGCAGCAGCTCATTTCCTCCCACATCCGGCACCTGATTTATACCCGTGTCCATCGCCGTAAAGCGGCCGGGCTTTCACTGGGAAGCATGGATGCAATAACGGAAGCTTCGCATGAGGCAATCTACCAAAGCATCATCAATGGTGACGCAGAAGCGGCCCGCAACGCTCGGGAACAGATACTGGGTATCGTCCCCGCCCACGGCTTGGATTACTTTGAGGACTATGTAGACCCGAAAGATATTCATCTGTAAAAACCTTCTCAGTCCCATAGGCGCAACGTCTGCGTACGCTAACGCCCATCGAATGCGAACGGCTCAACGGCTTCCCGGATGATTGGACAGCCGGGATGCCGGAACGACTGCGCTATTTCACCATTGGGAATATGCTTGTCGTTCCTCTGGTCAAGGCCATGGGCAAGCGGATCAGCGCACTGGCCGAGTATGAGCAGCGCAGTTGATGGGCGTTTCTCTTGGGTTTCCAAAGGGGTGCGGGTCGCCAGTGGCG
>ULQL01005541.1_pt1 | contig 12913 bp, 10 predicted proteins | sample 1954411 | NCBI WGS metagenome assembly ULQL01 (sample SAMEA4835654, study PRJEB28245) | human gut metagenome | biome: gut microbiome; material: fecal sample | place: Denmark | collected 2008 | reverse complement strand
CGGTCATACTGTTCGTCGTGACCTGCTACTTCTACGCCGTGAAGAAGATCGGCGTCAATTGCAGGCTGTTTTCCAAGCGCATATGCGGCTACCTGCTGGCTTCGGCGCTGTTTATCCCGCTGTCGCTGCTCATCCGCACGGCGGGGTTGAACTACTGGGTGAACATCGTGGCGATAATCATCGCATGCGTTGCGCTGTATGCCGCATATATGATACTTACTAAGGACAAGCTGGCGTATGAGCTGCTGAACGCGACCATATTCCGCGGCAGGAATGAGCAGAAAGAATAAAATCAGGGAGATAAGACATGGAAACTGTGCGTATAATTACGCTGCACCTTGCCTATGGCGGTATAGAAAAAGCCGTCTGCCAGATGGCAAACCTGTTTGCAGAAAAATACGACGTGGAGATAATCTCCGTGTATGACATGCCGGACGCCCCAGCCTTCCCGATAGACGAACGCGTCCGCGTCCGCTATCTTCTCGACGTGGTACCGAACCGGGACGAGTGGCGCGACTGCGCCCGCAGGAAGGACGTCTTCGGCCTTGCGCGCGAGAGCGTGAAGGCGGCGCGCATTCTGCACGATAAAAAGAAGGCCGTCATAGACGCAATATCCGCGATAGACGACGGCGTGATAATAACCACAAGACCGGAGCATAATGTCCTGCTGTCAAAATATGGCCGTCCGGGCGTATATAAGCTTGGCCAGCTGCATCAGGATCACTGCTTTGACAAGAAGCTGCTTGACAGCTTCCGCCGCGACTACGGCGGGCTTGACGCCTTCATCCTGCTCACGCCCGGCCTTGCCGATGAGGTACGCGAGGTCATGCGTGATAATAAGCACACCAAGGTCGTCGCAATACCCAATTTCCTTGAGCATTACCCTGAAAAGCTGCCTGAGCACCGTGAAAAGACCGTGGTCGCCGTCGGGCGGCTTGTCGAAGTAAAGGGTATGGACAGGCTTATCAGAATATTTGCCGCCGTACATGAAAAGGCGCCGGATTGGAACCTGCGGATAATCGGCGAGGGCGATGAGCGCCCTGCGCTGGAAGCGCTGATACGCGAGCAGGGACTTTCCGACTGCGTTACGCTGACGGGAAAGCTCTCCCCGGAGGGCGTGGAGCGCGAGATGCTCTCGGCGTCGATATACGCAAGCACCTCGAAAAGCGAAGGATTTATGCTGACCCTTGTTGAGGGGATGAGCTGCGGCCTTGCGCCGGTGGCATATGATGTGCGCGTCGGCCCCGCGCTGATAATAACAGACAGCGTGAACGGCTATCTCGTGCCTGACGGAGATGCGGACGGCTATGCCGCGCGTCTGCTCGGCCTTATAAACGACCCCGGACTCATGGCGGAACTCAGCCACGCTGCGGTGCGCCGCGCGCGGGACTTTTCCAAGGAAAACATATCCCAGCAATGGTTAAACCTTTTGGAGGATAAATAATAAAACATGCAGACAAACGTATCTTCGGCAAAGAAGTTTTTTTATGACAACTGGCTGACGCTTCTTATAGCGCTTCAGCCCCTGCTCGACACTCTCGCGTTTTGGACGCAGAACGAGCGCGGCACCGTGGCAGGAGTAATACGGCTCATAATAATGCTGGTTCTCCCGATAGTGCTGCTGATAAAGCTCAAGGGCAAGCAGCGGCTGCGGCTGTTCCTCGCGCTTGCCGCCGTCGGCGTCATATGCGCGATGCATGTGATAAACGGCCTGCGGGTCGGTAACTATATGCTTGCAACAGACGTGGCGTATATGGTGCGCGTCGCGCAGATGCCGGTGATGGCTATCTGCTTTATCTTTTGCATGGATGATGACAGCAAGATGCGGCAGGCCGAGCGCGGAATGCTCGCGGCTGCGGCTATCGAGCTCGCGATACTGCTCATCTCGGTGCTCACCGGCACGGCAAACTCGACTTATGCTGAAAATACCGGCCTGTCCGGCTGGGTCATAGACAGCAACCGCTGCGCTATGAGCATCATTTTCGCCGTGCTGGCCATGTTCTCCGCCTTCTATGTGCTGAAGGGCAAGATACTCGGCATAACGCTGGGCGTGCTGCTGGCCGCGTTCGCGGTGCTGCTCGCAAACGGCACCAAGGCATGTTATCTGACCTTTATCATAATCTGCGTGTGCGGCATAATAATGCTCGTCATACGCTTCATCGCGGGCGACAGGGGAGAGCTAAAGCGCGACGCGATTGTTGCGGCGGCGCTGGCGCTGCTCTGCGCGGCGAGCATCTTTTCCTATGATATCACGCCCCGCGCTGAGGAGGACAGGCGCATCGAAGCCGCCTATACCGGCCATATGGAGAACATCCGGACGAGCTTTCCGTATATGAATATCGACGATATGAGCGTACCGGAGCGCATCCGCGACAAGGTGGCGCACGCGTATCTTGAGTGGATATACAAGCAGTTCATCCCTGAGGACGTGATCGACCGCTTCGGCATCGATAACGTGATCGAGGCCTACGGCGCGACGAACGATGTCAAAACGCTCATGGATACCCGCATCATAAAGTGCACCTGTGCGAGACTTGTGTGGGATGAGAGTGATACGCTCACAAAGATGTTCGGTTTTCAGGTATCGGAGATGAGCACAGAGGTGGGCACCTATGACCTCGAAAACGACTGGCACGCAATATTGTACTATTACGGCTATGTCGGTTTTGCCGCCTACGTGGGCTTCCTGCTGTTTATTCTTATTATGATTCTCCGTCATGCGATGCTCGACTTACGCGGAACCGTCAGCGTTCGGAATATGGGTCTGACGGTTATGCTTGCCGTTGAACTTGGACTCGCCCAGTTTTCCGGCGCGGTACTCCGGCGACCCAACGTGTCGATATATCTTGCGCTGACGGCGGCGATGCTGTATTATATAAACGTAACTGATTTCCGGAAAAAACGGAAAGCGTCGCTGGAGGAAGGAAAATGAAGCTCAGTATAATAGTTCCGGTATACAATGTTGAAAAATATCTCGCCCAATGTCTCGACTCACTGGTGGGACAGACGGTGGAGGATTATGAGATAATCGTCGTCAATGACGGTTCCCCGGACAATTCCCAGCGCATTATTGACGACTATGCCGCCCGCTATCCGGGGCTGATAGTCCCGATGATTAAGGAAAACGGCGGCCTGTCCAGTGCGCGCAACCTTGGAATGAATGTTGCGAAGGGCGAATTTATCGGCTTTGTGGACTCCGACGACTGGGTCGACGAGACCATGTACGAAAAAATGCTTGAGGCCATCGAGCGTGAAAACGCAGACATCGCCTATTGCGACATGGAGGACTATTATGATGATGGAACGGTAGTTTACCATGACGTGACGAACTTTACCGATCCGCTGATGGTAACATGCTCAGCCTGCAATAAGCTCTTCCGCCGCAGTCTGATCGGCGATGCGCAGTTTCCGGTCGGGCTTTGGTATGAGGATCTCTCGTTTGTGACGAAGCTTCTGTTTAAAACAGACCGCATAGCTGTTATACATGAGCCGTTCTACCGCTGCCACTGCCGCGCAGGCTCCATAATGAACAGCGTCGCATCAAAGAAAAATCTCGACATCATAACCGTTATCGACGATCTGGAGAAGACCGCACAGCAGTTCGGGAAGGAGGACAAGATAGAGTATCTTGTCCTGTCGCACATCCTGCTTACGGGGATAAACCGCGTGGCCGCGGGCGAGAAGAGCGCGGACAGAACCGAGCTTATAAAAACGATGCGAGAATATGCGCAGAAAAAACTGCCGAAGCTTACGCAAAGCGAGAGCTTCCGCAGTGAGTCGACGAAACGCCGCGTAATAATGTTTCTGAACTATCACGGGCTTGAGTCCGTCTCGCAGTTCATACTGAAAACAAAAGCCAAGATGAGATAAGCAACACCCCCGATGCTGTGCATCGGGGGTGCTCAGCTTGTCAAAAAAGTCCTGTGAGGCCTTTTTGACAAGCTTCATCCGCCGAGCATTTTGATAATATCAAAATGCTGCTTTGCTCCAAAAGTCATTGATGCATCAAGACTTTTGGACGGCGGTTTATTGTATTTGAGGTGGGCCTTGCCCCCTCAAGCTCCCCCGCGGCTCTCTTATCTGTGCCCTGCTGCACATGTTTTTTGACTGACTGAACACCCCCGATGCTGTGCATCGGGGGTGCTTTAATTAACGTACAATTTAATACTCAGGCAGGCCGACGACCTCGACTATGGTCTCTATCGAGCTGTACGGCTCATAGCCCCACTGGCCGACCTCGTAGTCAAGCCCCGCGTCGGACATAAGCCCCTCGGAATCCTTGCTGATGAGGGTCTGGTAGGCGGTGTACACGCCGTCGAGCTTCATCGAGAACTCGACCAGCTCGTCGTTGCCCCTCGGACTGAGCCAATCGATCGTTGCCTGACGGACTTCATCGTCGCTCATCTCGTTGCCGGATGCCCAGTTGAGCATATCAGCCGCGATGACCGCCGCCTTCAGGCTGGAACCGGCGGAGCCGGGCTGCGCGTCATTGTTGATCTCGTCGAGTATGGCGTCGAGCGCGACTATTCCGGTGTCAGGCGTCGGCGTGTTGACAACAACGGGTTCATCCGTCACGACGGCGGGCGACTGAGTGACTTCGACAGGCGGCTCGGACGGCTGTTCGGATGGCTGGCCGGCCGCGGTCGCGCCGCAGGCGACAAGCGCGGGCACCAGCATGAGCGCTACTATAAGATAAAAAAGCTTCTTCATTTGTTTGCCTCCAATTTATATAAAAAGAGTATAATCTGTTCGGTGATGATACTATACCTTGTCTTTATGAATAAATCAACAAAAGAATTATTAAGATTTTACAAAACAGAGACAAAAATCCTCCGCCGCGGTAATAAAACCGCGGCGGAGGAAAGATTTTAATTGAAGCTGTCGGAATTCGCGGAGAACAGGCGGTCAATGCGCTCGCGCAGCGCTCTGTGCTCGGGCTTCGTCAGCGCGGGATCGTCCTTCAGAAGCCGCTGCGCTTCGTCCTGCGCAGACTTGAGAACGTTCACGTCCGCGCCGAGGTCGGCCACGTGCATCTCCGGCAGACCGTGCTGACGGGAGCCGAAGAAATCACCAGGGCCGCGCAGCCGCAGATCCTCTTCGGATATCTTGAAGCCGTCGTTGGTTTTCACCATAATGCCGAGACGGCTTTTGACCTCCTCGCCGTCGGCGTCGGAGACCAGCACGCAGTAGCTCTTGTGCTGTCCGCGTCCGACGCGGCCGCGGAGCTGGTGCAGCTGGCTCAGGCCGAAGCGCTCGGCGTTTTCCACGATCATCAGCGCCGCGTTCGGTACGTCCACGCCGACCTCGATGACCGTCGTGGACACGAGAATGTCCAGCTCGCCCGCGGCGAAATCGGCCATGATCCTGTCCTTATCCTTCGCCTTCATCCTGCCGTGCACACAGCCGACGCGCAGATCGGGAAACGCGGCGGCCAGCTCCTTCGCGTGCTCCTCGGCGGACTTGAGCTTGACGGGCAGCTCGTCGTTTTCCTCGACCATCGGGCACACGACGAACACCTGCCGCCCCTCGCCGACGAGCTTGCGGATGAAATTATTGAGCCGCGCGCGGTACGATTCGCCGACGGCGAAGGTGTCCACCTTCTGGCGGCCGGGCGGCAGCTCGTCGAGAACGGAGACGTCCAGATCGCCGTAGATGATGAGCGCGAGCGTACGCGGTATCGGCGTCGCGGACATGACGAGCACATGCGGCTTCTGCCCCTTGCCGATGAGCGCCGAGCGCTGAGCCACGCCGAAGCGGTGCTGCTCGTCCGTGACGACGAGGCCGAGACGGGAGTATTCAACGTCGGTGCTGAAGAGCGCGTGGGTGCCGACGATGAGGTCGACGCTCCCTGCGGCAAGCGCCGCCTTTACCTCGCGTTTCTCTTTCGCGGTCATTGCACCGGTCAGCCGCGCAACGCGCAGTCCAAAGGGGGAGAAAAGCGAATTGAGCGTCAGAAAATGCTGCTCCGCGAGTATCTCCGTCGGCGCCATGAAGGCGCTGGTGAAGCCGCATTTCCACACGTACCATATGAGCGCTGCGGCAACGAGCGTCTTGCCGCTGCCGACGTCACCCTGTAAGAGCCGGTTCATGACGCGACCGGAGCGCATGTCGTTGATTGCCTGTGTCACAGCGCGCCGCTGCGCGCCGGTGGGAGGGAAGGGGAGCGAGGCGAAAAACGCCTCCGCGCCCGCGCCGTCCATAACTATGCCGCCCTGCTCGACGCGCTCTCCGCGCATCTTGTTGAGCGCGCAGGCCAGAACAAAGAATTCTTCAAATATAAATCTCTGCCGCGCCAGCTCCAGGACTCCGAAATCCGTGGGGAAGTGGATGTTCTCATAGGCGTAGCGCGCCTGAACGAGCTTGCAGCGGCAGCGGAGTACATCCGGCAGGACGTCCTCGATGAGATCGCCGCACTCGTCAAGCCCCTGCCGCACACTCTGAAGCATTGTGCGCTGGTTAAGCCCGGCGTTCATGCGGTAAACAGGGATGATGCGCCCTGTGACGCTGCGCGTGCCGTCCTCGCGCTCATAGATCGGGTTCGTCATGGCGCGGCGCGCGCCGTGCGCTTCGATCTTGCCGTAAAATATATAGCTCTCGCCGCGGTGAAGGTTGTCCTTCGCGTAGCTCTGGTTGAAAAACGTGACGTCGAGCACGCCGCTCTCGTCCACGGCGCGAAGCTTCACGATGTCAAGCCCGCGGCGTATCCGCGTCAGGCGCGGCGTGTCCGCGACGAGCGCGCAGACGCACACGGTCTCGCCGTCCGCGGTGAGCGCGATGGGCTTGTAAACGCTTCTGTCCTCGTATTTTCTCGGGAAATATGAAATGAGGTCATAGAGAGAAAAGACGCCGAGCTTGTTGAGCGCCTGCGCCTTTTTCTCGCCTATTCCCTTGATGTATCTCACATCGGTGTTAAGATCGGCCATATTATTCAGAATAAGAAAGTGTGTAGTTGGAGTTGGAGAGTGTGAATTCTTCAAGCAGGCCGCTGGTGCAGATTATGCGGTTGTCGCTCGTGATGAGCACCATCTCAAAGCCGCCGTAGGTGCGCCAGTAGTTCAGCGCCGCGGTCTCGCCCAGCACGAACATCGCCGTGGAAAGGCAGTCCGCCATTACGCCGTCCGTGCAGATTATCGTCACGGAGACGAGCGAATTCGTCACGGGGTAGCCGGTCGAGGGCTTGAGGATATGGTGATAGAACTTGCCGTGCGTGTCGGTGAAGTTCCGCTGATAGCTGCCGCTCGTGATGACCGCCGTCTCGCCGACGTTGATGACGCCGACGTAGCTGGAGGTGTTGTTCGGGTCCTGTATCGCGACGGTCCACTTGCTGCCGTCGGGCTTGAGGCCGAGCGTCTGCACATTGCCGCCGAGCGAGATTATCCCGCTTTCGACTCCGGCCTGACGCATCGCCTCGATGGCGTTGTCAGAGGCGCAGCCCTTTGCGACGGACGCAAAGCTCAGCTCGCCGCCGGAGGGCATCTGAACCATGTACGTCCCGGAGCTGGGGAAGCTTGTGAGCGTGAGCTTGTCAAAGCAGCGCTTGGCAAGGTCGGACGATATCTCCTCGTCGGTCGGGACATAGTACTTCCCGTCGACGAAGCCCCAGCGCTTGATGAGCGGGTAAATCGTCAGGTCGAGCGCGCCGCCGCTCTGCTTGTATACGGTCTGCGCGGTGTTCAGCATTCGCGCGACCTGACCGGGCACGACGACGCTTGCGCCCTCCGCGTGGTTTATCGCGTAGGTCGTGCTCGTCTCAAGCTCCGGATCGAGCATCGAGTCCATCGAGGTGATGACGCTCTTCGCGGCGTTGAGTCCGGCAGTGGCATTCTTGCCGTAGACGGTCAGCGTCATGTAGGTGTCCATGGCGAAGATCTCGGCCTGCTCCTGCTTGCTTTCGCCGCAGCCCGCAAGGGGTAGCAGCATGGTAAGGCACAGCGCCAGAGAGATCAGCTTATAGCTCGTCTTTGTGTGTCTCATAGAATTCCCTGTAATCCTTTAGCATGTATTTGAGAAGATTCGGCGTGTCGAGCTGGTAGGGACAGCGGCTGCTGCAGTGACGGCAGCCGATGCAGTTTTCGATGCGCGCCATCTTCTCCTGCCATTCCGGCGTGAAGTACTGCTTCCACGGTGAGCGGCGCAGCAGCATGTTCATGCGGGCGCAGTTGAAAATTTCGATACCGGCGGGACATGGCATGCATTAGCCGCAGCTGCGGCAGAAGGAACCGGCCAGCTCCTGACGCTCCTTGCGGATGAACTCGGAAAGCTCCTCGTCCATGGACGGATCCTCCTCGGCGGCGTCGAGCCACTGGCGAAGCTCCTCCATGCGCTGCATGCCCCAAATCGGGACAACATTGTCGTACTGCTTCATAAAGGCGTGACATGCGCGGACGTTCGTGAGCATTCCGCCTGCAAGCCCCTTCATCGCGATGAAGCCCATGTCGGCCTCACGGCATTTGTCGGCCAGCGCGAGGTCGCGCTCGTCGGATATGTAGCTGAAGGGGAACTGGAGCGTCTCAAACCAGCCGGAGGCTATGCACTGCTCAGCGATGTTGACCCTGTGGGAGGTGACGCCGATGTGCCGTATCCAGCCGCGCTCCTTCGCTTCCAGCGCGGCGGCATATGCGCCGTTCGGGTCGTTCGGGTCGGGGACTTCAGTGACCTGATGGAACTGGAAGAGGTCGATGTAGTCGGTCTTCATCATGCGGAGACTGTTCTCGATGTGCTTGAGTACGGTCTCCTTGTCGCGCGCGGCGCTCTTGGTGGATATGATTATCTTGTCGCGCACGTCGGAGAGCGCGAGACCGATCTTCTTTTCGCTGTCGCTGTAAGCGTTTGCGGTGTCGAAATAGTTTATCCCGCCGTCATAGGCTGCGCGGAGAAGCTCAATGGCGGCCTCGTCATTGCAGCGCTGAACGGGGAGACAGCCCATAGCTGTCTTCGTGACCATGAGTCCAGTCCTTCCAAGGCGTATCTTCTGCATGGATGTCAGCTCCTTGATTTGATATGAAATGCCGCTCGTCGGCGGTGTCTTCGGTTCATTATAGCATAGAAAAACTAAATTGAAAACAGCTATTTACTTTTGGGGCATAATTTGTTATAATACAACGGCTCAAAAAGAGAATATGTGCCCGTAGCTCAGCTGGATAGAGTGTCAGACTCCGACATACGCGGCGCGTAGAGTATCGGAAATCCGCAAGCGGTTGAAGGCAATGGCACAGAGCGCAGCGAAAACAAAAAAGCGATACGCCTTTGACTACTGTTTGACCACCAGAAAGCAAAAAGCAGACCCGCGCCAATCGGCGCAGGTCGAACATACGTGCCCGTGGCGCAGCGGATAGCGCGTCGGACTCCGACTCCGAAGGTCGCAGGTTCAAATCCTGTCGGGCATACCACACCGCCACGGCTCAGGTGAGCCGTGGCGGGTACCTTTATATCTCCAGCGCATTATGCAGCTTATCGCTGGCGGCTTTCTTATTTTTGTCGAATGCGTGAGTATAGATGTCCAGAGTTGTCGAGACCTGCGCGTGACCGAGGAGGCTTGAGACCGTCGCAACATCCGTGCCGTTTGCAATCAGCAAGCTCGCGTTTGTATGGCGGAGTGAATGCACGTTCAGGTTATACGGCAGATCGTTTTTCTTGAGGATCAGTTTGAAGCGCCATGTGAATGTTGTCGGCGTCATAGGCTCGTCCAGCTCATGCTTTCTGAACAGAAAGTCGTTGTCGGTTATAGTCCGACCCTCGTAGTGCAGTGCCTCAGTCTCACAGTAGCGGCGGTACTCTTTCAGCAGCGTCCCCATCTCCGGTGAGAAGTACACATAGCGATTGCCTGCTTTGGTTTTCGGCTCCTTGATGCAGATATCCTCACCGCTGACCTTGACTACATTGCGGCAGATATGTATGCTGCGCCCGGCATAGTCAATGTCGCTCCATTTAATGCCGCAGCACTCGCCGCGCCGTATCCCCGTTGCGATGATGAGTTTGAAGTAAGTCTCGTATTTAATGCTTTCCTTATCCAGCGCGCAGATGAGCTTTTGCAGAATCTCCTCGTCGGCAACGACCTGCTGCTTTTTATCGATATTCGAATACTTGTAGGTGCGCCACGCGGGGTTATGATCCAACAAACCGCTCTCCACTGCATCGCTGAGTATCCCGCACAGACATGCGTGGACTCCCTCAACTGTCAGCTCGGAGAGCGGTTTGCCGTTTATCATATTCTTTTCTTTGCGCAGTGCGACATAGAGCTTTCGGAAATGCTCCGGCCGCAGCTCTGTGAGCTTGTAATGACCTATGTGCGGAAGAAACCTGTCGATGTCGCTTTTCTCACGCGCTACGGTGGAGCTTGCGAGCTTGTTTGGCGCGATGTTCTCGAACCAGTACTTTGAGTATTCGGCGAGAGTCATGTTAGATGCCGTCTGCTGTGGCTGCTGTTTACAGCTGAGCTCAAAGAGCACTGCCTGTTCGTTGAGCCATTTCTCTGTCTGCTTCGGCGTCATGCCGGCAGGCGGGTGTACCGTCTGCTGCATGGATTTGAGCCTGTTACCCGCACAGTCATAGCCCATTGAGACTACGATCAGGTAACTGTTCCCACGTTTTCTTATGCTTGCCATATCTGTCATTTCCTTTCTGTTGACCTCAGCAGAGTAGAGGTCTGTTTTGCAGACACAACATACTGCAAACAGGTACGGAAAGCTATTACTTTTTTGCACGCAGGAGAAATTCTACCAAACCAACAATGATTACGGTCTTGATCTTATAGACTCACCAAACTGCACGGCGGCAAATGCTTCGGCTGCACTGCGCTTTTTGTCGAGCCGTGGGTGACAGTACGTGCGCTCAAGGAAGGACGTATCGCAGTGACCGACAAGGTCAGCAACGGTCTGCTTGTCAACTCCGCTGTGCAGGAGAGTCGTCACGTAATAATGCCGCAGTGTGTGAAGATGAAACTCGTGCGGCAGACCGATGCTGTCATATATTTTGCGGAGCGTCTTTGAGAACGTATCGGGGTGAATGAGCTTGCCGTACTCATTCGTGAATATGTATTCGCTTATCTCTTCTCCACGCTCATTTGCTTCGCGTTCCTTCTCTGTATAGAGACAGGCAATGAGGCCTGCGATATCGCTGTCCACAGCGACTGTTCTTGAACGACCGCTCTTTGTGCTTCCTTCAACGACGCCTTTGCCCGGAACGGAGCTGCGCGAACGAGAGATGTTTATGGTCGCCCAATCGTAGTTGTCGTAGATAGTCACATCGGACCACTTCAATGCGCACAGCTCCCCGCGGCGGCAGCCGGTGAACATGGCGAGCACATAGTATGTCTCGTATGTGAGAGGCAGGTTACAGAATTCCGTCAGCAGAAGCTGAGCTTCTTCATCGGTCGGCACGAACTGTTTGCTCTGCTCGCATTGCGGCAGATCAATCATGCGCGCCGGATTCTTTTGAATGATTTCGTTTCGCTTGGCGTCACTCAGCACCGCAGACACTACCGTGAGATATTTTTTAACCGTGGATTCTTTTATGGGCTTCCCGCGGTGCAGCATCTTGCGCAGCTCTGACAGCATGTTCTCAAGAGCAAGCGGACGGAGCTTTGCGATTTCTATATCTCCTATGTACGGATACACTTTTTCAAGGATCCGCCGATATGATTCTCTCGTACCCTGCGAATATTTAAGCTGCCGAGCCAGCCAGTGCCGGGAGTACTCTTCAAAGCTCATCTCCCCGTACTCCGCGTACCCTATTTTGAACACGCGTTCGAGCTCGACGGCCGCATGATTCACATACTGCTCTATCTGCTTGCGCGGCACGGTATCGGGAACCGTGATCGTTTTTGCTTTGCTGATCTTCCTGCCGTCGGCGCGGTAGCCGTTGCTGATAGTTATCTTGAATTTTCTTTCATTTATCTTCTTTATACTTGCCATTTGACTCCTCCTTTGAGAACAGAAATAGTTTTTGCGAGAACCGCTGAATGCCCTGAAACAAGCCAGATTTTCGGCCCTATGTGCACCTGAATTATAGATTTTGTTGAAAATGTGCACGCTGCCGACATCCCGGAAAAGACCCGCGTTGCGGGGCTTTGTGGGCGGGAGGTGCGCCTTTGGGTGTACCTCCCTTTATCATAGTGCCATTTTCGAACGGGCGCACCCGGACGAAAATGCCGCGAAACGTCCCCAAACACCGCGCGTTCTTCTGCCGGGGTATCGTCGCCACACCTGCTTCCGCAAAAGCGCACACAGCGCCTCGTGTGCGGACAAGCGCGGGAAGAAGGCAAGGGTGCAAAGACTTAAGAACGTTACACTCTTACACCCTTGGGAAGCTTCCAATACCATTGGTCGCCGCGTTTTACGGAGACGATGCTGAGATTCTTCTTTGCAATTTTCAGAGTGCGTTCTGAGATCCCAAGCTCGTCTGCACGGAGAAGTATCTTTTCTGCACTTATTTCACCGGCGTTCAGAATCCTTTTGAGTTCATCCTCCATCTGCATAGTTTTTGTCTGCACCTGACCTCCGCCGCTCAGAAGCTCATCAACTGTGATCTCGCAGGCACCCTTCCACTTCCACTGAAAGCCATGCTCTGGGTCTAACTCAAACGCAATTGACTTGCCCTCCGGTGCAAGACTGTTCTTACTCTGCGCTATGACTCTTACGGTCGGCTCATCCTGTATGCGTCCGACAACGAGGATGCTTCTTGCTGCGGCGGTGAAGTCTATTGAGCCGAGCCCGCGGTACCCGGATTTCATTCCGCTCGCCTTATTCATGTGACCAATGAGGACTACCGCGCAGCCTGTCCGCTCCGCGACTGCAGACAGCTTTTTCATTATTGGTCTGATCTCGTTTGCCCTGTGCATATCCACGCCACTGCCGAGATATGCCTGCAATGGGTCGAGCACGAGCAGCCCGGCGTCTGTGCTGTATATTGCTTC
>ULQL01041233.1_pt1 | contig 12938 bp, 9 predicted proteins | sample 1954411 | NCBI WGS metagenome assembly ULQL01 (sample SAMEA4835654, study PRJEB28245) | human gut metagenome | biome: gut microbiome; material: fecal sample | place: Denmark | collected 2008 | reverse complement strand
AGCCTTGGCATTCGATGAAAATGCATCAGCTTCCGGTAGACAATTTTATTGTGTATTATCTTGTCGATGACAAGGAGAGGACAGTCACAGTAGCACGAATATTCTACGGTGGTCGTGATATCGAAGGAATCATAAATTCAAATAAATAAACAGAAGTGGAGCTTTTTGTGTAAAAACAAAAGTTCCATTTTTATATGAATAAAATTCCTCTGTCATCATAGATAGAAGCGCCTGTATTATTTCCACAGCGGATTGCACGGTCAAGTCCCATAATAGTGGCGACGGCTCCATCGATTTTCTCTGTGGATTTTTCTTAGTCAGCCTTTATATTGCCTGCTGGGTCGGTGCGGATATAGATATTATCCATCATCCAACGGAGTACCGGATGACCACCGTGAGCCAGCTTTTGCTCCAGCGTTAGCTTCATAAGTTCCTTTGCCGGTGGGACATATCCTTAAATCCCTGACCGAAAGGAACAACAGTAAAGCCCATGCCCACTTGATGACAAATTCATCTTCCAGGGCAAGAAAGACTTCTTTGGGAATCTGTTCTCCACAAGCAGGGTCAATCACCTGAACGGGTTGGTTGTCTGTGCTATAGGCAAAGAGTAAGATTTCAAAATTGGGGGACTCCACATAACGATAGGCGCCTGTTTTCTGAAGAGGCACATCACTGTATGTCTCAATATCAATGCTAAGTGTTTTCACGAGATTGTCCTTTCTACAAAACAGGCAGCAGAGAAATCTCTGCCACCTGCCGTGTTACTGTTTATCTTTATTATTGGATTTGTATTTACTAATGTCACGTCGGATGTGGTATACCGCATAGCGGATAAGATAGAGAATGATTTTCCCTATGTTATAAATGATGAAGTCACATACCGCTACAAAAAAGGGGTATGCGATGGCGTTAGCAATAAATAGATTTAAGATTTCTGCAAAGCCATTCATAGATTGTCTCCTTTTGTTGAAAGATGTACTGGCGGCAGCAAAATCACCGCCAGCAGGTTAATAGATTACTTAGAGTCCTTCATGCGTTTTTCGTGGTATTCGAGATCACGCTTGTCATTTCCCTGTTCGCGCTTTTCGCGTTTGTGGTCATTGATGATACTCTGAATCATAGAGATTGCAGTAGTAAGGCCACACACGCGAAGTAGCCGATACAGATGTTTACAAGAATTGTGCTAATCATAATTGTTTTCATAGTTTGTCACCTCAATATAATCATTTTTTGCTGTGTTCATTGCCGGGCGTTTATCGCTCTCCGGCACAAGAGTAGGTTTGCCTTGTGGCTTTTCAATGTAGGCTGCAAGGAGCTCTTCAAAGCGAGACTTACCGAGCAGCTTTTGCATGGCTGTGATACCAAGCAGCTTCTTTTCGTAAGGGTCAAAACCAGCAGCTTCGACAGCTTTCGATACGTCGTCTTCACTGGTGTATCTGCGGTTGGAACGACCCTCGACCAGCTTCCAGCTGGTCCATTCTTTACCGCTGATTGCCTGCTGGAGTGCATACTCCTTGATGTCGTTGGCCCAAGAGATCAGTTCGTCGACACGGGAAAGGATGACTTCAATTTCCGAATCCTCCAACAGTGGCGGCAACTTGAAATCGTGCTGTGCGAGTAGAAGATTGGCTTCAGCTCTGGCTCGGCATTTATGATTTGCTTTACAGAATCCGCACCATTCACCGCACAGGAAGTTTTCCATCACCGGAAAAGCCTAAGTCAGCAGTAGGTTTCAGAACTTCATCGACCCATTGATACAGGTCATCCTTGCTGACCTCATAGGTGGAAACGTTCTGGTGTATGGGCTGGTAGATGGTCATAGCCATATCGTTCATTTTTGACATTTACTGTTTCTCCTTCCTCGGATTGTCTGTGTGCGGCGATGATTCTGAGATTCTTCGCCATTCTTGCGGATACCTGGCTGGTTGCAGTGAGAGTAGCAATCACTTCTGCGTCAGTGCCGCTTCTGTTGTGAAAAGTTCGATTCACGATGTTCACCTCGCTTTCTGTAGGTCGCTTTGTTTCGTCTTACACTACTCAATGGAGGTGAGATTGCCGTTTGGCCGAAAAATATAAGAAACTTTTTTGAAAAGAAAAATCGTCCCCTGAAGAAGCAGAGGACGACCGTTCATATTAGATGTAGTCCTTAAGCTCGGAACGGAGCTTCTTGAACAGCTTGTCCCTACGATATACAAAGGTATTGCGAGAGAGTCCCATTTCCTTGCCGCAGTCACGTTCAGATTTTCCCTGCATAATAAGCTGACAGATAAGTCGACCTTCCGGGTCCAGTTCATTCAGCTTTGCATAGAGAGCGTGAAGAAGTTCTGCATCCTCCAATACTTCAGCGATAGCTGCAGATTCATCTGGTATATCATCAAGCCAGCTCTTTTCGTTTCCGTCAGAGTCATTTACAGTATTGTCGAGAGAAAGCTGATCGCCAGCTTTGGCATAAGGACAGGTTAAACAATCCATGTCACATAAGTAGCGTTTGCTTGCAGGGCAGACACAGCGGCCATGTTCCTGCTGACGCTTGCGATAGGCGTTGATGTCACGGTAGTAGTTCGTGTAGAACTCCTTGTTGACATCCACCCAGCTTTTGGATTCCTTGATGTAGATACGATACTCTTTACTCTGATTGTCTTTGTTTGCCATTCGATTTTCTCCTTTCGGCATTTGAACCGAAGCGGAGATAACCGATATGGCTGCCAGTGTTTTTCATAAGATGGTCACCTCATGCGGATAACTCCGCTTCTTTCCGGTGACCAGCCGTTCGTAAGCTGGCAACTCTATTAATAATGTTCTCTTGTTCATCAACTACGAACACACCACGTGGCCACGAAGATGGTGAGTTGATGAACAAGTCAGACTGGTTAACGTCTTGTCCGAGACGAGTTTTTAATAACTATCTTAAATATGCCAGATTTCAAAATAAAAACCTCAGACATGCCTATGTCCGTTTTTAGGAATAATGAGATGATTGATGGAACGGATAATGATTGAAAATCCTGGATTTACAAAAGAAAAGACCGGACATATACATGTCCGGCTACCTAAAAACAAATATGAACGAATAGTAAATTTTCTAAGAAAAATAATAACAAATATAAGCAAATAACAAGAAACTGCTTGTTTTTGCTGGCGAAAATGACTATAATATTATTGGGTAATTATATCTATACGTAACTTCGAGAGGTGAAATATGGAAGATAAGTTGAATGATAAATGGATAAACATTGAAGAAGCTGCTGAATACCTAGGTGTCAAGCCGGTGACGCTCCGAGGATGGATACGTAATGATAAAGGAATACCAGCACACAAAATCGGGAAGCAATGGAAGTTTAAATGTTCTGAACTTGATGTGTGGGTTAAAAGTGGAAAAAGCGCTATCGAGTAATTGAGACAGTAAATAAAATACAAGGAGATTCTGGCAATGGCAGTAAAGAAAACAGAGCTATATAGCTCCCTTTGGGCGAGCTGCGATGCATTGCGCGGAGGCATGGATGCATCACAATATAAGGATTACATACTTACACTTTTATTTATGAAGTATGTAACTGATAAATACAAAGGACAGAAATACGGAGATTTGACGGTTTTTGATAAGGCAAATGATCCGAATCCTGACCCTGAGAAAAGAACAGGCTGTTCTTTTGATGATTTTATAGCACTTAAAAATAAGAAGAACATTGGTGAAGGTATAGATAAGATTATAGCTCGCCTAGCTGAAGTAAACGAAGGGTTGAAGGGCGTTATAGATATTGCTCATTTTAATGATGAAGCAAAAATAGGTAAAGACAAAGAGATGGTTGATAAGCTTACTAAGCTTATTGCAATTTTTCAGCGTCCTGAACTTGATTTTTCAAAGAACAAAGTAGAAGGCGACGATATTATTGGTGACGCTTACGAATATTTGATGCGTAACTTTGCGTCTGAAAGTGGAAAGAGTAAGGGACAATTCTACACTCCGGCAGAGGTATCTCGAATTCTTGCAAAAATTATCGGTATCGATAAGTGTACAGACCATGATGCAACCGTATGCGATCCGGCTTGTGGAAGTGGATCTTTGTTAATCAGAGCATTAGCAGAAGCTCCTTTTGAAATTTCAGGCTATGGTCAGGAAAAAGATGGTTCTACAGCTGGTTTGGCAAAGATGAATGCGGTTCTTCATAATAAAGCTACAATTAGAATTATGGCAGGAAACACATTCTCAGATCCGCAGTTTATGAAAACTGATAATCCATCAGAACTTGAGCGATTTAATTATATTGTGGCAAACCCTCCATTCTCTCTTAAAAACTGGTCCGATGGGTTAAAAGAGTTTGGGCGATTTTCTGGATATGGGGATAGACCACCTGAAAAGAATGGTGATTACGCTTGGTTAATGCACATTTTGAAAACCCTGAAGTCTACTGGTAAAGCAGCAGTAATTCTTCCTCATGGAGTATTGTTTAGAGGAAATGCTGAAGCAACTATCAGACAGACAATTGTTGATAAAGGCTGGATTAAAGGAATTATCAGCTTGCCTCCAAACTTATTTTACGGAACGGGTATTCCTGCTTGCATTCTCGTAATTGATAAAGAAGGTGCGGAAAACCGCGCTGGTATATTTATGATTGATGCAGGCAAGGGCTATGTAAAAGATGGAAGCAAGAACAGACTCCGTGAACAGGATATTTATCGTATTGTAACTACTTTTAATGAGCAGATTACAACAGATCCTAAATATGCTCGTTTTGTACCAAACAAAGAAATTAAGGAAAAGAATGGGTACAACTTAAATATTTCTCGTTACATTGATTCTTCTGCCCCGGAAGATATTCAGGATATCTATGCGCATATTCATGGTGGTATACCAGCAGCGGATATTGATGCACTAGAACGTTTCTGGACTGCATTCCCGACTCTGAAGAATGAACTTTTTGGTGTGTTTAGTGAAGGATACTATAAGCTGAATGTAGAAGAAGATGTGATTCGTCAGACAACATACTCTAACGCAGAATTTGCTGTTTATGGAGAAATGATTGATGAAGTATTCGCAAATTGGAAGTCTTACGCAGATTCTAAACTTAAGAATTTGAAGGCTGGCGTGTCTGCAAAAGAACTGATTATTGAATTGGCTCAAGCTATATTGAAAGAGTTTGAGAGCCGTTCACTTATTAATAAATATGATGTATATCAGGTACTTCTTGCTTACTGGAATGAAGTGCTTAGTGATGATGTTTCTATGATTATCTCCGACGAAGCTGGTTATGGCGTTGCAAGAGAAACAGAAAACATTATGAAAGAAACAAAGAAAAAAGATGATGATGGAAATCAGGAATTGAAAGTTGCAGGATGGGAAGGAAAACTTATTCCCAAAGCGCTTATTATTTCCGAACTTTTCCCGGAAGAGAAAAAAGCGATGGATGACCTTGTTGATTTTGTTGTAGAAACAGATTCTCGTCTTATGTCTTTAGTTGAAGAATCTGCAGAGGATTCCGTTTTGTCCGATGTGGCTGAAGGTGGAAAAGTTAAGAGCAAGGATATCCAAGAAAAGATGGATGAAATCATGAGCCATGTTCATACTCCACTGATTGATGGACTAGTCAAATTACAGGGCATGCTTCCTATGAAGAAAAAGGAGTATGTGGATTATATTAGTAACAATATTATTCTTGAAGTGGCTTATACAGAAAAAGGTACTGTGACAAAGACATCCGTTTCATATGCATTGGCAATGGCACGCGCAGAAGCACCAGCTCCGGAAGCATATGCAGATGATTATGCAGAGTTGAAAGCTGCGTTTGAATTAGCTAAGAAGTCCGAAGAATCAACAAAGCTTATCAAGGAGATGGATAAAGAACTTGACGAGAAGGCTCGTGAGAGATATGCAACTTTAACAGACGATGAAATCATAGATTTACTGGTAAATAAAAAATGGTATTACACCATCGGTACAGGTATTAATGATTTGTATGCAGCAATCTCCCATCAGCTTGCAGACCGCATTATTGAACTTTCTAAACGTTATGAAAATACTCTTCCTGATCTTATGAAGCAGACTGCTGACTATGAGGCAAAGGTCAAGAGTCATCTGGAGAGGATGGGCTTCAAATGGTAAAAGAATTAAAACATACGGAGATTGGTGATATTCCAGTAGACTGGGAACTCCAAACATTTGACGAAACGTTTAGGGTGATATCCAATAATACTCTGTCACGTGAAAATTTAAATAATCGTGGTGGAGCTGTAAGAAATATTCATTATGGTGATATTTTAACAAAGTTTCCGGAAATATTGGATTGTAACGAAGAAGAAATTCCATACGTAAATGAGTTATCTCTGTTATCTTCATCGACTCAATTACTTCAGGACGGTGACATTGTTGTTGCAGATACGGCAGAGGACGAAACTGTTGGAAAAGTTATTGAGGTACAGAATCTCGGTGATAGTAAACTTGTTGCAGGACTTCATACCATTCCATGTAGAGTGAAAAAAGGTGATTTTGCTCCGGGGTGGTTAGGATATTACATGAATTCTGATTTATTTCACAATCAAATATTGCCATATATAACAGGTATAAAAGTGTCATCAATATCAAAAGGAGCTATTTCAGAGACATTGATATTGGTACCTCCATTTGATGAACAGGAGAAAATAGTACAATCATTAAATAAAATACAGTTATTAATGACATCAGAAACAAAAGTTGTAAATAAGATAAAGCTTGTTAAAAATGGATGTTTATCGAAAATGTTTCCACAAAAGGATGACACAGTTCCAGAAATGCGTTTGCCAGGATTTACTGAAGCTTGGGAACAGCGTAAGTTGGGGGATGTGTGTTCAAGAGTACAAGGAAATGATGGAAGAATGGAACTTCCAACATTGACTATATCTGCTAGTAATGGGTGGATGAAACAGGAAGATAGGTTTTCAGGTAATATAGCTGGAAAAGAACAGAAAAATTATACTTTGCTTCACAAAGGGGAATTATCGTACAATCACGGCAATTCAAAACTTGCAAAATATGGAACTGTATTTTCACTTCAATCATATGAAGAAGCGCTTGTACCAAGGGTTTATCACAGTTTTAAGGTAGAAGAAGGAAATACGGATTTTATAGAATATTACTTTGCAACTAAGTTACCAGATAGGGAATTAGGAAAGTTAATTTCATCTGGGGCTAGAATGGATGGCCTTTTAAATATAGGATATAAAGAATTTATGGGTATACAATTACTGTTTCCTAAAACGAAAGAACAAGAGTGCATTGCAAATTATTTTCGCAACCTCGACCACCTCATCACTCTTCATCAGTGTAAGTGTGATAAATATTCGAATATTAAAAAAGGTATGATGAGCGACTTGCTTACAGGGAAAATACGATTAGTTTAGGAGGAATGTACGCATGAGTATTGGCGACACAGAAAGAGCTACCCAAGATCGTGTGGTTAGCTTCTTTAAGGATAGAGATATCCTTGATTATGAATACGTAGGCAATTTAAAAGATGCCGCAAACAAGAACATCCGTGAAGACCGTCTTCGTGCGTACTTGCGCCTTAGCGGTTACAGCCAGAAATTGATTGACGGAGCTGTTTCTGAACTGGTAAAAGCAGCAGATGATATGACACATGGTTTGTACGATGCAAATCATAAAGTCTATTCTCTTTTGAAGTATGGTGCCAAGGTAAAGGAAACAGCCGATGGAGCACCAAAGACGGTTTATTTCATGGATGTGGAAACACCTACAAATAACGACTTTGCGATTGCCGAGGAAGTTACAGTAGTTGGTCGTCAGGAAAAAAGACCAGACCTTGTAATTTATGTGAATGGTATTGCGATGGCGGTCATTGAATTGAAGAAAAGTAGTGTATCTGTTTCTAATGGTATTCGTCAGAATTTGACAAATCAGAAAGATGGATTTATCGCTCCATTCTTTACGACGATGCAGTTTTGTATGGCCGGTAATGAAATAGAAGGTTTGCGCTATGGAACAATTCAGACCAAAGAGAAATATTATATGGAATGGAAACCAGATGGATTCCATGAAAATGAGGATGAGCGTGACCCAGAGGATGCACGCATCATGGCTTATTGCGAAAAACTGGACAACCTTCTTTTACAGCAGATTTACCAGATGTTCGATAAAAAGCGTTTTATTGACCTTATTGAAAACTTTGTTGTGTATGACAAGGGAATCAAGAAGGTGTGCCGATACAATCAGTTCTATGGTATCAAGCGTACACAAAGGCGATTGGCAAAACAGCACGGTGGTATTATTTGGCATACTCAAGGTAGTGGAAAAACACTTACTATGGTTTGGCTTTCAAAATGGATTCTTGCAAATTGTGAAGAAGAGGATCCTCGTGTGCTTATCGTTACAGACCGAGACGAGCTGGATGAACAGATAGAAAAAACTTATATCGGTGTTGATGAAAAGATCACCAGAACCAAGAGTTGCGATGACTTGCTTCAGAAATTAAATTCTTATGATGATTCATTGTTGTGTTCATTGGTGCATAAGTTTGGCCGTCGTGGTGGTGAAGCCACAGAATCTGATTATGATAAGTATATTGATGAGTTGAAAAAAGCACTCCCTGCAGATTTTAAGGCAAAGGGTAAAATTTTTGTATTTGTAGATGAGTGTCACAGAACTCAGTCTGGTAAATTACATGCAGCAATGCAGGCAATTATGCCGGAAGCTATCTTTATTGGTTTCACTGGTACACCATTATTAAAGAAAGATAAGAAGACAAGTATCGAAGTTTTTGGAACATACATCCATAGCTATAAGTACAATGAAGCGGTTAAAGATGGTGTTGTACTGGATTTGAGATATGAATATAGAGATATTCCGCAGGATATTACAGTCCATGATAGGATTGACCAGTGGTTTGATGTTAAGACTCGTACTCTTTCAAGCAGAGCAAAGGCAAAACTAAAAGAGAAATGGGCAAGCATGCAGAAGATTTATAGCTCACGTTCAAGACTTGAGCGCGTTGCTTGGGACATCATTCAGGATTTCGACTTGAAGCCTCGTCTGATGGATGGTAATGGAAATGCTATTCTTGTAGCTGATTCCATTTATACTGCATGTAAGTATTATGAAATCTTCCAGCAGCGTGGGTTTAAGAAATGTGCAATCATTTCATCCTACACACCACAAGCAGGAGATCTCAGAACAGATACTGTAAGTGCTGATGACGAAACAGAGACTTTTGAAAAATACGAGATTTATCTTCGCATGTTAGGCTTTGACCCTGACAACCTTCCGGAGAAAGTTTCAATTCAGAAGAAAGTGGAAGATTTTGAGAAAGAGGTAAAGGAAAAGTTTGTCAATGAACCTGCAAATATGAAGTTGCTTATTGTAGTTGATAAGCTTCTCACAGGATTTGATGCACCTCCTTGTACATATCTTTATATTGATAAGAGCATGCAAGACCACGGTTTATTCCAAGCGATCTGTCGTGTAAATAGACTGGATGGTGATACCAAGGAATTTGGTTATATTGTGGATTACAAGCAGCTTTTTGGAAATTTAAAAAATGCTATGGATAAGTACACATCTGGAGCATTTGAGAACTATGCCCCTGAAGATGTAGATGGACTTCTTAAAGATAGAGGTGATGAGGCTATTAAACATTTCAAAGATATTTACGAAGAGCTAGAAGAATTATGCGAGGGTGTCGAAGCTCCGAAAGAAGATTTGCAGTATCTTCACTATTTCTGCGGCGTTTCCGGCATGAGCGAAGACATGGATGAAATCTATGCTCGCCTTCGTGAAAAATTATATAAACTCGTAAGCAGTTTAGTTCGTGCTTATGCTGAAGCAAAGCAGTATATGGTTGATATTTGTTCTGCAACAGAACTTAATGCTTATGAGAATAAAGTACATTTCTATATTGAGTTAAAGCAAACTATCGGAAATAAGAGCGGCGACTTCTTAGATTTTAAGGCATATGAACCGGATATGCGAAAGCTTATTGATAATTACATCATGGCTTCTGATAGTATCAAAATTGGTGAATTTGATGACCTAACACTTCTCGATTTCGTAATGGATCAAGGTGAAACGATGACCGGAGAAGATACGCCTTCAGGTCAGAAAGAAGGTGCGGCGGAAGCAATTGAAAACAATATCCGTCGTAAAATGGTAGAAAAGGTAACTGTAAATCCAAAATACTATGAAAAGATGTCAGCGATTTTGGATAAACTGATTCAAGATAGACAGAAGGGCGTTTTGTCCTATAAGGAACTTCTTGATGAATATATTAAACTCGCAAAGAATGTTGACCATCCGGAAGAAAATGAAGACTATCCTGAAAGCGTGAGATATAGTAAGGCCATGCAAGCATTATATGATAATGTTGGCGGGGATGAAGTGTTGGCTATTGAACTTCATAAAGCTGTTATGAATAGTAAAATGAGTGGTTTTCGTGGGGATTCAATCAAGGAAAGAAGAATCAAGAGAGCGTTGTTTGCAATTCTCAATGATGATGCAGAGGTTGAACGTCTGTATAAGATTATTGAGAAGCAGGAGGAATATTAATAGATGAGAATTGTGATTTCGGGCATACCGATCGATATTCAAAAAAAGAATATTAAGAATATGCACCTTCAGATAAAACCGCCTGATGGACATGTTGTTATTTCGGCACCATTATCAATGGATGATAAGGCAATCGAGGTGTATGCTCGAACCAATCTCAGTTGGATAAAAAAACAAATTGAGAAGTTCCAGCAACAACCAAGAAGTGCTAAGCGGCAGTATGTTAGCGGTGAAACTATGTACATCTGGGGCAAACAGTATTACTTATCCTTTGTACCAGATGCTCAAAAGAACAGCTTTGAAATTCAAGGAGATAAAGTAATTCTCTCAATGAGAGAAGATAGTACGGTTAAGCAACGAGAAAACTATGTGCGTGAACAGTATCGTAGCTTACTAAAAGTTGAGATAGAAAGACTTCTTCCTAAATGGGAACAAATTACTGAGCTTCACTGTGAGTCGTGGCAAACAAAATATATGGTTACGCGTTGGGGAACCTGTAACACTGAAAAAAAGAAGCTGTGGTTTAATCTGCAGTTGGCCCAGAAACCTATTGAATGTTTAGAATATGTTATTTTACATGAATTGATTCATCTGAGGGAACGTACACATAATTCGACATTTATTGCATATATGGACATGTATATGAAAAACTGGAGAGCAGTACGAAAAGAATTGAATGATTCAAGACTAGACTATTATGATGCTCAGGATGAGAGTCCTTTGCAAAAATTGATCGACCAAAGAAGATATGATGAGATAAAAGACGCTGTTCTTGATTATATGACGGAAAAAGTGAAAGAGAATAAAGCTACACTATCAGACATCGAAATCCAAAATGTAGTCCATATTGAACAGGTAGATGATGGTGCGATTAGCTTTTCTGTAATCGTTAGTTGTGATATCGAACATTCTATATCTTCAACGGGTAGGGTTTCGTTTACTGAAAAATGGCTTGATGTAAGGTGTAAAGTTCTTTTAGGCGTGGAACTAACAGATTTTGAAATTATAAATATTAATGAATGTGAGCAACAGGAAGATTCAGATAATGACAAGTATTCCGGTGAATTGGTACCGATTATTTCAAGAGATGCTTTTGAAAATGAAGCTACAAAATTCCTGGAGAAATATTATCCTTTGGCTTTACAGGAACCGGTAGCTGTTCCTATTAGAAAGATTGCAGAGGACATGGGTCTTTCGATTATAGAAGATTCGTTGCTTTCATCAGAACTTGATATTTTTGGTTTGGTTGTTTTTGAAGACGGAAATATTAAGGATAAAAACAAGAATATTGTTATCAGAAATGCCAAACGTGGAACAGTTTTGATAGATCCTCGTGTATATTATGAACGAACCTTAGGTACTGTGAACTTTACCATTGCGCATGAGTGCTTCCATTGGTATAGGCATCAACCGTATCATGCTTTGATGAAGATGCTTGGAGCAAATGATGAATTAGGGAAAATAATACAGTGTTCTATAGGTAGCAATGCAAAAGATTCAGAAAAGTGGAAGGCTGTGGATTGGATGGAGTGGCAAGCTAATGGAGTTGCTCCACATATCTTGATGCCAACAAATACAGCAAAAATAAAAATTTCAGAACTCATAGAAAAATACCATATTCATTTTGATGGTACAGATGGTTATCAAATCGAGGAAATGATTTCAGAATTAGCTGATTTCTATGGATTATCAAAACAGGCAGTTAAGATGCGCATAAGAGAAATGGGCTTTGCAAAAGTTGATGGTGCATTTACATATGTTAATGGACAATATGTTACTCCATTTTCATTTGATGCATCAGCCTTGACGGATAATCAATCGTTCACAATATCCTCAGCTGATTTATTTAAGGCGTATTGTTTAAATAAAGACTTTAGAAAAGCCATTGATACAGGAAAGTTTGTTTATGTTGAGGGCCATGTTTGCCTTGATGATGAGAAGTATATCATACATTCAGAGGGGCGAGTAAAACTTACACAGTATGCTTTATCTCACATTGATGAATGCTGTCTTGCTTTTGATAAGGGATATAGTTATCAGTCGAAGTATCAGGGACAAAAATACTATGTCCAAATGATGTACAAGACGCCGAGTCAGGTGGCAGCACAAGAATACTCATTTGAGATGAATGCTCACAACAGAACATTGTTATCTCAAATCCAGAGAGCAAGTCGAAGCGCTGATGCAATGAGATTATATCCGGGAGCCTTCTCTGAAACATTGGTACAGCTTATGAAAGAGAAAAAGCTTTCTAATAAGAAATTAGCAGATGCCTCATTGGTGGGCGAACGTACAATACAGAGATTAAGAAATGAGGAAGAATATCCCACAACAGTTCAAACGGTTTTGGGATTGTGTTACGGATTACAGCTTTCAGTGCCTGAAGCAGAAATGTTGGTCGGGAAAACCG
>ULQL01052238.1_pt1 | contig 12947 bp, 4 predicted proteins | sample 1954411 | NCBI WGS metagenome assembly ULQL01 (sample SAMEA4835654, study PRJEB28245) | human gut metagenome | biome: gut microbiome; material: fecal sample | place: Denmark | collected 2008 | reverse complement strand
TTTTCTCATCTCATCCAAAATTTCTTTAATGGCTTCCATCATTTTGTCGTATGCCTTTCGTTTCTGTTCATTTTCACTTAAATCCAAATACTCCTCCACACAAATCTTTGGCATATTATTAACAAGAAAGCTTCTGTACTCCTCACTGTCAATATTTTGGTAAATATTGTTCATAATCTGTATCTCCAACGCCAAAAATGGTTTTTCCATACAAATTGCCTTGACCACGGTATCCTCTAATACATTTTGAAGAATATCTATATCCTTATTAATATCATTTTTGATATCGTCTAATGATTTATCAACTTTATTTCCCAAAAATTTTTCATAACCTTTTTTAGTGATTGGTTCCTGCATTGACAAATCATCATTCTTCGTATCCACAATGCTATTTAAAGCATTACGTGCAAAATTTATTTTTTCAGAATTGCTTTCAAAATTTACTACATTTTCTAACGTATGTTGTACAATTTCATAAGCTTTATCTCCCTTGGCTGCCACAATAATACGAAGCAATTGTGAAATATCTTTATATGGTCCTATATTCATTATTGTATCCACAAACTGCATTACTTTTTTCACATTAACCTGCTGTTTTTTCTGCGTGTCATCATGAAATAAAATCGTATACAGCATTGGCTGTTGATTAGCTGGTAATCCACTATCATAGTCTTCAGAATACATTGATAAACCATAAAAGTTTTCCTTGGCCTCATCAAATCGATTCCAACAACTTATATCTGCATAAGGGTATCTTACCAACAGTTCAAACAAATCAATAGAGAATCTTTCAACAAGGCTCTTATAATATCCTTCGCTACTTGCCAAATCCTCTTGTTTTGCAATATATTCTTTAATTTTCTCCTTTAGTTCATCATAATATGGGTTATCCTGTGTCAGTCCCAATCCCTTAACAAATATCTCTTCCAGCGCTTCATTGCACGTATTATGCTCATTTTCCGCAATACTGATTACACCTTTTGAAAACGCATTATATATATCTTTATACTTTTTTTCACGGAGACATTTGTCAATATCTGTAAAAATCGGAACATCGACAATACTGCCGTTTTTCTTTTTTGCCTCTTCTAATTCCTCATCTGTAACCTGATATTTTTCCAGACTTAACTCATCAATGACTTCCGTTTTCATTTTGTTTGTTAATTTGTATGTTTCTGGAGCATATTCTGTTTTGAATTCATCACGATAATTATCAATTTCCTGCTTGATTTTTGCTCTGGATTCATCTAACATTTTAGCAACCAGCATTGATGTTTCGCGACTATCTCCATATTTATCAACCTCTGTCTCCTTGAAATTGTCTTTAAAAATATCACGTATATCATTTTGCAAACGATTAATTCGCCCTTTCAGCACCTCAAATCGATCTGTTTTATTGTACTTCGCCAATTTATCCGTAATTCTTTTAATGCCGTCATCAATTCCTTTTCTCTTAATCTCATCAAAGGCATCCGTTCCTTCAATTTTGCCAGCCGCCTGTAAGCTCGCCTTTGCTGAACCGGCTAAAATTCTATCATCGAAATACTGCGTATCCATAATTGAATAACGTTCTAAGTCGTTACGAATATCCTGCATATTTCCAGCCAGATTTTCCGCACGATCAGCCATATTTGCGTATACAAACAACTTATTTCCATACTTTACGCCATCTTTATCAGTTTCCTGAAAAATATCTACAACCGGTCCCGTGAAACTTGGTTTGTATGCAGATGCAATGAGAATAATTGCATCTGCTGCAGACATCTTCTCTCTTGTCTGATCCTTGTGCATCTGTGTTGGTGAATCAAATCCCGGAACATCATAAATAATAGCATTCTTCATATTTTCTAATTTATCTGATCGAAGTGTAATTTCTTTCACTGCAATTGCATATTGAGGATCCTCAATAAATCCCTTAAAATACTCCTCATTTAATTGATCACCATGAAACATCATGGAATCATGTCCAACATATCCACTGATATTATCTTTATGGATCAAAATATCCTCAATATCTTTATTAATTGATGCACCATATAACTGCTTCTTTTCAGCGTTTAAACTATCAAATAATTTCCGATAATTTTCTAAGGTTAACTGTTCATATGTATATGTTTCAGGATGTTCAATTCCTAATTGTTCCAATCTCTTTTGAAAAGCCTTTGCGAACTCTTCCCGTGAGAAAAAACTAACCTTAGCTTCATTATTTCCATAACGTATACTTGTAGATGTATATGTACATCTTGCCTCTTTAGATGGTAAAATATCATTTCCCATAAGTGCATTGGCAAAAGAACTTTTTCCAGCCTTTTCTAAGCCTACAATTGAAATTTCAAATTCGTTATTTTCCAGTTTCTTTAACAATTTGTTAGCCTCTTCTTTGACAGCATGTAACTTTTGCTCAATACTTACATCTAATAAGCCATTCATGTTCAATTTGAGAATTTTGTCAATTCCCTTAACTTGTGCTCTTAACTTTCCTGCATACTCCTTAAATTCCTGTTCGTAATTAGCCATAATTTTTCTCCTTTTTTGTTTATTGATTTTGTTATCTATTTTTCCTGCTTCCTCCTCGCAGGTCTTACTCCTTCATCACTCTCTCCGCATACTCCATCAGCACCTCCGGCGACACCTCGCCGTGTCCGTTCCTGATCTTACGTTCCAGCCGTTTCAGTGCCGCCTTCTCCTTCCATGTCATTGTGCTCTCCGTTTCTTTCGATCCCTTTCGGCTCCCACCCCGATCGGTACTTTTCATTTCACACCTCGCCTCCCTGTGTGCTGACCGTTCATTTATTTCATGAACTTTCTTCTCCCATGCATATTTCCTCACAACGGTTTGACTCGGCGAGCATCTTTCGCACGTATCGCTCGCTATAACCAAACTTTTTCGCAATATCGGAGATCTTTTGCTTGCCCTGAAGGCGTTTGATCTCCTGAACAACATATTCCTTGGAGTAAAGCTTCATCGGAAATACAAACTGCTGCCCTTTGAAGCGTTCGTAGAATTCCCCGATTCGCTCTTCGCCGATGATCTCTGCAATCTCCTCATATACACCGGCATACACAGGTGTTCTCTCCTGTTTTCTTTCCATTATTTTCCACCGCCTTTAACTAATATTTTAGCAAATCGACATGTCGTTGTAAGGTGTCATTCTCCGCTGTCTTTTCCCTTGCATTTTTCCTATCCCTATCTACATGATCATTCTACCACCCATCTGTCCGATATTTTTTTATTTTTTGTCGCGATGTCATAATCTGTCATCGTATTGCAAAACTCCGAAAGGTAATGCATAATGATGCAAGGGGCAAAAGTAGACAGCAATGGAGCAATCCGTGGCATCATTAAAATACAAAGTAGACAGCAATGTATGTTTACATACAATTTGCCGGCTACCGGCTTTCCCAGCCAAACACTGACACGAACCAAGGAGAACATGATAATGAAAAAGATTTCTTTAAAATACATATCTATCTGTTTGAGCATCTGCCTGCTGACCACAGCTCTGCTCCCATGGCTGCCTTCGGCAGCGCACGCGAACGGTCCGTCCTATTCGATGCGGCAGTTTTATAAGCTGCCGGAGGCGGAGAAGTCCGGCTCTGACCGGATCCTTCTGTACAATCGTGAGGATCTGGTCTGCCTGGATCGCTATCTGGAGGAGGGACGCAATTTTACCAACGAGACCTTTGATCTTGCCAATAATATTTACCTGTCTGATTATCGCTTTGAATATAAGAAGAATTCCAATACGACCTGGATCTATGATCAAAATACCCGCAAATGTCTTGCGCATTATGATGAAACGACGCAGCAGTTTTACGAGGGAACCGGTGACACCGTCTGTGAGGCTCCGATGAAGGGGGACGGCTGGAATCCGATTGGCTCTGCCAGGCATCCTTTTACACAGACTTTGAATGGCAATGGACATATTATTTACGGACTCTGGAATATCTGCGATGCAGCGCAGGGCATTTCTACCACCGGATCGCCTGCAGCGGATGGCGCCGGTCTTTTTGCGGCGGTGACGGGCACAATTTCTAATCTTCGCATGGAGGGTACATTTCTCTCCGTCAGCAATTCCCGGCTGGAGGATGGTGTTGAGGGAGACGGCTATGATTCGATTGGTGCCCTTGCTGCCCGCATTTCCAAAATCTCTTCCGATTCATCCGGAAATATTACGACTACCATCCGTTCCTGTTATGTCCAAAGCACTCACTTTTCCTGCAGTAACGTGCCTAATTCCGGCGTTCTGATCGGGCAGAGTCTCTCTCCGACAGCATTTGATTCGATTGCTGTCGCCGATACCGGAGCATATATCGACTGCTCATCCTCTTCGGCAGATTCGTTTACCGCCGGGCTTCGTTTCGGTATGGTGCTTGGTTATTCCAATACCCTCTATAAATCGACGTTTACGCACTGCGCTTCTTCCGGGTTGGCAACGGATGCGAGTGGGATGGCGGTGATCGGCGGCATTTGCGGAACGTGCCAGCAGGACCGTTTTGAGCATTGCGTCAATCAGACAACGGTTCGCACCGCAGGAGTCGCCGGCGGTATTGCCGGGTATATTGAGCATGTTGTGGGAGCGCATGAATGTTATTTTCGTTACTGTGATAATCTCGGCGACATTTCCGGCGTGTGTGCCGGCGGAATCAGCGGTTTTGGGGGCAGCTATCTTCCGGCACGTTATGAGCGCGGCGGTCGCACCGGCACAAATATCAACTACTGCCGCAACCGTGGTGCCATTACTTCCGCTTATATTGGCGGCGGTCTTACCGGGGTATGCGATGCATTTGTGATCACGAACAGCGAGAATTACGGAACGGTGTCCTCGACCACTCTGGCAAAGATCAGTTTCTATCCGGCTTCCCATTATGAAACGCTGATGCTCGCAGCAGAAAGAAGCGTCGGCGGACTTATCGGTGCCTGCATTCCGATCGGTCGTAAGACATCTGCCTATTATGACCCGATCTGTACGATATTTAACTGTGCCAACCATACCTCTGCCACACTAACGCCGGATAATGCCGATGCCGGTGGGCTGATCGGTCTTATCACAACAAAATACAGCACCGTTCAGGATCTTTGGCTGACCCTGAATGTGCAGAATTGCTATCAGGCATCCTCCATCAACGCACTCTCATCGACAAGCAGCTCCGGCTTTACTCCGGTCTCCGGAAGTCTGATCGGCGATTGCACCGTGACAACTGCCACGCTGGAATACTGTTATGCCGTGCAGTCTGACCCGGAAAGTGCCGATGTAAATAGTACCTGTTTCGGAACGCAGAGCGGCAAGCTGACCCTTAATGCCGTAGAAAATATTTCCGGAAAACAGTTGCTTGGCACAGAAACAGAGAAGAATATCGGCTCTGATCTGCTCACGCAAACAACAGCATTGCTTTACTGTCTGAACGGCTATATCAATTCCGGCTTTCGTTATGATCAGACGCAATGGATCAGTAAGCAGTCTGAGTCAGAGGAACCAATGTTAGTCATTGACGATTATACGCTGCCGACCGAGCCGCCAATAGTTTCCTTCGCCCCGGAAAAGACGACCTCACCGGTGCCTTCCGCTACCGGCACGCCGGCCGGCTCTGTTGCTCCATCGCCATCCGGCGCTCCAATCGGCTCCTCCTCTCCAGCGGCGACCGACACCCCAACCACCTCTTCCTCTCCGGCAACAACCGGGACACCGACAGTTACTTTCTCACCGGCTCCTTCAACAACTGGATTGCCAACCGATTCTTCCTCTCCGGTTCCATCCCCTGGGAAGCAAACAAATACTTCGGCCTCCCCTTCCGGCTCCTCTGTCCCAGATTCCGTACAGACCGGCACACCTTCGGATCAGATGAGCCTAAGCGCAGCACCACACCGTTCCGGCGGCATCCGGATCACCTGGAAGCTTTCCTCTGTCTGGAATGGATTCGTTCTTTACCGCAGTCCGAAAGCCTCCGGTATCTATCAGCCGGTTGCAACCATCTCCTCTTCCCGGAAATCATTTACGGATAAGAAGGTGACCGCCGGCAAGACCTACCACTATAAGGCAATTCCATATATCCAGAAAAACGGACAGACCATCTACGGCAATAACACCGTCATTCGCAGGGCAACCGCCCGCCTGATGGCACCGACCTTTTGCGTGAGCCGCCACCGGACAGCATCCGGCAGACGTTTTCTCCAGATCCGGCTCCGCAAATATCAGGGGAAATATGCGGACATTTACATCCGCAACAACCGCGGCAAATATCTGCGTCTGCGCCTGAAAAACAATAATATCCGCCAGCAGAAACAAACTTTCCGGCTGCAGTACAGCTTCCGGAAAGCCACCCTGTCCATCCGCATCCGCACTTATAAGCAAAAGAAACGGACGAAGGGAAGCTTCTATTCACGGGCCAAGGTGGTACGAATCCGGGAGTAAGTAGGACAAACCCCCTTCCTTTTTTCCACTGATATGTTCCGCCTATTTCTTCCTATTTATATATTATTCTTATTTTTCCACGCCTCCATCGCCCCTATTTTGTTGCAAATCCGACATAAATCGTGCATAATATACATGATATTGGGGCAAATATATTTTGCCTCCGACTGATGCCGCGGACGACTTCTTGCATCATATACACGAATTTATATTGAAAATATATGCGTATCTGCACCAACGGGGGGGACTTGTTTCATGAAGAAATCCTATTATAAGTACATATCTATAATCTTGAGTATCTGCCTGATGCTTGGCAGTTTTCTTATCTATCTGCCTGCGCCATCTGCACTGGCAGCAACCTCTTGCTCAATGACCGAGTATTACAACATGACAGACGACCAAAAGAAAGGCTTTTCGTTTATTTTCTTATATACCCGCAACGATCTGGTGTATCTGGACAAGTATCTGGAGGAGGGACGAAGCTTCAACAGGGAAACCATTGAACTTGCCAATGATATTGCGCTGTCTGACTATGATTTCAAATATGATTCCTATACGGAAACTACTTTTATTTACAGACATTCCTCCGGAGAATGTCTTGCCCGCTACGATGAAACGAATCGCTGCTTCTACAAGGACGCAACGGGCGATCAGAAAACAGATTTTACCTTTGAGGGAGAGGGCTGGAATCCGATCGGTTCTGCCGAGCATCCGTTTCTGCAGCCCTTTGACGGACAGGGGCATCGCATCACCGGACTCTGGAATATCTGTGATGCAGCCGCCGGAACGTCGAGCACAAACTCCCCTGCTGCCGACGGTGCCGGTCTTTTCGCCGCTGTCGGTAGTTCCATCTCAAATCTTGTGATTGATGGGGCATTTCTGTCAGTTTCAGATACCGGTCTTTCTGCCGGAAACTATGATTCCATCGGTGTGCTTGCTGCACAATCCCCGAAGAATGATAACGAAACGGTATTTACCTATGCTCCTTCACATTCGATTACATCCTGTTCCGTGCTTAACGCTCATTTTGCCTGTAAAAATGTACCAAACTCCGGTATGCTAACGGGAGTTACCTATTGTCAGACAATTTTTCTTTCTGATTATGCTTCCGGCAGTGCATATATCGATAATACACTAGAAACAACAGCATCATCTTTCCCGCGCGTTTCTTTCGGCATGATCACCGGATATCTGCCCAAAAGCAATTTTTATTATCATTTTAAGAATTGCTCTTCACAGGGCACGGTTACCGATGCCCACAGTACAGCTCAGATCGGTGGTATCTGTGGCACAGTCCGTTCCGCCTCCGCAGATGATTGCACGAACAGGACAACGATCCGCTCCGCCGGTATCGCCGGTGGAATTGTCGGCAGTACAGACATTCCGACATTAGGGAAAATAGAGATAGGCTTCAGCTTAGTAAACTGTATTAACACCGGAAATATATCCGGTATATGTGCCGGTGGAATCGTAGGATTGTGCAACTTCCTGACTACCCCTGAATATTCAAGTTGTATCTTTACCTTCAATATCAAAAAAACCCAAAACATTGGTTCTGTTACTGCAGCTTTATATGCCGGGGGATTCATTGGAAATGCATATAATTTCAATGTTCGCAATAGTATTAATTCTGCTCCTGTATCGATCGATTCAACCCCGGAAATACAACAAAATCCTGTTTATCAGTATTTTACAAAGTTTTATTCTGATCAAAAAGCTGCCGGAGGATTTGTCGGTATTGTCATTCCCGTTTTGAACAACATCGAATCCACTGCATATACTTCCTACTGCTATACCACGAACAGCGCCAATCTGTCTACGTCCACGATAACTACAGACAGCGATACATATACTGGTGGATTTATTGGTAATTTGTCGCATGCAAATGAACAATATTCTCTTTTTACATACTTAAACACTTGCAATAGTTATACTGCATCTGAACTCACCACTCCTGCATCTGTTTCGACATCAGCTTCCATTATGTGTGGTTCTCTTGTTGGCGGATATGATTTATATACAGACATAAACGCACAGTATACCTATTGGACGCAGGACAATTTGGATCTCGATGGAGAGGCTTTTGGTCAACTTAATAAGACAAACTGTTATAAAATCACCCAAAGCCAGTTGCTCGGTCAGGAAACCACCACAAACATTGGCTCCTCCGCAGTCAATTCTTATCCGGATCTTCTGCGCTGTTTAAATAGCTACGTCGATCAGACAGAAGACTATGATCCGTTGCTTAACTGGAAAATGCTGGATCAGGTCGGGCCTGTTATTAATTACTCAAAGAACCCGGCTGCCTCTTATCCACCGGTAATTACTTCCATTCCATCCCTGACTCCTGCTCCGACTACAGCAGCGCCCACTGTCACTCCATCTGCAGTTTCGTCTGCGGTTCCGTCTCTGACTCCCGCTCCGACTACAATGGTTCCGTCCGACACTCCTACCGCAGTCCCATCTCTGACTCCCGCTCCGACCACAACGGCTCCTACTGTCACCCCGACGGCTGTTCCGTCTCTGACTCCTGCTCCGACCACGGCGGTTCCATCCGTGACCCCGACGGCTGTTCCGTCTCTGACTCCATCTGTGAGCCCTACCGGACAGCCTACGACGGGACCACGGTTCACACCATCACCGACACTGCCGATCAAAACAGCAAAGCCAACCAAAACACCGATTCCAATTCCGGAACCAATCCTGACACCGGCACCAACAGAGACACCGACATATACACCATATATAACAAAGGTTCCGGCAGAACCAACAACCACTCCGACGTGGCTGCCGATACTGACAACGACACCGACCGAAACACCGGTTCATACATTATCTGCCACGCCGCAAGCTCCATTTGCCACGGATGACGACAATGCACTTAATGCCCCAAAACAGATGACGATCAAAGCGTCTGCAGATCGTTCCGGAAGTGTCCGGATCACCTGGAAGAGTTCCACTGACCGCGATGGCTTCCTGTTGTACCGCAGCACCAATAAAACCGGCTACAAACGGATTGCAATGATCACAGCCCGCACAACCACTTACCTTGACAGAAAAGTGTCAGCGGGCACAAAATACCGCTATAAGGCAGTACCATATGTCCTGAAGAACGGACAGACCGTACGTGGCTCCGCCTCAAAGATCCAGACGGTTTCCCCACGTCTTATGGCACCGAAATATTCGCTCACAAAGCATAGAACCGTGGACGGGCAACGTTTCCTGCAGATTCGTTTGAATAAATATCAAGGAAAATATGTTGACGTTTACATCCGCAAAAATGTGGGCAGATATGTATTATTGCGTCTGAAAAATAATAATATCAAGCAGCAAAAAGGTATTTTCAAACTGCATTATAGCTTCCGGAACGCAACGATTTCCGTGAAGCTGAGAACCTACGATAAGAAGCCTGTTTCTCAGAGGAGTTTTTATTCCAATGAGAAAACAATTCTGATCGATGAATAACCAGCAAAAACAAACGGAGCATAAATAATGAGCAGCACGATAAACAGCTTTGACAAAAACGAAATAATCATGGACCGCTACGAAATTCTGGCGGAAATCGGAAGCGGTGGCTTTGCCACGACCTATAAGGCAATGGATCATTCTCTGGATATTCCGGTGGCGATCAAGGCATTTCATAAGCACACCGGCGCCAGCATGGACGAGGCTGTGAAGGAAGCCAAAATTGCCGCCGGACTCTATGAGCTTGAGGGCATCGCCTCTGCCAGAGATTTCTTCTGGTATAAGGAAACTCCCTGTATCATCATGGATTACGTGGATGGCACAAGTATCAAGGATTATGTGCGCGAGCATGGTCGTATCCGTGGGGACAAAATGCTTATCCTGATCAAACCGCTTTTGCAGAGTCTGATCAAAATTCACGAAAAGGGCATTCTGCACCGCGATATCAGCGCTGACAATATTCTTCTGACTGAGGATGGCAGACTCAAGCTGATCGACTTTGGTGCCGCCCGTCTGTCGCAGAACGCGCAGGGTGACGAATATACGATTATCTTCAAACGTGGTTTTGCTCCGATCGAGCAATGCAGTGCAGGCGGCAAACAGGGACCCTGGACCGATGTGTACGGCATTTGTGCCACAATGTATTACATGATCACAGGAATCGTTCCGGACGATTCTGTATCGCGTTTGATCGAGGACAAGCTGCTTCCTCTGGAACGGATCGACGGCGTCCGTCTCACGCCTCAGGCAATGTCCTGCATCATGAAGGGTCTTGCCGTACGACCGGAGAAACGTTTTCAATCCATGTCAGAATTTTACACGGCACTCTATGCCGCCAAACCGTCCACCCTTGCCAATATACTAAATAATACAACCATCCAAGGCGGCAAGGTCGAAAACGGCGAAGCAAACTTCACGGAGAAGCTGCTTGAAGATATGGAACTTTCCATTTCTCATAAGAAATCAAGAAGAAAAAAGCAGATCATTATCGGCGCCGTTGTTGCGGTATTATTGATATTATCCGGAGGCATCTGGGGCATCCTGCAGCACAGATCTACAGTAAAGGATCAAATCCCACACGCACCGGCAAGCTCAATAACACCGGCTATAAACAGCACTTCCGCCGAACCGGACGCAGATCTGCATCCTTCGGACAATCCGGCTGACGCCGACGCCGACAGCACCGACACATCGGCAAATGCTCCGGATGATCCCGACAGTTCCAACACGCCGGCAAACCAACCGGGCAACTCCGGCAAAAAAAACGGCTCCGATAATAGTTCCGGCAATTCCGGCTCTGACAAAAACTCCGGCGGCTCTTCTTCCAAGGCAACTACCTCGAAGAAGTCCGGCTCCGGCAACTCCGGCAAAAACTTCGGCAGCTCTTCTTCCAAGGCGACTACCTCGAAGAAGTCCGGCTCCGGCAACAGTTCCGGTTCCGCGAAAAACTCCGGCGGCTCCTCTTCCAAAGCGACTACCTCGAAGAAGTCCGGCTCCGGCAACAGTTCCGGTTCCGCGAAAAACTCTGGCGGCTCCTCTTCCAAGGCGACTACCGCTCCGAAAAAGTCAAACACCGCCCCGAAGAAAACGGCAAAACCGGCTTCCCCGAAAAACAACTTTGACGGCGATCTGGATGGTATTTAGAAAGGATTTTCCCATGAAGCATTATGTGATCAACAGCAGCGAAGACATTTTGACACAATTGCATAACCAGCATTATCAAAGAACAGATCTCTTTCTGATCCGAAAGTGGAGCCCTGCACACGTCACGGGCTCTAAACAGCATACGATCACAGATCCGGATAATGTTTCTGAGCGATCCGGTCAAAACCCAGCCGATACGGCTACCACCGATATTTCCGACGAGCTGCGTCAGGAAGCCTATCTGAATTTCTACCGTCAGGTGAAACCATTTAAGCTTGCGTCCCGGCAGACCATTCAGCGCTGGTTTGGTATTGGCGGGTATGCCGTCCCGCACCGCCGCCAGATCCTTGAGCTCGCCCTGAATCTACATTTCAGCCTTGATGAAACCGAGGATTACCTGCTGCACGGACTTTCCCAGTGGAACCTGCAGGTAAATGATTATGAGGAAATGCTCTGTATGTATTGCCTGGAAAACGGACAGGATCCGGAGACCTACCGCTTCATGGTTGATTTCTTTGAAACACATACCGATCAGGAGCTGCGTCCGCTTCAGACCGCGCGAACCGATCTGCTGCAGAAATCCTATGCCACCAAAAAGTCCCTTTCCGTGAGGGAATTTCTTGTATGGATGTGTCATAACGCCGAGCTGTTCAAGGGCTACAGCATGACCGTTTACAGTTACTACGTTTCCCTGCTCAACGAGGCATTTCAGTATTACCAGAAGCAGACTGAACAGGATCTTATGCTCCTTTTGGAACGCTCCTCCTACAGCCGCTGGAAACAGACCGAGCAGGAGACGAATCCGCTGTTTGCCAACGAAACGGAGAAGGATCACATCCGCCGTTATCTGAAAAATGTGCCGCGCCGCAAAAATAACGATATTGCTCCGGATGACTTAAGAACGGCACAGAATTACTACGCGATCGCCTATGCACCAAAAGCCCGGATCTCGAGCCTTCTGGCGCAGCTTTATCATAACGGCAAATCGCATGAGCCGACCCGCAATAACGAAATGTATGCCGAACTTCAGGATTTTCTTGGCGAAGAAATTCAATGGGAAAATGAGAAATATATTTCCGAGCTGCTCTCTATGTCCATTCAGAAGGAGCAGCAAATGCTTTATCAGCGCGCCTTTGCAAGTCTTCAGCCACTTGACAGCACGGATCACTGCCCGGATTGGATCACTCGTCACCTGCAAAGCAGAGATCCACAGCTTTCCGCAGATCTTACCGTCAAACACGCTACAAAGATCATTTCCGCAGAATTAAAAAAACAGAAGACAAGAGTCCGGAATATTCAACGTTCCGATCTCCTTCTTCTGATTCAGTACACATTCTCTGTCAAATATGATCAAAAGCTGCAGGAAACGCTTGCCCCCTACAACCGCGAAGATGCCACAAAGGGCTTTCTCACCCTTGCCAATAC
>ULQL01070809.1_pt1 | contig 12957 bp, 12 predicted proteins | sample 1954411 | NCBI WGS metagenome assembly ULQL01 (sample SAMEA4835654, study PRJEB28245) | human gut metagenome | biome: gut microbiome; material: fecal sample | place: Denmark | collected 2008 | reverse complement strand
GGCAATGACGGGGGCATTGCCTATGCGGTTAATGGTGGGGCGCAGGTTGCGGTAGTCGGGACGGAAGTCGTGTCCCCACTCAGAGATGCAGTGCGCCTCGTCGATGGCGTAGAACGAAATCTTAAACGATTGGAAGAAGGCGATATTGTCTTCCTTATTCAGCGACTCGGGGGCCACATACAGCAGCTTGGTGCGTCCGCTACGCACGTCGTTCATCACCTGTATCACGGCTGCCTTGTTCAGCGACGAGTTGAGGTAGTGTGCCAGTGCGGGCTCGTCGCTCAGCGCGTTCACCGCGTCTACCTGGTTCTTCATCAGGGCGATGAGGGGCGACACCACGATGGCGGTGCCCTCCATCAGCAGCGATGGTAGCTGGTAGCACAAGCTTTTGCCGCCGCCTGTAGGCATCAACACAAACACATTGTTTCCGTCGAGCAAACTGCGTATGATGGCTTCTTGTTCACCTTTAAACTTATCGAAGCCGAAGTAGCGTTTTAGTTGTTCGTTAAGATTTACGTCCTTGGTCATAGCATTTCTTGTTAGGTTTTGGGGTGTGGGGTGGAGGGGGCTACGATGCCTCCTCCATGCGGTTAAGATTTGATTTCTCCAGCTGTGCCTTGGCATAGTCGAGCGATACCACAAACTTCTTAACCTTTTTGCTGGGTATCTCATACATGGCATCCATCATCACCGACTCTACAATCGAGCGCAAGCCACGAGCGCCCAGCTTATATTGTACAGCCTTGTCTACAATGTAGTCGAGTGTCTCTTCAGGGAAGCTGAGCTTGATGCCATCCATCTCAAACAGCTTGATATATTGTTTTACAATGCTGTTCTTAGGTTCTGACAAGATGCGGCGCAGGGCCTCTTTGTCGAGGGGCTTGAGGTAGGTGAGCACGGGCAGACGACCGATGATCTCTGGAATAAGTCCGAACGACTTCAAGTCTTGTGGCAGTACATACTGCATGAGGTCGCCCTTGTCGATACGTGCCACGTTCTGTATGGCGTTGAAGCCCACGGTGTGGGTGTTCATGCGCTGTGCTATCTTGCTCTCGATGCCATCGAAGGCGCCACCGCAGATGAAGAGGATGTTGCGCGTGTCAACGTGCACATAGTCTTGGTCAGGATGCTTACGGCCTCCCTTAGGTGGCACGTTTACCATGGTGCCTTCAAGCAGTTTCAGCAAGCCTTGCTGCACACCCTCGCCACTCACGTCGCGGGTGATGCTGGGGTTATCGCTCTTACGGGCAATCTTGTCAATCTCGTCGATGAAGACGATGCCCTGCTGTGCGGCCTCTACATCATAGTCGGCCACCTGAAGCAGTCGAGACAAGATGCTCTCAACGTCTTCGCCCACATAGCCAGCCTCGGTAAACACCGTGGCGTCGACAATGGTGAAGGGCACGTCGAGCAGGCGTGCGATGGTGCGTGCCAGCAAGGTTTTACCTGTGCCGGTGCTTCCCACCATAATGATATTGCTCTTTTCAATCTCTACGCCGCTCTCGTCGTGTGGCTGACGCAGACGCTTGTAGTGGTTATACACGGCCACCGAGAGATAACGTTTTGCCTCGTCTTGGCCAATGATATATTCGTCAAGATATTGTTTTATCTCTGTAGGCTTGGGCACCTGCTTCAGGTTGAAGTGGTGCTGGCCGTCCTTCTTGTTGCGACGTGCTTCGGGCTCGAGCTCAAGGTTCATCGACTTGAGTATCTCGTAGCACTGTCGCACACAGTCAGAGCAGATGTATCCGTTCTGTCCTGTGATGAGCAGTTCGGCATCTTTTTCTGGTCTTCCGCAGAAGTTACATTTGTTCATTCTCTGTCTTTATTTTTATAGTCAACTCGTCAACTAACCTATTTCTTTCTCTCCAGCACAGTGTCTACCATGCCATATTCTTTCGCCTCGGGTGCTGTCATCCAGTAGTTGCGGTCGCTGTCGGCCCACACCTTATCAAAGGGTTGGTGCGAGTGTTCAGAGATGATGTTGTACAGCTCTTTCTTCATCTGGCCTATCAGCTTGGCTTCAATCTCGATATCTGAAGCCTGACCCTGCGTGCCACCCAGCGGCTGGTGTATCATCACGCGGCTATGTTTCAGCGCGCTACGTTTGCCCTCTTGTCCTGCTACCAGCAGCACGGCGCCCATTGATGCTGCCATGCCCGAGCACAGTGTAGCCACGTCGGCCGAGATATATTGCATCGTGTCGTAGATGCCGAGGCCAGCGGTAACGCTACCACCAGGCGAGTTGATGTAAAGCGAGATGTCTTTCGAGTTGTCTACCGAGTCGAGATACAGCAGCTGCGCCATGATGGTGTTGGCTACATAGTCGTCGATAGGAGTGCCGAGAAAGATGATACGGTCGGCCATCAAGCGCGAGAACACGTCCATCTGTGTTACGTTCAGCTTTCGCTCTTCAAGGATATACGGATTGAGGTATTGCGACTCTGACTTGATAACATCGTCAATCACCATACCATTCATGCCAAGGTGTTGTGTGGCAAATTTTCTAAAATCGTTCATACAATTTATTGTTATCTACTAAACAAAAAAAGAGAGGTTATCGGCTTTCTGCCCCTCGTTTGCGATATTATTTCTACAAAGATAGGCAAAAAAGTCGATAACCTCTTTTATTTGAAGAAGTTTTTTTCTTTTTCTTTGAACTTTAATCCGTTCAGAAGTTAAATGAAATTATGAAGTTTTTGGCAAAAACTTCAAGAAATCCCTCTTTTCGGCAGGATTACTTTTCTTCCATCAGCTTGTTAAACTCGTCAAGCGTCACTTCCTTCTCGTTCAGTTTCACTGAAGCCTTCAGGGCGTTAACCAGCTTCTTGTCAACAGCGCGGTCAACGAAGCCGTCAATGTTCTCACGCTTCTTCAGCATCTCGTCAACATAGCGGTCAACATACTCCTCGGGCACGTTGTCCATGCCATACTGTGCAAACTGCATGCGAGCGCCTTCCTTAGCGGCTGCCTTCACATCGTTGTCGTCAACCTTAATGTCGTGAGCCTTCACCAGCTGCTCTTTGATGAGGTGCCACTTCAGCTGCTCAAGGCTGGCAGCAAAGTTCTTCTCAACAAACTCTTCGCCGCGCTCCTTGTTGTTAGCCAGCATGATGCGCTTCAGCAGAGCCTCGGGGAACTGCAGTTCGCCTACCTTCTCCTCGGTATATTTCTTTACGTCCTCAAGGAACTTGAAATCGCTGTTAACCTCAAGCTGCGGAACCAACGACTCGGCAATCTTCTCGCGGCACTGCTCCTCGGTGGTAACGTCGGTCTCTTCGCCAAAGACCTTCTTGTAGAAGTCTTCGTTCAGGTCGGCCTTCTTGAAGCGGTTAATCTCTGTAATCTGATAGCTAAAGTCGGCGGTCAGATCCTTAGCCTGCTCGCGTGTAATCTTCAGCAGAGAAGAGATTTCAGCCTCGCCCTCGGGATAAGCCTTGCGGGGGTTGAAGGTGATGATGTCGCCCAGCTTGGCACCATCAAACAGGTGCTTCTGCTCGTCTACCTTAATATACTGGGGCATCAGCACAGCAGCCTCAACAGTGATGCCACCTTCCTTGGTGTTGCCCTCAGCGTCGAGCTCGCGCAGGTCGCCCTTCAGCATATCGTTCTGCTCAGCGTCAAAGTCTTCAGCCTTTACATATTCGCCAGCGCGGCTCTGCAGCATCTCCAGCTGCTTGGTAATCAGGTCGGCGTCGGCCTTAATCTTATAATAGTCGATCTTGTTCTTGCCGTTCAGCTCAATCTTAAACTCGGGAGCCACAGCAATATCGAAGATGAAGGTATAAGGAGCATCCTTCTCAATGTCAACGGGCACCTGCTTCTCTGAAGGCATGGGCTCGCCCAGCATCTGTATCTCGTTGTCTTTGATGTATTTGTACATCTGCTCGCCAACAACCTTGTTTACAGCCTCCATCTTAACCTGTGTGCCAAACTGCTTCTTAATTAAGCCCATGGGCACCATGCCGGGGCGGAAACCAGGATAGTTAGCTTTCTTACGATATTCTTTCAGGGTCTTCTCGGCATCAGCCTTGAAGTCAGCTTCTTCTACCGTGATGGTGAGCAAACCGTTCACCTTCTCCGGATTTTCAAATGAAATGTTCATCTTAGTTTTCTTTATTTTATGTTATTATATTCTTTTCGTTTCTATGCACCATGATGGGCGGTGACATTGCCTTGCACGAGGGCAATGGCTTTGGCTGGCTTCTACCCCGATAGGCACAACAATGCAATTTGAGGTGCAAATTTACTCATAATTAACGTAATAACCTAAACTCATAGTAAAAAATTTGTTTTTTTAACCCAAATCGGTCGTTAGGGCTTGCTTGTATTTTATATTTTAAAAGAAAGAAAAACGGCCGAAACGCAGGATGACGTGCCAGCATCGACATTTTATGTATTAACTGGGGCGTTTTGTACAGAATGAAGAAAAACACTTGGAGGGGTAGAAGATAATGTCTATCTTTGCAGTGTAATAAAAACAAAACACAGTATAAACCCTTTTAACACATATAATTATGAATACAAAGAAGAACGAGAACGTGAAGGCTAACATGGCAGCAGCCGCCAGTTCAACACTTGGTGCAGCCGTTGGCGTAGTAGGTGGAACATTGCTGTCTGAAGAGATACATGCAGCCCAAGTGGAAGACCCCGTTCTTCCTGAAGACCCCCAAGCCACTGACGATGTACCCATCGTAGATGTTGAGGCACCCACCCATAGCACCGCTTCTCAGCCCACAGTGGCCACTACCACTTCACACGTTACCCCCGTTAATGTTGAACCCATTGCCCCCGAGCCTATTCCTGAGCCCGACCCCATTCCCGCTCCTGGTCCTGACCCCGATCCTGACCCTACTCCTGGTCCCAACGTAATGCCTGCTTCTTCGCTCAGCCCTGATGTGCAGGTGCTCGACTATCAAACCATTACTGGCGCCGACGGACAGCAGATGGATGCCGCACTTGTAAACATTAGTGGCAATCAAGCCCTTATCGTTGATGCCGACCGTGATGGCGTGGCCGATGCGCTTGTTGCTGACGCAAACAATAACGGGCAGATTGACAACGACGAGGTAGTGGATATCTCTATACATCAACTCTCGATGTCTGAACTTCAGGCAGCGGCGAACCCCGACCCCGTTGCTGATCCCGATCCCAACGTCATGGCGCAGAACGCTTATAATAGCGACTATGAGAACAATGCCAATGTTGACGATTACATGGCATAAACAATACAAAAGCACTCCATATTATATATATACTTTAATAACCGTTTAAAATACTGAGCAATGAATACAAATAATATAGATAACGAGCGCACTCAATATGATGCCAATCTTGACGAGCGCACCCAGATCGACAATACCGAGCGCACCCAGCGTACCGAAAACGCTGAACAGCACAACAACGCAGCGCCCTCACAGCCGGCACAGCCCATCAAGAAGGGCCCGAAGGTAGGACGCATCCTTGGCGGAGCCGCAGCAGGCGTAGCCCTTGGCGCAGCTGCCACCGTGCTCAGCAGCGGCACTCCTGTTGATGGTGCCGAAGCAAATGGCGGCGAAGAGGTGCCCACATGGAGCGATGGCGAGGTGCCAGTGGCGCATGGCGTTAACGACGATATGTCGTTTACCGAAGCCTTCAACACGGCTCGCACCGAGGTAGGCCCTGGTGGCGCCTTCGAGTGGCACGGTAATATATACCATACCTATAATAAGGCCGAATGGGATAACATGTCGGCCGAAGATAAAGTTGCCTTCGGACAACACTTCAGCTGGACGGGCTCGGCAACGGCTCAGGACGACGAGGTAGAGGTGGTTAATGCACACACCGCTGACCATACCACTGGTCATACCACTGGCCACACCGCTGGTCATGCTACGGCTCAAACCGAAACCGCTCAGGCCGAAACCGTTCAGGCCGAAACCGTTCAGGCGCAACCCGTAGCCCAAGGCCCTCAGGGCGACGAGCCTAACTATATAACTGGTAACCAGGGCCCTCAGCCACAGCCAGTAGCGTCTAACGAACCACACACGGTATCTGAAGAGAGCGAAGTGCAGATACTGGGTGTTTCTCACGACGACGAAACGGGCTATACCTTTGCACAGCTTTCCGTTGATAACCACGATGCCATCATGGTTGACATCAATGGCGACCACGAGTTTGATGTCTTGGCTGTCGACTTCAACGACAATGGCAAGCTTGAAGACAATGAATATGCCAACATTTCTGGAGGACACATCACTGAAGCGTATGCTCAACAGATGGCTGCAATAAACCAAGCGCCGAACACCGATACTGATGATAGCGCAACCAACCCTGTTGAACATGACGAACCGCAGGTAATGGCTCAGAACGACGAAGTAGCACCTCAAGTGGGCACTACATCTGGCGAATATGATTGTGGTACCACCAACGACAGCCTCCCCGTCGACTTAGAAAACGACTGTCTCAGCGATCAGCCCACCGCCGACTTCTCCGATGATAGCTTGATGGTTTAATCGTCTATTTCACATTACTCTTTAACCGTTTTTATGATGCAAAATCACACAATGCAAGATAAAAAACGAAAATGCAACAGCAGCGCACCCGCCAGCATGGCACGGTGCGTTGCCTTGTGCCTTTTTATGGCGTTGGCCATGCTTTTTGCTACCAACGCACAAGCCAAAATATACCTCGTGGCAGTGGGTATATCTGATTATCCAGGCGTAGCCAACGACCTGACACTGCCTGCTAACGATGCCAAGACCATTGCTTGGCTCTATTCGCAAAACTCTCATGTAAAATATTCGTTGCTGCTCAACAGCGATGCTACCAAAGACCGCATTGTAAAGGCTATGAGCAAGCTGTATAGCGAGGCTACTGCCAACGATATCGTGGTGTTCTTCTTTAGCGGACACGGCTATCCTGGCGGCTTCGTGGCACACGATGCCATGCTCGACTATCAGGTGATACGCAAAGCCATGGCCAGCACCAACTGTAAGAACAAAATGATCTTTGCCGATGCCTGCTATGCGGGAAAGATACGCACCAACGGCCATAACAGTCAAAACTCGATGGCATCGGCCAAGAAGGCCAACGTGATGCTCTTTCTCTCGTCGCGCAGCAACGAGGTGTCTATCGAGCGTCGAGATATGAAGAACGGCTTCTTCACCACCTATCTCGTGCAAGGCTTGCGCGGTGGCGCCGATGCCAACCGCGACCGCACCATCACGGCCAAAGAGCTGTTCTCCTATGTTCACTCGGGCGTAATAAAGCTGTCGCGCAACATGCAGCACCCTGTCATGTGGGGCAAATTTTCTAATGATATGCCTGTGATAAAGTGGTAAAACTTACGAAACTAAAATATAATACGTAATAAAAAATGTCAAACGATATTCTTAAAATAAAATGTCCGCATTGCGGAGCCGTGCTCGCGGTAAAAAACATTCCTAATATTGAAACCAAGGTGGTGCCTTGCCCCATCTGTAAGCAAAAGTCGCCATTCCTCAATTTCAAGGTGTTGCTACAAAACAATCAGCCACAGGTCGACCCTGGCACCGACCTGCCCGAAGGCATGGGTGGCCAGCCGCGTGGCAACGACCCCGAACTTACCGACTATGATCAGAACCACGGTATGCCTACAAAGACGCCCCTCTTCTCTGTAAAGGTGGCGGGCTCGCCCAAGGGTTTCTTGCTGCGCGAGGGTCGCAACGTGATAGGCCGAAAGGCGCAGGCATCGCAAGCCACCATACAAATCGACACTCATGGCCAGAAGCGTATGAGCCGCGAGCACATCGTTATCAATGTTACTGCCTCGCCGCTCATGGGCTATGTGCACACCGTGTCGCTCTATAAGCAGCAGGTAAATGCCACCATGGTGAACAACCAGCCGCTGATGTTTGGCGACGAGGTGGTGCTGAAGTCGAACGACCTCATACAGTTGCCCGACGCCACACTGCGCATCGTTAGTCCTGACGAAGACGAAACCGTCTTCTAACCGTCGGCGAACGCTTCGGCACTCCATAACGCGCCCCTCAATGCACCCCACAATGCACCCCACAATGCACCCCTCCTATTATAAACATCATAACAAACACGCAGAACAAAAAAATGATGAAATTTAAATTAAAAGCATATAGTATACAAGAGTTTGGACAGCGCAAAGATGCGCAAGGCAACCCTCACCAAGAAGACAGCATATACCCCTTGCATGGCAAGCAGACCGATGCCGACCGCCTCTTCATCCTGTGCGATGGCATGGGCGGACACGATGCTGGCGAGGTGGCCAGCGCCACCGTGTGCGAGGCTATGAGCCAGAGCGTAAACGCCAGCGTGCCTAACAGCGAGGCGTTGTTTACCGACGATATGTTGCTGAAGGCGGTGGCCGATGCCTTCCATGCCCTCGACCAGAAAGATAATGGCGCCTCAAAGAAGATGGGCACCACCATGACATTCTTAAAACTGCATGCGGGCGGTGCCACCATCGCACACATGGGCGACAGTAGGGTGTACCACATCCGCCCTGGCAAGGATGCCGACAGTACACAGATATTGTTCGTGACCGAAGACCACTCGCTGGTGAACGATCTCATCAAGATAGGCGAACTCACGCCCGAAGAGGCCAAGGTGTCGCCACAAAAGAACATCATCACCCGTGCCATGCAGCCACACATGGAGCGTCAGCCCAAGGCCGACATTCATCATGTTACCGATATCAAGCCCGGCGACTACTTCTATCTCTGTTCTGATGGTATGCTCGAAGAGATGGAGGATGCCAACATACGCTTCAACTTCTCTGACATGAATGGCGACGACGAAAACAAGGTGCAGGTGCTTACCAACGCCACCATCGATAACCGCGACAACCACACGGCCCTCATCATTCATATTCTTGATGTTGAGGGCGAGGCCGAAGGGGCGCCAGCGCCATCAGTAGCTCCTGCTCAGTCGGCTGCTTCATCCCCCACGTTTACGGCCGATGCTATTGATGATGAACAGCCTGTGGTGCCGAATAATCCGGCCAATACGGCATGCCCCACACCAGCAAGCAGTAATCGTAAGGCCAAGGGTATGATGAAATTTGTTTTGGCTCTTGTCATTACGTTGCTGGCCGCAGCCGCCTATTTCATTGTGCCCATGCTGCTAAAGAATAAGCCTGAACCTGCTAAGCCCAACAAACCTAACGTTGAGCAAAAGGATAAAAAGAAGAAAACAAACAAGCGTCGCACCACCACTGTTGCACCTGCCAATAAGCCTGAAGGAGCAACGGCTACCGAAGCTGTTGACCCCAACAAGCCTACCGAGGCCGCTACACCCACCCAGGCAGCAACTGCTACTGAGGGTGCAGCGTCAGGTACCCCCAGCAAGCTCAATACTCCTGGAAAAATAAATATTCCTAATAAGCCCGCAGCAAATCCTGCTAAACCCAGTAAGCCCGCAGCTGCTCCCGAACATGGTGCGCACACCAGTTCGGCAGCACCCGCTGTTACCGAAACGCACGAACATAGCGCTGTTGATAAGCTTCGTGAGGGCTTTAACAAACACAACCATGCGGCCGACGCGCCTGGCAAAGGCATGAAATAAAAAACAATATGAACGCACTGAAGACCAATGCCGTGCTGCAAAACGGCAAATATCGCATAGAAGGGGTGCTGGGGCAAGGTGGCTTCGGCATCACCTATCTGGCCTCTCAGGTGGCGCTAAACCGTAAGGTCACCATCAAAGAGTTTTTTATGAAGGAACTGTGCAACCGCGATGAACAGACCTCGCAGGTGTCGGTACCATCAATGGGCAGTGTCGACACCGTAGCTCGGTTTCGTGCCAAGTTTGTGAAGGAGGCGCAAACCATAGCCGCCCTTAACAACCCGCACATCATTCATATTCATGACATCTTTGAAGAGAACGGCACGGCCTATTATGTGATGGACTATCTCAGCGGTGGGTCGCTATCCGACCTCGTGCAGCGCAATGGCGTCTTGGCCGAGGCTACAGCCCTTGGCTATATTCGTCAGGTGGCCGATGCTCTCAGCTATATCCATGCCCGCAACATCAATCACCTCGACATTAAACCTTCAAACGTGCTTATTGATGGCAATGGCAATGCTGTGGTCATCGACTTTGGCTTGTCGAAACGTTACGACGAAACTGGCTCGCAAACCAGCACCACACCCGTGGGCATCAGTCATGGCTTTGCGCCCCTCGAACAGTATCAGCCTGGCGGCGTGAGCACCTTCTCGCCCACCACCGACATCTATTCGCTGGGGGCTACACTGTATAAACTGCTGTCGGGACAAACGCCGCCCAACGCTACGGCACTGCTCGATGCCGACCTCGACCTCTCGCGCCTATCAGCATCGCCCTCCACCAAGGCTGCTATCGCTGCGGCCATGCAGCCCAAACGCAAAGGCAGGCCCCAAACCGTTGAGGCGTTTATCGCTATGCTCGACGAAAAGGTTGCCCCAAGCGTTGCTGTGCCCCTACAGGCTACGGTAGACGAAGAGGCTACGGTCATCGCACACGAGCCTGAGGTTTCTCAGCCTAAGGTAGAAAAGCCTTCTGCTCCTCAAGCTAAGGAAGAAAAGCCTATGGCTCCTCAGCCTAAGGAAGAAAAGCCTTCTGCCCCTCAAGCTAAGGAAGAAAAACCTGCTGATAAGAGCCTCGGTTTTAGTTACATACGTGCCTTAGCGGCCTTTGTCGTTATCTTTGTGTCAATGTATCTGATTGATAGTCTTTCTAACTCCTATTTCGGGCCTGGACTAAAGTCGGTTGCCGAGGCTGATTATTACTATCTTCACGCAAACTTCTTTCAGATGATTTTTATCACGGGGTCAGGCTTTGCACCTAACCCTGACAGCTGCGTTACCTATTATTATGCTGACCCTAGTGCATACCTCGTTGTCATGCTTCTTCTCATGGCATTGTGCTGGGTGGTAAAACGATACCGCACAAAGCAATGGGTGCTGTTTGGTGCCCGATATGCCATCGTGCCCATCGCTGTCAATTATATGCCGCTTTGCTGGATATGGATTTATAAAGTAGGACATCGCTATGGCACTACCGACTATATGGGTGTCAACTATTTTCACCTCTTCTTCCTCTTTGCCCTTCTTTCTGTCTATGCTTTTGGCCTTGATAGCGGCAGAGCATCGGCATGGCAACTCTTTAAACATTGGTGGAAGGATGCCAACATCAAGCAGGGCGTGCTGGTGTTTGTGGCGGAGATAGCGTTTGCTCTAATCTTTTTTGAAAACATTGGAGATTCTACCTATGCGTGGGAATCCATGTCAATCGGCACTACATGGCTTTTGGCCCCTTCTGTAGCCTTCATGCTCTTCTGGCTTGTTAACCAATGCAAGAGCAATCGTGCCCTTTTAGTGGCGCGTTATGCTGTCTTCCCAAGCATGCTGCTGTATTTAGTATATCCCATAGTGCCTTGTATCATACCGTGGTATAGATTCGAATCAAAAGTGGGAGCAGAGTTTTTTTATTCACTAACGCCCCAATTTATGTTCAACATATCCTTCACTCTTCTCTTCCTCTCAGCCCTCGCCTTTACGTCGAAGATGCCGAAAGAGAAGTAGATGAGGTAAGGTGTATGTTGAATAGTGTGCTTATGAAAAGGTATGCTTAACAATTGCTGAAACAAAAAAATAGTGTATCTTTGCATAAGATAAGCTGCACTCGGCAATTTGTAAACAAGCTTACATTGCGCTCGTTTGTATTATCTTTGTAAACATAAAATTATGTGATATGGATATTATTAAAAATAAAGCAGAATATATTGTTGCTTCTATCAACGAGTTTGCACGGCGACATCAGTTGACAGAGGTACAGGCATTTCGTTATCTTCAACGATTTGAGGGCATCAAATTGTTAGAACGCTTTTACGAGGTTATGCACACACTCAGCTTTAATGACACGACAGAAGATCTTACAGCATTCTGTCATCGCAATGGAGGTAAATTGATATGAAACTATATCATGGTAGTGTAGACGAAATAACTGAAATTGATTTGAAAAAATCAAAGCCAAATAAGGATTTCGGACGTGGATTTTATCTTAGTGCCGATAGGCAACAGGCAGAACAATTGGCTTTATATAAGGCTTTTCAGTTATCAAAAAATCCAATAATTAATGTATTCGATTTTGATGAGAGATATCTAGATGATGGCTCTTTGGATATATTACGCTTTGAAGGATATACAAAAGAATGGGCCGACTTTGTCTTTAAAAATCGCAAGGCTGAAGATGGTGAAAGCATCCATGATTATGATATAGTGATAGGACCTATTGCCAACGACCGAGTAGGTGTTCAGATACGTCGCTATTTTGAAAAAGAAATTACGTTAGAAACGTTTCTTGAAAATTTAAAATATATGAAAGGAATAACGTTTCAATATTTCTTTGGAACAGAAAAGGCAATAAAATTATTGAAAAAGATATGAACGATTTCAATTATATGGTAGAATGTATGGAACGCGACCTCATTGTAATGCTTATGCAAAAGCGTAATCTTTCAATGGAAGACGCCTTTAATATTCTATACAATTCAGAAACACTAGAGAAACTTACTGATGCCCGTAGTGGCCTCTATTTTCAAAGCCCAGGATACGTATACGCTTTCTTGGACAATGAAATTAATTATGGTAAGATATCATAACAGGGCCCGAGCCCCTGTTCTACTATACTTATATCATTAGAGCCTATGCCATTTTGGTGTAGGCTTTTTTCGTAATATGGGGCCTCATAAGTAGGATGGTGGCCTCCGCGCCCCATCCTCCCAGTGCAAACTATATGAATAACCTAAAACCTATTAATGACCTGTTGGTTGCTGGAGAACAGGGCACGGAGGCCCTTGTTCTACTATGGTTTGCACAGCTATCTTTAGTAGGACGGTGGCCTCCGTGCCCCGTCCTCCAGCACCGAAATGTGATGTGTCTTTTTGTGTTTTCGTTTGAAGTAGAAAGTTGGTTGTTGGAGAAC
>ULQL01039136.1_pt1 | contig 12960 bp, 6 predicted proteins | sample 1954411 | NCBI WGS metagenome assembly ULQL01 (sample SAMEA4835654, study PRJEB28245) | human gut metagenome | biome: gut microbiome; material: fecal sample | place: Denmark | collected 2008 | reverse complement strand
AACCGCCCTACTCGGTGCTCGGAACCGCTACGCTATAAGGTTGGCGGGGCATCAAAGCCCTCGCCATGGTTGTGCGGGATGGGACCGCTGGGCTATAACTTACTATAACATTTTACTCAGATAGCTCATAGTTTTTTAATGCAACAAGATCATTCTACAACTTATCTTCTTCAACGACTTCGAGTAAATTTCTACTTATCGTAAGCGTTGCACCACTGATATACTTGATTTCGCTGCCGATGACGGCTTTCTTGCCATTATAACTCTGTACGTATGCTTCCACACCTTTCATGCTGCCTGCTACCACTCGCACTTTGATACCTTTCTTTAAAGGAACAGGGGCAGCAGTGACAGGTTCTTCATCATTCTCTACAAAATATCGATAGTTGGCAACAACCTGGTCGGGAATTTGGTATATTTTCCTTTGACCTGGCATCGTCAGCATCTTGTACACATCCGAACGGAAGCGGATATTGTCAAGTTGTCTCGGAGAAACATTGCAAAAGATAAAGGTGGAAAGAAATAGCTTTTCTTTCACTTTTCGCTTATTGGAACGTTTGTCTATATAAACTACTTTTACCTTGGGAATCCAGTAATCAAACCAAACATGATTGTGATTAAGATTGATTCGTATAGAATCAGCTATTCTCGTTTCACAATTCACTCTCACTACAGCCACATACCATCCTGCATCAGCAGGTTTTTCAAGACCTTCATTAGGCTTTTCCGGAACCTTTTTCTTAGCGTTTTCTTCACTTTTTGCCACGGCTTCGCCGTCGTCCCCTGCAATAGTGGACGTAACCTGTGAGTGTATATTTGTCTCTTTCATCATGCGAATCAAGCTCGTTTATTGATGTCGTTCATCTGAATCTCTACATAAGAGACACAGAAACTCTTTGCAAATATAAGATAATTGTTGGAAACTAGCAAATTATGCGTGTTAAAAAAAATAATAAAAATGATAGGGACACCTTCGTCTCTACCAAAGAAACAAAGATGCCCCTATATATAGTAAGGTATCAGATAATGTGGGTATAAAAGGATTATCAAAAAATAAGTATTGCTATTTAAAAACCAGAATATACTATCTTACTGAAATCTTCTGACCCTTAGCCTGAGCACAGGACTGGGTAGATGCCTTCACAATGTAAATGCCGGATGGAACTCGCAGAATCATTCTCTGCTTGGCAGGCAACTGATAACTGTGAACCATCTTGCCATCCAATGTAAATACCTGAACCCTGTCGAGCTTCTCACTACCCAGAGCAGAAACAACGATCATGCCTGCAGCTGGTGAGTAAACCTTCACCGGTGCGCTCTGCTCTTCAGTCTCCATGCGGTCGATGCCGGTTGAAGTACGGGTCTGGGTGAGGAAGTATCTTCCGTGATCACCCGCCTTCACCTTCACAGCCTCGCCATCATGAAGTTCTGTAAAGCTTGCCGATGCAGCATCGTAGAGATAAACCGGAGCATCGAGCTTGTTCACACCCTTCAGGGTAAGTGAAACCTCTTCAGCCTGCTGGCTCACGATACCGAGCGGAATCCAGGACAACTCAGGAACTGCATTCACAGCCACCGCCTCGTTACCGGCAACGGTATAAACCTGCGGAATATCCTTCAGGTTCTGGTCATACAAGAGATCCACATCTTCCTGATCATCATAGTCGGCAGAAGCCTCCGGACGCAAAGCAATGCGTGCCTTTGAAATCTGGCCGTTGGAATTCTCAGTCGTTGCTTCAATGCTCTTGACATAGTCAGATGCCATCAACAGGCCAGGAGTGATAGTGCGGTCAACACACATCGTAGAAGTGAATCTTACTTCTCTAATAGCAGCGCCAGTATTCTTCTTAACAAAGAACGACTGGGTAGGCTGGATAGCGTAGTTTTTCTTATCCAATTCTTCATTGGAAATCGCCTTTACCTCACCATTCTCTACAATCCAAATAGCTTTCTGCAAACCAGTATTGGCCTCGAAGAACTTAGCCATCGAGATAGAACAGGTATATGGATTGGCAACGAGATAGAATCCGCTGTTATTATCAGTTCCTAAACTCTGAGTTTTCTCTGCGAGATGCTTCTCGTCGTTATTGAAAGCAACGAGGAGCTTGCCATGGCCAGCATTCTTCGCAACCGGCATCTTGCTTGAAGAAGGCTTTGAGCCTGTATAATCGAAGTACTGGTATTCCTTATCTTCCTTTGGCAAACGGAGAATCGCATTTGGCAATGGAGTACCATCTGTAGGTCTCTTCGGCAAGAGCGCATTACCCGCCTTGATAGAGAAACCACCGAAGGTTCCGTCTGCGGCATCGGCATAGCTCTCATCCACCTTATTATATACGTGGCTCCAGTAGCCGAGATTCATATCAACATTTTCTGGAGCAGCTACACTTGGGTAATGAGATGCAGGATAATCTCCCTTAGGAGAGATTTCCATCACATCGCTCTTCATCCAGGCTCTCTGATAAACCGGATACTTGCTTCGGCTATACACCTTATCATCAAACTTGATATCCGTAAACGCCTTAGTTTCCTGTCGTCCATCCTTTGCTGGCACATACATATCACCGGCGTAGATATACTGCAGAGGCGAAGCCATGGTGTACCACTTGTTTGGCTCCAGCTCTTTCTCTACCCAAGCCTTGTCATATACCAGATAGCACTGGTCGCGAAGCTCGCCCTGAGGCTTGAAGTAAATCTGATGACAGGTATTGCCATAGAACTTCTCGCACTTCAGATTACCTGCTTCCAATCCCTTATTGGCATCTGCCTCATTCCAGATAGCCATGAAGTCGTACTGGATATACTTCGTGGCTTCATTACCCTTGCCATTGGTCAGTTTGGTAGCTATCTGATTGGTGCTACGGTAAACCACATTGCCGAGGTCAGGGAATGGCAAACCATTCAGATTGCCAATGGTTACCTTGGTAAACTTCATTGGCACATAGCTGTTCTGAGTAGGAATATCCTTCGCAGAAGTTGGCGTACCCGACATACTGCTTCCATAAGCCAGATAATCTGTATACTTATCATCATACAATTCTGCAGATGAAGAGCGATGCCAGTTGGCATCATTGTTCCAGTTGGCATTCATACCGCCATCGGCAGTAGGAGTCCAGGTAATGAACTCCGGTACTATCTTCACCTTGAGATAAGACTCGCCAGGGCAGTTGGTAGTTGCAGCAGAAGCAGCTCTCTGTTCGAAGGCAAATCTGAGCTCGTAGTAATATCCCTCATGGAAATTCTCTACGGCAGCGTCAGAGAACTTGATATTGAGGGTAGCCTGAGTCGTTTTATCTATAGCCGGCAACTCTGTACTCTGCAATGTGGCAACCTGGGTATTCAGCATGGCAGTTGTCCATAACGGGTCATTCGTGTATGCCACCATTACCTTATCTGAAGTAACTGCAGAAGTGCCACTATCATCGACAAAGGTAAGTGGCGAAGTGATAGCATTTCCATCACCCATAGTAGCACTATGAAGAGGAATCTCCAGGAACCCTGTATTCTTCAACTTCTTCAGCTGTGGCAAACCGATGCGAAGCGATGCCTCATAATCAGAAGCCTTGAATGGATAATCCACATCATTGAAACCGAAGTTAAGCTGTGGTCCATCCTTCATTACACGTAAATCTACCGGTATAGCACCTGTACACAACAGATAGGTCTTACCATTGATTTCGTATGGAATATAACCATCTGAATTCTGAGTTCCTTTTGGCAACATAAAGATTTTATGTGTTTCACCCAAAGGAAGCTTTTCCTTGCTGATAGTGATTGTGTTGCTGGCTGTTTCGTTCAGCTTGTTGGAAGCTACTGCAGGATCATTAATATACCAGAAGAACTCCACATTATCCAATGTTATCTTACCGCCACTATTAGGATCGGTTGTAGTCAACTGTCCCTTGATTTTCACATCATAGTTGCCAGCTTGATCGCAAGGAATTTTATAATCCGTTACGACATTACCTTTGACATCTGTAATGATAGGAGTCTGGCTAATCATTTCAAACCAGTTACTATATACCGAGCAGACTTCAGCAGGTGTGCCCCAATTAGCCTTGCCTTCAGCAGGATTGCCAGTAGATACAGATACGTAATACTTCTTCCCCACTTCAAGGGGATAGTCTTTATTGCTGATAACAATATAGGTTTCACCTTCACTATCTTGCTCAATCATATTAGTACCATCGATTTCAAAGTTCTTACAGGTTTCCTCTGAATCGTATACATCAACAGTACCATATTCCGTACCTTCAACTTTCGTTATTTTGTTTGTCGTTATATCCTTCAAGCTATAAGAATAAAATCCATCGCCTGTTACAGGTTTTCCATCTTCACCCACAAATCTGAAATAGATCTTTGTATCTTTATGTCCCAAAATCGCATTCAAAGTCTCGTGGATAGCACGTATCTTCAGTTTGATGGTTCCAGTTGTAGCACCGTTACATACCGGCTTTTCCTGAATCACCTGAACCTTAGCAGGCGCTAGATACATACGGATATCATCTACAGCATAGTCGGCACCATCAGTATTGCTACAGTAATTATCAATCTCCAGTCGGAAATCTGAATACTGCTCTACATTTGACTCTTTTTGCAAAGTAATCTTACCATATACCTGGTACCAAGTTGCCGGTTTCAAGTCTTCTACATTAGTCTTAAAATCACCAGACGAAAAACTATGTATCAGGTGTTTTTCAACAATATCATCATTGACATTTCTTTTAACACCAAATAGTTTAAACATAATCTGTGGCTTAGTATCCGCTTTAGTCATGTCAGCAACACCCGCTGTGAAGATAAGTTGCTGTCCTGTACAGAGATCTGCCGTGAAATCTGCAGCGGCGATTTTTCTACTTTCGTCTGATGCATCCACATAGAGGAAGTGGCCATACTGAGAACCATTGGTTATCTCATAAGTCTTATCATGTAATATTCCACTTTGCCACCAAAGATATCCATCTTTAAGTGACTCACCATTACCGGAAATACCATTAACATTGGCAGATTTATACAAGCAATAATCTCCATGAAGTGGAGAATGACCGATAGCCTTCAGACCATTATAATTAGTAGCATCATAGTCGATCAAATCACGATATACGAAACTATAAGCACGGCGATCCCATTTAGATGGTAATCGGTCCTGGTTGTCATCCGGACTTGTAGGAGCAGCCACAGTCTGTTCTACATCATCATCATCAAATGTAATTGGCTTGGTAGCCATTTTATAATGCTCGTCAAGATAACTAATCAGTCTGTTATTCAATCCTTTTTTAACGATCTCCTCTTTAGTCATCGGATGATTATTCATGAATCGAACATCAAAGTTGGCTATAGGGCAACGATGATTTTCTTCATCCATAGCATATGCAACGATGAATACAGGATCTCCGTATTTAAATGTAAAATTCTTATCTGACCCAGACAAAGATGCAGGCATCCAGGTGCCGTTGAGCTTATTCATCGTCAGATCAAAGAAACGATTAGTCTCCGACCCTAGGTTACGACAATAAGTCTTGGTCTTATCATACGCCCACCATTCAATCTTAGTTGCCTTGCATAATTTATTTTTATCGAAGTTGGATTCTACGAGTTTGTCCTTTTCATCTGCATAATATACCCGATTAGTGAAACCTTCTGAAGAACCATTTTTCTTATATATACCATCAGCCAATGGATGGAAATAATATTTCGTAGCATCTGACAAATCCAGTCGAAGAGTAACAGTAGAAGAACTTTTATCCTTCATGCCAACTGTTATATACTTACCATCCTCATAAGTTCTATAACCTGCTCTTTGAGGCTTTTTACCAATAGCCGTATTCATAATATCGTCTGCTAACTTCTTGGCAGAACGGATATGGAAAATGTATCTGATAGAGAGCGTAGGCTCATGTACAAGATAAGTTTTTGTAGCATCCAAACCATCAATATAACGGCTCACATCACAGGCAATATCTTCACCAACCCATCCTTCAGATGAAGCTCCTGCAGGTGCAGTATATGTAACACCAACATTCTTACTAACAGGGTCTTGAGAAATATTGAAAGCAAACAGGCCATAATCATTACTTCCCGATACAATATGATTCAGAAGAGTTGATGCTCCGGTCCCTGTAACTGGACTTAAATTATCATTAGCTTTATCTGTTTTAAAATCATACCATCTGAAATAGCCCCGTGGTTCAAGTGGTGATCCCGATCCTATTCCATTTTCATATTTGTCGAATGGCAGCACTAACTCTACTTGCTCATTAGCATCTTTCACATAGACATAGTACTCCCATTCTGCAGTCTGCTGCATGTCATTATCTAATGCAGTATTAGCATGGCCTACATAATGTTTGAAAGGCATGCTATACTTTGTTTCCAACGTAATATTATACAATGCATTCAAAGTTGGCTCCTTCTCAACAACACCATATTGAGCAGTCAATTCAGAGATATTTTTGGAAATAACAAAAGATAAATTTATGTCATCCCAAGACTCATCACTAGGCAACTCTAAGGTAACATCCAAGTCTTTTGCTTGAATTGAGGAACCGGTATTATTAAAGTAAATATAGCTAAAATCGTCACGCTTCTTTATTTTTTCTGAAGAGACAATAAGATTATCTACTTTGGTGTTATCTGTATGTTTTATAGTCCAACGTATATAGAAGTCCTTAATATCTTCTTTAGACGAAACACCCAAGATAGATTTAATCTCATCATATACAGAAGCACCACTGAAGATACATTTGTTTCCTTCTTTTAAAGCATAAGCAGATTTCACCGAAGTAGGATCAGTTGCCTTGGTGAAAGTTACAGCATCAATATCTCTCTGAGAATAAAGCTGATAAGTATATGTAACATCTGAAGTTTCTTTATCCGACTCAAAATCATTGGTATTTGAAGCCTTAAATATAACTTGATATCCAGATAAGTCTAATACCTTATTAGAGAAGGTGAAATTAAAAAGTTTTTCTTTATCACCCCATGAATAATCATTCTGTGAAAACACATAATAATTTCCAACTTTCTTAACTCCTTCATTAGAAATATTGTAATCAAAATCAGAATCAGAATTTTTTCCCCATCGAGCTAAGCCAAAATTATCTAAAGAAACTTGATTGCCATCTTTATCTTTAAAATAAATCAAAGCATAATCGTATGCAAAAGCATTATTCTTCCACATGATGTCACATAAGTTAATGTTAACCTTATGTACATCATTTAAAAAGACATTCTCTCCCCATATAGCATTTGGCAGCAATGCAAGCATTGCTACCAACATATATCTCATTACACTATTAAAAATCTTAGACTTAAACATAAGCTTCAATGTTTTTTAATATTAGTATATTATTCTATTTATATCTATAACTCTGTCTCGTATATTTACGAGCAGCATAGCTTCTTAAATCCTTGGTGAAAAGTATCTTATATATAAGTTCTTTTCCTGAGGCACCTGGCACAGGAACGGTTACCTTGTAGAGGGCACTCTGCTTATCGGCAGCATCATCATTGAAGATACCTTCGAAATAGCCGGTGGTTGTATTCCATGATGGAAGAACTTTAAATACCTTTTTGGCATTCGCTGTAGCAGCTGCGGCATCAGCCATACCATCTTCTTTGATTAACTCCCATTTTACTTTGGTATTATCGATACCAGTTACCTCTTTGTTATCACTTGCCTTTACTACCTTTGGCTGGATATGGAATTCCTCTTCCGGGTAATAACAGGTGTAGGAAAGAGTGGTTCCGTTATCTGTTATGGATGGATAGAGACCGATGGCAGAGAAGGACTGAACATCAAACTTCAACTTGTAATCATCTAATGAGATTGGCAGAATGTGATGGTCGTTGCGCGCTATCGTTGTCCAATCCTGGAACAGAGCGTAACGCTTGACTCCTGCTGATGTATTCAGATTGATGATGAAATACTTGGAAGTATTGCCCGCTGCGCTTTCATTTACATAGAATGAAATTTCTTTATAATCCGTAGTACCTGCTGGTATCGTCACTGCAGGAGACAGCTTATAAGTATAATTCTCCGTTGCCGCCTGCTCTACCAGATTTGGAATACATGTAACCTCTGCACCTGTTAGACCAGATGAACCAGTTGCACCAGAGGTTCCTGATACACCAGTATGCATTGGCAACAACATTATGTTATCAGCATCTGCATTATCTTTGCTATTCTTAGTTATATCGCTGATGGTAATATCATTGATTACCAAAGGAGTAGAACTTGGATTCTTAAACTGAAGTGTAACCTTCGCCAGCATTCTTACTACCCAAAGTTCGTTTTTATCAGTCTTACCGGAAGCATCTACCGTTACTTCCTGCTTATTGCTCATAGGAATACCTTTGCAGTCTGGGTCATTCACATTGAATCCATTGCCATTCATCTTCCACTTCATGTTGTCGAAATCAACTTCGGCACCTTTTGAGATCCCAAGTTCTGTAGCAGTAAGATTGGCAAAGGAATAAACTTGATAGGTATCACCTTTAGGAAGATCCTTGATTGTGACTTCATCCTTTATACGATTATTATCCGATACATTGTTGTTCTCTGCAAAAGAAACAACCTTGTTGTCTTTCACAAAGGCTACTACCCAGCTCTTCATGTTTTCTGCATCTACGCCATCTTTCCATGACAAACTAGCTCTGGTTCCAGAAGAAGGAGCTGTAGAAAGAGTCATGTGGACGGTAACCTTGTCGCCTGGGTTATCGCCTCCACTGCCTCCCAATATAGGGTCAGCACTATCTGTGGAGCAAGCCGAGATTAAGGCTAGCACCATCAGAATCAATGCCGTATGTATCGTTCTAATCGTTTTCATTTTCTCTGAAAGTTTAATTTCAAACTATACTTTCTGTTTATCTATTTGTTTCGTTTTTACATTGTTGTCTCTTCGTGAGTATAGGTTGCCCATTTTCTCACGTTGAGGGTTACCTTCATTCCATCCGGTCCCTTACCGGTAATTCCATCGATACGAACTCGATAAATGTTATTGCGGACTATGCCGTAATGCATTATATCATTAGTTGTACCATTTCCCGTTGGGTCGCTATGGCGAATGACGTAGGTGTAAGCCTTATCTTTACCTTTCGATTCATGACCAGCTATTGGCTCTTTTTTTGCTGCATCCCAGTCTTCTGCCTCATAATACTTACCCTTAAAGACAAGACCTGTTGCATATTGCTCATTATTATCAAAAGAGGTGTTCTCTTTTACGTAATCGAGAATATAATAAGCCGTCTCGGGATCGTAGGGATTTGTATCACTAGCCCTTGAACCGTTAGAATGAGAATGGGTCTTTCCGGCATCACGAGTCTGATAAAAAGACTCATAAGAAGCGTTTGCCCAATTCTCGCTAGTATTTTTAGGATAATTAAAAGTAGCTAAACTCTTATCTTGAGATGTTGGATCTACAACATAATTAGTGTTTTGCTTCTTGCCATCAGCTTCTTCCAACCCCAGATACTTTAAATTAGCTAATGATGCATCCGTAGCTGTGCGCCGGAAGACATATTCCTTAGAGGTCAACACATTATAAGGACGAACGTACTCTAATACAAATCCACCGATTATATCGGTTCCTGCCGTCTGAGTAACATTATAGCAATAATTGCACAAGTGGGTCTTGTCATCTAACTTATAACGCTGAACATGGGGCATAATATCTATTCTTGCAGCCAGACGCTCAATCTGATGGTCGATCAAATAAGGATCAGTTTCTGTACCACTACCAGATTTCTTACTTAAAGAACTCTGTCCACGTGAAGACATAACGAATGCTGAAAAGCCGCTTAATTCTCCTTTTTTGGTAAAGGTAGCATCATCGGTGCGCTTAAAAACATCAGTAATCAACTGTTCTCGCACTTCTGATAACTTACGGCCACGATAATCTGATAAATCACCAACATTAGCGATGACCAGGAAACGAAGATTGGTATCTTTCAAAAACTTCGGATCAACCTCTACAGCTATGGTACGTTTGCCATCAGGAGTTACTGTCGGAAAATAGATTACACGATCTATGGTAGTTTTGTCATCTGTCAAATCTGTCTTGTCTGAATGAAAGAACAGCATAGACATATTACTTACTGCTCGCTCATAAGTTTCTCCTTTATGATCACCATTGCCATCTTCTCCCCCAAAAGGGGTTGGGTCAAAAGTTTTATCAACATCTGCTCTTGTTGTTTTAGAGTCCTCACCAGCTACGTTTACAGAAACTGATAAAAACACCTTGCTATTATTGTTCGCAATAGGCAAGTCGCAAGTGTTGTCGCTCGCACAGGATGCGAACGACATCACCAGCAAAAGGGCTAGCAATGAGCAGATTATCGTTTTCATCTTAAACATACATTTTATTTTTATATCGGCTTTCTAAAAGCCTGGTAGGACTTTATTTTTCGAGTTCTTCGAACTGGATGCGCTTGCTCCAACTCAGTACATTCACGCTGATGGTGATGTAGCAATACTTGAGCTTGCCACCCTGGATAAAGAACTGAAGTTTGTAATCATAGGCACGGTCTAGGAATTCCTGTGCACTGTAACTGTACTCCTCGCTGGTGCGAAGACGACTCAAGAGGTCTGGCAGATCTACATTGACTACCGTATTTCCGGTCTCCTTACTCTTAATCAGGAGTCGGCCATCCTGGTTGTAATCTTCGTGTTTCAGAATGCGGGAAGTCATAAAGTCAGCATGGGCTATCTTGCCCTGCTCGTCCTCATCTACCGTATTCCATGTAGCATGAGGGGTATAAATGAGTTTACGGCTCTCATCGAGAGAGTTATCCCAAAGGATGCGGGCATTATGGTCTTCGATGGTCATCGTGTAGTCGTTGACATCCATATCCTGTGGAGAGTCAAGGTCACGAAGCGCCACATTGATCTTCTTGGTATCACGCACCAGAGGAATAGTAGCATAAGAAGGTTTTGAGGATGATACCTCTACTGCCTCCAGCAGTTTACCATGCCAGAGGGTATCGAGCGGCAGGCTGTTGTTGACAACCTCATCATACTCACCCTTATTTTCATGATCGAGATTCACTTCCAGTTCCTGCATCTTGTCTCCTGAAGCCGATGGAGCGGTACGAACGAACTTGGCGCGGCCTGAAGTTAACTGGTCAGCGTAAGCATTCTGTCCGGCAAGGGCAAGAAACTGATATTTACCTGGCTGCAGGTTCTCGACGTGCATCACATAATTTGGGTCTTTGAGAGGCGATGATAGCGCAGAATTCGTCTCGGTCTGTTGGGTTATATAGTTTCCGTTCTCGTCGAATACATACAGCGTTACCTGTCCAACATGGTCGTTGAACATGTCGGCACGCTGGAGGTTGTAATCATACTTAAACTTCACATATACACCATTAGGACAATCGCTGTAATCCTGGTGCCACATATCGTGGCATGAGGTCGCGACGGTCAGGGTCATGGCAGCTGCCATGACACCCTTCAACCATTTATTTATCTTCTGCGCTATCATATCGCTAATCAATTATTGTTTTCTATATTTATCGTTTTATATTACTCACCGAGAGTTGCTCCCTGTGTACGCTTAGCCCAAGAAAGGACGTTGATCTTGACAGAGATGTAAGCTGCCAATTCATCATCAGGATCTCCTGTAACCTCAGGAACAACAGGAGAACCTATCTTCTTGATACCCTCTACATTAACAGTATACCAGTTGTTGCGAAGTACACCATAACGTCCAAGATAGTTTCCTGCCTGGTTAGCTGTAGGATAGGCACCATCGCTTACAGTAGGTTTTGGAGTCTCTGATTTCTTCCAAGGTGTCAAATCATCACCAAAATGCTTGATTCTTACAGGATAATATGAAATACCTTTTGCGTAGGTAGCTACTTTGATGGATTTTACAATATTATCAATATCTGCGGTAAATGTAGGAAGAGTACTACTTGTAAATTTACTTGAACTGGTAGACTTGAATGTAATTGTCGGAGTATTGTTACCTGCATCTGTAATGTCGGCAACCTCCAAATCAGTTCCTTCTATCGACATACCTGAATTAAGCAGAGTTTTAAGCCACGCCTGTACATCAGTATTACTCAAGAATGCAGCCTTGACCGCATCCTTCATACCATCTGAAGTGAGAAGGTGAGCCTCGTCATCATTAACGATATAGAAAGTTTTACCATCATCTTGAAGCTGTGCAGCAACGATAACACGTGTTGTTACATTTTGATTCTGGTTAGGAACATCGAAAGTATTTTCCAAGCAATAATCATGCTCACCAAGATTCTTCAAAGTTGCAGGTGCTTTTTTACCTATGGTGCTGAAATCTGTTGACAGAGAAGATGGTGTGGTATTATAGTTAGGGTCTTTCGCCCAATAGGTACGATACAATGATACACCACTCTCCATAGGAGTATCACCAACAAAGCGATAAGGCTTAGCTGGTTTATCCGGAGCTACAGCATTAGTTGCAAGAGAAAGCCAATCTGAAGAATTGGAAGTATTCCTCAAATAATAGGTCTTCTTATTCGTATTATCCAATATCCAACCCTTAATAGTATATGGTACTGATATATTATCGGTCAAATTACCTGTAATACTAGTAGCTGTAACATCTACCTTGGCTAAAGCACGCTCTACATAAATAGTTGCAGAAGAATTTGCCTTAGCCAAAGCTTCGGTAGAATATATATGATCCTTATCTATCTTAGAAGCAACAGAGATTTCAGCACCATTTGGAGGAGTTTCTCCACCTTTAACACTTGACAAAGGGGCATTCATCATCAAGAAACCTGTAGAATAAAAATCAGAAGCATTCTTTGTTAGCTCTAAGTTTTGCAAATCTGAAATTTTCTTAGTTGAAGGAAAATTCTCACCATTTACTTTCAGTGTAGCATTAGTTTCATCAACTGTAAGTGTTCCATTGTTATTCAATACAACAATTGCACACTAGTGTCCCGTTAAAACGAGACGATTATTAAATAAGTTAT
>ULQL01021502.1_pt1 | contig 13007 bp, 8 predicted proteins | sample 1954411 | NCBI WGS metagenome assembly ULQL01 (sample SAMEA4835654, study PRJEB28245) | human gut metagenome | biome: gut microbiome; material: fecal sample | place: Denmark | collected 2008 | reverse complement strand
TCCCAAAACAGGAGCGCTACCGGGCTGCGCTACACCCCGCTTACTCATCTCTACGATACCTCTTAAGCATTGCTTTAAGCATCATTTCTGAATTGCGAGTGCAAAGGTACTACATTTTTTCGATTCCACCAAATTTTTCCCTAACTTTTTTCAAAAAAAGATGCATTTAAATGTAAAATCCTTGAAAACCGGGCACAAAATAAGGGCAACCCCTATCCGGAATTGCCCTTATACCTTATTATATATAGTAGCGGTAAAGAACCGCAACCATACTTGCTGAACTTTTAAATCAGAAACCGGCTGCCCGAATCTGCCAAACCGAGAAGACCGGCAAATCTGATTTTACTTGATGATTCCCTCTTCTACGAAAATCTTCTTCAAAATCTGGACAGCCTGCTCAACCTGCTCTCTTGTATGAGTAGCCATGAGTGCGAAACGTACCAATGTATCCTGAGGAGCACAAGCTGGAGGAATAACAGGGTTGATGAACACACCTGCATCGTAAGCCATCTTGGTAACAACGAATGTCTTCTCAGCATCGCGTACGTAGAGAGGAATGATAGGACTCTCTGTCTCGCCAATCTCGAAACCTTCCTCGCGGAAACGCTTCAAGGCATAGTTGGTTACATCCCAGAGATTCTCGAAACGCTCTGGCTCATTCTGAATAATGTGGAGAGCCTCGAGAGCTGCTGCTGTGGCAGCTGGAGTGTTAGAGGCGCTGAAGATGTAAGTACGGCAGTTGTGACGGAGGAAGTTGATAGTATCCTTGTCTGATGCGATGAAACCGCCGATAGAAGCCAGACTCTTAGAGAATGTACCCATGATAAGGTCTACCTCGTCGGTCAGACCGAAGTGGTCGCAAACACCACGACCCTGCTTGCCGAATACGCCAAGACCATGAGCCTCGTCTACCATGATAGAGCAGTTGTACTTATGCTTGAGCTTAACGATTTCAGGCAAGTTAGCCAGGTCGCCCTCCATAGAGAACACACCGTCAACAACGATGAGCTTGATAGCCTCCTGAGGGAGCTTAGAGAGCACGCGCTCCAAATCTTCCATATCGTTGTGCTTGTAGTGGAGCTGGGTAGCGAATGAGAGGCGGCGGCCATCTACGATACTTGCGTGGTCGCGGTCATCGCAGATAATATAGTCGTTACGACCTACAACGCAAGCCAAGACACCCTGGTTAACAGAGAATCCTGTAGAGAAACACAAAGTTTCATCCTTGCCCATAAACTCAGCAAGCTCCTTTTCGAGCTGCACGTGCAAATCGAGCGTACCATTGAGGAAACGGCTTCCTGCACAACCAGAACCATACTTGTCGAGCGCAGCCTTTGCTGCATCAATAACACGCTGGTCGTTAGTCAAACCCTGATAAGCATTAGAACCGAACATCAGGATTTTATGACCATCGATGTCGGTTACCTCTGTCATCTGCTTACTTGTGATCTCGCGGAAATATGGATACACACCGGCAGCCATATACTTCTGAGGTTCACGATAATTCTTGTATCTTTCTTGTAATTGTCCCATTATTAATAGGTGTACTTTATTTTCTTTTTTTATACTTTTCTAACTTTCAGGGTGCAAAGATACAAAAAAGAACTCAATAAACGGTTTTTTTTATAAGAAAGTTTACTTTTATAGTTTTTTTAATCGATATTTCTTGTTATTTTGGGTATTTTTATTACTTTTGCAGCCTAAATTTTACAAACTCTTGACTATATAATGAAGAAAAAGATACTTTTCATCATGAATCCGATTTCAGGAACAGCCAGCAAGGCGGCAGTTCCCAGTCTGATAGATTCTGTTTTGGACAAAGAGCTTTTTGAGTACGAGATAAGAATGACTGAAAGAGCTGGGCACGCTTCGGAAATTGCTACCGAAGCGAAGAACAACCATGTAGATGTGGTTGTGGCGGTTGGCGGTGACGGAACCGTCAACGAGGTGGCCCGCTCACTGGTTCACTCCGATACTGCCCTCGGCATTCTGCCTTGCGGTTCGGGCAACGGACTGGCAAGACATCTGCTGCTCCCGATGAACCTGAAGAAATGCATAGAGGTCATCAACCAGTGCGAGATTAGAGATTTGGATTATGGTGTCATCAACGACCACCCGTTCTTCTGCACCTGCGGCATGGGCTTTGACGCTTTCGTCAGCATGAAGTTTGCCGAGAGCGGCAAGCGTGGTCCTATCACTTATGCTGAAAATATCCTGCGCGAAGGATTGAAGTATAAGCCTGAGACTTACACGCTGGAGGACGAGACGGGCACCAAGCAGTATAAGGCGTTCCTCATTTCCTGTGCCAACGCATCTCAGTATGGCAACAATGCCTATATTGCCCCTCAAGCATCCATGAGCGACGGTTTGATGGATGTTGTCATCATGGAACCATTCGATGTAATCGAGGCGCCTCAGGTAAGTTTCGACATGTTCAACAAGACGTTGGACAAGAACTCGAAGATCAAGTCGTTCCGCTGCAAGAAGCTCCATATCACCCGCAGTCAGCCAGGCGTAATCCATTATGATGGCGACCCTGTGATGACGGGTGCAGAGATTGATGTTCACCTGGAAGAAAAGGGAATCAAGATGCTGGTGAACCCATTTGCGAACAAGAACGACCGCAAGCCGAACATGATCCAGTCTGCCTTTGCTGATTTCTTCAACGACATCAATGCCGTGCGCGATGATATTCATAAAGACATCCAGCGCCAGAGCAAAAGAGTAGAAGCTATCAGCAAGCTAGTACAGAAGAAGCTGAACCTTTGAGGGAATGTTGAGTGTTGAATGTTGAGTGTTGAATTTAGAGGGAGTGTTGAGTGTTGAATGTTGAGTGTTGAGTGTTGAATGAAATGTTCTGAAGTATCGCAAGTAAGCTCAGTTAATCATTAAACCCTATCCATTCAACATTCAACATTCAACACTCAACATTCCCCTATCCATTCAACACTCCTAGAAAAGGTAGAATTCTTCCGTTATTTTCCTATACCATTCCGAGCGGTTTCCCTGCGAATCCATCATCGTTTCAACATGCTCTTCATAAGGCGAAATGCGATGCTTGGCAAAACTCAACATAAAGCGCTTGGGCTGCTTGCGCTCTACCGTCTTTACGCCACACTTCCGTATAAGATAAAAACCTAATATACAAGACTCTGCAACAAACTGCTCCACTACTTCTACGGGAACAATTGCAGAGAAAATACCGTCATCAGAAAGTAACCGTTTTACACCCGTAAACAAATCGCGGAACGGAAGGCTGTCCGTATGTCTCGCCATCGTCCTCTTACTGTCCGGATTTTTCAAGCTATCTACAAAGAACGGAGGATTGCTCACTATCGCATCAAAAACACCGGCAGCCTTCAAACCTTCAGCAGTTTCCAAAGCTTCAGCAGTTTCCAAAGCCTCAGCAGTTCCAGAAGCCTCAGCAGTTTTCGAAACACCGGCTCCCCCGAAATCCTGCAGTCTGCAGCATTCTATTTCCACCCTGTCGCGAAACGGACTTGCCATCACATTCTCCCTCGCCTGTCCGCAGGCATCAGCATCCATATCAATCCCTACTACCTCAGCTTCAGGAAAACGCTGCGCCATCATGAGCGAAATCAGTCCCGTTCCGGAACCAATGTCCAGAATCCTCCTGCCACCTTGCGCCCATGCACCCAGCAAAACGCCGTCAGTTCCCACTTTCATGGCACAACGGTCTTGCTCTATCTCAAACTGTTTAAATCGAAAATTACCCATAAATTCTTCTGTCTCTTTACAGAAGAAAACGAATGCGCCGCCGATTTATTTTATCGCAAGCAGCAGAAATTGCCACTTCCACCTGCAAAAGCAGCTACTTACATCTATAAAAACGGGTACTAATATATAGAAAAAGCAATTTTATTATTAAATAATCTATCATCTTCCACGATATTTCATAAAAAATGAGTACCTTTGCACGGAAAATAGAAATCATAACAAAATGGATAATAGAAGAACAAGTACCCGAATACAAATGATTGCAGATTACGAGGGCGACCCGAAAACCCTGATCGAAGACCAGGAAGAAGGCCTGTACCCTACCCTCTGCATGCGAGATATTGTAGTTTTCCCTACCAACATGACCCCTATCGTTGTGGGCAGAAAGGAAAGTCTGAATCTCGTCCGGATGCTGGAAAAGAAACCAGACACCATATTCTGCGTATTCTGTCAGAAGAACAAAGATACAGAATCGCCCTACGAAGAAGACCTCTACCCTGTAGGTGTCTTCGCCAAACTCATCAAGGTGATCAAGATGCCTGGCACAGAGCAGATGAGCATCATCATCCAGGGTCTGGGCAGATGTCAGATGAAACATCTCGTTCAAAAAGAGCCTTACACAGTAATTGACGTAAAAAGTCTTCCGGAGAAATGGCCTGACGAGAACAACGATGAACTCTTCAGAATGCTCTATGAGAACTTCCATTACGAAGCGACAGACTATATCAAATCGAGCGCCAACTATTCTGATGATGCTATCCAGGCCATCAACGAACTGTCGAGCATTCACATGCAATGCAACTTCATGTGCTCCCTCCTCCCTTTCTCCATCGAGGATAAAATCAAGATGCTGAAAGAGGAAAAACTAAGCGAGCGCATCATGATTGCCATCAGATCACTGAACAAGGTGCGCCATCTGCTACGCATACAGACTGAGATTGAGAACAAAACCCACTACGACCTCGATGAACAGCAGAAGGAATACTTCCTCAAGCAGCAAATCAAGAACATCAAGGAAGAACTGGGAGAAGGCAACGCCAGTCCGGAGAAGAAGGAGATTCTGGAGAAGGCGAAACAGAAGAACTGGAGCGAAGAGACAGCCAAGATTTTCAAGAAAGAAATTGCCAAGCTCGACACCCTGAACCCGCAGAGTCCTGACTATTCGATACAGATAGGATTCCTGCAGACCATGGTAGATTTGCCTTGGAACTCCTACACCCAGGACGACCTCAGTCTGACCCGTGCCAAGCGCATTCTGAACCACGACCACTACGGCATGGAGAATGTGAAGGAGCGCATCCTGGAATTCCTCGCCGTAAGAGCACTGAACGGCGGCGGCAAGAGTCCTATCCTCTGCCTCTACGGTCCTCCGGGCGTAGGAAAGACCAGTCTGGGCAAGAGCATCGCAGCAGCCATGAAGCGCAAGTATGTACGCATGTCGCTGGGCGGTCTGCACGATGAAGCCGAAATTCGCGGTCACCGCCGCACCTATGTGGGAGCCATGCCGGGCCGCATCATCAAAAACATGCTGAAGGCAGGCAGCAGCAATCCGATCTTCATCCTCGACGAGATTGACAAGGTGGCGCAGAGCAATTTCAACGGCGACCCAGCATCAGCCCTGCTCGAAGTGCTGGACCCGGAACAGAACAATGCCTTCCACGACAACTATCTCGATATGGATTACGACCTCTCCAAGGTGCTCTTCATCGCCACAGCCAATGACCTGAGCGTCATTCCGCGTCCGCTCCTCGACCGTATGGAGCTGATAGAAGTAGGCGGCTACATCACCGAAGAGAAGACAGAGATTGCCAAGCGCCATCTCGTACCGGAAGAGCTGGAAAGCACCGGACTCGACAAGGTTTCGCCAAAGGTAAGCTTCAACAAGAATGCCCTCGAGTTCATCATCGAGCACTACACCCGTGAGAGCGGCGTAAGACAGCTGAAGAAGCAGATTGACAAGAGTCTGCGCAAGATGGCTTACAAACTTGCCTGCAACCAGGAGCTGAAGAACTACACCATCACCCCTGCCGAAGTAAAAGACCTGCTGGGCAATCCGCCGTTCAACCGCGACATCTACCAGGGCAACGACTATGCAGGAGTGGTAACCGGACTTGCCTGGACCTCAGTAGGCGGCGAAATCCTCTACATCGAAACCTCGCTCAGCAAGGGCAAGGCAGGCAAGCTCACCCTGACCGGAAATCTGGGCGACGTGATGAAGGAATCAGCCATTATCGCACTGGAATACGTCAAGTCGCACATCGACCTGCTGCAGGTAGACTACCGCATCTTCGAGCAGTGGAACATCCACATCCACGTGCCTGAGGGAGCCACTCCGAAAGACGGTCCTTCTGCCGGAATCACCATCGCCACCAGCATCGCCTCAGCCATCACCCAGCGCAAGGTGCGTGCCAACACAGCCATGACCGGCGAGATTACCCTCCGCGGCAAAGTGCTCCCGGTAGGCGGAATCAAGGAGAAGATTCTGGCAGCCAAGCGGGCAGGAATCAAGCACATCGTAATGTGCAGGGAGAACCAGAAGAACGTAGAGGAAATACCGGAGAAATATCTCAAGGGCGTAGACTTCCACTATGTAGAGAATGTGGCTGACGTCTGGCAGTTCGCGCTGACCGACGAGAAGGTGAAAAACCCTACAGACTTCAGCATTGAGGAAAATGATAAAAAAGAATAGAAATGAAATTTGAATTACAAGTAACAGATAAAGCGAGCGATGCGCGTACAGGCATCATCACCACCGACCACGGACAGATCAAGACCCCAATCTTCATGCCCGTGGGAACCGTAGGAAGCGTGAAGGGCGTCCACTTCGAGGAACTCAAGAAGCAGGTCATGGCACAGATTATCCTCGGAAACACCTATCACCTCTACCTGCGCCCAGGTCTTGACGTCATCAGGGCAGCAGGCGGATTGCACAAGTTCAACGGCTGGGACCGTCCTATCCTCACCGACAGCGGCGGCTTCCAGGTCTTCTCGCTCACCGGCATCCGCAAGCTCAAGGAAGAAGGCTGCGAGTTCCGCTCCCACATCGACGGCAGCAAGCACTTCTTCACACCGGAGAACGTGATGGACACCGAGCGCGTCATCGGAGCCGACATCATGATGGCCTTCGATGAATGTCCACCGGGACAGAGCGATTACCAGTACGCCAAGAACAGCCTCATGCTCACCCAGCGCTGGCTAGACCGCTGCATCAAGCGGTTCAACGAGACCGAGCCCCTCTACGGCTATCAGCAGAGTCTCTTCCCTATCGTTCAGGGCTGCACCTTCCCGGACCTGCGCCGCGAAGCAGCCAAATACATTGCCGACAAGGGAGCCGACGGAAATGCCATCGGCGGACTTGCCGTAGGAGAGCCTACCGAGGTGATGTATGAGATGATAGAAGTAGTGAACGAAATCCTGCCGAAAGACAAGCCGAGATATCTGATGGGCGTAGGAACCCCGCAGAACATCCTCGAAGCCATCGAGCGCGGCGTAGACATGTTCGACTGCGTAATGCCGACCCGCAACGGCCGCAACGCCATGCTCTTCACCTATCAGGGCACGATGAACATGCGCAACAAGAAGTGGGAGAAAGACTTCAGTCCGGTAGATCCAGACGGCTGCGACATCGACCTCGTAACCACGAAGGCCTACCTCCACCACCTCTTCAAGGCCCAGGAGCTGCTGGCGATGCAGATAGCCAGCATCCACAACCTCTCTTTCTATCTGCGCCTCGTGACCGATGCCCGCCATCATATCGAGCAGGGCGATTTCGTGGCATGGAAGAATTCCATCATCGACCAGCTTGGCCGAAGAATTTAAGTAAGCAAGCATCATGAAAGATTTTAAGAAAATAAGAAAACACCGCCGGCTCTACCGCACCGGCCGATGGGCTTCCCGCAAGTTCGGGTGGCTCATCAGGGCTGTGCGCTGGCTGGCTCATAAGCTCCGGTTCCTGCGCATATTCCGGTTTCTCAACCCGTTCAGGTACATCAAGAAGCTCGACTGGTACATTATCAAGAAGTTTCTGGGCTACTATTTCTTCTCCATCGCCCTGATCATCTCCATCGCCATCGTCTTCGACTTCAACGAGAACCTGTCAAAATTCACAGAGCACCATGCACCGGCGCGCGCAATCATCTTCGATTACTACGCCAACTTCGTGCCCTATTTTGCCAACCTCTTCAGTGCGCTGTTCGTGTTCGTGGCGGTCATTCTCTTCACCACCAAGCTGGCAAGCAATTCCGAAATCATCGCCATCCTGGCGTCGGGAGTATCCTTCAAGCGTCTCCTTCGCCCATACATGATTACCTGCGTGCTGCTCTCAGCCCTCTCCTTCGGGCTCTCAGCCTACGTCATTCCCCACGGAACCGTTATCAGGCAGAACTTCGAGACGATGTACAAGAACAAGAAGAAGAATACCAGTGCCGAGAATGTACAGCTGCAGGTAGACAAGGGAGTGATTGCCTATATGCAGCATTACGACAACAGCATGAAACGCGGCTACGGATTCTGTCTCGACAAGTTCCAGGACAAGAAACTCGTAAGCCACCTTACAGCGATGGACATCCAGTACGACACCATTTCCGACAGCAAGTATCACTGGCAACTGAGCAACTGGAAAATCCGCAAGCTCCAGGGCATGAAGGAGCATATTACGAGCGGAGCGCAGAAGGACACCATCATCATGATGGAACCTACCGACCTGGTCTATTCCAAGGGTCAGCAGGAAACCTTCACCAGTCCTGAGCTCCGCGATTACATCTCCAAGCAGATCAACCGCGGTTCGGGCAACGTAGTGCAGTACGAGGTAGAATACCACAAGCGCATCGCCTCTTCCTTCGCCTCGTTCATCCTCACCATCATCGGTGTCTCCCTCTCAGCCCGCAAGCGCAAAGGCGGCATGGGAGCATCATTGGGCGTAGGTCTTGCGCTGAGTTTCGGCTACATCATGCTGCAGACGGTTTCTGCCACCTTCGCCATCCAGGCCAACTTCCCGCCTGTTCTGGCAGCGTGGCTTCCAAACTTCCTCTTCGCCATCGTAGCCTACTTCTGCTACCGCAAGGCACCGAGGTAAAATCAGAACCGGTTATCATAACCCGGTAATTGGATTTTGAGGGAAAAAGTCAACATTCAACATTCAACATTCAACATTAAAAAAAAATGTATTTCGACGAATTAGATTTAAACGACAACGTGCTCGACGCATTATATGACATGCGCTTCGACACATGCACTCCTGTACAGGAAAAGTGCATTCCAGAGATATTAGAAGGTCACGATGTCTTGGGTGTAGCCCAGACCGGAACCGGCAAAACCGCAGCCTATCTGCTGCCAGTATTGAGCAAGCTCGATGACGGCGGTTATCCGAAAGACGCCATCAACTGCGTCATCATGTCACCAACCCGCGAGCTCGCCCAGCAGATAGACCAGGCGATGCAAGGCTTCGGCTATTACCTGCAGGGCGTGAGCAGCGTAGCCGTATACGGCGGCAACGACGGCAACCGTTACGATCAGGAGTTGCGCAGCCTCCGCATGGGCGCCGATGTAGTCATCGCCACCCCGGGCCGTCTCATCTCCCATATCTCTCTGGGCAATGTAGACCTCAGCAAGGTAAGTTTCTTCATTCTCGACGAGGCCGACCGCATGCTCGACATGGGTTTCTCAGAAGACATCAAGACCATCGCGGCAAAACTGCCAAAGACCTGCCAGACCATCATGTTCTCGGCAACCATGCCTGAGAAGATAGAAGAACTGGCTAAGACCCTGCTCAAGAATCCGGTAGAAATCAAACTTGCCGTCAGCAAGCCAGCCGAGAAAATCAAGCAGGAAGCATACGTATGCTACGAAACCCAGAAGATGACCATCATCAAGGACATCTTCAAGGCAGGCGACCTGAAGCGCGTCATCGTCTTCAGCGGCAGCAAATTCAAGGTGAAGCAACTCGCAGCTTCCCTCCAGCAGATTGGAGTAAACTGCGGAGCCATGCACAGCGACCTGGAACAGGCTGAACGCGATGATGTGATGTTCAAGTTCAAGAGCGGACAGTATGATGTTCTCGTAGCTACCGACATTGTGGCGCGCGGAATCGACATCGATGATATTGAGATGGTCATCAATTACGATGTTCCTCACGATACAGAAGATTACGTTCACCGCATCGGCCGTACAGCCCGTGCCAACCGCGATGGTAGAGCCATCACCTTCGTGAGCGAAGAAGACCAGTACTGGTTCCAGCAGATAGAGAAGTTCCTGGAGAAGGTGGTAGACAAGATGCCTCTCCCTGAGGGATGCGGCGAAGGTCCTGAATACATCAAGCTCAACAAGCCGAAGAAGAAAGGCGCAAACGGAAGAAACAACAGACGCGGTAACGGCGGAAACGGCGAGGCCGGAAAGAACAGCGCCAAGAACCGCCGACAGAAAGACCGCGACCAGACTTCTCACAAGCGCAAGCCAAACAAGCCAAACGAGCGTCAGGAAAAAGCGCCACGCAGCAACGAGCAGCAGCCACAGCAGGGCAATAAGCAGCAGAACGCAAAGCAGCAGCCTCAGCAAGGCAACAGGCAGCAGAACGCAAAGCAGCAGAACAGAAAGCCAGCCCAGCCAGGCGAGCAGCCAAAGAACAGCAACAGCCAGAAGCGCCGCAATAACAGCAATAACAGCAACCAGCAGCGCCCAGGCACCGAGAACAATGTTCGCCCAGGCAGCAACGGCCGTGGCAGAGGCGTAGCCCAGAAAAAGGGCGACAAGCCGGCTGCACGCAAGCACACCCCTATCGTAAATCCACAGAAGCAAGAAAACGCTGTGAAGAAATTCATCAAGCGCATCTTCGGATTCAAGAAATAGGAAATAAATTATCTTTTAAAAAAGGAAAGAGGAATGATGAAAGAGCTACCCCTCACCCCGCTCATGACCATCAGCCTCACACTGACGATCGGAATCATCATAGCCAAATGGGGCTATGATGATTTCAACATGCGCTTCTGGCTCATCATCTCCACCATTTCATGCGCCCTTGGCAGCATCATCTTTTTCCTTACTGAGTTCTTAAGCCCAAAAGCTTACTTCAGCAGGAACCACCAGTTTCTCATCTACTCCCAATGCGTGATGATTCATTTATGCATCCTGAGCCTTGGGGCTTTTCTTACCTGTAAGCAAATAGCTGATTCCCAAACCTCTACACAACTGAAAAACTGGCAGGAACTGTCTTACCTCACACGGGCAAAAATCAATACCGAACGCTATAAAAGCAATATTGAAAGCAAACTGGTTTCCCTTCACGTAAAACAGCAAGACTATGCAGTCATCGCAGCCATGGCGCTGGGCGACAAGAGCGCACTCGACTCGAACACCCGAAACAGTTACTCCATTTCCGGAGCCAGTCACATCCTGGCAGTAAGCGGACTTCATATAGGCATAATCTTCCAGCTTTTCATCTTTCTGCTAGGCGGCAGAAAGTACTCAGTTTACACCATCATCCTGTCCCTCATCTCCATCTGGACCTACGTTTTTCTCATAGGATTGCCGGCAAGTGCAGTCCGTGCAGCCATCATGCTTTCAGCCTACAGCTTAAGTTTAGCTTTCCATCGTACCGGTCTGCCGCTCAACACCTTAGCCTCGGCTTATATATTTATGCTTTTCATCAGTCCGCTCTATCTTTTCGAGTTGAGTTTCCAGCTTTCGTTCCTGGCAGTAGCCTCCATTCTGCTGTTCTTCACACCCCTTTACACCCTCCTCCCCATCCGCAGCCGTTTCCTCCGTTGGGCATGGGGACTCCTTTGCGTTTCACTGGCAGCCCAGATAGGAACCCTTCCGGTCATCGTCTACACCTTCGGCAGAATATCGTGCTATTCACTTCTCACCAATTACATCGCCATTCCCGCAGCAACCCTCATCCTATATCTTGGAGCAGCATTAATCCTGTTCTCCCCACTCACGTTATGGGCGCCCATAGCATCGGTTGTCGCCCCACTCATCAGCCTTACATCAGGCGCCCTGACCAGCATCACCCAGTTTTTGAATACAGCCATAAAACTGATCAGCATGCTGCCTGGAGCAAGCATCGAAAACGTAAAAATCAGTCTGCCTCAGGTATTCGGTCTCTACGCTGTCATCCTGCTCATTTATGCCCTATGGCGCAGGATAGATAAACAGAAGTCGTCAGAATGCAAGATTCCCTGAAACAGAGATAAAGGCTAAAACCCCGAAAAACGTCTCTTATATAATAAGGTGTGCGTACACAAAAGCGCTACAAATCGTGATTAAGAATGTTAAAAAATATCTTTTTTCTACTTTTTCTGCATTTTTTCTTTCTTTTTGTTGGTGTTTTCGAGAAAAACATGTATCTTTGCAAGCAGAAATAAAGAAGTAAGAATTTAAACACAATAAAAGATTAAAGATTATGAAAGCATCAGAAGTAATCGCGAATCTCCAAAGAAGATTCCCAAACGAGCCTGAGTACATTCAGGCAGTTAGTCAGGTTCTCGGTACTATCGAGGAAGAGTACAACAAGCACCCAGAGTTTGAGAAGGCAAACCTCATCGAGCGTCTCTGCATTCCAGACCGCATCATCCAGTTCCGCGTATCTTGGGTAGATGATAAGGGCAACGTACAGACTAACATGGGTTACCGCGTTCAGCACAACAACGCGATTGGCCCTTACAAGGGAGGTCTTCGCTACCACAAGTCAGTAAACTTGGGTATTTTGAAGTTCTTGGCTTTCGAGCAGACATTCAAGAACTCTCTTACTACTCTCCCAATGGGTGGTGCTAAGGGTGGTTCCGACTTCTCTCCACGTGGCAAGAGCAACAACGAGGTAATGCGTTTCTGCCAGGCTTTCATGACAGAGCTTTATCGTCACATGGGTCCAGACGAGGATGTTCCAGCTGGTGACATCGGTGTAGGTGGCCGTGAGGTAGGTTACCTCTTCGGAATGTACAAGAAGTTGACACACCAGTTCCAGGGCGTCTTGACCGGTAAGGGTCAGGAGTTCGGTGGTTCATTGATCCGTCCTGAGGCTACAGGTTACGGTAACGTATACTTCCTCTGCAACATGCTCGCTACCAAGGGTATTGACATCAAGGGCAAGACAGTTTTGGTTTCAGGTTCAGGTAATGTAGCCCAGTACACTATGGAGAAGTTGCTCCAGTTGGGTGCTAAGCCAGTTACATGTTCAGATTCAGACGGTTACATCTACGACCCAGACGGAATCGACCGCGAGAAGCTCGATTACATCATGGAGCTCAAGAACGTAGAGCGTGGCCGTATCAAGG
>ULQL01035368.1_pt1 | contig 13045 bp, 11 predicted proteins | sample 1954411 | NCBI WGS metagenome assembly ULQL01 (sample SAMEA4835654, study PRJEB28245) | human gut metagenome | biome: gut microbiome; material: fecal sample | place: Denmark | collected 2008 | reverse complement strand
TCTGCGGCTGTTGCGATAAGATAGACTTTTCTGAACTTATAATCATCGGAGTAGAGCGGATTTAATCTGTCTATAAGTGTTTTTAATTGGCCGCTTACGCTGTAATAATATATCGGTGTCGCGAAAACAAGTATATCTGCATTAAGAACTTTTTCCGCGATTTCTCTTGCATCGTCGTTTATGATGCATTTCTGCGTTTTCTGACAGGCAAGACACCCTTTGCAAAAGTTTATTGTCTTATCGGAAAGATTTATTTTTTCGACATTGTGTCCCGCCTCTGCGGCGCCTTTTATAAATTCGTCCGAAAGGATATCGGAATTGCTGTTTTTGCGAAAACTGGTTGATATAACAAGTACATTTGCCATTTTTTTATTCTCCTTTTTTAAATGCTTTCTATCCAGGATTTTATTTCTTCTGCCGAGGCGTTTGCGGAAAATTTCTTTCCTTCCTTCAAGATTGCTCCCGGGCATGAGGGCAAAAGATTTTCATTTGTTTTTCCCATACCACTGCCGCCGGAGGTTGCGAAGGGAACAACGGTTTTTCCTTCAAGGTTATAACTTTCAAGAAAAGTGTTTATTATGGTCGGCGCTACATACCACCATATGGGAAAACCTATATAGATCGTATCGTATTCGTCCACGTTTTCGACTTTGCTTGCTATTTCCGGTCTTGAATTTTTGTCTTTCATTTCAAGCGTGGATCGGCTTTCTTTGTTTGTCCAATCAAGGTCTGCGGCAGTATACGGTTTTGACGGTATTATTTCGAATATATCCGCATCGGCGGCTTTTGAAAATATTTCGGCAAGCTTTGCGGTAACGCCGCTTGCGCTGAAAAAGGCGACTAATTTTTTACTCATGATACTTTCTCCTTTATTGTAATTAAAAAATAAAAATTTCAGTCCCAATTAAGTTTTCCCGTTTGAAGTGCTTCTTGATATTTTGAGATTTTATAGTCCAATCTGTTTATTGTTTCTTCCAATTGCTTATATTGCTTTAATAATATTTCTCTTTGCTCGCTTAAAAGGTCCAGGCGTGCTTTTATTGTCGAATCTCCCTCTCGGAATAGCCTTAGATACTCTATTATTACCTCGATAGGGAGTCCTGCCGCACGCATACATTTCGCATTTTCGACCCATTGTATATCGGTATCGGAATAATCTCTTATTCCGCCTGCGGTTCTTGTAACGGGCGGAATAACGCCAACTCTTTCGTAATATCTTAAAGTTTCAGAGGGAATATCATACTTTTCGCTCACTTCTTTTATAGTTAATCCCATATTTACGCCTCCTTGTATTTTCATTATATAACTTGTAGTTTACTCTAAGTCAAGGCTTTTATAAAAAAATTTAAAGATTTTGAAGAAAAAACGGCATAACTTTCGCTATGCCGTTTTGATGTATTCATATTTTATTTTTCAAACGGAGGTTGTCCGCTATCATTGCGATAAATTCGCTGTTTGTGGGTTTTCCGCGTTCATTCTGTATCGTGTATCCGAAATATGAATTGAGTGTTTCAAGATCTCCACGGTCCCATGCGACTTCTATTGCGTGGCGAATCGCCCTTTCAACTCTTGATGAGGTGGTCTGATATTTTTTGGCAACAGTGGGGTAGAGAATTTTTGTTACGGAATTTATAAGGTCGTTGTCCTCTACGGTCATCATGATAGCTGTTCTGAGGTATTGATATCCTTTTATGTGCGCGGGAACGCCTATTTTATGTATTATTGCCGTTACCTGCGTTTCAAGATCGTTCTGGTCTTGTCCGTACGGAAAATCCGGAATCTGCGTCTTTGAATTCTGACGGTTTTTCTGAATTCTTATTATTCTGTCATAAAGCGTCGCATAATCGAAAGGCTTTTGCATACAAAAAGCTGCTCCTGCATCGACCGCTTCGAGGAATATATTTTTATTTGCGCACAATGTGAATACTATAAAATCCGGTGCCTGGGAAGCCGGCTGAAACAGGGATTTTGCTTTCTTTATTATCTGAACCGTATCCATTTTAGGAAGCCATATATCGATAAGTACGATATCGGGCATTGTTCTTTTTATTTTTGTAAGAACGTCAAGTCCGTTTGATGCTTCTTCTACCACATTCATTCCGGCATGCAAAAGATTGTCTTTGAGTTCGGCTCTGAACTCCGCACTTTCGTCTGCTATCAAAATTTTTATTTTTTGTTCCATAATTATGCTTTCTCCGATTTTTGTAATTTATTTTGTGTCGCTTTTTTGAATATTCAAAACCTTGCATAAATATATTACCATATTATGGAAATAAATGCAATTGTAAAATGGAAAAAAATGTCATAATATTTTATACTGATATTTTGTTTATCTTGACAAAATTGATGACATAAATCGTCTTTAATAGATTTTTTAGTATTAAAAGAGGGGATATTATACTATATTTTGTATAAAAACAGCGAAGAACGGTATTTTTAATCGGTGATAAGGCATACGGAATGTGCAGATATACCTTCGCCGTTTCCTGTAAAACCGAGTTTTTCTTCTGTCGTAGCCTTGATATTTACATTTTCCTTATCTATACCGAGACAGTGAGATATGTTTTCTCTCATTTTGTCTATATAAGGGGAAAGTTTGGGTTTTTGCGCGATTACCGTCGCGTCTATATTTGAAATTCGGAAGTTATGGGAATCGAGAATTTTTTTGCATTCGGATAAAATGATAAGGCTTGATATATTGTGATATTTTTCGTCTGTATCCGGAAAATGATAACCTATATCTCTTTCACCGCAGGCACCGAGAAGTGAATCTGCGATAGCATGGCAGAGAACATCTGCGTCGGAATGACCGAGAAGCCCTTTTTCGAATGGGATACAAACCCCTCCTATAATAAGCTTTCTTTCCGGTACGAGGCGGTGTACATCGTATCCGTGACCTACTTTGATTTTCATTTTACTTCCTCATTTTCCTCTATAAGATATTTTGCGCGGGAAAGATCTTCTTTATATGTTATTTTTATATTATTTTCTCCGCATTCCACAAGTTTTACTTTAAAACCGGAAGCTTCTGCAATACTTGCGTCATCTGTTGCATAAATATATGCCTCTCCCGCTTTTGCAAGGGATATTTCGTATAGTTTTTTTAAGAACGCCTGCGGCGTCTGTGCCCGCCATATTGTCTTTCTGTCGATTGTTTTCGATATAAATCCGTCTTTGTCGGCTCTTTTTATCGTATCCGTGGATTTTACGGCAGCGATTGCCGCTCCGTATTTATAAGCGGCTTTTATGACGTTTTCCGCCTGATCTTCACGCAGGAAACATCTTGCGGCATCGTGAAACAGTACGAATTTGCTTTTTTTATCTGTTGCAAAAAATCCGTTTTTGGAGGATTCCGCACGGCTTTTTCCTCCGGTGACGACTTTTTTTACTTTTGAAAGGGAATATTTATCTATATATTCCGTATAGTAGGGTATCTCTTTTTCCGATGCCACTATTATTATTTCGTCGACAAGAGAACTTTTCTGAAAAATCAGGACAGAACGTACCACTATCGGAATGTCGTTTATTTCAGTTATTTGTTTTGTTTTTTCGGAAGAGAAGCGAGAGCTTTCTCCCGCGGCGAGTATTACCGCGCTTGTCATCGGATGTCCCGAAGCGTTTGATATGGTGGTCAAAATTTTGTCTGTTTTTTGAAGAATATTTTTCATATGCAGTCCTTTTAAGGGATTTTTTTATCTCATATTTTTATAGAATGGCTTTATAAAAATACTTAACATAAAATCTTGTCTTTTTTTATAATTTATGTCTTTTCTTATGTTAACGGTTCATATAAGATATGTGCGTATAATAACGACTCAAAATTTGCCTGAGCGTATTTTTTAAATATATTATAACATGTTTTTACATTTATAAGAAAGTATTTTGACAATTTCGTTAAAACATGCTGTTTTTTGTTGTTTTTATAGATGTATAATTGTAATTTTTTACAAATTTTCACAAAAAAAGGCTTCCTAAAAAAGAAGCCTTTAAAATAAAAATTATTTTAATACAAGGGAAAGAAGATCGTTTACATCGGCTGTTGCAAGATTATTATATCGGTAAAGACAGCGATAAGTGGAAACATATATTTGCTTTTGTTTTTTGTTGTGCGTATCTGTGACGGACAATGAAAATATCGGGCATCATTTTCGGCATAATGGTCACCTCAATTATTTTTTTAAAATTATATATTTAAAAATGCAAAAAGTCAATAAGCTTTTTACTTTGTTTATTGACGGTTCCGCATATTTTAAGTTATAATAGCATCAGAATGAACAAAAATAAAATTTTTGTTTCGCGGCTTAAAGCCGCTTCCGTTTTTCTTTAAAAAACGCATTCTTATTGAAATACGGCGCGAAAATGTTCTTGCAAGCAAACATTTTCGCTTGTATAATAGAAAAAAGGAATATATGCGGGGAATGTGAATATGAATATCATAAAGTTCGATGTGGGGAATATCCTCGAAATGAAAAAAGAACATCCGTGCGGAGGAAAAAAGTTCGAAGTTTTAAGAACGGGGTCGGATATAAGGGTAAAATGTCTGACCTGCGGAAGGGATATGACGGTGCCGCGCGTAAAACTTGAAAAGAATATCAAATCTGTTATTATTGAATAAAAGGCATAGTCTTTTTGGTATTGTATAATTTGCACAAATTTTTTGTCTCTGATGTAAATTATCTAATAATACACTTGAAAAATGGTAAAAAAATGTGTATTATAAAGATAGAATAAAGACGGCGCCGTAAAATCGGCGTGCCTGCGACGGAAAGGCACCGCCGTCTTTATAAAAATCCGTCGAGAAAGTGAGCTAAGTTATGCTTAAAATGATTGTTGGTGTTAAAGGCACCGGAAAAACCAAAACGCTTATCTCCATGGTAAACGCTGCCGCAGAGCTTTCTGCCGGTTCGGTCGTATGCCTTGAAAAGGGTACGAATCTTCGCTTTGATATAAAATATCAGGCAAGACTTATCGATGCCGATGAATACGCTCTTACAGACGCGCAGTCGCTTTACGGTTTTATTGCCGGTATCTATGCTTCCAACCACGATATAACTCATATATTTGTTGACGGAACTTTCAGAATATGCAATAAGAATATGGAAGATTTCGAAAAGTTTGTACAGGAAACGGCAAAGCTTGCAGAGGCTGTGAATATAAGCGTTGTCATGACGGTTTCCATGCCTGTTGAATCTGTACCGGAAAGCATAAAACAATATATGTAATTTGTAATTTTACATATGAAAAAGCGGTGCGTATGCGCCGCTTTTTCTTTTGCTGAAAATATCAAAGAAATGTTGACAAAAACAGCTTTTATTATATAATAAAAATATCTTAAAAACTTAAAATTAAAATCAAAGAGGGGAAAAGATTATAATGAAAAATTTCAAGATAAAACCTTGCGGGCATTTGTATAGCTTTCTTCAAACACAGATGGAGGGACTCACCGGCAATATAGAGGCGGCGGGCTATCCTTTTGACCGCCATGTTTGGGACGATCCCGATTTTGTTCCCTTGAAAGCGAATTATGCTTCATGGTGGGCATATGAACAAACAGCTTATTGGATAGACGGCTTTACGCGCACCGCGATTCTTCTCGGCGATGAAAAAGCGATAAAAAAGGCGAGCGATATAATTTACTCTGTAATAAATAATCCCGACGAAGATTCATTTCTCGGATCAAAGCTGTTGAAAAATAACGGAGACACGGTTTACAGATGGCCGTATGTCGTATTTTTCAGAGCTTGCATGGCTCTTTATGATTATAACAAGGATGAAAAAATACCCTCCGCTATTGCCGCGCATTATCTTAACGGCACTTACGATTATTCCGACAACCGCGATGTGTTCAACGTCGAAATAATGCTTTGGGCGTACGGTATCACAAAAGACAAGAGACTTCTTGATCTTGCCGAAAGCTCCTATGCGGAGTATAACTCAAAAGACCAGGAAAAAAGCGTAACGGGAGATTCTTTCCGCGATTCCGATTTTCTTACAAAAAGAAAAATTTTCATACATGGCGTATCTTACAATGAGTATGCGAAATTGGGCGCTATACTTTATAAGTATACAGGCAAAAAGAAGTATCTGAAAGTTTCCGTAAAGGCTGTGGATCGTCTTGAAAAATATTATAAGCTTCCGGGAGGTTGCGTATCTTCTGCGGAGTATACTACAAGCAACCGTTACTACGAACCGTATGAGACATGCGATATTTCCGATTATACATGGACTCTCGAAAATATGCTCGGTATAACGGAAAATCCCGTATATGCCGATTACATAGAGCGTTGTGTATTCAACGCGGGCGTTGGCTCTGTTACGGAAGATTTTCATGCGCTTATGTATTTTTCCTCCGCAAATCAGCTTATAACAAATGAAAAAGCAAACTATTCGAATTTTCTTATGGGAAATTCCATGATGTCTTACAGTCCGCATCCGAAAACGCAATGCTGTCCCGGAAACGTAAACAGATTTATGCCTAACTACGTTCTTTCGATGTGGAATGTCAAAGATAATGATGTGTATTTCAATCTTTTGGGACCGTGTTCCTTTGAAGCCGATATAAACGGCGGAAAAATCAAAATAGATGTGAAGACATCTTATCCTTTTGATAACGATTTTAATATAGATATCGCTTCCGATGTTGAATTTACTCTTCACATACGCGTTCCCGGATTTTCACAGGGATATGAAAAACTTCCTTCCGGATTTGAGAAAGAAGAGGGCTTTATAGTATCCGAAATAAAAGGAAATACGCATTTCGATTTGACACTCAAAGATAAAATAGAAATGCACAATGTATACGGCGGTGCGTATTTTACAAAAGGCGCGCTTGTATATTCTCTCGGAATGAAGGGAAAACGCGAGTTTTATCTGGAAGAGACCGTAAACGGAAAGAATTTCCCGTCATACCGTATGTCTCCCGACAAGCCGTGGAATTATGCGTTTGAAGAGGATGCCTCCCCTGTATTTGAAAAGGGAAACAGCACAACTTTTGATCTTGACTCTGACATTTCTTGCATAAAAGTAAAGGCGAGAAAAGTGGAGAACTGGAAGATCCGCGAAATCAAAAAATGTAAATGTTGGACATGGGACTACAAAGATACAGAAAAAGAAGGACCGTTTGTTTTCACTCCCAAGATACCGAATATGAAAAATGCAAAGGTTTCCGATACCGAAGAAACCATAACTCTGTATCCTTACGGAGCTTCAAAGGTCAGAATGACCGTTCTGCCCGTAGTAAAAAATAAATAATCGATCAAAAAAGCCATGACCCCAAGTCATGGCTTTTTTTCAGGAAAAACAGAGCGATGATTATTCTTCTGTAAGTATTCTCGGGGCGGTCATTATACCTTGCGGGTAAAGCATGTATTCATCTGTCCAGAATCTTCCGGTTGTGCGCCATGAAACACTGCCTGCCCACGGAATATTGTCATTGGTATTATGCAACTGACCGAGAGTGTTGATTCTTGTTCCGAAAAGTTCGAGTTCCAATGTATGTTCTCCATCGGAAAGCTCGCCCAAATACAGCCTGTGGGGCGGAAAATCCACATATCCTAACGCTTTACCGTCGAGAAATGCTTTTATTACGGCTCCGCGGTATTTGGAAATTTCCACTGTCTTTTTTCCTCCGCCGTTAAATTTGAAACTGTATTTTACATTTCCACCGTAGAAAGGCAGACGCTGTGTCGTTATGCTGTCAAAATATAGTTTTTCGGGGAGGGCGGTTATCTTTGAATATATGCCGTGATTTTCTACGCCGAAATTGCCGAGTATATAATATGATTCAAGAGGTGTTATATCTCCGACACGTATATTTGCTATAAGCTCATTTGTTCCTTTTTTGATTTTCGGAAGCTTTATTGTTTTTATCGATTCCTCGTCTATGTAGTAGCCGTCCACGTTCATTTTTACATTTTCGCCGTTGAAGACAAGCTCTGTGTATTCGGGAGCTTCTATCGCTATATGAGCGCCTTCGTATTCTATATCGGAATCGAATGTGTATCTGAGTGTTACTTTATCCTTGGGATCTTTGTCAAGCGGTTCTATCCACGGCTGAGCCATTTTGGCTCCGTGTAAATGACCGCCCGTTGCTCTTCTTATAATTTCATCGGCTTTGATTATATTTAAAGCGTCGTTCCATTCTCCGCCGTTTATTTTGTATTCGGGTCTGTCGAGAAGAAGCACATTCGGTTCGGAGAGGGTAAAATCAGCAAAGTGAGCGGGGTACTCCGCCTTTGAATAAATCTTGTCTATAAATTCAAAACCGCCTTCTTCCGTATCTCTTCCGTTTTTCAGTTCGAGAAGCAGAGAAGAGTCTTTGCTGCAAATCCAATTGAATACGGTAGCGCCTTTTTTATATGATACTTTGAGTCTGCGTTTTTCTCCTTTCAAAGTATCGTATTCATGAACGGTCCATTCGCCTTTGATTGTAATGGTGAAGGATTCTATCGGCGCCACATCGTAATTTTTAGGTTTATAGACATGACTTATAAATATGTGCTTGAATTCTCCGTCGTTTCTTACCTGATGTATAAGCCCCCAGGAAAGATTGCCCGAAAAATCTTTTATATCTATAAACTTCTCGGATTTTAATGCTTCGTATATTTTTCCGCGTACCCACGGTATGATTTCACATTCTTCCGCAAATTTACGCGGCTCATCAGAGGGAAGCGCGTCGAGGTATAAAGGAGCTTCCCCTATAAACAAGACTCTGCCGCCGTTTTTGCGGAATTTTTTCAGAGCATTAAGCGTTGTGGAACGCATAGTTTCGAGAGCGGGCACTATCACGGTATTATATGTCATATGACCTATGGCAAATCCTTTTTCGGTTTCTTTGTATTGCGACGGAAGAAGGGATTCGCATATAAAGTCAAAATCAAAAAGACCGTTTAAAAGCATTTCCGTTAAATCGGAAAACCTATTGTCGAGATCACTCAGCGTGCGTTTTGTCTGATCTATGGGACCGTAATGAAGCCATTCCGATTCTACCGGATGAATAACGCCGATTTTAACTTCCGGTGTGCCGCGTGTCATAACTGTATTTACACGCGCGAAGTGATCTTCTATATGTTTGTATTCTTTATACCATGGGGACTGATATCCTATCGACGCAGGATAATCACGTTTTGCTTCGCCGCGCATAGATACCCAGAAAAGATGAGGAACACGGCAGGTGACGCCGAGGGCGGCTTGCCAGTCGCCTTGAAGCTTATGTCCGCGGAAATCGAAATTCCAGTTTGTAACTCCGTAAAGCTCGCTTGTTACTCCCTCGCGCCCGTATTGATGCGAGGCGCTCTCGGCTTGCTTTGCCGTTGTCAGCTCGCGATTGTCGCAGAGCATATCTATACCCGGAACGGTGAATCCGCGGTAACATCTCATAGCGTCTCCTACGCTTGATGTTTGAGACGTAAGCGACGATTCGTTCATAACGTGTCCCGTCATGGCGATATTGTTTTCTTCGCACCATTTGCCCACTGTATCGCAAAATGACGAGGTAAATCTTTCCGCTATATGGTCATGGAAGAAATAACGGATCTGAGAGGGAACACCGTCGGCATTTTCCCAGATGAGCACGGGAAAATGATCCTCTATGTCTTTTCCGTATGTCTTGAAAAAAGTATCTTTAAAATCCGTTGTATACGGCATAACGGCATTTACTTTTCCACCGGCAAAATCTATCTGCTTTTTGAACCTGAACTGTGGTTCGTCGGTGAAAATTGCGGGAATGGTTTTTCCGAATTCGTCGCCGAATTTGTTTTTATATGCTTCATGCGTTATTTTTATAAAGCTCTCTATTACGCTTTTTTGAAGCGTATCGCAATATGCCTGATTGTTGAAATAGGGAGACGGCGCCGTGTATTCCAGATAGGAAAATAATTTTGTATGTCCTTCCGGAACATCTTCCGAGATGTCTGTTCTTCTATATGACACTATCTTGTATTCATTGTTTAAAAGAACATCAAAGGAGGCTATAAATTTATATTTTGATTCGGGCAACTTATCGGTAGCGATGGATTTATCGTGTTCTGTTACAAGGTTTTCGTCGTTATACGGAACAGTGGTCAGGAAAAGCGATTTCTGCCTGTTTTCTATATCTTTTGTATTGAGTCCGCCGGCAAAACCGGAGGGCCACTTATCTTCATCGTAGAGATAGGAAAGCATATCGTTTTTCTTACTTTGAAGTATGCAGGTGTTTACATAAGACATGAAATCTTCTGAAAGATATTTTGTCGAAAGTCCCACGCGCGGATGCATATAATATCCGCCGAATCCCATTTCCTTCATGCTGTCGATCTCTTTTTTGAGCAGCTCGTGATCAAGATCGCAGTTCCATGCCCAGAACGGAGCGGCACGGTATTCGGCTGTCGGATTTTCAAAAAGAGCAAGAGAAAGCTCTTTCTCGTTTTTCTTCGGGTAAAGCATATAATTTATTCCTTTCAAATAAAAAATAGTTTCTTGAATATGACCGTTAAAAACATTTTCCTTTTTGTATGAGTATATCGGCATGTACTAATTTTAAATAACTTTTAATATTATGTCAACATAAATAATCGAAGTTTTGTTATTTTGTTTTTGGGTAAAATGAATTAAGAAAAGTTTATGATTTTATGAAATTTTGTCGATATAAGTTTTGTCATATAAAAAAATCTTGCATTATATCCGTTTTTTATTTATAATTAAATAAAGAACATTTTGAAGGGAGCCCGATGTTTGAAAGTACTTATTTTAAGCTGTTATACCGGTGAAGGACACAACAGTGCCGCAAGAGCGGTAATGGAGGAACTGCAAGCTCATGGTATAGAATGTGAAATAACCGACCCGGTTGCTTTCAAAAGCGAGAAAGCACAGAAATTTGTTTCTTCGTTCTATAATAATATGATAAAAAAGACTCCTGCCGCGTTTGGCGCACTTTACAAGGCAGGTGCTATATATGATTCTACGGGAATAACATCTCCCGTGTATCTTTTAAATGCGGGATATGCCGAAAATCTTAATTCTTATATAGAAGAAAAAGGTTATGATACGGTCATCTGTACGCATCTTTACGGCATGGAGGTCATGACCGCGATAAAAAAGAGATTGAAAAAGCATATAAAGAGCTATGGTATATTTACGGATTACACTTGTATACCGTTTATTTCGGAGACAGACCTTGACGGATATTTTGTTCCTCATGAGTCATTAAAGGAAGAATTTTGCTCAAAAGGATATGATAAAAGCATAGTCTTTGTGACGGGTATACCCGTATCCCCGAGATTTATCACCGAAATGAAAAAAGACGAGGCAAGAGAGATACTCGGTATGCCGCAAGATAAGAAAATTTATCTTATTATGACAGGCGGAGTCGGGTGCGAAAATATCACGGAACTGTGCGATGAATTTTTGAAAAAGACAGACAGCGGACATATTGCATATATTCTTACGGGACGAAACGATGAATTGAAAGAGAAGATTTCCTCTCTCTATCCCGATTCGAGAATAGTTCCCGTCGCATTTACAGATAAAGTGAACATTTATATGCGTGCTTCCGATGTGTTGCTTTCAAAATCCGGCGGACTTTCGAGCACGGAAGCCGCCGTATCGAATATTCCTTTTGTTTCCGTAAAGCCTATACCGGGGTGTGAAACGAAAAATGCCATGTTCTTTTCGTCTTTCGGAATGTCAGTAAAGGCGGAAAACTACACAGAGGCAATGGATCTGGCGATATCTCTTGCGAAGGATGAAGAAAAAGCCGAAAAAATCCGCGAATCTCAAAGAGAAAACATAAATCCGTATGCGGCACGCGACATTGTTTTGAAGGTGATGGAAAATGAATGAGCCTGTATTGGATATTTTATTTGTCTTAGGCGGTTACTTTTTTGGCGGAATTATGTTCAGCGATATATTTCCGCGCGTTTTTATGAAAAAAGATATAAAAAGTCTGAGCGACGATAAAAATCCCGGGGCGTCGAACGTTTTTAAAATATGCGGCGTTCCTATGGGAATTTTATGTCTTTTTCTCGACATGGCAAAGGGATTTTTGCCGGTATTTCTTTTTATGCTTTTAGGCGGAACGGAATCGTTTGTTTTTTCTCTTGTGCTTATATCCCCTGTACTTGGACATGCTGCATCTCCGTACTACCGTTTTCACGGCGGAAAATGTATTGCCACCGCCGCAGGCGAAGCGATAGCGTTGTTGCCGCATACGCGTGTGGGGCTTGTGATAATAGCTTCTTATCTGTTATTTTCTCTTGTTATAAAATTAAAATCGCATAGGCTTCGCAGCATTATAACATTCGGCATATTCGGAATCTTGGCTTTGATTGCCAACATTATAGAAGGGAATATCCCTACTGCTGTCGGCTATTTTGTGATGTCTGCGATAGTTGTGATAAAACATTTGATAAAAGCGGAAGAAAAAGCGGGTATTGAAGCTGAGAAGATCGAGGAAACCGTTTGATAAAAAACTCATGATTTTCTGTTAATTTAACGGGAGAAGATATGCAGAAACAAAAAGATGTTCCGATTAAACAACGGATAATCGCTGCCATAGTTGTCGTTGGTATATTTTATATTCTTTTTATCGGATTGCGCCGTGGCGGACCGGATTTTCCTGTTCACAGAATGACAAAATGGGAGGGGAAAAATTATGAATTGTATATTTTTGAATCTCCATTTCCTGATGATAGCGCAGATGTCGATAATTCACCTTCCGGAATTTTAGTATATCATTGTGAAAATAAAAAAGAATATGTATATGATGTGGTATTCAGAGGTTGGATAGTTCATTTATATGAACATAGAGAAAATCCGGATGATGATGTAGATTTAGTTGCATATTATAGAGTGGATAGTGTTTCCCGAAATGAGAAAAAAGTTAAATGTTCTCAGCTTTATCCCTCTGATAGAGGGAAAATTTATATATGGCATCATTATGAGGACGAGCGCGGATATTATTATCCAGAAAAATTGAAATTAAAAAAGACGGAAGAAAATCTTAATATAGACGATATCCCATACAAGTATTGCTATTCTAATCCATTGATTTACAGAAGTAAAGATTTTT
>ULQL01059708.1_pt1 | contig 13180 bp, 6 predicted proteins | sample 1954411 | NCBI WGS metagenome assembly ULQL01 (sample SAMEA4835654, study PRJEB28245) | human gut metagenome | biome: gut microbiome; material: fecal sample | place: Denmark | collected 2008 | reverse complement strand
CCGCCGTCATCTTGTCCTGAAGATACGAAAGCACACCGGAATAATCTCCCTCCAGGATCTTCAGTGCTTCCCTGAAATGCTCTCTGTAATCCTCCGGGGAAATATATCCCTGACACGGCGCATCACACTGTCCGATATGGTAATTTAAGCACGGACGTTCCTTTCCGGTATCCCTCGGCAGGACACGTCTGCAGCTCCGGATATGGTAAATCTTGCGCAGAAGCTCGAGCGTGTCTCTGGCGGAGCCTGCGCTTGTGTATGGTCCAAAATACTTTGACTTATCCCTTTTCTCCTGTCTGGAATAGATCAGGCGCGGGTATGTCTCTCCCACAGTCGCCTTGATAAACGGATAACTCTTGTCATCCTTGAGCATGGTGTTATATTTGGGACGGTGTTCTTTGATCAGATTACTCTCCAACACCAGTGCCTCCACCTCGGAATCAGTAATGATATATTCAAAATGATCGATCTGCGAGATCATTTTCTCAATCTTTGGTGAAACATTTCTGCTTGGCTGAAAATACTGCCGTACTCTGTTCTTCAGACTGATTGCCTTTCCCACATATATAATGGCATCCTTCGCGTCATGCATCAGATACACGCCGGGCTTTCCGGGCAACTTTTTCAGCTCCTCCTCAATATTAAACACTTTTACTTCTTGACCTTTCCCTTTTTGACGGCACTATATGAACCGTACACTTTCTTTTTGCCGTTTAGTTTATATGCACGCACTTTCACATAAAAGACACTGCCTTTGGAAAGATCGGTCAGTGCTGCTCTGCGCCCGGTGAGTGTCACCGATGCAGCGCCCCCCGGAATCTTCTTCGTTGTTGCAAAACGAAGCTGATAGCCCTTAGCTCCTGACGTCTTCTTCCAGGTAATGGTTAATGTCTTTTTCTTATTATTCTTAACAACAACATCCTTGACCTTTCCGGGTGCTTTCACCTTTTCTGCCTTTTCTGTGGCAGACGGCTTCGCAGTTTCTGTATTTTTCGGTTTTGCCGTTGTCTTCGGTTTGGTTGTTGTCTTTGGCTTTGTCGTTTTCTTAGGCTTTGCCGTAGCTGTCGCTTTCGGCGTCGCCGTCGGCTTTGCTGTGGCTGCAGCAGTCGGCTTCGGTGTGACAGTAGGCTTTGGCGTCTCGACGACATGCGGAATCTGATTGCCTGAGGAGTCTGTCAGATAGAGAGTCGGGCTGCTGATATACCAGATATAATTGGATGCCTCGATCGTAATGCTCGCCGAAGAAAGCGGAATCCTGCCGGAGGCAACTGCTCCCGATGGATCTGCACAGTAAAACACGCCATCGGTATAGTCTGTCACAAGGATTGCATGCTGCTGATCAGACTTTTGCTTATACAGCACAATGCCCTCCGGATGTTCGGAAAGCTTTGTCTGCAGATCTGCTGCCGTGCCGGAAAAGGAATCATGTGCCACGGTCACACTTCCGCAGGTAAAGTTCCACTTCAGTCCGATTCCCTCAACCCAAGCTGCCGAACGCATCATGTCTGTGGAGATCGACGCCCAGTTGTCATTGCCGTTCATCATCGCACCGCGGCGCACCATCATCGTTGCTGCAACGAGTGTACAAAGGTTGCTGCCTCCCGGCTGCTTCAAAAATACGCTGTCCTGATTGATGTCACTGAAGGTTGCCGCCTGAGCCGTACCTTCCTGAACATTCCAGCCTCCAAGTATTACACATGCCGCCATGAACACGGCAATATATCTTTTGATGAATTTACGCATGAGTATCTCCTGATCTATCTATCTGTGTTTGTAAACGAAATAATTAGTAAGTTAGTCAATAACAGCCGGGACAAGCGAATTGTCCCGGCTGTTATTTTATCATATTTGTCTATAGTTTACAAGCTGTCAGAGGGATCCGCGTCCTCATCCTTCTGCGGCGTCATGAACTTACGAATGACCTCGACAATCCCGTCTTCATCGTTGGAGGCTGTCACATAATCAGCCGCCTCCTTGACTTCCTCCTGTGCGTTGCCCATCGCAACACCCTTGCCTGCGTAACGAAGCATCGGAAGATCATTGAAGCTGTCACCGACACAGATCACCTTGTCCTTACTGATATCAAGGAACTTCATCAGCTTATCGACCGCAACGGCTTTGTCTACGAACTTCGGCAGGATCTCGACATAATACGGATCGGACCGGAATACATTGAGCCTGTCTCCGAACTTTTCACAAAGATGCTTCTCGACCTGCTTCATCTTCTCCGGCTCTCCGGAAAGCAGAAGCTTATTGACCGGGAAATCAATCGCACGCACAAGATCATTGACCTCACGAATCGTGATGTCACACGCCTTTGCATCCGCCTCAATATAGGCATCCACACCATTACCGGCTAACAGCTCCTTCTCTTCATCGTGATATACGGTGATCCCAAGACCGAGCTCCTTCGCCGCCTCGTAAACCGGCTTGATCATGTCATGATCCAGGGTCTGGTTGTAAATGCACTCGCCGGTCTTACAGTTAATGACCGTCGTACCGTTGTATGCGATCACATAGCCTCCGAACTGCTCCAGGCGGATCTTCGCCGCTGTCCGGCGTATTCCGGAAATGGATCTGCCGGATGCGATCGCCACAGTCTTGCCACGCTGCTGCGCCTCGATAATGGCTTCGCGTGTCGCTTCGGAAACCTGCTTGTCCGTGCCGACCAGTGTGCCGTCCACGTCAAGCACCAGTGCCTCGTACAGATCTCCCTCCGGATCGGTGATTCCCTTTACCTGACGGAAGATCTTCATGAACTCCTTGCCGGTGATCGTCTCATGCGCGATCAAAAACTCTGCCAGCTTGTCGAGTGCCTCTCTGTCGCCGCGAAGCAGCTCCTCTGCCTTTGCGTAACATTCCTTGAGGATCTTCATAACCTCCTGATCGATCTCCGCCTCTGTAGCATCACCGCAGTTAAGCACTGCCCTGCCGTCCAGATAACGGTTCTGGATGGACTCCAGACCGATCAGTCCAAACTTCTCTGACATACCGTACTGTGTCACCATTGCTCTTGCAAGCTTGGTCGCCTGCTCAATATCATTGGAGGCTCCTGTCGTGATCGAATCGAACACGATCTGCTCTGCCGCACGACCGCCGAACAATGTCGTGATCCGTGTCAGGATCTCTTCCTTGCTCATCAGATACTTCTCTTCCTCAGGAACCTGCATGACATAGCCGAGGGAACCCATGGTTCTCGGTACGATCGTAATCTTCTGCACCGGCTCGGAATGCTTCATCAATGCAGTGACGAGTGCATGACCGGTCTCATGATAAGCAACGATCTTCTTCTCTTCTTTGCCGAGAATGCGGTCCTTTTTCTCCTTACCGGCGATCACGACCTCAACCGCCTCAAACAGATCCGCCTGGCAGACCGCCTTTCTTCCTGCCTTTACTGCCATGATCGCTGCCTCATTGATCATATTGGCAAGATCGGAACCAACGGCACCGCTTGTCGCAAGTGCGATCTCATCGAAATCAACAGAATCATCCATCAGCACATCCTTGGCATGAACCTTCAGGATATCCACACGACCTTTGAGATCCGGCTTCTCGACGATGACACGGCGGTCAAAACGTCCCGGACGAAGAAGTGCTTTATCAAGCACCTCCGGACGGTTGGTTGCACCGAGGATCACAAGTCCCTTGGAGCTGTCAAAGCCATCCATCTCGGAGAGAAGCTGATTCAATGTCTGCTCACGCTCATCATTGCCGCCGCCATACTGGCTGTCACGGCTCTTACCGATCGCATCGATCTCGTCAATAAAGATAATACACGGAGCCATCGCCTGTGCCTGCTTGAACAGATCACGCACACGGGAAGCTCCCACACCGACAAACATCTCCACAAAATCCGATCCGGAAAGGGAGAAAAACGGCACACCCGCCTCGCCGGCAACTGCCTTGGCAAGCAGTGTCTTACCGGTTCCCGGAGGTCCTACGAGCAGTGCTCCCTTCGGGAGTCTGGCACCAATCTCCGTGTACTTACCCGGATTATTGAGGAAGTCGACCATCTCTGTCAGAGAGTCCATCGCTTCCTCCTGACCGGCAACGTCCTTAAACGTCACACCGGTCTCCTTCTGTACATACATCTTCGCCGTGCTCTTGCCAATCCCCATCATGCCACCGGAATTACGTGACATCAGGCGGAAGATCAGGAACAGTCCGCCCCAGAGCAGAAGCACCGGGAACAGATAGGACATCAGCATATACAGCATGCTGGAGCTGTTGTCCGTGAGATCCTTCTTGAACTCAACGCCGGCGTTGCTTAAACGTTCCACAAGACTGTAGTCCATGGAAATAATGCCGGTATAGTAAGTCACCTGATATACGCTGTTGCCGCTGCTCTTCGGCGTGATCTTAAGCCGGTCGGCAGTCAGGGTAACCGATTTAACCTGTCCATCATCCAACATCCGGATGAACTTATCATAGGTAATCTCCCGGTTCGTCATCTGCTGTACCTGACGATTCATCATGGAAAATACAATGAATACTCCTATCGCCACTGCGAGACAGATAATGATCCCCCGGCGGTTTTGTTTCTTCTGGCGGTCATCATCCCCGCCGTTTGGTCGGTTTGTATTATTCTCCAATTTCGTTTCCTCCTAATTAACCTCATAATCATCATTATAAATGTAGTGTTCCCATAAATCAATATATCAACCTGTGAAGAAAATCTGATAAATCTGAAAATTCTGTAAAAAAAGAATTGAAACATGGCTATGTTTTGGAGTATACTAGTAAATAGTTTTTTATTTTTCTGATACTAATCAATGCACACTACAAATGGAGGAAAAAATCATGGCAGTCAAATATGTCTTTGTTACAGGCGGTGTTGTATCCGGTCTTGGAAAGGGTATTACAGCAGCTTCACTGGGACGTCTTTTGAAAATGCGCGGATACAGCGTGACAATGCAAAAGTTTGATCCCTATATCAATATCGATCCGGGAACCATGAACCCGGTACAGCACGGCGAAGTTTTCGTTACCGACGACGGTGCTGAGACAGACCTTGATCTGGGACACTATGAGCGTTTTATCGATGAGAGCCTGACGAAGCAGTCCAATGTTACAACCGGAAAGGTTTACTGGTCTGTTCTGAATAAGGAGCGCCGCGGCGATTATGGCGGTGGCACGGTTCAGGTCATCCCACACATCACAAATGAGATCAAGAGCCGTTTCTATCGCAATGACGGCTGTCCTGATACACAGATTGCGATCATTGAGGTCGGCGGTACTGCAGGCGATATCGAGAGCCAGCCTTTCCTCGAGTCTATCCGTCAGTTCCAGCACGATATGGGGCATGAGAATGTGGCACTGGTTCATGTAACTCTGATTCCTTATCTGCATGCTTCCGGCGAGATGAAGACGAAGCCGACGCAGGCAAGCGTTAAGGAACTGCAGGGCATGGGTATCCAGCCGGATGTTATTGTATGCCGTACCGAGCATCCTCTGGAGCCGGGCTTAAAGGATAAGATCGCACTCTTCTGTAATGTACCTGCATCCCACGTTCTCCAGAATCTGGATGTGGAGACACTTTACGAAGCACCTCTTGCCATGGAGAAGGAGCACCTCGCTGATGTAATCTGCGAGTGTCTGCAGCTTGACTGTCCGGAGCCGGATATTACCGAATGGGAGAACATGGTCAATACGATCAAGAATCTCGAGAAAGACGTAACGGTCGCTCTGGTTGGTAAGTATACTTCCCTTCATGATGCATATATCAGTGTTGTCGAGTCCTTAAAACACGGCGGTCTCGCACACAAGAGCAATGTCAATATCAAGTGGATCCCTTCCGAGGATCTGAACGAGAGCAATGTAGACGAACTTCTCAGCGATGTCAGCGGCGTATTGGTACCGGGCGGTTTCGGTGACCGCGGTATCGACGGTAAGATCATTGCAATCAAGTATGCGCGCGAGCATAAGATCCCATTTCTCGGTCTTTGTCTCGGCATGCAGCTTGCGATCGTTGAGTTTGCCAGAAATGTAGTCGGCTTCAACGATGCACACAGTATTGAGCTGGATCCACAGACCACACATCCGGTTATCCATCTGATGCCGGAGCAGGATGGCATCGAGGATATCGGCGGTACACTCCGTCTCGGCTCTTACCCATGTGTTCTGGACAAGTCCTCCAAGGCTTATGAGCTGTACGGCGAGGAGATGATCCATGAAAGACACAGACATCGTTACGAGGTCAACAACTACTATCGTGAGGATCTGTTAAAGGCAGGTATGACCTTCTCCGGTCTGTCACCGGACGGACGTATCGTGGAGATGATGGAATTAAAGGATCATCCTTGGTTCATCGCTACGCAGGCACATCCTGAGTTTAAGTCCAGACCGAACAGACCGCATCCACTGTTCAAGGGATTTGTCGGTGCCGCTCTGGAATACCAGGACACACATAAATAATCAAACGAACAATCAGCTTGTGAACAAACCGGCAAATCCGCTCCGAAAGAGTGGATTTGCCGGTTTGTTATATGAAAGCTTCGGTATACAAAAAGCATTGCACTCCGTGACCAACAAAGTGCAATGCTTTTTTATATGATGCAATGGGTAAGCCGTGGCATCAGTTAACAGCAAAAGGCATTTCGCCCTCAATATCAACCGTCCGACTTACTAATATTTACGATATTCATTAATGTCCCGTGCCAGTATCCTGATCCCACGGATATAGCTGTCAAACATCCCCTCACGGTAACATTCTACGAGGATCATCCCTGCAGGAATGCCGACGATGAGTCCGAGCATGCCACCCAGCCGGTAACCGATCAGCATGAAGACGAGTGTCTCAAACGGACTGACACCGATATTGTCTCCTATAAGCTTCGGCTCCAGGAGCTGACGCACGATAAGCACAATGATATACAGCACAAACAATACCGCAGCATAGCTATATGAGCCGGTCACCAGACGATAGACTGCCCACGGCACCAGCACAGTCCCCGCTCCAAAGAACGGCAGGAAATCCACGATCGCGATCACCGCTGCCAGAAGACCGCTGTAGCTGATCCCCATGAATGCGAACGGAATCACCGTGATAAAAAAGATCACGATCATAATCTGAAAATGTGCCTTAAAATAGCCACCGATCGCACGGACAAATATTTTCTTGATCTTACTCCAGAGAGTCTTAATGCCAACCGGCGTATTCTTCTCGAGAATTTCCGAAAAACGATCCTTCTCAACCGTCATAAAGTAGGACGCAAGGATCGTTAAGATCGTATAAACCAGAAAGTCCATCAATGAACTTGCCAGCGAGCCGACCTTAGACAAAGATCCGGAATTGACCATCTTCAACAGACCGTCAATTGCCTTCTGAATGTAACTGTCCAGCACATTCTCCCGCTGATCAAAAGCAAGCTTAAAGTCAGCCGGAATGATATTCCATTTGTGATGAAGGGTCTGGAACAGCTGCTGCAGATTCTGCGTCACAGAGTCATAAACACCCGGAAGCTCTGTTACCCAGGAGCTGAACTGGCTTGCCACAAGCACCACCAGACCATAGAATGCCGCACAGATCGCCGCAAGAACCAGTATGATCACAAGTGCTGTACCATGCTTACGCATCAGTTTGATTCTTTTCTCCAGAAAACGAATGATAGGATTGGCGATCATTGCTACGATCCACGCCACAATAAGCGGCATGAGCAGCCGTATCAGCGGCGGCACAACAAAGACCAGAAGCAGTATCCCTGCCAGTGCTATCCCAAGATTAACAAGGATCCGACGATGCAAATCCTTCTGTTCCTCCATACACATCAACCCCCATTTCTGTTATTTGCCGAGGCAGAGCGCGATCACAACGCCAACCACAAATGTGACTGCTCCCGTGAGTACTGTCACAACAGACATTCCGGCAAGCGGAGCACTCATCAGGATCACCACCGGTGATGCGACAACAAGACCCATAATACCACAGTAGGTCAATGCCTCATACTTATCCATCAGCATCTCGATCAGCTTTGCCACTGCAAAGATACCGACAACCACACCGATTCCAAACGGAATCAGAATCATACAAATGTGTATAATCTTTGGTGCATCAAATGCGACCAACGCTGTAATAAAGTCCTTTACGCTGCCGATCACCGGATAATAATACCCCATCGTCATAAGCATCATGGAACCGCTCACTCCCGGAATGACCATCGTAGCCGCAGCCACGATACCGACAAGCACCAGCTTAAACAGAGAAATCGGTGTCACTGTCAGTGCAACGTCTGATCCTTGTCCGCCGAATATCTGTAACAGAATGATCGAACCGAAAAAGATCAGAAATACAACAGCGTGTGACAGATTAAATCTGACTCCCTTGAGATGTCCGGTAAGGATCGGTACACCGCCAAGGATCAGACCGATAAATAACATGCATGTCTGAAACGGAATATGCTCAAACATTGCCACAATAGCGAATGCCAGTCCGACAATTCCGATCGCCATACCGATAAAATACGGAAGCAGTGTCTTGATGCTCTTGACCGGCTGTTTAAATAAGTGCGTCACACTGTAGATGAGCTTGTCATAAATGCCCATGGAAACCATCATTGTGCCTCCACTGACTCCCGGGATCGCATTGGCGATACCAATGACAACACCTCTCAGTATGTCTTTGAATAGATTCATTACCTTTTCCTCCTGATATCATTTTCACTTTGAAACTTTTCTTTGAAGCGTCCACGCTACATTGCATTGTATGAACGGTCTGCTAAATATACCCATGATAGCACATAATTATTTTTCTTACAATTCTTTTCCCCCGTTTCATAAAATGTTAAGAATTGCAAAAAGAGGACTGCCTTTCGGCAATCCTCTTCTGTAATTTTGCTTGAATCCTTTGGAATCTTAGCGAAGAATTATTTTACTTTGACCGTAACCTTTGCTGACTTTTTACCGATCTTAACGGTAAGCTTGGTGCTTCCTTTCTTCTTACCCTTGACCGTTACGGTTGCAACACCCTTCTTTACAGAAGTCTTCTTGGTTACTACGGATGCAATCTTTGCATTCTTTACGGTTACTTTCAGCTTATCGGTTGTAGCAAGCTTTTTGTTGGCTGCAGTCACGGTAAACTTGACTGTTGCAGTCTTTCCCTTCTTTACTGTAACTGTTTTTTTCTTTGCCTTAACGCTCTTGCATGCATTCTTCACAACCGGTGCCTTAGTCGGAGCCGGTGTTACAGTACCGTTTCCGTTTGGTGCCTGTGACGGTGCTGCATTTGGTACTGCACTCGGTACTGCTGTCGGCACATCTGACGGTGCAGGTGTATCGGATGGTGCAGGTGCATCACTTGGCTTTGCACTAGGAGCAACGCTTGGCTCCGGCGATTCCGTTGGAGCCGGCTCCTCCTTCTCTGCCACATGAACATTAAATGTCTTAGAAAGACCATTGCTTGTGTATGCAGTAACGGTTGCATCGCCGATTCCAACTGCCTTAAGACTTGCCGTTGCGATACCGTCAACCGGTGAAACTGCAGTGTTGTCAACATCTACAACGGAGTCATCGCTTGATACGAAGGTTACCTTAGAGGTGGTCTCAACAGGTGCCACATTTACGGAAAGCTCCTTGTCCTCGCCACCAAGGATCATACTGACATCGTCCTGATCACTGGTGATCTCAGTTGCATCAACATCCTTGCTTCCGGTGTCACGGAACTTCACATTTGTTAATGTAAAGGTAATGCTGATCTTCGTTGGGTTTGGAACAGTGAAGCTTGCAGCATGGAGTGACTTATCCTGTGTTGCCTCTTCAATATCAGATCCTGTCCATCCGTTGATCGGAGAACCTGTATCGAACTTGGTTCCATTCATTGCAGTCTTACCATTGGTATCGCTGCCGTTCTGTGTAATTGTCATTTCCTGATCATTGACAAGGATCTTCTCCCATTTGATCATGATCTTGTTTGGCTTTGGATTCTCAACATTGGACTTTGCAATATTTCCAACAGTCACATCATAGTCCTGCAAATAGATTGCTGTTACCTGATTGATATCCTTAATGCCTGCATTCTTTCCTGCATCGGAAAGATCCTTTTCCAGATCAAAGCTTGCTGTGTAGGTTCCATCGCCATTTACCACGACCGGTGAACCATGCTCGATGGAATTGTAATTGCCGCCTGTGCCTGCACTGTTGTAGTAAACATTTACGGCAACATTTAACTTGGTTGGGTCAACAAGTGGCTGAACCTCTACGGGAACTGTCTTGGTCACACCGTTGGAGGCAGTGATGATCACATATGTCTTACCGATTGCCTTTGGTGAGATTACGCCGTAATCATTTACGATTGCTACTTTCTCATCGGAAGACCGGAAGGTAAGTGTCTCTGTTGCTGTCTCCGGAACGAGGGAGGTCTTGATCGTCTCGCTCTGTCCAAGCTTTACAATATATGAATCAGCATCTGTGGTAATCTCTGTTGCTGAGTCATCTGTCTTCGGTGTACGCTTTACTGTTACCTCGATATCCTCTGAAACGGAGCCGCTCAGGGAAGCTACGTGGATTGTGGTTGTACCGATATTCTTTGCATGAACCATGCCGTTGAATACCGTTGCAACGTTATCATCGTCTGTGCTCCATACAACAACATCGTTGGTATCCTCCGGTGCTGCTACTGCACTGATCGTCTCTCTTTCACCCATTGTGAGTTCAAGAGAGGTCTTGCTTGGAGTCAGCTCTGTGATCTCCTTTACTTCAGGGTCTTTTACAATATCTTTGTAATCACCCTTCTTATTGGCTTCGGATGCTTCCAGAAGAGTTCCTCTTGCCATCGCATCTGTGATCGTCTTGTAGATCGGCTTTGCTTCGTCACGATTCCAGAAGGAGAAAAGTCCTTCCTTGGTAAACGGATCATCGTCCTGACCGTAGCCCTGATCCCATACGCACGGAACCATGCCATTAACCTGACATGCTCTGTTGATGATCTCAGAATAGTAAGCTCTCTCAACATCATTGTAGCCTGTCTTAGAACCGGCAAGCTTTTTATTTCTGGTTCCGTACTCACCTAAATACATTGGATAATCAGAACCAAACTTCTTGTACATATCCTGAAGATTCTTTACCATCTCGGTTGCCTCTGCATAAGTCCAGGATACATTGGTTGACTTGGAATATCTGTGTGCTGCAAACATCAGACGTGGATTGTCTGTATTGTAATAATCCGTTGGCATTACAAACTCAGAGCTTGTACCTGTTGATGCATAGTGATCAACGGCTGCCAGCCAGCGCTTTGTATTGTTAGAGCCGGTAGAACGAACGGCATTCACAAATAACTGGTTGAAGTTCATGATGATCGGACGATCATAGTTTACCGCATCAGCAGAGTTCTTCATGCTCTCATCGTAATCGAGACAGGATACCTCATTCATAGACTCGAAGATCAGATGCTCATCGTAATCCTTGAAGCGGTTTGCGATGGTCTTCCATACTAACTCGAACTTCTTCTCAATGGAATCGATGTCATCGGCACCGACATTGAGCCAGCCGCCGTCCTTTGCTACATCATCGTGGTGCGTATTGATGATAACATACATATCCTGAGATACGCAGTAGTCAACGATCTCCTGTACACGGCTCATCCATACTTCCTTGATGGAGCCGTCCTCGTTGATCATGTTACCCCAGGTCACCGGGATACGAACTGTATTATATCCGGCATCATGAAGTGCCTTCATATACTTCTTGGTAGTTACCTGTCCCTGCCATGCTGTCTCACTTGGTGTGAAGCCTGAGTGACCATCCATGGTATTTCCAAGGTTGGTGCCAACGCCCATCTCAGCGATCACCTGATCCTTGTCGAGCACACGGAATGGCTTAGGATTGCTCTGCTCTGTGCTATCCTTGAAAAGCATGTTGCAGTGTACCTTCTCCAGTGCATTTCTTGCTGAGAAATAAACGGTATTGGCACTGTCTGTCTTGTCATATACTGCCTGTGCCGTTACCAGCGCATCCTGCAGCTTCTGTACGGACGCCTCCTGATATCCACTGGTATCCATGCTGCTCAGATAATCAATCGACTTCTTCAGGTTCTCACGAGCCTGTGCTGCCGTCATCTTGATCATCGGAGTACGCTCCGGTGCTGCTGTAGAACCATCCAGTGTAGTGTTCTCGCAGGTCGGTTTTGTGAAGTCGTTGACACCGGCGATCGTACCGTCTGTGTTCAGTGTGACGCTTGTGCCATCGCTGAAAATAATACCTAAAGGCACTGCCTCTGTGTTCGTTGTCTTGATCGCAACGGACAGAGACCAGTTTGCTACCTTCTGGATCTTACTTGTAGTAATACCGTTTGCCGGAAATGCGTAATTACCGGTTCCGACGTTACCGATCGGCTCATCATCCTGATTGATCTGGATCGGATACTTGTTGTTCTTCTGCATGGTACACTTGGCTGCTGTCAGATACTTGTTGGAAGCACCCGTTCCGGTGGTTCCCTCAACATAATGGTCTGCATCCATATGATCCGGATCAAATGCATTGACAGATCCGCTCCGGGACTGCAGCCAGGAATAAGCATCTGCCTTTCCCATATGTACATAAAATGTGGCGTTCCCCTTGCCGCCATCGATCAAAGCCTGCATCTTCGTCTCGTCCATACCCGCCTTGACCAGATCGGTTCCTGTGATGTTCACAATATACTGTGGGCTCTCGAGCTGATGGTCTGCCTCCGTATCTGCCGCCTTAACCGATGCCGGCAGAGAAGTCATCGACAATACCATGGCTGCAGATAAGAGCCACGAAATCGCTTTCTTAAGTCTCATAAATATACCTCCTGTGATTCTATCTCATTGTTTCTTTTTTCAATTACCTCTCCTCGTTCCCCCTTTCTCGAAAATAATTTATCGCAGTTTTCTCCCACGCAATATTTGTTTATATTGTAACATTTCCCTGTTCTATGTCAATATATTTTGTTTACTTTTAATAACCTTCACATTTTGTTTACGTTTTATACAAAAATAGATATGTACAATTTTTACAATGTTTCTTTCGGATTATTACTTAAATTTATCGCCCCAAAAAAGAGATATATCCCCAGCCTGTTTCTTATGTCCGATAGTATTAATTGAATTTTGTCTGCCAAAATACTCGAAAATCCGTGAGCTATGACGAAAAAAATTGTCTTGTCACTTACGTATTTCGAAAAGCCTAATTGCTTTGCTGCTTTGATTTTTGATAAACACATCCTTCC
>ULQL01027398.1_pt1 | contig 13272 bp, 19 predicted proteins | sample 1954411 | NCBI WGS metagenome assembly ULQL01 (sample SAMEA4835654, study PRJEB28245) | human gut metagenome | biome: gut microbiome; material: fecal sample | place: Denmark | collected 2008 | reverse complement strand
TATATATTATTTAAATTATATTATAAAACATCCACTATTGCACTTACAATTTGAATTCCGAAAGGAGTATATCCAACCGTAATACAATAAGATTTTCCTGCAACAGCAGTCAACTTTGCTTTGTCACCACTTAATCCATCTCCGATACACAAATACGTTGTAGAGGGCATGTTTATTGCAAAGTTTGCACTTGCTTTAAAACAAATTTGTGAAACATCATTTATACTTGTAAATTCAGCAGCGTTTATCGTAGGGAAATTAGTCATCGACGAAACACTTCCAAGCTCATAAGATTTACCTGAACTAATTTGATTAATCCCCGTTTCCTTAACAAACAAATCCGCTTTTTTACCCAATTCATTAGTTACAGAATTTTGGGACATAACATTTGTCGTTGATGTTCCAGTTGTTTGAACAACATTCGGTACAGGACCGATATCAACAATCCCATTCGTTGGAGATTTCGTTGTTCCGTTTACCTTTACACCAGTAACCGTACCAGTTTTATTAATACCAGCGTAACCACTGTCGGAAGCTGTTGGCCATGACGCATTAATTGTAGTTCCGTTGATACTAATATGCGTACCTGCGCTATATGTTGTATTATTATCTGTCCAAGGAACAGAGACAGTCATCGACCCGTCATCTGCAACATTAACACCATAAACTTTACCACTCGTTGTACCGGGTTTAACACCGCCAATTTCAGAAGATGAAGCAACTTTTAAACTATATGTTGTTGTTCCAGAAACACCACCAGAACCAGAAACGTTTAAACCTGTTCCAGCAGTATGGCCGTGTGCCGTATTCGAGGGAAGTGTACCCTCTGATATGGAAGTTATTTTGCCCGTCTTATCCTGTGTTATACCAGAGATATATTTTCCGCTAGATGCTGTTTTCGTTCCAGATAAATTGGACGATGTAACAGTAAGTGTATTACCAGATTTTGTGATATTCGTCACAACACCGCTGTTTGCCGTTCCAGATAAATTATTCACATAATTAGATAAATCTATATCTGTGTTTCCAATTTTTTCCCATGAATAAGTTTTTGTCGTTGTTCCGCTTTCCAACGTAATATATTCATCATAACCATCGTTAGAAGAATGGGAGTGCGCTACAAGGTAAATCTTTCCCATTGTATTTGCACTTGCCGTCGGCAAAGATGCAACAACCTCATATTTGAATTGTGATATCCCACTTATAGCTGTATCAACATAATTCTTAACACCACCAGAAGTAATATAATTGCTGGAGTTGGCCGTTGGTGTTGAATCTTGCCCTGCATTAACGACATTTCCCAAACCGACATCTGATTTTGTTAATGAATTTTTGTATGCAAGAGAACCCAATCCTTTAACATGAACGTCGGTTCCACCAACGGCAATCGTTCCGTTCGCGCTACCAGTTGTAATGGTTTGATGTGTTTGAAGTGCCGTATCTGCTTTACCCAGCGATGTTTGTACACTACTCGCCAAATCAGTTTTTGGAATACCGCCAGTAGGTTTTGTGTATTTAGCATCAATCTTAGCTTGATAGCCGTCATATGTCGTAACTTTGGCAGAAGTGATGCCAGAATTAACAGCATTTAATTGGCTCGTACTAAGCTGATCTTGCTTATTATCAAAACCAGTAACTTTAATATTATCAACAATAGTTGTGCCAACGGTTAGTTTTAAAGTCCCATTATTCGTACCACTAGTCAAAGATATAGAATTAATTAAATCTTGCAAATCTTTTCCTGAAATTTCCAGAACATTTTTGCCATTAGCTTTATCTATACTAATACCATTAATTCCGATAATAGGTAAATTGAATTTTAAAGGTGAGTTGTTTTCTGTTCCATCTGAAAAAATAATACTGTTATTTATTTCAAAAGCAGCACCATTTATTGTATCATAAACTAGTGAAGAAATATCGGTTGATTGTATTTTTGTTACATCTGGAATTTCGGTAATTGCTCCAAGATCCTATGCAGTAATAGTAACTTCGCCTGTTTTCCCATTAACGGATGTTACGCCACTAGTAGTCTCATTTTGATATGTTATATTTTGTATAACAGTGCCTCCGCCAGTAGTATCACTATCTGACGGAGATATTCTTAAACTTTCATTTGTCGGACCACATTTAGCAATTATAAACGCGTTCGACAATTGATTTTGAATCATATAAATAATAGCCAAATCTCCACTTTTGAAGCTATATATTGATTGATTTGAAATATTTGGAATTATTCTAATACTTTCAAAATCTGAAAGCATTTTAATATTTACTGTCCCATCTTCATTTACACTGTCAATTTGACAAATTTCAACTCTGTCTAGCTTATTTTGCTCTTCGTTGATAATGGAACGTATTATATTTAAAAAACTATTAGCTTGTTCTGCTTTGTTCATACGTCCCTCCTTATCTGCTCGTAAATGAAAGATTATTTATATTTGAGCTTGAAATTGACATTGTTCCACTATAATCCAGCGAAAAAGAAATCGATTGAACAAGGAATTTTTCATTTTCTATTCCATAAAAACTATCTGTAATTTCTATTAAATTGTTTACTTCTATTAAAGGATTTAATAACATAGTGTTGCTTACACTTGTTTTAGCAACACTAACTTTTCTTAATTCATAATCAGCTCTTTCCTATGCAAGGTAATCTGAATTAATCGAAGAATCATTGATTATTGATCCTGTTCTATAGCCAATTCTTGATACACTAATTGGAGAATCTGCTGAATTATTAACGGCTGTTGCTCTACACGTGTTACCATTAACATTTGAACCGATAACAATAACTTTATTTACAATATCTTCGAAAGAAAAACTATAATTATGTGTCATCAAATCCCCGTTGTCTGCATTAAAAGAAAATAAAATTGGTTTATCGGAATCGTTGATAACTTCTTGTTTCGGAATTAACGTCAAATTACCGTTGACATTATAGAAAACTTCTGCAGAGAGCATTTCTGCTAATTTTAAAATAATAGAACCGTAAGTTGCACCAGCAGATTCTGATATTTGGGAAATTACCCTTTTACCTTTAAATAAAGAATTATAAATTATATCTTTAGAATCCAGCATAAAACCAGAACCATTATCCGTATTCAATATGTTGTTTATAACCTCTTCAATATCCTCTCCCACATTAATTGTATAAGAATACTCCAATGTTCCACTTTTCCCTTCTAAAACAGAAAATTTATCAGCTGTTTCTATACTAACCGTTTTTGTATCTGACTAATTATCAACGCTTTGATTTTGACAAGAATAAATGCCCTTTCTAAACCAAACAACACTATTTTCATCATTGTTTAGATTGAATCCAATATAAAAAGAAAATTTCTGTCCAACCCAAAAATGATTGATTGACGGCGTGTATTCTCCGTTGTTATTATTCAATTGAAAAGACAATGTTCTTCTCTATCCACTTTGATAATTTTCGGAATAACTTCCGCCAATAATGTCTCCGTTTGGAATTTCATATCTTTCTGTTTCATCGGCGTTTAAAACATAAATTTTAAATCTTGGCGATATATGTTTATTTTTAATATAATCTTCTATATAATAAAAATTATAATATTGATCAAATAAATAAGGAGAGGTAATAGAAATTACCTCTCCGCTTCCTTGTAAAGAAAACTAAGATGAATTATAAATCATATTTACCTCTCCTTTTTATATTTTATCTAATGCCACAAACGGCATACATAGATCCATCAACATATCCAAATCCTATGTTGTAAGAAGTGCCCTTTTTAGCACTAAGTTTTCCGCCTTCGACACCTTCGCCTATAATAGTTGTGTTTTCTGGCGGCGTATACGTGAAATTACTTGCAGCAGTAAAATTAATTTCTGCCTGTGAACACTGACGATTTTTATAGTATTCGTCATTAATACTACCAAATGTTGTTGTTAATCCATTAATAGAACCAAGATTATAAGTGATATTGTTGTCTAATTTTACAGAAGGACTTGTTCCAGAAATAGACTTAATGTTTCCCTCTGCTTCCAAATACAAATCTTTATCTGTTTTATTTCCAACCAATTCAACACCGTTTATCTGTGGTTTATTAGAAAGAATATTATAATCCATCACTGGCTCATCTCCTCCACCAGAAACACTTCCGCTTAAATCGGTAGTGAATTCGGTTGTTTGTATTATTCTTGCATCGCTTGCGTCTGCAATTTCCGTCCAACTAAAATTAATGGTTATCGGCTACTTGTCCCAAGATTCATTAATTGAATTTGAAAATTCGGTTATCTGTATAATAAACGATTGACCTTTAGAATTCTTATAAAGCTTCGGGTTTCCAGAATTACATAATTTCTTCCACTCATTTAACATGTCAACACTATCATTAGATGTAATTTTTGTGTCAAAAACATTAATAACACGTTCGTCCATTCCGCATTTGTCTAATAGTTTTTTCCAACGAGATTCTGTATATCCGCCATATACTTCGCTGGTATTTTGTGTTAAACCCCATGAAACACTACCGTCTTCGTTTCTTACAAGAACATAATTCCTTGTTAAAAAGTCGAAAGGAAGCATTTCGGAGCCAAGCAAGCAAGAAACAGAACTTGTTGTATAATTCTTTTTCCCATAAGAAAAAGCTGGGTACTGTCCAAGCGTATCTTGTTGTGATTTAGCAACATTCTACTGTTGTTCACCTGGTTCAACGTTAAATTTAAATAACCAAGTTTCATTTTCAGATGTTGTGTAAACATTATGTTCGCTAGTTTTGTGTAATTCAGAAATCGACCAATAATCCCACTTTGTTGTTATCGGGAAATGTATTTCTCTTTGAATGGTTTGATCTCCATTTTGATCTGTCAAATAAATTATATATTCATAATTTCTATTTGTTGTTACATTGTAGTCTATAACACGAGAAACATTGTTTTGCAAAACAACCGGGTGTAATATTTTTTCATAATACACCTGGTTGTTATTATCTCTCCATACTTCTCTTTTATAAATAGATCTTTGTGGAGTCATCTTTAATCCTTCTGAAACAATTCCATCTGGGAACGGCATTGGCAAATCATTAACTTTTTCAGCTGTGTAATTCAACGCAAATAATAAAAAATCTTTATTTTCGTCGTTCATAATATCATTATATGTTTTCTTTGAAGAAATTGCTGGAAAATTTCTATTTGACGGAGAAGATTCATCTTTGTTATAAGCATATAAATAAGAAACTCTTGATTTTCTTGACGGTTTGCCAAAATCTTGCGACTTATAGCCGCTACTTATACCTATCTTAATATTAGCCATTTTCGCCCTCCCCAGTAACAAAAGTTAATATACCAAATGTGTTCTGATTAGATAACGTTGTTGTATCTAATTTTGAATTTAAAGCATTTGTAATTGCCTTGTTCTCAACTGGATTAACAGAAGTCAACGACAATTCCGAATCAACATCTATTACTCTTTGTGATACGTTCCCATCAATGCCGTATGTGATATTGTCGCTTTCTTTTCCACTCCACTGAACATAAAAAGATAAAACTTTGCCATATAAACGATTTTTAATCGTATTCAACGAACCGTCTTTATTTCTTAAATGTTCAGATTGAGTATCTTCTACCGTAATTTCATCTTCCCAAATATTATCTTCGCCGTTTTCGTTTGTATCTTCCCAGATATTATCTGATATATCTTCTTTATGATTATTAACTTTTCTATAACAATAATAAACGGCGTTAGCAGATTCGTTTATAGCAACTACTGTTGGTATAATTATTTCATCGTTTTTATCCATCCAAAGACTATAAACCTTAGTTCCAGTAGGTAAATTTTCTACTGTTTTTCCGCTTAAAGACAAATCATTCTTTATAAATATTGGAAAATTATAAAATACATCTTTATTGCTTAATCCATCTGAATCGTCCAAAGTATAAATCATCTTATCTATCTTAATCGGCACTTTACTTATGATATCATTTTTAACGCTATTTTCTTCATCATAATTGATAAAATACCAAGAATTTGAATAACCTATAGAAGGCTTATTAGCTCCAAGAGGAACTACATTCGAAGGGACATAAGATATATAGTAATTATTGGATCTAATATAAGAATTATAAGAAGCAGGAAACAAATCGGTTGTTACATTTCCATAAACATATATATTCGGATTCTTTCCGATAGCGTAATTGCCAATCTTATAGCACTCATAATTCGGGAAACCAATTTTATAACCTTCAGGCCACTGATTAGAACTTATATATAAATCTTCTGGTTTCAAAACCAAGTTCTTCGTTTTGCCGCTATCTGTATTAATAACAACGTTTAGAAATTCTGCCGAGTATTGATAACTGTCTATTGTAACCCTCGTCGTAAACTCGATACCTTTGTTCTGATCAAATGTTAAATTTTGTTTAGAAGGGGTATTCCAAGAACTTAATCCGTCATTGCTATATACGCTATCATATAAAACACCTTCTGAGTCATCAGATATGCTCATAACACTACCAGAATACGTAACGCCATTTGGATTGTTTGCGTAATAGTTATCAGTTTCTATCAAATAGTTTCTATCGCCAAAATTCGGATATATATAACCGTATTTATCTTCAAACCACATATCGACGCCAGTTAAATCGCACCGAAGTCCATAATTAGCCCAATCTTTATCTTGTTCTAATTCTACTGTAAAATTAGTATAAACGGCAACCCTCTTTGTAATAATTGTTCCATACTGATCTGTTAGAACGAGCGATATAATATACCAATGATTTACTTCTGCTAAACCATAAAATGTATATTTTATCTCTTTATCATAACCAACTTCTGATTGCAAAATAAGATTGTTCGGATTTAAATATGTTGTCAAAGCAGACTACGCTGCGGTTTTATACACATCGGCGTTTTCGTAAATATTTGGAACATCGTAAAGAAACCATTGATAATTTCTCCACTGAACCAAATTGGTTTGATTATAAATAGCCTATGCAAAAATACTTCTCTCATAAATCTCACATGTGTTATCAGCCTTAATTTCTATATTTTCACCGCCAGAAACACCATATAATTTCAAATAGACAGTTGGACGTTCATATAAATTAAATTGATTTTCACTGCTCGAACGGAAGAATGTTTTAATTGAATATAAATCATTTGTTTTAAAATTTAAATTCGAATCTTGTCCATCTTGTCCAATTGCCCAAACGGTTTTATCTAACAACATAATATTCGAAGAAGAATTATCTTTATTGAATATTTTATCTCCAACAGAAACAGCGGTAGACGGAGAAATAAAATTGATAATTCCAGTTGTTATATCATATATAAAAAACTGAATTGTATCATTAACTATCATTGGAGCTTTTGCGTTATCATTTTTCCAAACAACGCGTATTTCACACTTATTCCATCCCTCTGGTGGATTAAAGCGGTATAAACCATAATTCCCACTATAATAAGCCACATTTTGATCAAACCTAACTTCCACTTGTAAGTAAGAATTATTTCGATTACGGTACGCGAAAATTTGATATTGACGATCATTCTAAAATATATTATCCTATTTTGTTATGGTATAAACTGGAGTGATCATCCAGTCATTATAACTACCATCCTCTTTTGGTTTCGTTGTCCCAAATACTTTCCATGCATTTTTGTAAAGATAAGTATAGGTTAATGTGTTTTTTGATTCCCCAATCAAAGACGCTAACTATGAAGTTATATCCATATTGTTTTTATAAATAAATCCATAATTATGTTCTTTAGAATTATTTGGATAAATTTCAACGGGTTCTTCATTGTTAAATTTTATGGGCGTCTTATTGATAGTGCCAGTTGTAACTTGTTCCCCTTCTTGCGCGAAAGTATATGCTTGAAGATTTTGACCTGCGAACGAATCATAATCACTGTTGGAGCTATTGGTATCTAAAACAACTTTATTTGTAATTTTTCCCCATGTATCAGCATCGGAAGAACGATACCATTGAATTGTTATTTTATAGTCCGTTCCTGTGTATTGTTTACCAATATAATATTCTGTTCCTTTTTCTATCGTCGGTGTTTTAGGAATCCAAATTCCATTATAATTAGAAGAACCATTGATATTCGGTGATGTATTAGTTTTTATCGTTCCGTCTTCATTTAATTCATGTCCATCATTTTCTGTATTCAATAAAACTCTTGTCTAATCAAATGTAATAACAGGAGAACTATCTTTGTCATAATTTGCAAATTCTTTATAACAATACCCGTTGTAATTCTCATTGGTATTCATAAAAAATGGTTTATTATAGACACCTTTCACCTTTTCTAAAGTTTCAGAAGAACTGTTTCCAGTAACATTCTTAATAATGAAAACTTGTTTTAAATATGCTACCGACGAATCTGATTCGGAACCTTGAAAAAATTTTGGCACAAAATATTTTCGGCTAATACAAAAATCAACTTTGTCTTTTGCGCCCAAATCATCTGGATTATTACTCATTTTAAAAACTTGGAAAACATTTGATATATCTAAATTTTTCTCAGACAAACCATCTTGTCCAGTTTGTAAATACATATGTCCGAGATATGAATCATAATCTTTAATTCTAACCCTCGTTCCGACTTGTTTTACATCTCCTGTAATTTTTGCTGCAATCTAAAAATCAGAACCAACATTAACAACTGATGCGCTATATAATTGTATAAAGTAATCGTTGTAAATTTTATCGCTCGGATAGCTTTGAATTCTTTCATTAGTAGATCCAAGAATTTTACCAGAAGCAACCGTCATATCATAATACTTGATTTCTGTTGGTCTAAACTTATTATTATCAACAGCTGTTTGTCCGAGCTAATATAAAGTTATTATCCATTTATACTGGTTTCCATTGTGTAATTCAATAGTATTTCCAGAACTATCTGTTATTTCAGAATTTCCGTCTATATTATACACAACAACATTTTTTTTCGTTGTGTTTGTTAATTTTTTATCAAAATCGTCATTATTTACAACAAATGGAATCTTTAAATAACTTCCATTTAAACCAGTGTTTAAATCAGAAATTCCATCATCAGAAATAATCGATCCATTCTTCGTCGTATCATAATGAAGATCTTTGATATATGATATATTATCAACCGCGTTTCCACTAAAAGGGAAAATTTTATGATTATCACTATCGTAAACAGTTATAGCATACCCGTCAATCTTTGTGTTTGACGTATCTATTTTGCATTGAAAATAAATTGGTCCTTCTTCCAAATATGTAATATCAAAAGATGTTAAATACGGCGAACAATTTGTCGGTTTAAAAACTGCCATAATCTATTGCCTCCTCTTTTTATTTTTTATATTGAGTTATGGCGGGCGGGAGGTATCTCACTCGCCACACCCAAACTTATTGGTGAGATGTTTATTTTAAAGTGTAACATCACAAACCACTTTTATATTAAATTTTATTTACTAACTTTATAAATCTCTTCTGGGAAATACTTTTCCATAAACGCCGTACCTCTACGGGTGGCATCTCCTTCGAACCAGATGGAATCATAATTTGGGTGTAGTCTTCCTTTGTGTTTCGGTGCTTCAAAAAATACAAGCCAAACAATAAAAATAATTGCATATAAAAACAAAATACCGAACACAATAATTACTGGCAAGCAGCTTGCAAATATACCAATCATCATCGGAACAAAGAACGCCAAGGCGAACAAACTACAGAAAATCGATAAAAACTTAAATTTATCTTTATCTGTGTCGCAATCAAACAGTCCATATCTGACAGCACTTGGTATGCAAACAACAAACGGCATAAGCGGTCCAAAAATTATATTCTGTAAACCATGACCGTGTTCGTGACAATAAGTTGATTTTGGAGATCTTTTATCGCTGATAAAACCAAATCCCCAATTTGAACCACCCCAATGTTCACCAATAATATTATACGTACATAAACCAAATCTCTTCGGTTTTGTTTTTGTAATTAAACACGAGCCAAGAACTACAAATAAACCGATAAAACTCATTATGAATCCCCAAGTAAATGAAAGGAAGTAAAAACCAATCATCATAAGAATTCTTTTAGACTTTTTCATTTTTTGTCACCTTAAGCACCAGCAGCTTCGTATGTACCCTCTATACCACAAATAACAACTCCCTTTTTAATATTTTCGGGAAGTAACGTAGCGGGTTTTGTTAAAGTTACAGAAGAGAAAACTTTACCTTCTGTCGGTGTAAGTACCTAGCTACCATTCGAGAAATTCGGCTCAACCGTCTTTGTTTCCGTAGGAGTAGATGGAACATTTACGGTTACGGTTGAATACCCTTCGAGATTTTCATCAGAAGCATTATATGTTTTGTTCTCTGTTGCTTCGAGTGTACCAAGTACGGAAGGAATATCACCACCTGCAATATAAGCACCGTTTTGAAGAACGTAATTCTTACGAACGTCGTTTTCAATCACTGTAACAATAGATGTTTCAAGCGGAACGCCATAATTCGTACCATTACGTGTGATATATGGTGTATTTGTTGGAACGTCTGCGATATCTTCGGTCGTATCAGCAAAAAAATTCAAAATATATCTGTCTCCAACTTTTTTTGCATAATCCAAATAATACATATGTTTTCTCCTTATATATTTATTTTGAAATAACGCGATATATTTCAAACGCGTTATTTCATTATTTTATTTAATTGTTATGTCTTGTGTTGCCAGCGGCAGAACGCAAGTCGATCATAAATTTATTCATATCAAATCCGCTATCAGCATTAAATGTTGCATAAACAGTTCCAATATTTGTAGAATTATCATTGCTAGTAGAATTCGATTTAGAAACGTTTGGCATCTGATTACGAAGAGTCGCAATGAGATTTGGAGCGATTTCACCAAGAGAAAATAAATTCTTTGTGAGATCAGCTGGAACAATACCAGAATGAGAAGGAAGTGACGTAAGCGTACCTTGTGGTGTTACAATAGCCTCTGTACCAAGTTCATTGACATAGGTTTTTCCACCAGAATAATCATAAGAACCTGTTGCATTTGACGATATATCTGTAATACTCTATCCGCCCTATGATGTTACGGCTTGTGGATTTTGAACGGTGTATAGTTTACCATTGTTTTTATACCATATCTTATCATCATCGTACGTATTTACAACTAATACATCGTCTGGTAAATCAACCCAATCGTAATATTGTTTATTGTCATCATTGTCTCTCCATGACTAGAATCTTCCAAATGTTCCATCAGCATTTCTTTTGGCAAAAAATGCCTATACTTTACTGTCTTTAAACTCTTGTTGTGTATGCAAATTTGCCCTATTTGCATTAGAAGCTGTTTTGAGATCATCGTAATTTATTGCAAATGTAAACTACGATTCATCCCAGAGGGCCTTCCTAGTATCTTTACTCCAAATACCCTTTGTCGCAACAGTAACTTTTTCTCTTTTTGCATCAGGATTATTTACGCCAAGACCGCTATCTCCAGTCTAATTATTTGCATCGTTGGTTGAACCGTCTGTGTTGTTTTTTATAGAATCTACAATCTACTAACGAATTTTATCCGCATATTCTTGACTGCTCATTTTTTGTAAAGCATCAATAATATTGGAATGATTTTCATCAATACCAAGACCATCTTTAATTCTTTTAACAACATCTGTTAGCGCATTTAAACTTTCGTTATTTTGAATGGCTTCCAAAATAGCTTTTTGCTGATTTAATTGATCAATCTGATATTGTAAATCTTCTTCGGTTTGTTGTCTTTCTAATTCATCGACCTTATCTTGCGCTTCTTGAATTGCAGAAGTATCTGCCTGTGCAACAAACCCAATACCAGCGCGATAAACTAACTTCTTCTCTTTCTTAGCGTTTTCGAGCGCATCTCGTGCTTTAATTAAATCAAGCTCTTTCTATCTCTACTTATTGATATCTCCGAGCTAATCTTTTATTGATTGTAAATTATCGATTTGTTTATCCAATAATTTATTTTCAAGTTCAATTACTTTATCTCTCTCTTCGTCTACATAAGTTTCAATAGGAGTCCCAGCGGCAACAACGCTCGACCACATATCCATCAATTCTTCTGTCCACTTAATATTAGCTGATTCAAAATCTTTTGCGTCTTTAATCTATTTCAGAACATCGCCGCTTATACCATTTTTTTCAGCAGAAGTTTTAAATATATCCCAAAGATCTGTTCTGGTTTGTGCGCCTTTTGCTATTTTTCCAGCATAAGCTAATCCAAGACCACCTTCTGGATTCGCAATCATAGCGGTAATATTCTTAATAATATTATCCTATGAAACATTTCCACCTTCATCGAAAAGCAAATCAGGGTATTTAGAAATGATTTTCTATAAGTTTTCTGCCGTTAATTCAGAATCTTCACTTAAATCAGAGAATATATTTCCCAGAGTTTCAAATTTACTTAAAAACTCCGTATCACTGCTCATTACGTCCCCAAGCGTAACAAAACCAATAAGATCTTTCAATCCTCTCGCTTGATCTGCCGTAAGGTTTAAAGCATGAGCAATATTGGAAATATTTTCTGGATTAGATTTATTTATCTTATCTATGATATATTTAGCGTCTTCATAAGTAGCCACGCCAAGAAAATCTCTTATCTTATCTTCGCTTTGCGTATTTATAAATTGATATAACTCATTATATCCACTAATTCCATCTTTATAATATTGTTTTAACCATTCCTCGTTTTTGATTGAGTTAGCTAAATTATAACTCTCTTTTTTTGTTATAACGCTATAGTCTTCATGAGTTTTAAATTCAGACACAATGGCATCATAAGCACTCTTATAAATATTTCCATTTTCGTCAAAAATATTTGCTGTTGGATCTTTTTCCGCCCATTCTCTGGCTTGTTCAATAACCATTCGTTCAAGAGAGACATTGCGTAAATCAGAGGAGGTGTATGATGAAAATCCACCACTATAAAACGCACCTTTTAACATTGTCTCGTGCAAATTGTCGTTAATAGTTTTTAGTTTTATATTTAACTATTCGAACTATGCGACACCCTGCTCAACGGTTTTATTATATTTTTCTTCGTATTTCGCTCTTAGTTCCAAATTTAATGGATCGTTCTAAATATCTTGTATTAATGAGTATTCAGCACTATTAACCTTATTTAATAAATCATATCTCTCTTCTTCTTTTGATTTATAAGTTTCCTGTGCCTCTGTCATTAATTGAGCAGATTTATAAAGAGCAACAATTTTTGGAGTTAATTCGCCATCGATTTCGCCGCCGAGCTTTGTGAAGTTATCGGATAACGAAGAAGATTCATCTAAAGCTTCGA
>ULQL01082574.1_pt1 | contig 13279 bp, 10 predicted proteins | sample 1954411 | NCBI WGS metagenome assembly ULQL01 (sample SAMEA4835654, study PRJEB28245) | human gut metagenome | biome: gut microbiome; material: fecal sample | place: Denmark | collected 2008 | reverse complement strand
TGTAAGATAATTAACGAATTCATCAAGCATCTGGGCATCATTCTTTATCGCATTGCAATAACTGTCATAACCTGTATGCTTATTCCTTGCTATAAGTGTATCTATTCTTCTCTTCATCTGCTTTTCTTTATAAGCATTAAGGTCAATTCCTGTAAGTCCTAACACAAATTTCTTAAAATCTTCATAATCTTTAACCATATTGATATCCTCTGTTCTTTCCTGTAACATATTCCGCAGTTGTTGCAATCCCTTAGCTTTATATGGATTTTATCACACAATATTAATTGTGTCAAAATTTTATCATTATATAAAAAATATAAAAACATTACATAAAATATCTAATTACCATATCCAATTAAGCTTACCATTATATTCAATTTTACAATATTCTGGATTTTACAACTCATTCTGCCAATATTGAATTTGCCAATATATTAAACATCGTATTAGACATATATAATTAATTACATTATAATAAACATTAATTTACTATATCAATTTAATCTAAGCACAATACGCACATATCACCAATTTATAAAATAGAAGGAATTAACACAATGAACGAAGAACAGCTTTTAAAAAGAAAAATAATAGATACTGCCAATCAGGCTTTCAATCACAATATATATACTTACACTAATTTTTTAAGTATAAATGAACTGTCGTCTGTCAACAAAATGAGCAACGAATTATCATTTATACCATATGATGAATGGGGTGGCAATCCTGTATGTGAACGCAAAATAATACGTTTCGGCTCTGATGAACTCTATGGCTATGATGCCGGTTACCCTATCTCAACTATCCGAATAAGCCCATTATCCGTCAAATTTGCTGAACAGCTTAACCACCGTGATTACCTTGGTGCAATTATGAACCTTGGAATTGAACGCGAACTAGTCGGTGACATTATAATTAAAGTGCCTGATGCTTATATATACTGCCTTTCGCACATAGCTGATTATATATGTGATAATCTGGACTCTATTAAACACACACACATAAGATGTACAATATGCACTGATGAGATTGAAGCAATCAAACCAGAACTTGAAGAGATACGAATAATTGCTGCTTCTAAGCGGATTGATGCAGTTGTTGCTTCCCTCACCAGATTATCACGCAGTAATTCCAATGAGCTATTTACGTCCAAGAAAATATTCCTCAATGGAATATGTACCGAGAATAAAAGCCAGAACTTAAAGAAAGATGATGTACTTGTAATCCGTGGACATGGAAAGTATATCTTTATAGGTGATGAAGCCGAAACCCGCAAAGGACGAAGCTATCTGACACTTATGCAATATAAGTAATTATTCTTCTAATATAATTCGCACCCCAGATTTTGACAGAAAGCTTAAGGAAATTTAACAAGAGCTGTACATCAACATTGTATATATACTTTCTACCGGTTCTACCCGGCATAGAAAGTATATATCACACTAAGGTGTACAGCTCTTATATTATCAAATATTAAGTTACAGCCAATCATCAGAACATCTGACAATTAATTATTAAATTATTCTTCTGTAGCCTCTTCCTGTGGTTCTGCATCATCTAATAATGCTTTCATACTAAGGCTGATCTTCTTGTCAGCTTCGTTAAGGTCTACAACCTTAGCTTCAATTTCCTGACCAATCTTTAATACATCTTCTGGCTTGTTGATGTGTTCCTTAGAAATCTGTGATACGTGAAGTAAAGCATCAATGCCGTCTTCAAGCTGAACAAAAGCACCAAAGTCAGTCATTCTTGCTACCTTACCAGTAACAACATTACCTACAGCATACTTTGTTGAAGCATCATTCCAAGGGTTCTGGTCTGGATATTTAACTGAAAGTGCAATCTTGTCACCATTGATTTCCTTGATGAAGCACTTAACTGAATCGCCAACCTTATATACCTTCTTAGGGTTCTCTGTTCTTCCCCAAGACATCTCTGAAATATGAAGAAGTCCGTCTACACCACCAAGGTCAATGAATGCACCAAAATCTGTTACATTCTTAACTGTACCTTCGATTGTATCTCCTTCTTTAATCTTAGAAAGAAGTTCTTCCTGAGCTGCCTTCTTCTTAGCTACGATAAGCTGCTTGCAGTCACCAATCACCTTTCTGTTCTTTGGATCATATTCTGTTAATACAAATGTAATCTCCTTACCATTGTATTCTGAGAAATCCTTAACATAAGAATCTGATACAAGGCTTGCTGGAATGAAGATTCTTGTCTCATCAACAACAACTTCAAGACCACCCTTAATAACTCTTGATACATTAGCTGTTATAGCTTCTTTGTTATTAAATGCTTCTTCAAGTCTCTTGCTTCCACTCTCTGCAACAAGCTTTCTATATGTAAGAAGAACCTGTCCTTCTCCATCATTAAGCTTAAGCACCTTTGCCTTCATCTCATCTCCAACAGAAACAACTGTTGTTAAATCGATACCTGGTGTTGATGAATATTCACTTCTTGTGATAATTCCATCGTGCTTATAGCCTATGTTAAGAACGATATGGTCTTCTTTAACTGCTATTACAGTGCCATCAACAACTTCTCCTGTATGAATTTCCTTCCACTCTTCGTTAGCTAACATCTCTGCAAAATTCTCTGACATTAGTATAAACCTCCTCAATGATATTGTTCGGGGTCGATGCCCCAGCTGTAATACCTATGCTGTCTATGAATCTTAAATCGTTAAGATTAAGATCTCTTAGAGTTTGAATGTAAAATGTATCCTCACATTCGCCTTTACAAATCTCATACAGTTTTCTCGTATTGGAACTACTCTTGTCACCAATGACAATCATCGCACTAACTTTCCGTGCAATATCTCTTGCCTCTGTCTGACGTTCTTCCGTGGCATTACAAATAGTATTTTTAATGGTAATATTGTAACTCTTTTTGTTGATAATTTCAACTAATTCTTGAAATTTATTGTAATTAAATGTCGTTTGGGATACAACAACCACTTCTTTTGCCCTGTCAAGCTCAAGATTTTGTGCTTTTTCGATAGAATCCACTATATATACAGGACTTACTGACCACCCTTTAATGCCCTCAACTTCCGGGTGTTTCTCATTGCCTATTATTACAATCTGCTTTCCTGCCTTGCTCTCCTGCTCAACTATTCTGTGTATTTTAAGAACAAATGGACAGGTTGCATCTACAACTTCATAATTCTTTGTCTTTATGCTCTCATACACATTTTTAGATACACCATGCGACCTTATTATGACAGTAGCATTATCAATACCGTCAAGCTGTGCTACATCTGATATTGCCTTGACCCCTTTGCTTTCAAGGTCCTTTACAACTTCATCGTTATGTATGATAGGTCCGTATGTGTATACATTTTCCATTCCTGTTCTTTCATACACTGTATCCACTGCACGGTGAACTCCAAAGCAGAAACCAGCAGACCTGGCAAGTATAACTTCTGCCTCTTTCATATATCCTCCAAATCACTACTTTGCTTTATTAATAACTGTCTTGATGGCTTCCACCACCTCATCAATTCCCATATCAGAACTGTCTACAAGAACTGCATCATCTGCCTGCTTTAATGGTGAAATATCCCTGTGCATATCCTGATAATCTCTCTGTTCAATATCCTCTTTTATCTTCTGTAAATCACATTCTTCACCCTTTGCCTTAAGTTCGTCATATCTTCTTCTGGCTCTGGCATCAGAACTTGCAGTAAGATATATCTTTACATTGGCATCTGGAAGAACTGTTGTGCCAATATCACGTCCATCCATAACAACATTTTCTGCTGCCGCAAGCTCTCTTTGCAAATCAACAAGCTTGCTTCTTACAGCCTTATACTTAGATGTCTTTGAAGCCATATTGCCTGTTGCCTCAGTTCTTAAAAGACTGGTTACATTCTCGCCGTTAAGGATAACCTGCTGTTCGCCGTCTTTATATTCTATTGTTATCTTTACATTATCGACTGCCGCATTAATCGCAGCTTCATCTGCGGGGTCAATATTATTCTGGTTAAAATATACCGCCATTGCCCTGTACATAGCACCGGTATCTACATATATATAACCCATCTGCTTAGATATAAGCTTTGCTATTGTACTCTTGCCAGCTCCTGCCGGTCCATCAATTGCTACTGAATAAGACATAATAATCCTCTTTTCTGCCTGTGTTATAAAACACGCTGGCATTATTTAATTATTCAAATGCATTGCTGCAGCATACGCACTCGACCACGCTACCTGCAAGTTAAAACCGCCTGTAACCGCATCTACATCAAGCACCTCTCCTGCAAAATACACATTTTTAACTAACTTTGACTCCATAGTTGTCGGATTGATTTCTTTAACATCAACACCGCCCTGTGTAATTATAGCTTCATTAAAGCCTCTTGTACCGGTTATTGTCATTTCAAAATGCTTTAACAGATGTACAAGCCTTAATCTTTCTTCCCTTGTTATCTCATTAACCTGTTTATCTTTATTGATATCACTGAGCCTTACTATAACAGGGATAAGTTTCTTAGGAAGCAGCTTATCAAGTGAATTACGGAAGGTTTTATTCTTTTCCTCTGAGAAATCCCTAAGAACTCTCTCATCAAGCTGTTCCTCTGATAAAGCTGGCTTTAAATCTATCACAAGCTTAAGCGGTCTTTTTCTTAATATTGCTGTTGTATAACTGCTCGCACTAAGAATAACTGGCCCGCTCACACCAAAATGCGTAAATAGCATTTCACCAAAGTCACTATACAGCTCTTTACGGCTGTCACCCATACTGTCATATATGCTTATTGCTATATTCTTAAGGCTCAGTCCCATAAGCTCTGAAGCCCATTCTTCTCTTACTGTGAGAGGAACTAATGCCGGTATAATAGGTGTAACATTATGTGAAAGTGCCTTTGCAAATCTATAGCCATCGCCTGTTGAACCAGTGCTTGAATAAGAATTACCACCTGTTGCTATAATGCAGGAATCAGCTTTTATAACCTGCTTTCTGCCAGTAGATAACTCCTTAACTTCAACACTTACAAACTGCGATATATATTCTGGCTCTTTTTTCTTAGATTTAGGTTCTTTTTTCTTGGATTTATACTTTTTTTCAAGTTTTACACTATCATTTGCTATATTCTCTGATACTGCATTGCAAGATACTATTTTCCCTGACACTGCATTTTCTGATACTACATTCTCTGATAATTCCCTGGCTGTAACATCAACAACCTCTGTGCTAAGCATAATATCCACTTTGCATTTTCTTAATTCTCTTGCCAATGTGCCGATTACATCTGATGAATGGTCTGACTCTGGAAAACAGCGGTTACCTCGTTCTATTTTAAACTTAAGTCCAAGTTCATCAAAGAATCCCATTACATCATAATTAGAAAAGCCTTTAAATGAACTGTACATAAATTTAGGGTTGGTTACAACACTATTTTTAATGTCGTCCTCATCACCAGCATTAGTAAAATTACAGCGGCCTTTTCCTGTTATAAAAAGCTTCTTTCCAAGCTTATCATTCTTTTCTATAAGAGTTACTGTGTGTCCATTTCTGGCGGCTATAATAGAAGCCATCATACCTGCCGCCCCGCCTCCAATAACTACAACTTTACTCATAGGAAACCTCTCTATCCTCTTTATTCCTGAACCAATAGTTCTTTGAAATATGGTAACTCAAGTGCCCAGTCACAGAATGTATGCCATTCTGCAAGCTTATGGTTTCTTCTTGAATAATACATTCCTGCAAGATTTTCATAATTAAATGTGCAGGTACGCATCTGATTATAGCTTTCTGGAAGCAACTGAATCATACTATACCAAAGGTCTTTATCCTTAGTTTCTATGAACTTCTGGCGTATTGTTTCAAGAAAATCTATATTCTTCTGCATCATATCTAACGCCTCAGAAGTACAATGGTCAACGCTGAAATCTTCCATTTCAAATGACTTGCTGTGGATTTTATGCATTGTACTTGTTGAATTGGCAACTGTTCCAACCTTATATGTATCGTATTCCTTCCACCAGTAGATTGGTGCTGTTATATCTACTGTTACAAATATCTGTCTTATAAACTTTCTATGGTCTGAACCAGCCTTGCAGAGCCTTTTCGCTAAATCTAAATCATTAGGTCCAAATGTGAATACTCCATTTTCTGTCTTACTATCCATTCTAGCCCAGCTATTAAGCGGATTTCTCGCTCCTCTCATAGCATTTTCAAAATTCATAACTTCAAATCTTTCAAGCTTAATCATCTATTCAAATACCTTTCTGTGTTTATTAGTAACGTATATTGTGACATTATTATAAATAACGCATACATATTTATATTACACTATTATTAGTGCAAAGTATATAGTTGACTTAAAATAATAAAATTGACCTTTAGAAGCCATAATATACCTCCAAAGGTCAATCTTATTTTAGTTCATAATATTTATGTAATTAATTCTTACAATAATTACATTATCAATTCCTGCAATATAATATTAATAACACCATATTAATTAAAGAAGGCTCTTGCGTAATTCTGCTCCATCCTTAGCACTAAGATATGCAGGTGCAATATCAAATACTGTCTTACAACCGCTCTGACCTTCCTTATAAAGACGATAAGCTGCTCTTGCATATGCTACGATAACGCAAGATGTGAATTCTGGGTTAGAATCAAGCTTTAAGCTGTATTCTATAACGTGATTGTTCTCTTTGTTCCAGCCTGTCTTTCCTGTACGGATAACAAATCCTCCGTGAGGAATTCCACTGTGGTTTTTCTTTAATTCTTCTTCACTGATAAAATGTACTGTTGTATCGTAATCAGCGAAATAGTTAGGCATATTCTTGATTGTTTCTTCTACCTTTGCAGCATCAGCACCTTCCTCTAATACTACAAAACATTCTCTTGTATGCTTCTGTCTTGTTGTAAGCTCTGGATTCTCGCCATTTCTTACAGCTTCTAAGGCTGCCTCAACTGGAATTGTATACTGCTTGCCATCCTTGACGCCCTCAACTCTTCTGATAGCGTCTGAATGTCCCTGACTTACGCCCTTACCCCAGAATGTATAATCTTTGCCTTCTGGTAAAATAGCATTGGCATACATACGGTTTAAAGAGAACATACCTGGATCCCAGCCTACTGATATAATTCCAACGTGTCCGCTCTTCTTAGCCGCAGAATCAACATTTTCAAAATGTTCTGGAATTCTTGCGTGTGTATCAAAGCTGTCAACTACGTTAAACATCTCTGCAAACTTTGGTGTCTGTACTGGTAAATCTGTAGCACTTCCACCGCAAAGAATCATTACGTCTATCTTATCCTTCCACTGCTCTACCTCATCTACTGAGCATACTAAAGCACCCTCTGTCAATATAGATACGCTTTCTGGTGCACGTCTTGTAAATACTGCTACAAGCTCCATATCTGGATTTTGCCTGATAGCACACTCAACGCCTCTTCCAAGATTTCCGTATCCAATAATACCTATTCTCATATTCTGCCTCCATTTTATACATATTTACTGTATTTCACATATAATTAGTGTGAACAAACACTTCTTTAATATTACTTTTTGAAAATACATATGTCAACTCTCATTCAGGCAGTTTTTTATCAATAAATATTATTACCGTTCTTTCTTTAGCTTACCAGCCATTAAAATTGTAAATCCAATGCCCATTAATGATAATACTAATAAATATCCTGCCCAGTATATATGTGTCATATCTCCTGTCTGTGGTGTTTCAACTGTATTACCTGCGGCTTCTGTTACATTTTCTACTGATGTGTCTGGTAAACTTATATCTGATGAACTGCTTGTAATCTGCTGTTTTGTAATAAGATATGTTGAGCAGTGATCCTGTTCTACTGTCATATAACCATCATTATCAACTACAGCTGACATCATACTAATTATTGTTCCATCATCTAAGAGCTGGCTGTAATAAAGTGTCTGGCCTGCATATGCTTTTCCAACATTTAACTTAATACTTGCCGTTGCTGGAAGCACGCCGGAATAATTGTATACAATCTTAGATACGAATATATCCTCTGTTACATCTGCCGGCATATCTCCTGCTTCTTTTATATCAGAAGTAATTGCTGTTGAGAAGTCATATATTGCAACCTGTGATACTTCTGACATTGTTCCTTTTGCAAATATAAATGTAACATCATTGTTAGATTTGATAACAACATCATTCACCTTGTTATCTTCAATAATCTTTCTGATTTCATCAGCCTTAATAGTTGTGCTGCCGTCTGATACATCTACTACTGTATTAGTGGTGCTTGACTCTGGTGTCGATGGCTTCTCATCTGGTGTGTTGTCAGATGGATTATTGGTTGTGTCTCCTTTTGAATTATCTGTCGTATTATCACTAGATGATTTAGCTGTAAATGTAAGCTTATCTGCTACACATTCAACATTATAAAGACCTTCTATCTCTGTACCGTCATACTTGTATCCGTCTGGAAGATTATCACTTCCCACTACAGGATTGTATGTTGCTACAGGATTGTCATAATCAATAAGCCATAATTCATCATTGCTTCGTTCATCTACACCAAGCTTTTCAAGAAGCTTACATATTCTATAATATGATGTTTTATTTTCATAAACATATGCAGATACATACTTTTCATTTGTTGCTGTATTGATTATAACCTGACTTGTTCCGCCGCTTCCACTGTCTGACTCATAATATGAAATTGGATTGTCTAATGTGGTCTTGGTATATCCAGCAGGGATATTATCATATTCACCTACTTTGTCAGCATAATATACATCGCCCATAGCTTTCTTTGTAGTAAGCTTATATAATGTATAAGTCACTTTAGCAGGTTCAATATATGTCAGCTCTTTAATATAATATAATGAAGTATTATCTGTCTCGTTCTTATATACTATATTAGTTGTATAAGGGTCGTACTCATAATACCTGGCACATAATCTTGATATTTCCAGCGGATGTGAAACATTATATGTCACATTTTCCTTTAATGTTCCATTATCCTTAATTGGCTTGTTAGTGAGATTATCGCTTGTATACACTACTGCCTTTGAACCAGAATATATTGTAACATTACAGGTGTCTGCAACTGAAAGCACCGAATTAGTTCCCTCAGCAAAGAAAGCTATTCCATAATCATCTGATTTGTCTGCATTAATTACCAAAGAACCATTACCACTTATATTGATTGAACCGCCCCAGGCATCACCATATGAACCTATACTTCCGATTTCATTATCACCAACAAGGTTAATCTTGAAATCGTCACCCATCATATTAGTAACTATTACTGTTGTAGAGCTTTTATAATTATTTAATGTAAGTGTATTAGACTCTCTGTCATAAGACATTCCATCTATGGAATTAGTGCCTTCTGATGAGAATAGCAGATTACTTTCCTCTCCATTTCTTACATTAATATAAGCATAAGCCCAATCACCAGTATCACATGGTCCATTGGCAGCTTTTACTTGTGGTACTGCAAATGAAACTGCTGCCGATACAGCAAGCACAACAGCTGTAACTAATGCTGCCATTTTCTTACTATGACATTTTTTGTTTTTCACCATAAACTTTGTTCCTCCTGTTTCTTATATTTTTATGCTGCTATATTACTTTATTTATCCTTATAATTACAGTTGTCATATATCCCAATCTGCCAGAAAATGACAAAAATAGGCGTGGGACTAACGTCCCACGCCCATTTTTTCACTTAAAACCACCAGTTGTTGCGGGTTCTATGGAAAAAAACAAATCATACCACTAGCTATTAAACAGGATATGCCTTATTCTCTGTGTCAGCCTTAGCAGGATCAACTTTCTTCTGCTGTGCTTCTCTGTACTTGAAGAACTCAGTAGCAACTGCTGGGAATAATGCGTATGAAAGCACATCCTCATCCTGCTGCTTGTACTGCTGTACGACTGGATCATTCTTGAACTTCTCAAGCTGTGGCTCGATAAGATCTGCTGGACGACAGGTAATAGGTGTAGCATCACCTATAGCCTTCTTCTGTACTTCTGGGTTGAATGGCTTAATTGTCTGTCCGAATTCACCCATAAGAACCTTCTTAGATTCCTTAGTAATCATCTTATAACGCTCGCCCTGTAATACATTAAGAACAGCCTGTGTACCAACAATCTGTGATGATGGTGTAACAAGAGGTGGTTCACCAAAGTCCTTACGAACCTTAGGAATTTCCTCAAGAACTGCCTGATACTTATCTTCTGCACCCGCTTCCTTAAGCTGTGATACAAGATTAGAAAGCATACCACCAGGTACCTGATATAATAATGTCTTAATATTAACACCAAGAACCTTAGTATTCATAAGACCTGACTTTAATGCTTCTTCTCTCATTGGCTGGAAGTAAGCAGCTATCTCTGCAAGAAGGTTCTGGTCAAGACCTGTATCGTACTCTGTACCCTTAAATGCCTCTACCATAACTTCTGTAGCCGGCTGTGATGTTCCCATTGAAAATGGTGACATAGCTGTATCGATGATATCTGCACCTGCTTCAACAGCTTTCATATATGTCATTGAAGCAACACCTGATGTATAATGTGTATGCATCTGGATAGGAAGTGAAGAACCATCCTTTAATGCCTGTACAAGTTCTGTAGCCTTAGCAGGAACAAGTAAACCTGCCATATCCTTGATACAGATAGAATCTGCACCCATATCCTCAATTCTCTTAGCTGTTTCTTTCCAGTAATCAAGAGTATATGCATCACCAAGTGTATAGCAAAGTGCTATCTGTGCGTGAGCATTAGGATTTTCTTTCTTAACAAGCTTAACTGCCTCAACTGATGACTTAAGATTTCTTAAATCATTGAAACAGTCAAATATTCTGATTATATCAATACCATTAGCGATAGACTTCTGTACAAAATATTCTACAACGTCATCTGCATAATGATTGTATCCGAGGATATTCTGTCCTCTGAATAACATCTGTAACTTTGTATTCTTAAAACCATCTCTTAACTTACGAAGTCTTTCCCAAGGGTCTTCCTTAAGGAAACGAAGTGATGCATCAAATGTAGCACCGCCCCAGCACTCAACTGAATGATATCCAACCTTATCCATCTTGTCTATGATTGGAAGCATCTGCTCTGTAGTCATTCTTGTAGCAATAAGTGACTGATGAGCATCTCTTAATACAGTCTCAGTTATCTTTAATGGTTTCTTAACCTGATCTGCCATCTTAAACTCCTCCTATATATTCCTATATATAAAGTAAATAAACTCTAATTAAGCTGCGTAAGTAACTTCTATTCAGACTTAGAAGGTCTTATGATATATATAGACCATTCCTCTGTCCACAACGAAGTTGCGTAAGCAACTTCTATACAGACTTAGAGGGTCTTAGCTCGCGTATTGTGCGAGCTTAGAGCCTCTTAGTCTGTTTTACATAACACCAAACATCGCCATAAATGTACCAGCTGCAACCGCTGTACCAATAACACCGGCTACGTTAGGTCCCATAGCGTGCATCAAAAGGAAGTTAGAAGGATCTGCTTCTGAACCAACCTTCTGTGAAACTCTGGCTGCCATTGGAACTGCAGATACACCTGCTGAACCAATAAGTGGATTAACCTTACCGTGTGTAGCCTTACACATAATCTTACCAAATATAACACCTGCCGCTGTACCAAAGCAGAATGCAATAAGACCTAATGCAACAATCTTTAATGTATCAAGATTGAGGAAGGCTTCTGCACTTGTTGTAGCACCAACTGATGTACCAAGAATAATAACAACTATATACATAAGTGCATTGGATGCTGTTTCTGTAAGCTGCTTAACAACTCCTGACTCTCTAAAAAGGTTACCAAGCATAAGCATACCAACAAGTGGTGCTGTTGTAGGAAGAATTAATACTACAACGATTGTAACGATAATAGGGAAAAGAATTTTCTCAAGCTTAGATACAGGTCTTAACTGTTCCATCTTAATCTTTCTTTCTTTTTCAGTTGTTAATAACTTCATAATAGGTGGCTGAATAATTGGTACAAGTGACATATATGAATATGCTGCAACCGCTATTGGTCCAAGGTAATTAGTCTGTCCTAATTTACCAGCAAGGAATATTGATGTAGGACCATCAGCACCACCAATAATAGATATAGCTGCTGCTGCCTTATCTGGGAATCCCATAAATATAGCCATAATGTAAGCAGCAAATATACCAAACTGTGCTGCTGCACCTAAAAGGAAACTCTTAGGATTAGCGATAAGTGGACCAAAGTCTGTCATCGCACCAACACCAAGGAAGATAAGTGATGGCAGAATACTCCATTCATCTAATAAATAAAAATAATGTAACAAACCACCTACGCCATTGCTTGAATCTTCAATAGATAACATAATATCCGGGAAAAGATTAACAAGTAACATACCAAATGAAATAGGTACTAAAAGCAGAGGTTCATATTTTTTTTTGATTGCCAAATACATGAAAAACAGCGCAACCAGAATCATCAGATAATTACCCCAAGTGAGGTTAAAGAATGCTGTCTGGTGAACGAGGTTTCCCAATGTTGATAAAATATATTCCATTTTTTACCTCCGTATATTATCTCTACACAACTAATTGATATATCAATTAGTTCATAGAAACTAATACTTTACCTGACTCTACTGAATCACCAGCTGCACACTCAACTGTAGCAACTGTACCATCCTGTGGTGCACAGATTTCATTTTCCATCTTCATAGCTTCAAGAACGAGTAATACATCACCCTTCTTAACTGCTGTGCCCGCATTAACGTTAACCTTAAGAATCTTACCAGGCATTGGTGCATTGACCTTTACTGCACCCTGTGCGCCTGCTGGTTCTGCAGCCTTTGGTGCTGCCTTAGGAGCTGCTGCTTTTGGTGTTGCTGCCTTAGCTGCACCTGCTGTGCTTCCTGTTCCTTCTTCTACAGTAACATCATATACATTACCATTAACTGTTATTGTATAATTCTTCATAATTTATTTCCTCCTGCTATTAACCTTTCTAATTGAACGAACTACAAGTCCGTCTGTAGATGTATTCTCTGATGCAGCAATAGCTGCTGTTATAACTGCTATAAGTTCAAGATCATCAACTTCTTCATCCTGCTCTTCGCTTGAAACTATCTGAGCAATAGCATTATCAACACCCTGGGCATCATTAGATGCTTCATTCTTAGCCTTATTTTTGTTCTCAAACTTATTGATGTACTTAAATAATGAAATAATGAATGAAATAAATATAAGTACAACGAATACTGTTCCCATACCGATAAGAGTATTCATTACTGCTTTATACATCTTCTGTCC
>ULQL01063281.1_pt1 | contig 13340 bp, 8 predicted proteins | sample 1954411 | NCBI WGS metagenome assembly ULQL01 (sample SAMEA4835654, study PRJEB28245) | human gut metagenome | biome: gut microbiome; material: fecal sample | place: Denmark | collected 2008 | reverse complement strand
AATATCCTTTAACACTTCAATTGACATATCTGTATTATCTGTTGCAGCATAACACTGATACAATGTATATTTTAAATCTACATTTTTCTTGCCTTCAGATAACTTGGAAGCTTTAGCAAGATACTTAATAGCATTATCATAATCCTTGTTCTGATAAGAACCCATTCCTTTATCATAATTATATTGGAACGAATTCTTATTCTTATTATTAAGAACAACTCCGACAACTATACCTATAATAACTACTAAAGCAGCTACTACACAGGAAACAGCTATAATCATCTTTTTCCTCTTAGCATCCATAGGCTTCTTATCCTTTTCCTGCACGCTGTCATCTTTCTCATTATTACCATTATTCATATGTGCATCAGAGCTCTTATCCTGCTGTTCTGCCATATTATATTCTGTTACCGGTTCTGACTCCCTGACTTTATTATATTCTTTTACTCTGCTGGTATCATCTATATTATTCTGTTCTTTATTGGATTGAAGTTTTTTGTCTGCATTCAAATCACTGATATTAATTGTAGCATCACTTACTTTAGTGAGCATATCATCTGTGACCTTAGGTATAACTCTTGTCTTACCCATTGTTTCATCAGCCAACTCATCATCTTCATCCGATAACTCGTTCTGAGTATCTATGAACGCTTTAGCAACGTTAGTTTCTTCTTCAACAAGCTTTTTCATTGATTTAATTAACTCATTATCTAACTCATCTTTGTCATTGCTATTCATACTTATTCCCCTGCCTTTATATTTTAACTAATAAATTCTAACATATTGATACTCAATAATCAATAAATTAACAAATTAAACTTTTTGAACTTTATAGCCATTACCCATTTGATATATATTATTTTATTATTTTCTTAATTCTTTTTATCGTTCTTTCACAAATAAGACATACTTTGCACACAATTACAGGTTATATTAATAATCAGATAGCAAAGTTAATTCTTTCTATCTCCCCCTCATATTAAATAATAAAGAACAGGCACCATAAGAATAATCTTATAGTGCCTGTTTCTTTTTATATTGTCTATTTTGTTCTATAAGCCGTTTATTATTACAGTCAGTTCCATTATGTTCTGATAACAGTCAAAATATTATATAAAGAATGGTTATGCCAGACTTGAATGTCTGGCATAACCATCTTTAAGTTCTATAATATCTTTAAAGCTTATATCAAGAATTGAAATTTTCCAGCAGCATTACCTGATGTTAGTAACTGTTACTGTACAGCTAAGTGTCTTATTATGAACTGTAGCTGTTACTGTAGCTGTTCCTGCCCGTCTACCTATAACTTCACCTGATGATGAAACCGTACATACTCTTGGATTAGAACTTCTCCAGGTAACAGCATCTTCTGTACCTATTACATCTAGATTAAATCTATCGTACTGCTCCAATCTCACTCGTGATGTACTCATAGCAAGCGAATGTACCGTACATGAAGCTTCTACACTGCTGTTATTGCTTATAACAAACACATCTGCAGTACCAGGACCAACGGTTGTGATTACACCATTCTGGTCTACCTGTACAATTCCTGTATCTGTTGAATACCACTCATAAGAATCTGTATTATTAACAGGTCTTACAATTACTGATAACTGTCTAGCTCGTCCAGAAAGCATATATATTTCTTTAGAGTTAATTCTTAATGATGATATGTTAACAACTGGTGTTACATATACCCAGCATACACCCTTAACTTCGTTACCGTCTTGTGATGTAGCTGTTATCTTACATTTACCAGTACTAAGGGCAAATATTTCTCCCGACTCATCTACTGTTGCAATAGCTTCATTAGATGATGTCCATGATACATCTTTGACAGTTGCACTATCTGGTGTTATGACTGCTGTAACCTTAGCTGAATCACCAACAAGAAGCCTTACTGTATCTGGTTCAACTGTAATTCCTATTACAGGATCAACAACCTTTACAATACAAGAAGCACTAACACCACTTCCGTCTGCCGCTGTTGCTGTAATAACTGCATTACCAACTGAGTTGGCACTTAAGTTACCATTGCCATCTACATAACATATATCATAATTAGAAGATGACCATACTATATTCTTATTAGTAGCTGTATCCGTTCCAACAGAAGCAACAAGCGTTCCTGTTGAACCAACATTCATAAATTTATCAGTTTCACTAAGAGTTATTGATGATACATACTCTTTTACTACAATCGTACACGCCGCCGTTAACTTATTAACTTCGGTTGTCACTTCAATTATACAACTTCCACCCTTTAATGCTGTAACAACACCATTTTCATCTACTGTTGCTACTGATGGATCACTTGATAAATATGTAACATTCTTATTCTCAGCATCATAAGGTTCAACTACCGGTATGATTGCATATTTAGCTCCAACCCATAATTCCTGATAATCTGAGTTAAGCGAAATTCCTGTTACCGGCTGTGTAACCGTTACAACACAATATGCTGTAAGTCCTGTATCAACATTGGTTGCAATAATAGATGTTGTACCAGCACCTACTGCTGTAACCTTACCATCGCTCTCAACTGTACACACGCTCTCATCACGGCTTTCCCAGCTGATAATCTTATTATCTGCATTCTCTGGAAGACAAGTAGCATTAAGCCAGAATACCTGACCCTGTCTTACAGTTATATCTGTTGTATTAAGTATAACCTGTGTTACAGGCTGTTTAACATATATATTACACATTGCTGTGTAGTTACCGTCCAATGACTTACAAAGGATTGTACAGCTTCCTGTTCCAACTGCCTCTACAAGACCATTAGAATCTACGATACACACATTAGTATTAGAAGATTCCCATACTACTGTTCTATTAGTAGCTGTTACCGGAAGAACCTCTGCTGTAATTCTTAATGTACTGCCTATTGACATTATCTCATCAGTATAATCAAGTTTAATCTGCTCTACTGGTATGCTTATGATAAAGTTACAAGTAGCTATATATGCTCCATCTGTTGTCTTACATACGATTGTACAATATCCTGGCTTAACATACTTAACAAGACCATTCTCATCTACTGTTGCAACCAATGGATCTGATGATGTCCATGTTACAGCACGGTCAACACCTTCGCCTGCTGGAAGAACAGTTGCAACGAGCTGATACTGACCAACTGCCATCGATGATTCAACTGTTGTTGCATTAAGTACAAGACCTGTTACAGGTTCTCTTACATATACATCACAAGTTGCTACTTTAAGTCCGTCTTCTGTTATGACCGTAATTGTTGTTGTACCACCAGATACACCAGTAATTGTAGCTGTATAGCTGTCACCTTCTACTGTTGCAACATCTGTATTAGATGATGACCATAATACTTTATTATTAGTTGGTGCTGATGGGTTAAATATAAGCTGTACAGTATCAGATGAACCTCTGTCTACTGTAAGTGATGAAGGATTAATAGTAATCTCACCCACTGGTGTTGTAACATATACAACACAGGTTGCTTTCTTAATAACGCCATTAACATTCTGTGTCACCTTAATATGTGCTATACCTGATGCAATACCTGTTACCTTGAATGTTCTTCCGTCTTCTGACTGAACTACATTAATTAAAGTCTCAGTTGGAACAACTCCTGCTGCATCTGGCTGATTCTCTACTGTAAATGTAATATCATCCTTGCTTGGATTATTAGTTACAAGTGCTACAAGGTTCTGTGTATCACCTATATTAACACTCATTGATGTAAGGCTTAAGCCAAATCCATCGATAACTGTAATCTCATAAGAAAGTTGATTATTAAGCTTGTACTTTGTTGAAAGTTCATCATCAACTCTTGTTGCATATATAGTAGCTTTACCAGCTCCCATTGCTGTAACAAGACCTGTTGTTGCATCAACCTGAAGTACGCTGTTATCAGATGTTGACCAGGTAACCTCTGTTGATTTAGCAGAAGTCTTAAGCTGTATTGAGTCACCCACATTCATATTACTTACATCATTGCCAAGCTTCTTAAATGGTACAACAACATTAACTGCATCTTTGGTCGCCCAGCCTATGTTACCCTGTACATCAATACTTGCAACACCTGCTGTTGCCTGGGCTACACCTGCGTTAACACCTTTTACGCTACCAGCCTTATATGTAATTACGTCTGTATCTGATGATACATATGTAACACCTGCTGTTGCTGGATACTTAATATTAGAAGGAATTGCTTCTTCTTTAAAGTCTTCAAAATCTTTATCTGATAATGTAATAAATCTTGTACCATCAGAAAGCTTCTGAATAGAATGTCCTTCTGAGTTAGCAACTCCATCAGTGTATTCGACCTTTGATGTTATCTGGTATGTTGCTGTAAGAGAATTGATACCATCACCATCTGCTGTTCTTACTTTAAGATTAGTTCTACCACCACCGACAATCTTAAGTGTTACTTTAGCACCTGAAGATGATACTTTCTCTACAATACCATCTTTAGAAAGACTTCCTGTCTTATCATTGTCTGTTTCAACAAATATTTTATTAGTATCATTGGCATTAGATGTTATCTCAATAATATCTCCTACCTGATAACAAAGCATTTCTTCTTTTGTAAGCTCTACACCATTTCTGTATGCCTTAAAGCTGTTAATCTTTAAAGGAACGATGATATCTACAGAGTCATTTCCAAGCTCTTCTTCATAAGTAATGCTACCGTCTGGTCCGTAAGCCTTAGTATAATATGTAGCCGTAATTGTTGCCTTACCTGCTCTATTACCATATATTGTAGGATTGGCAGTGCCTTCTGCTGTGTCTGCATATTTAGTTCCCGCACTATCACTTACGACAAATTTAATAATATCAGAGTTGGATACTGTCCATTTAAGATTTCTTACTGCCGGCTTATAATTATCCGGTGAATCCTGACTGACATTATTCTCATCTCTTCCCGACATAGTTGCCACGATGCTGTTCGACTCTGTGCCCTGATTAACAATTGTTGCTGTCGTTGTCACTGATACAGTGACACTGGAATCAGCTTTAGCAAATACCATATATCCGCCAAATACGAATATAACAAGCATTGCTGAAAGCAATATTTTCCATTGGATTTTGAGTTTTCTTAACTTCTTGATATTGCTCATATATATGCCTCATTTCATAAATATTATTCATTGGTATACTATTTTAGAAATATTTTACAATATCTCCACAATATTTTCAATAAGCAAAAAGTTCTATTTTCAATAATTATGTATATTTTTTTAACATTTCACTTTTTATAAATTGCATTACATCTTACATAATACATTATATTTCAATTTATATATAATGTAACTTACCAATATTCTTTTTAATCAGTGGAAAATTGACAGCTTTATACAAAACTTTACTTAAATATATAGAAATATATAGATTAAATCTAAATTATATGTTAATATGATTACGTAAAAATTTATTTGGAGGTATCTAAAAAATGAAATTAAATTTAAGACCAGCTGAAGAATGCACATTTGATGCTGTATCTTTAGGTGAAGTAATGCTTCGTCTTGATCCAGGTGAAGGAAGAATTCGTACAGCAAGAAGCTTTAGAGCATGGGAAGGTGGCGGAGAATATAACGTTATCCGTGGTCTTCACAAGTGCTTCGGTATGAGAACTGCTGTTATCACATCTTTCGCTGATAACGAAGTAGGTCTTCTTATGAAGGACTTCATCGAACAGGGTGGTGTTGATACATCCCTTATCTGCTGGAAGAAGACAGATGGTATCGGTCGTCTTTGCAGAAATGGTCTCAACTTCACAGAAAGAGGATTCGGTATCCGTGGTGCCAAGGGTTGCTCAGATAGAGCTAACACAGCTATTTCTCAGGCTACTCCAGAAGATTTCGACTTTGATTACATCTTCAAGAACAAGAGCGATGGTGGCTTAGGTGTTCGTTGGTTACATACAGGTGGTATCTATGCTGCTCTTTCTGAACAGGCTTGTGAAACTGTTATTGCAGCTTGTAAGGCAGCTAAGAAGTACGGTACAATCGTATCTTACGATCTTAACTACAGACCATCTATGTGGGAAGCTATTGGCGGTTTAGCTAAGGCTCAGGAAGTTAATAAGGAAGTTGCTAAGTATGTTGACGTTATGATTGGTAACGAAGAAGACTTCACAGCTTGCCTTGGTTTCGAAATCGAAGGTAACGATGAGAACCTTAAGACTCTTAACCTTGATGGTTACAAGAAGATGATTAACGAAGCTGCTGCTACATACCCTAACTTCAAGGCTGTTGCTACAACTCTTCGTCAGGTTAAGACAGCTACAGTTAATGACTGGTCAGCAATCTGCTGGGCTGATGGTGAAATCTACAAAGCTGCTCAGTATGATGGACTTGAAATCATGGATAGAGTTGGTGGCGGAGATTCATTCGCTTCAGGTCTTGTATATGGTCTTATGACATTTGAAGACGCTGAAAAGGCTGTTAACTATGGTGCTGCTCATGGTGCATTAGCTATGACAACTCCTGGTGATACAACAATGGCTTCTCTTAAGGAAGTTGAAGGTATCGTTGGTGGAGCTGGTGCCAGAGTTCAGAGATAATTAAACATTGTTTTAGTTAATCCATTTAAACTTATGCTTTTAAGCATAAAAAGGAGGTATACAGAATTCCGTATACCTCCTTTTTCAGTTATATAACACAATAATTGAAATAAATCAGCTAATTAACACTATTTATCATATCAACCTACATTTTTCAACGCGAACAATGTAAATTTCTATGGAATTTTATCAAAAAGAAATATATAATAACGTAAGTATTAATTGTTAGAAGTGGAGATTACTATGAAGATTGCCGTATGTGATGATGACCAATACGAATTAGGTATTATAAGAGAACTTTTAGATAATTATGAAGCCTCATCTAATATCAGCTTCACAGTGAAATATTATAACAGCAGTGTCGAGCTTGCTTCTACTGCTGGATTTGAGAAGTTTGACATATATTTTCTTGACATTATTATGCCAGTAATGAACGGACTTGCACTCGCTAATGAAATCCGTACCTTTGATAAAGCCGCACCTATAATATTCTTAACTTCATCTTCCGAATTCGCAGTAGACAGCTATGAAGTAAAGGCATTTAATTATCTGTTAAAGCCCGTGAACAAAGAACGCCTGTATACTACGCTTGATGATTTAATAGACTTCTTTCACATCGAACAGACAAACAACATAATTATTAAGAACAATTCAGGTATACACAAAATCCGTACATCTGATATTGTCTATGCGGAAGCATTAAACCGCAAGGTAACTATTCATCTTAAAAATGGAGAACACATAACATCAACCGATGTATTCTCCTCAATATGTGATACACTTAGTATTCACAAGGGATTTATTCTTCCACACCGTTCATATATTGTAAATATGAACTACATAAGTACCATTATTAGTAATGAAATTCATCTGAGCAATAACAAAACAGTTCCATTGGCACAACGCCGTGTCGTTGAAATCAAGAAGCAGTATTTAACTTTCCAGATGGAAGAATAACAGGGGGCTATATGTATATTTCTACTTTATTAAATCTTATTAATTATATCTTTGTTCTTATCTTTGGCATTATTGTATCATTTTATTTTGCTGATATACGCTTGGAAGATAACCATAAGCTGTTTATATATACAACTCTCACATTTGCGTTATTTCAGGCTGTATGCTATCTGCTACTTGGTCAGAATGTGCTTTATAAAAGCTATCCTTTCCTTATACATATACCTTTAATTCTTGTCATAAAATTTGTCTGCCATAAGAATATATACATTTCATCAATTGCAGTTCTGTCGGCTTATCTTATGTGTACCCCAAGAAAATGGTTCGGCACTGCTGCCGCTTACATTTTCAAAGATATTCCTATGATATCAGATATTGTAACTATTATTATTACAATCCCACTTATATTTATTGTAATTAAATACATTTCTCCTTACATAATAAGGCTTAAGAACGAATCAAAGACCATTATATCAATGTTCTTTCTCCTGCCTCTTACTTATTATATTTTAGAGTACGCATTCACTGTATACACAGACCTGTTATACCGCGGAGAAGCTGTTGTTATAGAATTTATGGACAGCTTTATTGTCATACTCTATTTTATATTATCAACAGTTATACTGGCTCTGTTAAATAAGAAAAATACCGCCGAGCGTGAAAATATCATTCTCTTGTCCGCAGCTGCACAGGCAGAAAAAGAGATTGCCCAGTTATCGGACTATCAGAAACAAGCAGCTATATACCGCCACGACTTGCGCCACCATATGAACTTTATACAGAGTTGTCTTAATGATAACAGCTATGCACAGGCACAGGATTATATCAGTGAGATATGTACCAGTCTTAACAACAGCCAAATAACGAGATACTGCGATAATGAAGCCGTCAACCTTATATTATCTTCCTATATTGCCAAAGCTGACAAATATAATATCACCACACAAGTGTCAGTTACTGCCGCCAACCTTGCTGACTACAAGCCAACTGACCTTTGCAGTCTATTTGCAAATGCACTTGAAAATGCCATAAATGCCTGCAAGCTTGTACAGACAGCCAGGACATCTATTAATAATTCATATAGCAGCATATCCGACACTGCTTCTGACTACAATTCCGGCTGCACTTCTGACTACGGCGAGGTTAATTCTAATCGTATTATCACAGTAAAGGTGTTTGATAAGAATAACAAATTATGTATTAATATCACTAATACTTATGCTATTGAACCTGTATTCGTTAATAATACTCCTGTATCGGATAAAGCCGGCCATGGTATTGGTATCAGAAGCATAATATCTGTGATTGAGAAATATAACGGTGTATATGATTTCTTTACTGAGGATGGGTTGTTTTATTTTCAGGCGTGTATATAAATATACACCACCATAAAAAGGACTGTCATTTATGGTGACAGTCCTTTTTCATTATATTAATTGGTTTTCAATAATTTATTTAATTTCTTATCAAAAGTTTTAATATCGTATCCCTTCATATACTAATAATTATATCTATATATATTATACCCACAAAATGCCTTTACAGCAACTACCAAATTAGTGAAATTATATTGCTTTCAATATCTAAACATTAAATATTTACAAATCTAAATATATATAATATACTATGTATGTACAGAAAGGTGGTATTCTATGATTTCATACAAAAAATTATTTCTACTAATGGAAGAACAGGAAATCACAAAAGAAAAGCTAAAAAATAAAATTGGAATTTCCTCAGCAACTATGGCAAAACTCTCCAAAAATGAAGATGTTTCAATGTCAACAATTCAAAGTCTTTGCGATTTTTTTGACTGCCAGCCCGGTGCTATTCTGTCATATGAAAAAGAAATTGATAAAAATACTACTCTTTTCAGACTTCGTGAAGAAATGGAAATGAAACTAAAAGGGGGTCTATATCATCAGACCCAGATACGCATAGCTTATAATTCAAATCATATGGAAGGAAGCCGGTTGACAGAAGAACAGACACGAAGTATCTATGAAACAAAGACTATAGGTATTACTGATGGCGTTGAAAAAGTAGATGACATCATAGAAACTGTTAATCATTTCAGATGTTTTGATTATATTTTAGAAATTGCGGATAAAGAACTTTCCGAAGATATTATAAAACATATTCATCTCTTATTAAAAAGCGGAACAACGGATAGTCAAAAAGAATGGTTTGCAGTTGGCGATTATAAGAAACGCCCTAATGTCATTGGTGATATGATTGAAACAACACACCCTTCCAAAGTCCCCGCCGCTATCAAGAGTCTATTAAAAGACTATAGGGAAAACAGCAATATAACCTTTGAGGATATAATTGATTTTCATTATAAATTTGAAAAAATACACCCATTTCAGGACGGAAATGGACGTGTTGGCAGACTTATAATGTTTAAAGAATGTCTGAAAAATAACATCTGCCCTTTTATTATTGATGATACTATGAAAGATTATTATAGACGAGGCTTAAATGAATACAATGATGAAAAAGGTTATTTACTAGAAACCTGCCGTGCCTCGCAGGATGAATATAGGAAATTGTTGGAATATTTTGAATATATTTAAAAGAGCGATGTCATTAAATAGCATATAACATATACCCCTAGATTTTGAAACACTTTAAAATCTAGGGGTATATTATAAAATGCGCTTGTTATTAATACATTTTTATTTGTGTACACTAATCATTCCACAAAGGCATTTTACGATAGTTATAACCGTCAAATAAGAAATGATATTCGCTTCCATCAGGATATACAACAATCCATTGCTGTGTCTTTGCAGTAATTTTTCCACTTGTTTTAGGATATCTTATCTGTATGCTTCGTAAGATATCATTAGATACATCATTATTATTTCCTGCTAATTGTGATTGTTCGTCTAACTCCGAAGTTTCTTTCGCGGCTTCTGTGTCATCTTCTTGTTGCTACACCAGATAATATGAAGGATATAATGATAGAACAGGATGTACTTGACAGGATACAACAATTGCTTACATTTAAACATTGGTCTTTATACAAACTAGCTAAGCAATCTGATATTCCATATTCAAGCCTTAATAACATTTTTAACAGGCAAACCTGTCCTACTATGGTAACTTTAGAAAAAATATGCCACGGTTTTAATATAAGCTTATCCGAATTCTTTTCTTTTGAAAGCAATCCTTTAAGAAATGAATTACTTTCCGATGATGAAGAAGAATTACTTAACACCTATAAAGAATTATCTGTTCAAAATAAAAAATTACTCAAAGCATATCTTGACGGTCTATATCTTACTCCACGCCCTTAAATATCACGTTTCTCACCGGATTAAGTGCGAATAAAAGCAACATTCCAATAACACCACACACTATGAATTCACTTGCTCCGATTGTCACAAAGAACATAGCAAATACGCCCTCTGAACCATAAGCATATCTTAATACAAATGGTACTATAAGTGTATTCGCAATAATCGGTGGTAATGGTGCAAGCCACTTATTCTTCCTTAACGCATAAGTTCCTATTGCACCAATAAGTGTCGCAATACTTCCAAATATTATATCCCATATAGCCGCACCGCCTAAGATGTTAGATAACAGACAACCTACGAACAATCCCGGTATCGCCGCTGGTGTAAAATATGGCAGAATTGTAAGTGCCTCTGCTATTCTGAACTGTATAGGTCCGAAGCTGCAATAGTTAAACATAATAACAAGCACAACATAAAGTGCCGCAATCACGGCCGCCTGTGTAATAAACGCAACCTTAAACTGTGCACTTTTAGTATTTCTATTACCGCTGTTATTTTTATTATTATTTTCAATAATATCTTTATTCTTATCCTCTTTACCTTGATTTAATGTATCCATTTTATTCTCCTTTAGTTTTGTTTTATGTGTGGAAGGTTTCGAACACACATTACTGTAATCTCTGCATATATGAAACATATCACTGACACATTCCGTATAAACAGCATTCACAGACACATTATAAGACGGACAGAAATGTAAATATCTGCCCGCCTTAATCTTATATGTCACTATATTTATATGCTGTTATTCAGAGCCACGCAAAATCTGAAAGATACACAACTGCCTCTGAAAAACAATTAACACAATCCTTAAAATTTGTTAATTAGAGAGTTACACCCTGCTTAAAGATAGCTAAATCGTGGAAGCCAGCGATTTCAGCCTTTACCTTCTTACCAGAAGCAACATCTAATACAAGCTGGAAGAGTTCCTTAGCTGCATCTTCAAGTGGAAGGTCATCTGTTACAATTCTTCCTGCGTTGAAGTCTATCCAGTTGCTCTTATTGCCAGCAAGTCTTGAGTTAGTAGCAATCTTTACTGTAGGTACTGGTGATGCAAATGGTGTTCCACGTCCTGTTGTGAAAAGAACCATCTGTGCTCCTGCTGCTGCACAAGCTGTTGAAGCAACAAGGTCATTACCAGGTGCACTAAGAAGGTTAAGTCCCTTATCAGATACTCTTTCACCATAAGCTAATACACCCTTTACAAGTGATGAACCAGACTTCTGTGTACATCCAAGTGACTTATCTTCAAGTGTTGTGATACCACCATCCTTGTTTCCTGGTGATGGATTCTCATAGATTTCCTGACCATTCTTGATGAAGTATTCCTTAAAGTCATTGATAAGGTGAACTGTCTTCTCGAAAAGTTCCTTGTTAGCACATCTATTCATAAGGATAGTCTCTGCACCGAACATTTCTGGAACTTCTGTAAGGATAGTTGTACCACCCTTAGATACGAGCATATCTGAGAAAAGACCTACTGTTGGGTTAGCTGTGATACCTGATAAACCATCAGAACCACCGCACTTCATACCAACGATAAGATGCTTAGCACTAACCTTTTCTCTCTTAAATGTAGCAGCGTAAGACATAAGTTCCTTCATAATACCTTCAGCAGCTTCCTGCTCATTTTCTACATCCTGAACCTGTAAGAACTTAACTCTGTCTGGGTTAACTTCACCGATATAATCCTTAAGAACTTCAATACGGCTGTTCTCGCAACCAAGACCAAGTACAAGTACTGCACCAGCATTAGGATGGTTGATAAGGTCAGCAAGTACGTGTCTTGTATTCTCCTGATCCTCTGTTACCTGTGAACATCCGTATGGATGTGGGAAAGCAACAACTTCATCAACACCTTCTGGCTTGTTAGCTCTTGCTGTAGCTTCGATTGCTCTTGCTATTGAATTAACACAGCCAACTGTTGGGATAATCCATACTTCATTTCTTACACCAACTGTACCATTTTCACGCATATATCCTTCAAAGAACGCTTCCTCTGTTGGCTCAACGTCCTTATGTCCTTCTGGATTGTATGTGTATTCAAGAAGTTCACCGAGAGCTGTCTTTAAGTTGTGTGTATGAACCCAGCCACCAACTTCAATATCAGACTGTGCGAAACCGATTCTGAAACCATACTTTATAACTGCATCACCCTTCTTGATAGGCTTGATAACAAACTTATGTCCCTGAGGGATATCTTCTATTGTAGTAACTTCTGTACCAGCAACATTAAGTGTTGTGCCCTTAGCGATTGGCTTAAGAGCTACTGCAACATTATCATCTTTATTAATCTTAATAAAATCCTGCATAACTACCTCCTGTAATTAATATAATCTCTATGTATCATTAACCACGTACATCATAGAATTATGAAATTCAATGATTACATTCATATCATAACATTTTTATTATAACAATAAAAGGGTATAAATACACAATACCTCTTACATAACTTAAGGGCGGATGAAAAAGAACACCCGCCCTTATTAATGCTTTAAAATACGATATAAATCAATGCCGAAACTTATATT
>ULQL01048578.1_pt1 | contig 13348 bp, 15 predicted proteins | sample 1954411 | NCBI WGS metagenome assembly ULQL01 (sample SAMEA4835654, study PRJEB28245) | human gut metagenome | biome: gut microbiome; material: fecal sample | place: Denmark | collected 2008 | reverse complement strand
CACTACGATCTTGTTGCTCTTGCTGCTTTTCTTAATGAAAGTGGCATAAGCCGATGTAAACTTAACAATGTCAAGTGGGTTCAGGGTGTCGCCGGTAGGTCCGCCAATGGTTCCGCGGATACCAGAAATTGATTTGATTAACGTCATAGGATAAACGGTTTAATAATATAATTTCTTTGGTTTCTTACTGATTTGCCCCTACCATCATGGCAGGGGCAAATGTGGGATGATAGGGTTTAACGTCCGCGCTGGTATGTTATCTCATACAGGCAAGGATAAACGCTCTGCACGGCATAACTTTGTCCTTGCGAGTGAGGCACAATAAGCTTCACCTTTGCAATTTTTTCGTCGGCGGTTGATGGGCGTCCTACCTTAATATACAAGAAAGGCACGAGCCAGCCCGAAGGCACTGATGCCTTGCCATAGATTGAATACATAAGACTTGAGCCCGCAATAAACGAGCCTGTGAACGTGCCCGAGCTACGTTTTACCGACAACTTATCAACCAATGTGGCGGTGCTGAGTGAGGTGTTAGCCAACTGCAAGCTATCGGTAAGCAGATTGCGCTCGCTGAAACGGCACAGCACGGTAGTAGTTTCGCCATCTTTAATGGGCTGTCCGCATCCCTTACGTATAATCTGCATATAAACGCCCGAGCTTTGGAACAACACGTATTCGTTTTTCGACACATCGGTGGTAGAATCTTGTGCGAAGAACTGATTTTCGTCGATAACCTTTATTCCATTTTTTACGATGTAGCTTGATATGGCGGCCCTTTCTTTCTTCTTCTGGTCGGCATAGGTTTCTTGATCGCTGCACGATGCAAACACCATCAACGCTGCCAGTGCGGCCATCATCAAGCCCAGTTTTCTCATTTTCATTTGCGTGTAATAAATATTCTTTATGTATCTTTTCATTTTCCTTATGCCTTTTATGGCAATAAAGTTATGCAAAGGTAATGATTTTTGGCGATTTTGTCACCACTTTGCCCGCTTTTTAATCTTTATACATAAAAAGGGGGCCGAAATAAACACATTTTCAGTTACAACAGTAGGGCCTCATATTGCATGATGGCCTTTTTAGTAATGCTGATGGCCTCTTGCAACGAGCAGTCGAGATGCCCACCACTGGCATTAAGGTGGCCTCCACCATTAAAAAATTCGGCCGCCATCTTGTTACAGGGAAAGTCGTCGACCGAGCGTAGGCTTATCCATATCAAATTGTCGTGACGGTCGTCTTCGCGTAGCGATATTGACAGTTTCATGCCTTTAATGCGCAACGGCTCATTAACCAGTCCCTCAACATCGCCTTTTATAAAATGATAGCGCTTCATATCGGTGCGCGATATTGAGAAGAAGCTGGCGTGTTGTTGGGGCATTACAAACAGACGCTCGTTCATCAAGTAGCCTCGCAGACGTATGGCCCACTGGCTGTAATTATTGAAAACGTTACGGTATATTTTATCTTTATCAAAGCCTTTTGTCAGTAATTGACTGATGATAAAGAACAATTCGGGCGAATTGCTGTTATAGGTAAAGCCACCCGTATCGGTCATCATACCACAATAGAGGGGCACAGCACATTTCTTTTCCATAGCAGCAAAGCCTCCTGCCTGCCATATAATGCGGAAAATCATCTCGCTGGTACTGCTCATCTCTGAATGTGAGATGGTGAGGGCGGTAGAGATATCGGGGCCCAAATGGTGGTCGATAAGCACTCGCTTAGCAGCCGTCTGCTCAAGCGTGGGCTGCATGGCGGCCACACGACTAGCTGTATTAAAATCGAGACAGAACACGAGATCGGCGTCGGCAAAAAGGCCGTCGGCCGTGTCGGGGTGCTTGTCATAACGTACAATTTTTTCGGTTCCGGGCAACCATTGCAAAAAGTCGGGATAGGCATCGGGCACCACCACCGTGGGGTTCTTGCCCAGGGTGCACAAATACTCGGCCCATCCTAACGATGAACCTATGGCATCGCCATCGGGCGACTTATGACAACACACTATTATATTGTTAGCGTCGGCTATCAGCTGCTGCAACGAAGCCAACTCGGCCTCTGTAAGTAAATTTATATTCATATCTACTTGCAAAGGTACAATAAAAGTTGGAAACAGCTACTGATAGCACCGTTTTTAACAAGCGCCCCCTTATAAGAACTTGTTAGAACTGAAGGTAGGGGGCGTTTACTTTGCTATAGAGTTTATACACGCCAGCACCCCCCATCAACACAAGGCATACCACCAGCAATATGGGCGAAGAAGGGTTGGTATGCACACAGGCCCAAAAGCCCAACAAGTCGCCCAACATATTGCCAATGCCCGTTGTCAACAACGTAAGGCCATGCATCCACACAAAGGCCACAACGATGGCCGCTGAACAGGCCACTGTCCAGAGCCAGTTCAGTAGGTATGCGCGCTGCTTAGGTAGCTGAGACATAACGCGTTGCGTAAAGGCGGCATCGGCGTCGGGTAGCGGCAACTGATGGGTTTGAAAAAACTGTTCTACCAGTTTGTTATCATTATCTGTCATAACCATTCTTTTTCAAAAATATAGCAAGTTTTGATTTTCCACGCGAGAGATGCGACTTCACTGTGCCTTCGGCCAGCCCTGTGATGTTGCTGATTTTGTCTATCGAATAGCCATCAATCAGCTGCAACGTTATGCAGGTGCGCTCGGCATCGCCCAGTCGGGCCAGGGCCTCGTACAGGTCGATATGCAACGTTTCGTTGGGCGAGCACGTGACTTGCGCGCTGACTTGGGGCGAGGCATCGAGGTCGGCGGTGGGCTTGTGGCGTCGCACATAGTCGCAATGCACATTATAGGCTATGCGGTACAGCCATGTTGAAAAGCGCGCCTGTCCACGATATTGCGCCAGCGCCGTATAGGCTTTCACAAACGTGTCTTGGGCAAGATCGTCGCTCAACGACCCGTCGCCCAACGTTTGGGCAAGAAAGAAGCGCCTGATGGCCGGCTGGTATTTCACAACCAATTGGCCGAAAGCCTTTTGGTCGTGAAACACCTTTGCACGGGTGATGAGAGAGATTTCAGAGATACTTGACACGATATAATCTCTTTACGTTAGTTTTGCTTTTCTTCTTCGGCAACAGGAGCCTCGGCCTCGGTGGGTTTGGCGGGTTGCGGGTCGGCAGCGGGAGATTCGGCTGGCTGAGCAGTAGGCTGGTCGGCAGGCTGTGCAGTAGTGTTAGCCTCTTCTGGTTGAACAGAAGCGTTGGCCTTAATGGTATCATTATCGTCGGCATGCTGCACCTCTACCTTTCCGCTGGTGCGTGCTATCACCAGTTTGCCTATGCCCATACACATAATGAGGGCACCAATGCCACAAAGACCATAAAAGCCCCAGAAGCCAAACATCAGCATCAAGCCCAAGCCCAAGGCCACATTCTTCACGCCTTTGTTCCACAATTCTTGATCGGTCGAACCATAAACGGTTGTGCTCGACGATTTGGCAATGGGGCGGCCCGATGCGATAGCTTTTTCAGTGAGGCGCACCTTATCATTATGCAAGCTTTTCAGCAAGCGATAAATAAGATACACCACGATAAGGGGCGATAAGAAGACGAGCAAGATGACGAGCAAAATTAACAAGGCCAGCATGATGCCTCCGAAGCCCGCACCAAACAGAGCTACAAAGAAAGCCAAGGGGTTGTCAAAGTGATCCATGTTCAGCTGATTGGGACTCAAGGTATAGGTGTAGCCCGCAGAATCATCGGCATCGTCGTCGGCAACATCGGTATCGGCAGCATTGCCAAAAGCTGTTGAGGTAGTGTCAGAGTAAGCCACATTTTCATCCTTATCGTCTCGGGCATCAGCCTTTTGCTCGATGGCCGCATGGTGGCGATGTTTTCCTTGCGCCATCACGGGCGACAATGTTATCACACAAAAGAGGGCTACAAGGCCCAACAGATGTTTCATTTTCATAATGCAGAGTTTTTTGTTTGTTGTGTTAAACGTTTTGTTTCTTTTTCTGACCATTTGACGCAACAGCATATGTTTTTGTTGCAAAGAAACAAAATTTTTCTTACTTTTGCACTGTAACAAGGCTTTTTTTACAAACCGTAGCCCTATAAAACAGGGCTATATACCACAAATAAGCAATAACGATAAGACATGCATCTGCCCGTAGATTTCGCACAATATACCGCCCAACTGATGGGCGACGCACGCTATAACACCTTTGTACAGGCGCTGGAACAAGAGGCACCCGTGAGCATACGCCTCAACCCACTGAAACATCTACACGGTGTGCCAGCGGCAGCAGCCACGCAACCCGTGCCTTGGTGTGAAGAAGGACGATATTTAAGCCATCGGCCCAACTTTACGGCCGACCCACTATTGCATGCTGGTGCCTACTATGTTCAAGAGGCATCATCAATGTTTGTTACGCACGTGCTGAAACAGTATGTACACGAGCCTGTGCGTATGCTCGACCTGTGTGCAGCACCTGGTGGAAAGAGCACGGCGGCACGTAGCGTGTTGCCCGAAGGCAGCCTGCTGTTTGCCAATGAGCCTATGCGTGCACGTGCTAACGTGCTGTGCGAGAACATACAGAAATATGGACATACCGACGTGGTGGTTACCAATAATTATCCGCACGACTATGCTCGCTCAGGCATCTTGTTCGACGTTATTTTGGCCGACGTGCCGTGCTCGGGCGAAGGCATGTTCAGAAAAGATGAAGGAGCGGTGGCCGACTGGAGCACACGAAAGGTAACCGAGTGTGCTACACTGCAACGCGACATTGTGGCCGATGCATGGCAATGTTTGCAACCAGGCGGACTGCTCATCTACTCTACTTGCACCTTCAATGCCGAGGAAGACGAGAAAAACCTATTGTGGATAACAGAAGAGTTGGGGGGCGAAGTGCTGCCCATCAATACCCTACCCGATTGGAACATTACGCCAGCACTATGGGGAGACCTGCCTTGCTGCCGATTTATACCAGGTTTCAGCCAAGGCGAAGGGCTATTTATGGCAGCCATACGCAAGCCTGGCACCCGCATTGAAGAAAAACGCAAGCCTGAAAAAGAAAAGCGTAAAGACAAAAAACGCAAAAGCGACAGCACAGCACCCTGCATGGCGCTGCCTAAAGAGATGCCACTGCTTCAGGCCGAATCGTTTGACTGGCTGATAGATGCCGACCGCCTGATGGCCGTGCGGAAACCTTTCATACCCGTGGTGCGCGAAGCACTGAAAACGCTGAAGGTGATGTTGGCGGGCGTAATGGTGGGCACACAAAAAGGCAAAGCGCTCATACCCGATCAATCATTGGCGCTATCGGCAATGCTCAACACATCGGCCTACCCCATCGTCAACATCAACCTTAGCACAGCGCTCACTTATCTTCGACGCGAAGCCATCACGCTGCCTGAGGGGTCGCCCACAGGCTTTGTGCTCGTAGCCTACGAAGGGTTGCCACTGGGCTTTGTCAAAAACATTGGCAACCGCAGCAACAACCTCTACCCCAACGAGTGGCGCATCAGGAGTCAGCACATAGGCTAAGGCTTTTCTTTGTATCAAGGTAGTTGACTTACGTTTCACACGTATACAGCACACCGATAGTGCTTGCTTGGCAAGCGAAAAAGCCGAGCGGAAAACATGCGAAACTAAAAAAAGAATAGAACATTAAAACAATAAATATAAAATGAAACAATATCTCGACCTGCTTGACCGCATCCTGACTGAAGGCCATAAAAAGACCGACCGCACAGGAACAGGAACCTTAAGTGTGTTTGGAAACCAAATGCGCTTTAATCTTGAAGATGGCTTTCCTTTGCTCACCACAAAGAAGCTACATCTAAAATCGATTATATACGAACTGCTATGGTTCTTGCGTGGCGATACCAATGTGCGATGGCTGCAAGAGCATGGTGTAAGAATATGGAACGAATGGGCCGATGAGAATGGCGAACTGGGCCCCGTATATGGGCACCAGTGGCGTTCGTGGCCCGACTATAACGGTGGCACCATTGACCAGATACAAAATGTAATTGACCTTATCAAAAACCACCCCGACTCGCGCCGCATGATGGTGAGCGCCTGGAACCCCGCCGAGGTAGAACAAATGGCGCTTCCCCCGTGCCATTGTCTGTTCCAGTTTTATGTGGCCGACGACCGTCTGTCGCTGCAACTGTATCAGCGCTCGGCCGACACCTTCCTGGGCGTGCCATTCAACATTGCATCATACGCACTGCTGCTGCAAATGATGGCTCAGGTAACAGGACTGAAGCCAGGCGAATTTGTGCATACCACTGGCGACACGCACCTATACCTCAACCACTTAGAGCAGGCCCGACTGCAGCTCACACGCACCCCTCGCCCCTTACCCACCATGAAGATTAACCCTGATGTGAAGAACCTCTTCGACTTTAAATATGAAGACTTTGAACTGGAGGGTTACAACCCTTACGATCACATCAAGGCCGAAGTGAGCGTATAAGCCACTGTGCTACCATAAGTAATAATTATACAATAAGCACTCAATAAAAACAATTCTCAAACAATGATATCCATCATAGCTGCCGTGGCCGCCAATCGTGCCATAGGCAATAACAACAAACTTATCTATTGGTTGCCCGACGACCTGAAACGTTTTAAGGCCCTTACCACAGGACACACCATTATTATGGGACGCCGCACCTTCGAGTCGTTGCCGAAAGGCGCATTGCCCAACCGCCGCAACATCGTGCTCAGCCGCACACAAAGCGAGTTTCCAGGATGCGATACCTACGCTTCGCTTGAAGAGGCATTGCGCCATTGCGCCAACGATGAAGACATATACATCATAGGCGGTGCCAGCGTGTACGAACAAGCAATGCCTTTGGCACACCGCCTGTGCCTAACCGAGGTGCACGACACACCCGCACAAGCCGATGCTTTTTTTCCTCCCTACGATGATTGGAAGTTGGCACAGAAAGAAGAACATAGCACTGACGAGCGCCACCACTTCAACTTTTGTTTCGCCGATTATGTAAAAGAATGACGAACGCAACATCATGTAATGTAATGTAATGAACGTAACATCATGTAATGTAATAAACGTAACATCATACAGAAACATATACCAACAAAAATCCGCAACACCTATATTACAGGTATTGCGGATTTTTATGTATATAGTGGACTAACGATGCCTGCTGTACATCTTACCCATACAGCCGTATTCGTATAAACCAATGCGAATGCTTAATCTTCAGGCAAATTCACGAGAGGCAGCTGGCGGTTGATGGCCGCGTTGAACGAAATGATGGTCTCGCTACGCGAAAGGCCTAACGGCTGAAGCTTATCGTGAATGATATTGAGCAAATGATGGTTATTGAAAGCATATATCTTGATAAACATATCAAAGCCTCCAGTGGTGTAATGACACTCTACCACCTCAGGTATCTGACGCAATGCCTCAACCACCTCATCAAACTTCTCGGGGTTCTTCAAGAACAAGCCTATGTAAGCACATGTTTCATAACCAATCTTCTCGGGATCAATAACAAACTGTGAGCCTTTAAGAATACCTAAGCTGGTAAGCTTCTGAATACGCTGATGAATCGCTGCACCGCTCACATTACATGCGCGTGCCACTTCAAGAAACGGAATTCGTGCATCCTCAGCAATAAGGTGCAGAATTTTCTTGTCTAATGAGTCTAAATTATGATGTGACATTCTTATAAATTATATAATTTGCTTGCAAAGATAATGCAAAAGAATGAAAATCACAACAAATTAACCTATTTTTGTTTTAATTTGTCACTTTCCCGTTCTGCCGAATAATTAATGCGGGTAGCACCGCCAGCCCTTACAGCCCTTTTTACGGCGTTGATAACATACATAGGTGTTGAACGGTCGGCCTTTATCGATACCGTCATCTTTACTTGGTCGTCGGGGTTCATGCGTTTTTTCTCGTTTGCTACAAAACTGGCCACCTCGTCGATGGTACCCACCCTGTTATTCAGTTGCACTTTATAAGCCGACACATCCATCGATGAAGCAGTAGAGGTGTTGGGCGATACTACCGTAGAGGTTTCACGCGTGGTTTTGGGCATATCACGTCCTATATATATATAGGTGACTGCCGACTTCTTCACCAATCGTTTTAGTTCGGTGCCTTGTGGTAAGGCATATTGCACCTTGCTGGTGGTGGTGCGCATGTGCGTAACAATCATGAAAAAGAAGAGCACGGTAAAGATAAGATCGGGCAACGAAGCTGTGTTAAGCATCGGCACCTCGCGCAATCGACGGTTTCGGCGTATCATGGTTTCCCTCCTTTCTGTATGCTATCATAGTTTTCGGCCACATGTTGTGGGCAAGCCTCCAGCACCACCTGTCGTTGCTGGGGTGTACATAACGACAACACATGGCCATATCGGCGCATAGCCTCTTTGTCACGCACAGCAGCATAAGCTGCTACCAGTTCGTTTTGCAGAGCAAAATAAGTGTCATAGCAGGCATCGTCGGCCGTCTGAATATTTATGAGATGCTGTTCTTTGTCGCGCATCACAAAACTGGCAATACGGTTTCTCAAGCCCTTCACTGGCGCAGGTTTGCCATCAATATGTATCACACCACCCGCCAGCACCTCAATTGTCATTAGTTTGCTGCGAGCAATATCAAGTGGTTGCACATCTTCGGTCTTGTCAACGGGTGGCAGTTGGCGCGTGATACCACGGTCAACATCCATTGATGTGGTGACAAGAAAGAAGATAAGCAACATGAAAGAGATGTCGGCCGTTGAGGTGGTGTTCAGCGTCGGCACATCGCGTCGCCTACGTTTTATCAGCATGTTTGGTTCCTCCGTTTCATCTTTTCATTATGCCGTTTCACACGTATTGCATAGCTAATGCCCACTATTGCAAAGGCAGCCAACAGCAAGAAGAGCGACGTGTCGACAAACATCTCAGCCACACGCAACCAAAAGCCATCAGTAAACAGCACACCATTCACCTTTATTGCACCCATGGGCGCCAAAAGAAACGAGAGCAAAAGCATGCACAAGGTGCCAGCCGACACTGCCATAATGATGCGTGCCGAACGTATACCATTTTCTTTCTTATGCTTGCTGCGATATTTATACATCGAGCGCACACCTGAAACGATAGCCAAAACAGTGGTGACCAGCAACAACAGTATGGCAAAAGAGATGAGCACCCCCGTGAGCAACGGAGCGTTGTAGTCGGGGTTCTCATCATAAGGAATATCGAAGCCCACCAAATAAAACAGAGCAAAAAGCAATACAATCAAGGCTATCAATACGTAAAGAACATATTGAGTCCAGGCCGCCGTCAACCCCGTATGGTCACTTGTCATACCTAATTTGCGTTGTAGCATCATGGCAAATTCTCCTTTCCCTATTATTGATTGTTACGGCGCTTTATCAGTGCATCTAACAGCACAATGGCACTCTCCTCCATCCGTGCCGTCAGGCGGTCAATCTTCGACATGATATAATTATAAAACAGCTGAAGCACCAATGCCACAATAATGCCGAAGATGGTGGTGATAAGCGCTACCTTCATGCCAGCAGCCACAATAGTAGGATTGATATCGCCCACCTGTTGTATCTGTTCAAAAGCCATCACCATACCTATTACTGTGCCCAAGAAACCTAACGAGGGAGCCATGGCAATAAACAGTTTTATCCACGAGCAACCTTTCTCAAGCAGTGCCACCTGCACCGTGCCGTAAGACGAGATAGAACGTTCAATATCTTCGGCAGGAGCGTCGCAGCGCACCAACCCTTGATAACAAATAGAGGCCACGGGGCCACGCGTGTTACGACACAACTCCTTGGCGCCTTCAATATCATTGTTACTAATCTTTTCGTCGAGCGAACGCTGAAAAGCATCGGTATCTATTTCAGACATGCTGAGATAGATAATGCGCTCTATGCAGAAGGCTAAACCCAGCACTAAAGCAAAAGCCACTAACGACATAAAGGCAGCATCGCCTTCAATAAACTTTACCTTCAGCACCTCATGCCACCCTGAAGGCTCAACCGTTTGTGCCGACGCACCCAAGCAATAGGTGCATACAAAGAAGATGGCAAGCAACAATTGTGCTACCCTATTATTAAATGCAAATATTTTGTTTCTAAACATTTCCTTCATTTTCAATTTACTACAATATCTATTTTCGATGCAAACAGTTTCTATTTATATACAAACCATTTCTATTTAGATACAACTACTTTCTATTAATACCAGTAAAAACATTAAAGATATTTCTCTATATAATCGCGACATTGTTCCATCAGCCATTTGGGCGTGCTGGTAGCACCACAGATGCCCACCGACTGCTTGCCCTTAAACCACGAGAGGTCAATCTCTTCAGGTTTCTCTACCAAGAAGCTATGTTCATTCACACGCTTACACTCGTTAAACAACACCTTGCCGTTACTGCTTTTATGTCCGCATACAAACAAAATAATGTCGTGACGCGAAGCAAAATTGGCTATATTGGGCATACGGTTGGCCACCTGTCGGCAAATGGTGTCGAAGCTACGGAAGGTAGCTGTAGGAGCAATATGTTCTTGAATATATTCGATAATACGATGAAACTCGTCCAAACTTTTTGTGGTTTGCGAGTAGAGATACGTGTTACGCGAGAGGTCAAGCTGCTTCACATCGTCAAGGCTTTCAACCACTACGGCATGGCCTTGTGTTTGGCCCACCAATCCCAATACCTCGGCGTGTCCGCTCTTTCCGAATATCACAATCTGAGCATTCGGGTCGGCATCATACTGTCGTTTGATGCGTCGTTGCAGTTGCAACACCACTGGGCAGGTGGCATCAATAATCTGTATATGGTTAGCCTCGGCCATGGTATAGGTTGCTGGGGGTTCGCCATGAGCCCGCAACAGCACCTTTACATTGTGCAAACGCATCAGTTCGTCATGGTTAATGGTTAGCAAGCCATGTCCATGCAAACGTTCTACCTCCATGCCATTATGAACAATGTCGCCCAGGCAATATAATGTATTGCCATCGGCCAACTCTTCTTCAGCCTTCTTAATGGCTGTGGTAACGCCGAAGCAGAAGCCACTGCCATTGTCAATCTCTATTTGTAGCATTTTGTTTTGCTATTAATTTTGATATCTCTTACAGTTTACAACCGTGTGTATTGTGCTATTTGTCATGCACATTAATATTAATGGTAACCTTTGCGTTGTCAGGATCGTTGGTTATCATCAGCACACGAGGTTTGTTGCGAGCCTCTTTCAGTTTAGCGGCATCAACCGTTATCTTCAGTTTAGCCTCGGCTCCTGGAGCCAGATGCGTTGTGTTCAGCGACACCTGTAAAGCCGATGTAAACATACGCAAGCTGCGAATATCTAACACACTTTTACCCACATTGCGTAGACGTATGACGGCACGCTGCTTTTTCTTTTTACCAAATGGCGGCAAGTTGACCTCCATCTCAGAGAGTTCAATCTTTGGAGCGATAGCCAACTGATGTGCCGACAACTTCTCAAAGTTGGGCAACAGTACAGCCGAAATAGTAATTTCTTTATCAGCACTTACCTTGTCGCCAGGGAAGCCACCCAAGAACACGCTGGTTTGGTTCAAGCCCATCTCGGGCAGCGAACGCGAGTCGAGCGTGAGGGTGATGACACCAGAATGGCCAGGTTTCACCTTTGTAGGCGCCACATCGGCCTTCAGATAGTTGGGCAAGTGCATCACCTGCGGACGAAGCGTTTGGTCAGTGGTGTTACGAATATGTATTTTCTGTTGAGGTTGCTCGCCACGATTTACATCGTCAAATTCGATATCGTTTCTGTCGGCCAAAATTTGTCCCAGCATGAAGGGATACGTTCCAGCATAGTCGATAACCTCAGGCACCACCACACCTTTCATGCGCAGCGCCAAAGGTTTGTCGGCATTATCAAGGTATAGGTCGACAAACTTATCAAAATGTCCCATAGTCATGGCATCATACGTCACCTTTACCGAGAAGGTTTCGCCAGCCACAATCTCATCTTTCGGATAGTCAACCTCAGTGCATCCACAGCTCATACGCACCTTTTCAATGTGCATAGGCTGATTGCTTCGGTTGCTAATTTCATATTCGGCCACTACGGGAGCCTGATAGGTCACCTGTCCGCAATCGATGGTTTCGTTGGCCACCACCAGTTTCTGAGCCCACATCGAGGCAGGCATCAACCATAACGAGGCCAACATTATCTTGATCATTTTCATATTTATCGCGATATAAAAGGTTTAAACATTGCTCATTGTCAGAACATCATCAAGCAAGCACTGAGGCTTATCTCAAGCAAGCACTGACGTTATATTATGCAAGCACTGAGCTTACACTCTGCAAGCCCAGTAACTATATGCAAATATATCACTTTATGCCGACAAAGCCAAGTTTTTACGACAATTATTCAATGACGTTTAAATATTATTATCATTTTTGTCGCCATAAGTTTTGCGCTACTTGCTTTCCAGTTCAACAGCCACGTCGCGTGCCATAAACTCAGGACTGTAAGCACACTGTGCGGTGCAGAGCCCCGTGCGATAAGCGCCCGCGCGGTCGATGTAGTAAGATGCCTCAATGGTATGACGACCCTTGGCCAAGCGGTCGAAGAAGAAATAAGTAGCATTATCACGCGTAACCATATAGCTGCCATTGCGATAACCGCTGAGCTGTGAGGTAGGCTCCATGTTGGCAGCACGATGGTCAGAAACCTGTACAAAGTCGTAGTCGCGATCGGCATCAATGGTGAGGCGCACCGTCAAGCGGTCGCCCACCTTCAGGTCGTTCAATTCCTTGTTTCCTTCGGCCGTATTGGTAACGTCAATGCGCTTACCATCTTTATAGAAAGTGCGCTTGATGGCAATGCCAGCCGAGGCCTTCTCTACCTCTTCAAGCGGCTGCACATACTGAGCATACACGGCGCCCCACGATGTGCCATCGGTCGACTTTTCAGCCGTAAAGGTGCGCATGAGGTTACCCTCTTTCGTGGTCTTAACATAGCCCAGGCCCGCCAGCGGCTTAGGCATGTTCAGCTGCTTGCCATCAACCTTCAGCACCGTGGGTTTGCCTTCATTGGCAGTAAGCGCCTTCGCGTTGCCCCCCAAGAAGGCCGACACAGCATCAACGGTGCAGAGCGGTGTGTCCCATCCCTGTGTGCGCTTGCACTGTAACAGCCACAGTTGCATATCGGCAATGGTCTTTTGGTCAGAAGGCTGCAGGCGCTGCAAAGCCTCAATAGCCGCCACCTGTGTGGGTATGCGATAGTTGCGCCACGAGTAGCCCGCCTTATGCGTATCATAGTAGCTACCCATGTCGGGCTTGCTCACAAGATATTGTCGCATACTTTCAATCAGCGTGTTAGC
>ULQL01036709.1_pt1 | contig 13367 bp, 12 predicted proteins | sample 1954411 | NCBI WGS metagenome assembly ULQL01 (sample SAMEA4835654, study PRJEB28245) | human gut metagenome | biome: gut microbiome; material: fecal sample | place: Denmark | collected 2008 | reverse complement strand
TTTCACAGCTTGTAAAGGACGGCGAAGCCGCTGTTCTTCCCGTAGTACAGAGAAAACGTTACAACTTTGTAAAATGGGACAAAGATGTTTCCAATGTAAAAAGAGATACGACCGTAAAAGCGGTATGGGAACGCGCAAAATTAAGCGTTTCCGAAATTTTCAATGTGGTAAATCCTTCTACCGTTGAAATAAATACATACCGTTTGAACGACATTCACTATTCGACAGGTTCCGGATTCTTTCTTGACAAATACGGTGATATCGTTACGAATTATCACGTTATAGAAAACGCGAGAAAAATCGTTGTCAAAATGCATGACGGCAAAGAATATACGGTCTCCAAAGTGGTTTCTTACGATAAAGAATTCGATATCGCCATACTTCATATCGAATTGGATAAATCAAAGATATCTTATCTTGAAGTTTCCGATAAAAAAGTAAAAGTAGGAGACCCGGTATTCGCAATAGGCAGTTCTCTCGGACTTACGGGAACTTTTTCAAGCGGCATTGTCTCTCAGGTAAACAGAACGGTAAGCAGCGCCCCGAATGTCAAATTTATTCAGACCACAACCCCTATTTCCTCCGGAAACAGCGGCGGACCTCTGGTAGATGAATACGGTCTTGTCATAGGGATAAATTCCATGAGTTATACCGAGGGACAAAACCTTAATCTTGCCATCGATATCTCCTGCATAAACAACCTGAAAAAAGTAAACCTCACCCCGGAAGAACTCTTCCAAAAAGAGGGGACGGTAAAATGGATTCCGGGTGAAAATGTTATAAAAGAAACAGCGGAAAGCATTATAGGACAGAAAATATCGTTAGGCGACACTGTCGAAGGAAGTATCGTTTCCACCAAAGAACTCGATACATACTTTGTCGACATTCCGGAAGAGAGCGGCATAATAGCGATATTTGTCTATTGCGAATCCTTAAAAGATATTCAGAATATCGGATTTCTTCCTATATTGTCCAATGTATTGAACATAGACAAATCCGTCGCTTATCCCGAGGAATATTACCAGATGACCGCTATACCGTCGGATGATGGATATATTCTCGTAACCGCTATCGTTGTAGATGAAGATATTATAAAAGACTACGGATATCTCGGATTTATCGTGGGCGGAAAAACTCCCATGATATACGATACCTTCATATACTCCATGACAATGGAAGAATTCAAAAATATCTTCACAAAATAAAGCCGAGAACAAACACAACGATCAAATATTTATCCCGCATTGTCATTATTCAATAAATTCGAGAGCATATATTTTGTGAACATAAATATATGCTCTTGCTTTTTACATTCGGTTATATCAATCATTATTTTTTCAACATCATGATTTTAACTCATATTGCAAATATATATTTATTATAGAATCAAAAAGGAATACACAAAATGCTCTCTTTAAGAAATTTCAATGAAAATGATATCGAAATATTGAAAATCATGAATTTCGGCAAGTCCGATCAAGAAATATATGATATTCTGAAAAAATGGGACAGCCATGAATTTAACGGAAAATACTCCGAACTTTTTGCTGTATGCGTTGATGAGAAAATAGTCGGATATGTTTCTCTGTATCAGCATAACGGTTATCTCATAAGTGCGGGACCTGAGATTCTGAAAGAGTATCGCAGAAAAGGATATGCGTATGAAGCATTAAAGCAAGCTTATGAATATGCAAAAGAAAAAGGTTATGAAATAGCGACCGCTCAAATCAGAAAAAACAATATCGCCGGCATAAGACTTCACGAAAAACTCGGTTTTATTTTAGACTGTGAGATGATAAACAGGCACGGAAACGAAGTATACATATATATCAAATTATTGTAAAAAACGCAAACGCCGTTCGGAATAAAAATATTTTATTGTAATTACCGATCTTCTGCGGAATATGTGATATACTTTTATAAAATTCATAACAGTATAAAAAACACGGAACACATAAATGCTCCGTGTTTTTATTTTAATTGTATTGAAGAACGCTGTAAAGAAGACCCGCCGTATCTTCCCTCGAAATTTCATCTTTTGAAGCTTCGCATTCCACCATTCCCGCATTAACCAATATGGAAAGAGCGTCATACTCCTCATCCGACATGACAGAGACGGAAACATCTTTTCCGACAAAATCGAAACCCGAAAGCGCGCCTATTCTGCAAACGATAAGCGCCGCATCCTCATAAGTTATATTTTTATCCGGCATAAAACATCTTCCGTCATCCGTATCGATTCCGACAACTATTCCGAGCGCCTCTGCGGAAGATATATACTTCTTTTCATACGGCGTAAAATCATCGCTGTCGCAAAAAGAGCTTTCTCCGTTATTCACTTCGATTCCCGCTGTGTTCATCGCCATAATGAGAAAGTCGGATCTTGTAACTTTTCCCTGCGGATCAAACACTCTTTTGTCTCCGCTCTTGCTCCCGAGCATCACATCATTTTTTGCAAGAACCGCCGCGGCAAAATGAAAAGAAGAATCCTCCATATCGGAATAAACGAAATTCTTTTCATTCTTCATAACATTTACAGTGATTTTTGAAACGTTGGAAACATTTCCGTTCTTATCCTCGGCGCGGAAAGTAAATGAATCTTTGCCGTAAAAACCTTCATCGGGAGTATATTTATACTCTCCCGTGCTTACGTTTATTATCTCCACAACGCCGTGCGATGCACCGGATTCTATCGAAAAGGTAAGATCGTCTCTTTTCTCTTCTACGGGAAGAACAGAGAAAATGCTTATACACGATAAATCTGTTATCTTATCGGACTTTGTTACGGGAGAGAGAGAAATGCTCTCCGTCATCATAGATATAGAACAGGTGAATTCCTCCTTATATCCCATATCGCACGGAACAAAGCCGAAACTTGCACAAGCTCCCGCTTTTGAAGGTATAAATCGCAGAATCGATATTTTCTCCGAAGGAATGGTTTCTCCGGGAGTAACGTCGACAGCGCCGAGCTTCAAAACTCCGTCTTCAACCGACGGCAGCGTCGTAACGGTTATAGAGAAATTTTCCTTTGCTCCGAGTGCCGTTTTGAAATCTTCCGCAGAGAAAACAATATCGTTTTTTGCGACTCCGACTTTTGACATTGTAACGTCTTTTTGAATAACCGATATACCCGGGGAAACGAGTGCGGCGCTTGATGATATAGAGAAAATCAATATAAAAGAGACAAAAAGCGCAGAAATAAACAGTTTTTTCATTTTATTTTTCCTTTCTTTGGCATTTTTCTGCCTGATTTTATCTATATTTTATCCATTTGGAAGTTTGTTTATTCACACACCTTTCTTTCGGAGAAAGGTGTGCCACCTACTTTTCTTATAAGAAAAGTAGGCAAAAGAATTTCCCACCGAATACATCACTTCATTTTGGTGAAAGCTTTTGAGTTTCCAAAGGACTTTTCCCGAAAAGTCCTTTGGGTCCGGGCTTGGGGCGGACAGCCCCAACCGATAATGATTACAAAAAAACGCGGAGAAATCCGCGTTTTTTAATTTATCGTAATATGTTGGAACTGACGTTCCAAACCTTGCTTTAAGGGGCTTTTTGAAAAAAGCCCCTTAAAAATCCGCAAAAACTTCCCTCAAACACACCACTTTATTTTGGTGAAGCTTTTGAGTTTCCAAAGGACTTTTCCCGAAAAGTCCTTTGTGTCGGGGTTTGGGGCGGATAGCCCCAACTGATAATACTCAAAAACAGCCATTTAGAAATTTTTTCCATTTTTTACATTTAACACGTATAAAAACATTCTTCTCCGCCGATAATATCATCACAAACAAAAAAAGCACGCCGTAAGCGTGCAAAAAAAACGGAGAGATATATTATGAAGGGTTTAACGATTTTTACGTGTCTTGTTTTAATTATATGTGTTTTATGTTCTTTTCTTCCGCTTTCGGATGAAGCGGAAATATACGACAATACGGTAAGGCTCCATGTAATCGCAAATTCCGATTCCGAATATGATCAAAATGTAAAGCTCCGCGTCCGCGACGGTGTGCTCTCTCTTATAGAAGAGCTTGTAAAGGACGCCGAAAATATAGAAGAAGCGGAAAATATAATCAGAGAAAACATAAGTGCGATACGCGATAACAGCCGTGAAACTTTAAATCTTCTCGGAGAAGACAAAAGTATCGCCGTAACGCTTTCAAAAGAATATTACCCCACGCGCGAATACGAGGATTTCAGCCTGCCCGCGGGAGAATATATGTCCCTTCGTATAATGATAGGCGAAGCAAAAGGTAAAAACTGGTGGTGCGTTCTCTATCCCGAGCTTTGCACAGGCGGTGCAAAAACAGGGGAAACGCTTGTAAAAACAGGATTCTCAAAAGATCAGATAGATATACTCACGGGAAAAGACAAGCCCGAATACAAATTAAAATTCAAATTTCTTGAACTTTTCGAGAAAAGTTTTTCTCAATAAACGATAGAAGATACCCTTCCCTTACACCGCTTGCCGATACCGTCACATTCTTTGCTCCGAGAAAATCGAATATCACGTCATAGGCTATAACACCGGGAATCACCGTCGTGAGTCTGTCCGAGATAAGTTTTCTTATAGTAGGAGCGCCTGCCGCCGCATCTTCGAAAAGAAAATCTCGCATACTTTTTAAATTTGCGGCATTGAAAGTATAGCCGTCGGTGTTTTTAACGTCGTTTCCGGAAATATAGGAGTCTATCTTCGCCATGGCGCGCCCCGTGCCGCCTATAAGATATATGTTTTCGCCCTTGTTTTTAAAATCGGGAATATTTGAGATTATATCTTTTATATATTCCTCTATCTTCTCTGTTTCCGCCTTGTTCGGGAACAGAGATTTTTTTATCTCGGGAATAAAATTTCTCCCGAGCATTACGCAACCTATCGGAAGGCTTTTTATTCCTTCTGCCTTGCCGCAGGAAAATCTTATAAACTCCGTACTGCCGCCGCCCATGTCTATAACGACGCCGTTATCATACATATCTTTTCCGAAATGGGCGCGTATGGCGTCAAAATCGTACTTTGCTTCTTCCGTGCCGCTTATTATCTCTATGTCCACGCCGTATCTTTCTTTTATATTTGATATAAGCTTTACGGCATTTGAAACACCGCGAAGGCTCGCCGTCGCAAAAGCCGAAAATTTATCGCACGGATACGAATTTGCCCTTGCAAGATAATCACGTATTATGGCGGAGAGCTTCCCCGCTCCGTCCGCGGAAATATTTCCGTCTACGACATATGAAGCAAGCCCCATCATATTTCTGACCGAATCAACGGTAAAAAATTCGCCCGTAGATGTATTTATATCATATATATTCATTCGGACGCTGTTAGCGCCGATATCGACTATCGCATACTTAAAAAAATCCATATTTCGCTCCCATTTAAAAAAACAGCAATATTATTATACATAAAAATATCATTTTCTGCAATAAGGAAAGCAAAAAAACAACCCTTGCGGAATATAATGTTAGAAACGATCTAACAGAAGGTGCAATATGCCGGGATTTATTTCTTTTTTAATGAACAATTTTCTTTATCTTTTTCTGAAAGTATCATATTCGCAATCGTTTCCGCCGCCGCTTTCCCCGAAAGAAGAGGCGGAATGCTTTAAAAAGATGAAGGAAGGAGACAAAAAAGCGCGCGAAAAGCTTATCGAGCACAATTTGAGGCTCGTGGCGCACATAGTCAAAAAATATTACACCGCAAATCAAAATCAAGACGACCTTATCTCGATAGGGACGATAGGACTGATAAAAGCGATAGATTCTTTCGATTCCGAAAACGGCGCAAGATTTGCTACTTACGCAGGAAAATGCCTGCAAAACGAAATACTCATGTATTTCCGTTCCCAGAAAAAGACGTCTTTCGAGGTGTCGATAAACGAAGCTATCGATACGGACAAAGAAGGAAACCCTCTTACATACAGCGATATAATAAGCGTTGACGACACTATCGCGGACGATATAGACAGGGCTTTGCGCTCCTCCTCCGCAAAAAAAATAATACTTGAAAGGCTCGACAGAAGGTCCCGCCAGGTAATAAGTCTGCGCTACGGTCTTTTCGGAAACGATTCGCTTACGCAAAGAGAAGTCGCCGAAAAGCTCGGTATATCCCGCTCTTACGTTTCGAGAATAGAAAAATCGGCGCTTAAAGAAATTGCGATGCACATTTCGGATTACACGCTGTAATTCATTTGGAATACAGCGTAAAGTTCTGTCCTCATCGGCGTTACAGCCGAGCGAAAATCAAATGCCGCCCGCAAATTTGACGGCGCATAATTCCCTTACTTAAAAATAGTTTTCTTTATCATTCATAAATCCGGTACGAACGTCATATTTTTATATTGAATAAAAAGAAAGCCCACGCCAAAATTTCAAAAAGAAAGAGGTAATCATATGTTTAATCAAGATGAAAAAAAGAGCTGCCTTCTCCAAAAGCTTTGCGATAAGAAAGACACAAAGGAGATAAGCACGGAATACACCCTTCCCGATTATCTGCCCGACATAACAAAGCTTTTGAGAGTGAGCGCAAGAGTTGAAACTCCGTCCAAATATATAAACTCCGATTCCGCGGACTACGACGGCACGATAATCTACAATATAATCTACGCAACAAGCGACGGAGAAATAAAAAACGCCGAAATAAAAGATGATTTTTCAGGAAACATCGCGCTGAAAACGGATATAGACCCTACTGTTACGGATATGGAAATAATCGCCGAGAACGTAAACTGCCGCCTTTCCAGCCCGCGAAAGCTCACTGTAAAATCGAAACTTGTAATAGCTCTCACCGCTTTTGCGGAAAACTGCACAGAGCCGGCTATTGCAGGCAAGATGACATCGGAAAGCGCAAAATATCTGCAATACAAGAAAGATAATATAGAGTTCGCGGGGCAGATAAACGCAGACGAAAAAAATATTCCCGTAAGCGAAGACATAGAGACAGAACCGGGAATGCCTCAAATAGCGGAAATAGTATCCGTATTTTTAGACCCGACAGTAACCGACATAAAATATTCCGACGGAAAAATAAACTACATGGGCACCGTAAACGCAAACGTGATATACCTTGCGCTACCGGAAGAAAGCGACGGTGGAAAAAGAAAATATATATCCTTTACAAGAGAGATACCGATATCCGGCTCTGTCGAAACAGAGGAAGGTCTTGAAAATCCCGCGTTTTTATGTGATGTCGATATAAAAAATATATCATACAGACCGCAGACAAACGATATCGGAGACACAAAAACAGTGGAGATAGATTTCGATTACAGTGTGTATTTCAAAATATTCTTTAAAAACATATGCGAGATCACGACCGATATGTATTCTCTCGATTACGAAAATTCAAACGAAGATGAAAAAGTGGATTTCGAAACATTCGACGCATTTAAAGTTTTCAATTTTTCTTTTAACGAATCCACACCTTTCGAAGAAAAAGAATTTCCGAATATAATCTCCTCTTTTGCCTCCTCCGACATAACATCGGTAGAAAAAAACGGAAACAAAGTAACGGTAAACGGAAACGTCCTTCTCTGTCTTATACTCGGAAACGGCGAAGACGCTTACATCGGAAAAAATTATACGCTTCCCTACAAAGCCGAGACAGATATGGGAAAGATATCCGAGCTGTTCAGTTTCCTCGGAAAATCATATATAAACAACCTTCAAACAAGGATAGTAGAAAACAAAATATACGTCGACGCGGAAATAACGGTTTCTCTTCTGATATTGGGAGATAAAAATGCGGATATACTCAAATCCTGCACGCTTTATTCCGACCGTCCGATTACAATAAAAAACAATTCGAATATAGTTCTTTATTATCCCTCCAAGGGAGATGATCTTTGGAATATAGCCAAAAGATACAATACCACCGTCGAAAAAATCACGTCGGCAAACGGTATTTCGGGCGACATAAAAGAAGCCGGCGTTATAATAATACCGACGGAAAAACCGAGATCCAAATTTATAAAAACAAAATAACAGCAAAACGGAGCGGCTTTTGCCGCTCCGTCTTTTTAATAAGGGTCTTGCCCTTTATTCAACATAGCAAGGGTCGGAAGAAACAAACTTTCCTCTATATGGGAATTTGTATTCCTAATAAATGAATCAATCATGTCCCGCCTATTACAGGCGGGGACATCCTGCCTGAGTTATAGAGAGCTTTTCCTTATTTATTAAAGATCTTATCCTTATTTCATGGACTGTTCGTAGGACTGGATCATCTTTTTAACCATCTGACCACCTACGGAACCGGCCTGTTTAGCTGTGAGATCGCCGTTATAACCCTCTTTGAGGTTTACGCCGACTTCTGTTGCAGCTTCCATTTTAAACTTGTTAAGAGCTTCCTTAGCTTCGGGAACAAGAGACTTGTTGTTAGACATAATTTATAATTCTCCTCATAAATTTTGAAGATCGTAAAATACAGCATTCATCGGATTGCGTCCGCCGACAGCAAAAGCAAACTTTCTTTTCTTCTGTTTGCGTCCATCATCGTCCGAACACTCTTTTTCGATTTGTTTTATTTTAATTTATCCGATAATTTTAAAATGCTTTGTTTAAAGCTTTTATCGGCGAACGCAAAACACTTTTGTTTTTCGTTCTGGTCTTATTATAAACGATGTCTTGCTTTTTATGAATGGGAATTTTTCACTGTAATTTTAAAAAAAGAACTCACCTTTCCATCTAAGAAAGGTGAGCCAAAGACTTTTATCAAAATATATATATAACTTATACTTTAACTCCGCAAATCATACTTATTTCAAAAAAACAACTTCAATAAAAACGTACGTGATTAAGTTTTTATGTTCTAAAAAATTTATGATTTTTTATTTCGGTGCGGGAGTTATACTTATTGTATTTTATGCGTTTATTTAAAATCAATAATTCTTTTTTCTTATTATATCGATAACGTCGTTCGCGTAATTTTCACATGATTTTACGCTGCTGCTCTCTACCATTACCCTTATAACAGGTTCCGTTCCGCTCTTTCTCAAAAGTATTCTTCCGTCGTTTCCGAGAATCTTTTCTATTTCCCCTACTTTTTCTTTTATATCGCTGTCGCCAAGCACTGCGTCTTTATCGGAAACAACGATATTTTTCGTTACCTGAGGATATATTGTAACGGGAGAAGCGAGCTTAGAAAGCGAAAGCTTGCTGTCTATCATCTCCTCCGTGAGCATTATGGACGTAAGGATTCCGTCGCCCGTCGTCGCATATTTGTAGAGAATGATATGTCCGGACTGCTCGCCGCCGAGCTTATATCCGTTTTTCGCCATATTTTCGTAGACGTATCTGTCTCCGACCTGCGTTTTCTCGTAACCTATTCCCTCTTCGTCAAGAGCTTTGTATAATCCTATATTCGACATAACGGTAGTCACTATTTTTCCGCCGTCAAGAGCATTTTCTCTTTTGAGTCTCTTTGCAAAGATATAAAGTATCTCGTCCCCGCATACAACATTTCCGTGTTCATCTACCGCAAGACATCTGTCCGCGTCTCCGTCGTATGCAAATCCTACGTCCAAACCGTTTTCGACAACAAATTTTTGAAGTCCTTCCATATGTGTCGAACCCGCGCCGCGGTTTATATTCACACCGTCAGGGGAAGCATTTATAACATAAGTCTTCGCGCCGAGCGCGTCAAAAACCGATTTTGCTATCATCCATGAGCTTCCGTTCGCACAGTCAAGTCCGATCTTTAATCCCCTGTAAGAATTTGACGCAATGGATATAAGATATCCTATATATCTGTTTCTTCCGGAAACATAGTCGACTACCTTTCCTATATCTTCGCCTGTCGCATAAGGAATGTCACAGTTTCCGCATCCTGCTTTATCAAAGTCCCCGTCTATATACGCCTCTATCTTCTCGATCGTCTCATCGTCCATTTTCTCTCCCGCGGAATTTACAAGCTTTATTCCGTTGTCGCAGAAAGGATTGTGAGAAGCGGATATCATAACACCGCACGAAAAATCGTCGAGTCTTGTTATATAAGAAACACTCGGCGTTGTTGTAACGTGCATTATATATGCGTCAGCTCCCGATGCGATTATCCCGGCAGATATCGCATACTCAAACATATAGCTTGAACGTCTTGTGTCTTTACCTATAAGTATTTTCGCCTTGTGCGCCAAATTTCCGTTTTCATAGCGGCTGTAATACCAGCCGAGAAATCTTCCGACGGTATATGCGTGATTTGCGTTTAAAACTTTATTCGCTTCTCCGCGAAAACCGTCCGTTCCGAAATATTTTCCCATAGTTTTTCTCCCTAAAAATAAAATAGAATTAAAATAGCCGCTTTTGATAAGACAGAATCTCTGATTTTTCAAGGAAAAAGCAAACCCTTGAAAAACACGTCCGTCTTAAATATTTATTACAGTCCGCGGCAAAAAAAGTAATAAACTCATATAATAATATGTTACAGGTTATTATATATTATTTCCACGATATTGTCAATATAAAATATATTATATAGACAAAGCAAAAAGACTATATGTATCTTTTCTTTTCAAGAATATTTTTTACATTCCGCAAAAAGTATTATTTTTATCTGTTTTTATCCGTTTTTTATAAAAAAACAACAATTTTTTTGTCATTTAAAACAACAAAAAAACTTTTCGCCCTGGTCTTGCCGTGGCAAAAGGATATATAAAACATATAATGTAATGCGGAAGATATTCCGCGAAATACTTTTGAGGGATACCCGTATGGAAGGAAGAATAATAGTTACGGGTTCGCAGACATCCGCAATCAAAGCAAAACGACTGCTTGAAAAAAGCGGCATACGGGCAAGAGTAGTGCGTCCGCTCTCCGTTTCCAAAGACGGGTGCAAATTCGGTATAGAAATAACGATGCAAGAACTGCCTTACGCATTATCAGTGCTCGGCGAAGCCCGCATAAGCTATTCAGATATAATAAAATCATAGCGAAAGGTATTTTCAAATGATATATTTTGACAACGCCGCGACCACTTTTCCGAAACCCGCGGAAGTTATAAGATCCGTTTCGGACTGCTTGAAAAACTACTGCGGAAATCCCGGAAGAAGCGCACACAAGCTCTCCCTTGCAGCGGCAGAAGCAGTATACGATGCGAGATGCGAAATTTCATCGTTTTTCGGTTCGACAAAGCCGGAAAATATAATATTTACGCAAAACGCAACTCACGCACTTAATATTGCGATATTCGGAATTGCAAGGCCCGGCGACCATATACTGATTTCAAATCTTGAACACAACAGCGTGCTGCGCCCCGTCGCCGAGCTTTCACGGCGCGGTGTTGTCAGCTATGATATTTTTGACGCCCTCGGAAGCGATGACATAACGCTTTCAAATATAGAAAAATCGATAAGAAAAAACACCAGGATAATAATAACAACACATATTTCCAATATCTGTCCAAAAAAACTCCCCATAGAAAAAATCTCCGAATTGTGTAAAAATAAAGGTATCACACACATTGTCGATATATCCCAAAGTGCGGGACTGTACGATATAAATATGACCGACGGATATTCCGTGCTTTGCGCCCCAGGACACAAAGGACTTTACGGACCGCAGGGCAGCGGATTTTGCTTATTTTCCGACGATTTCGATTTCGAAAGATTGCGCCCGTTCTCTTACGGCGGAAACGGCGTGGATTCAAAAAAAACATCTATGGGAAGTTCCGCCCCCGAATCGTTCGAAGCGGGAACGCTTGCAGTGCCGAACATCGTCGGACTTTCAAACGGAGTAAAATTCGTAAAAAACAAAAGCATATCAAAAATACGCGCTCACGAAGCCGCCCTTTCGGCAAGAATAAAAGAAAAACTTTCGGAAAGAAAAAATATAAAAATATATATGCCCGACGCGGAAGATATGAGCACGCTTCTTTTCAATGCGACAGATCTTACAGGATCGGAACTTGCTGGAAAGCTTTCAAAGTCTGGAGTATGCACGCGCGCGGGACTTCACTGTTCCCCGCTTGCACACGAAGCTCTTAAAACCGGCGGAGATGCCGTAAGAATAAGTTTTTCCGCATTCAATACTTTTTCGGAATGCGACGAATTTATAAAAATACTCGATATGGCTTGCTTTTCTTTCAAAGAAAGGTAAGCCCAAGAACTTTGCACCAAATACGCCCACTTTATTTTTGCAAAGCTTTTGAAGTTCCAAGAAACTTTTCTCGAAAAGTTTCTTGTGTCCGGGGTTTGGGGCAGATGCCCCAACTGATAATGCACACAAAAAAACGCGGTTTACACCGCGTTTTTTATATTGTCATAATGTGTTGGAACTGCGTTCCAAACCTCCTTCTCTTACTTTTCTTTCGGAGAAAAGTAAGCAAAAGAACTTCGCACCGACTACACCACTTTATTTTTGCAAAAGCTTTTGAGTTTCCAAAGGACTTTTCACGAAAAGTCCTTTGGTCGGGGTCCCACGGCGGACAGCCCCAACTGATAATGCACACAAAAAGCACGGCGTTGCCGTGCTTTTTTATATATGTCTCATTTGCTTTTAAATATCGGTTGTATTTGCCTTTCCTCGTAAGCCGCTTCCATCGTATTTTTCAGTTCACCGAAATCGCAAACAAGAGAGTTCGGCTTTTTTTCGGTATCGTCCTGATAGAGCGGTACAAAATATATATTCTTTTTTGAAACGAGTTTTGCTATGTTTTGAAGATTCGACGATATCGCGTCGTTTGTAGCAAGCGCTATAACAAGCGGTCTACCAGTGCGAAGATGAGATTTTGCCGCCATTGTCACGGAAGTATCCGTAATTCCGGAGGCTATCTTTGCAAGTGTATTTCCCGTACAGGGGGCAATCACAAGCATATCAAACATCTCTTTCGGACCTATCGGCTCGGCTTCCGTTATTGTATGGATAACAGGACGCGCGCACATACTCTCTATTCGTTTTCTTATATCAGATGCCTTTCCGAAGCGAGTATCCGTATTGTAAACGTTTTCGCTGAGTATCGGCTGTATTTCTATTCCTTCGCTCAAAAGAGAATCGAGAACGTCAATCGATCTTGAAACAGTGCAAAATGACCCGCAAAAAGCATATCCTATCATATTTTTTCTCCTTATGACATCTCGGAAAGTGTTTTATATATTATCATTCCTGCGGTTTTCGGAGTCACTCTTCCGGGAAGAGACGGCGCGTCTACAATATTTATCCCTATGCTCTTTGCCGCCTCTCTGTCTATTCCGCCGGGAGAAGAAGCAAGTTCTATAATGGGAGTATCGGGTTTCAAAGCGGCAAGGGAATCGCCGAAAAGCACGGTATGCGGAACAGTATTGAAAACGCAGTCAAATTTATTGGCATTATTTTTAAAATCCGCAAAGTCAAATGTTTCACAAAAGTAAGTATCGCCGATAGCTTTTGATTCGGCTCTGCCCGCAAAG
>ULQL01001237.1_pt1 | contig 13426 bp, 15 predicted proteins | sample 1954411 | NCBI WGS metagenome assembly ULQL01 (sample SAMEA4835654, study PRJEB28245) | human gut metagenome | biome: gut microbiome; material: fecal sample | place: Denmark | collected 2008 | reverse complement strand
CGTTTTTACGGTAAACGTGTCAAAATCGAATTTGAATAAATAATAAAAAAAAGCCCTCTGGATCAGAGGGCTTTTCATTATTCGGAAACGGCTTTCCCGTTCTTGTCGATTTTAAAAATGCCGATTTTAATCTTAGGCGTCACCTGTTTTTCAAACACGGGGGAAGCGCACAGCCAGTCGCTCATTCCCTTATTGCTGCCGCCGAAACGGTTTTGTGCCGGTTCACGGGCAGAATAACAGCTTTGATCGCCGGTTGACGGATTGACGGTGACCAGATAATCAACGCCATAATGTTTTAATACGGTGTTCAATGTTGTTTGCGTATTCAGAAAATCCAGCATTTTTTGGTCTTCCGCCATGCCGTCCAGCCGCACGAAACGCGTTTTTGTCACATAAGAAGTTATACCCGCGCCGCCGCTCATGGCGTAAAGACCCGGGTTTTCGACGGTAAATTCAGCGATGGCCCGCGTTACTTGTTCATAGAAGGCAGATCGTGCCCGGAAAGACAGGAAAAACGCCGAACAACAAAAACAGCACCCTAAAATCAGCCAGACAAACAACGCCTGTTTTCTTTCCGTTTCTTTTAACTGAGAATCAATTTTGCAGACGACGAATAACAGGGCGGCGGCTCCTCCGACGGCTAAAGGATAAAAAGCGTATTCCGGCACGGCGATAAAAGTAACGGCGCTTAAAATGGTCAAATATAAAATCGGATACCAAATCAAAGAATAAAAGACCGTATCGGCGGGCGTTTGTTCCCGGCCGCCCCAGGGAAAAGAAGCGTAAGCGGCCAATCCCAGAACCAAAAAAGGGAATGTCCACGCTTCCAGCGCGCCCGGAAGCTGCCTGATGTAACGCAAAGGTTCAAAAAACAAAACGACAAACAGCCGCCAGGGGGAATGATCCTGCGTTTTAGTCCAGCTGGCTATTTCTGCCGGCGCCGGCGATCCGAACGTTGATTGCAACGTATCCGCCCAGATCATCAGCGGAATCAAAGCAATGATCAGGCCGGGAATTAACGCCAGCAGCTGTTTTGTCGTAATCGGATTTTTTCGGTTGAATTGAAAATAAAAAACCAAAGCGGTTGTTAAAGCAAAAGCAATGGTATCAAAACGGGTCAGAACGCACAGCAATAAACTGAAACCGTAGCAGGCTCCCGTTTTAAAACAGGGCTGACGTAAAGCTTTTAACAAACACAGAGCATTTAAAAACAGGCACGGTATTGCCAGTGCGGCGTCCGAACCCGTTAATCCCGTGAAAAGAAAAGCCGCGGCTAAAAACGACAAAGTGACAAAACGTTCTTGCGGTTTCGGCTGATAATGCAGCGCGCCGGCCAGCCGGTTGAATAAAATCAGCGCCGCGCCCAGCGCCAGCCCCAGAACGGCGCGGACCAAAATAAAAAAAACGCCGGAATCGGAAGGAACAAGCGACGACAGCCCGGCCAAAACCGCCGTCCAGACCGGTGAAAAATCGTTTGTCGGCGTTACACCGTCAAAAGTGGGAAAGCCCAGCCGTTTGAAATTTTCGGCAATTTGCAGCGTATTAAAGAAATATTCCTGAAACCAGAACGGTGCGGGAACCGACCGGACGACCAGCGGCGCGAAAACAAAAACAAGAATGAGGCCGGTAAAAAAAGCCGTCATTCCTGTTTTTGAAAAAAGTCGGCCTTTAATTTCCATTGACAGGTTCAACCTCAAGCATCGTGCCGCGCACGCCGGTGACTTTGACGGCCGTGTTCGCGGGAATGTCCGCTTTTGCCGCCGCCAGCCACAGCGTATCGCCGACGGAAATTTTACCGCGTCCGTCAACGATCGGTTCATATACCTGATAAATTTGCCCGATATACTGGGCCGCGCGGTTGTTCAGCTTTGTATCCGTTTCGTTTTGGCGCTTGCCTATGATTTTGCGCCCGGTGAAAACGGAAATAACGCTTAGAATCGCAAAAATTCCCCCCAAAACCGCCGGTGGCGCCGACGGAAATACGGCAGCGACCGCGCCGGTAATAAAAGCGCCGATGCCGATCCACAGGAAAAAAATGCCCGGCGTGACGATTTCCAAAACCATCAGCACCATGCCGGCCGACAGCCACCACCAGTAATCTGCTACTGCCATCATGCGAAATCCTCCCGCCTGTTACCAAACGTCTTTTGACGGTTTACCGTTTTCTTTTTTCAGGCTTTCTTTGGCGATTTCACCGATTCCCGCAATGGATCCCAGAATATTCGTCGCTTCGATCGGCAGCAGAACCATTTTGGAATTGTCGGCCGTACCGATTTCTTTTAAAGCGTCCAGATATTTCTGACCCAAAAAGTAATTGATCGCGTTGATGTTGCCTTTGCCGATCGCTTCGGAAACAAAAGCGGTCGCTTTGGCCTCGGCTTCGGCCTGACGTTCACGGGCTTCCGCGTCGCGATAGGCGGCTTCTTTGCGTCCTTCGGCCTGCAGTACGGCGGACTGCTTTTCCCCTTCGGCACGCAGAATCTGCGCCTGTCTTAACCCTTCGGCTTCCAGAATCTGCGCGCGTTTGTCACGTTCGGCCTTCATCTGGCGCGCCATGGCGTCAACCAGATCGCGCGGCGGCGTAATGTCTTTGATTTCAATACGGGTGACTTTTACTCCCCAGGGTTCCGTCGCCTGATCAACGACGTCCAACAGACGGTGGTTGATCACGTCGCGCTGGCTGAGCAGTTCGTCCAGATCCATTGATCCCATGACCGTACGGATATTGGTCATCACCAGATTTAAAATGGCGACCTGCAGCTGGCGGACTTCGTAAACGGCGTGGGCGGCGTCCAGAACCTGAAAGAAAACAACGCCGTCAACGGTAACCATGGCGTTATCTTTGGTAATGACTTCCTGCGAGGGAACGTCCAGCACCTGTTCCATCATATTGACCTTTGCGCCGATGGAATCGACAAAGGGAATAATCAGGTTCAATCCCGGTTTTAAAGTATGCGTATATTTGCCGAAACGTTCGACGGTATATTCCATTCCCTGCGGAACCGTTTTGACGCCGGCGGAAATTGCAAATAAGGCAAGAACAATTAAAAATATGACAAATACGTTCATAAGCGTGTGCCTCCGTAAAAATAAACAGTTCATTTATCATAACGGAAAAAAAAGGCTTTGGCTATTCTTTAAAAGGCTTATTTTTTAAAGATCAAAATGCCTGCGATAACCAAAAGAACAAAGCCCGCTATATGGTTCCAGCGCAGGTTTTCGCCTAAATAGTAAATGGAAAACAAAGCAAAAACGCTCAGCGTGATAATTTCCTGCAGCCCTTTCAGCTGGGCGGCGGAATAATACTCATGGCCGATGCGGTTGGCCGGAACTTGCAGGCAGTATTCAAAAAAAGCGATCCCCCAGCTGGCCAGAATGACGACCCACAGCGCCGTTGATTTAAATTTCAGATGTCCGTACCAGGCAAATGTCATAAACACGTTGGAACAAACCAGCAAAATAACGGGAATAACGGCATGCATGATAAAAAATCTCCTGTATCAGAATAATGTCAGACAGGTCATACGCCAAAAGGCGGCAGGCTGCAAAGGGAAAATAACCAAAAAAACGGCACGATTTTTGCATATTGTTTAATGACGTTGGGATTCACGTTTTTTTAAAGAAATAAACGCACAATCAGGCAAAAGGGAGTCACAAATGGATCTGCAGAATTTAACGCTTTATCAGATGAGCGAGGAAAAAATGCGCTGGCTGGCACAGCGTCAATCTGTTTTGGCCCATAATATCGCAAACGCGGACACGCCGGATTTTCTGCCGTCGGATCTGGAACCGCTGACGTTTAAAGAATTTGTCGGGGAAAGCAAACACGTCGCCATGATGCGCACGGATCCCGCACACAGGACGCGCGCGTCGGGGGAAACGAAAATCGCCAAAACGAACGCCGCGCATTTGTCGCCGATTGCCGACGGAAAGGCCCGCGTCAAAGAAAACCGCCGTCCGTTTGAAACCAGTATTGACGAAAACGGAATCGTGCTGGAAGAACAAATGGCAAAAATTGACGATACGCGCGGCCAGCATGAACGCGTAACGGCTTTGTTTAAAAAGAACGCCGCTCTGTTGGGAACGGCTTTGGGATTGAAATAACCGAGGACGGAGAAATTAAATGGACGATTTGACTCTCAGTAAAACAATCGCCGCTTCGGGCATGAAAGCGCAGGCGCAGCGGTTGCGCGTCATTTCAGAAAATCTGGCGAATGCGGATTCTTTGTCCAAAACGCCGGGCGGGCAGCCTTACCGGCGCAAAACGGTGACGTTCCGCAATGAACTGGACCGGGCGACCGGCGCCGAACTGGTCAAAGTCGGGCGCGTTTCCCGCGACAGAGGACAGCTGGAACGCAAATACGATCCCGGCCACGAAGCCGCCGGCGCGGACGGCTATGTGCTGCTGCCCAACGTTAATCCTTTGGTCGAAACAATGGATATGAAAGAAGCGCAGAGAACTTACGAAGCCAACCTGAACGTTATTTCAACGTCCAAAGAAATGATGTCCAAAACGCTGGATTTAATCCGTTAACATAAGGAAAAACAAGTATGGTCAGCGATGTTTCCAAAGCCCTTTCCGCTTATCAGGCGGCCGTGTCCAGACAGGTCGCGCCGTCGGTCGGACAAACGGAACAGGCGTCGCCGGCGGGGTCGTTTGCCTCAATGGTCAAAACGGCCGTTCTGCAGGCGGAAGAAGACAATAAACAGGCCGAATTGATGAGCATGAAAGCCATTAAAGGCACCGCCGACATGCAGGAAGTCGTTATGGCCGTTTCAAATGCCGAAGTCGCTTTGCAGACTGTCGTCGCCGTACGTGATAAAGTCGTTTCCGCCTATCAGGAAATCATGCAGATGCCTATTTAGGAAAAAGGGGCGGCGTTATGACGGAAGTAATGGTCATTGAAATCGGTAAAAACGCGATCTTTACGTTGCTGCTGATCGTCGGTCCTTTGCTGCTGATCGCCATGGTGATCGGCCTTTTGATCAGTTTGTTCCAGACATTGACGCAAATCCAGGAAATGACGCTGGTCTTTGTTCCTAAAATTCTGGTCGTTTTTATTTCTCTGATTTTTCTGCTGCCGTTCATGATTGAACAGCTGCGCACGTTTACCAACGGATTGTTTGACCGTATCATCGCTTTGGGGGCGTGATATGGACTGGGAACGTCTGGTATCGTTGGAATTGTATCATTTTTTGTTTGTTTTTGCGCGCCTGGGCGGCGCGTTTTTATTTATGCCGTTTTACGCTTCCGTTTATATCCCGAGGCGAATCCGGCTGATTTTTGTTCTGGCAATCGCCGTAATGCTGACGCCGGTTCTGGGGGCGGAACTGCCTGCGCCGCCGACAAATGTGCCGGAGCTGTTCCGGCTGCTGCTGATTGAAGTAACTGTCGGCGTTTTTCTGGGAATTTTTCCTTATTTCCTGATGACGGCGATTGATCTGGCCGGCGTTAATGCGGCAATGGCGACCAGCTTTTCAAACGCGACTCTGCTTGATCCGCAGACGAATGTCCAATCAACCGTTCTGACCGGTTTTCTGACGCTGTGCGCCGTTTTGCTGATTGTCGTGACAAATCTGCATCATGTCATGCTGGGGGCGGTATTGGCCAGTTACCGGACTTTTCCCGCCGGCCAGCCGCTGCTGACGGGCGATATGTCGCAAATGCTGGCTAAAACGCTGGGCGCGGCGTTTACATACGGTTTTCAGATCGGATCGCCGTTCATTGTGATGATTATCCTGATGTATTCGTCCATGGGGGTGATGTCGCGTTTAATGCCGCAGCTGAATATTATTTTCATTGTGATGCCTTTGCAGGTATACTTGGGATTGGCGCTGTTAATGGTGTCTTTGCCGATGATGATGTGGTGGTTTCTGGAGTTTTTCCGGGATAATCTGCGTTTGTTTGCTTTGTAGGAAAAAATGGCCGACGAACAAGACGAGTCTTCAAAGACCGAAGAGGCTTCCGAGCGAAAACTGGAACGCGCAAGGGAAGAAGGGAACGTTCCTCTTTCCATGGAAGTCAAAAGCTGGTTTATGCTGTTTGCCGCCCTGATGATGCTGTGGGGGCTGGCGCCCTTTGTCATGGAAAGAACGACGGCGATCGCGTTTAAATTTATCGAACGCCCGGCTGAATTGCCGGTTGATCCGCTGGGGCTGCGCGATTTGTTAAGAGAAACGTCGTTTGAATTGTTTGTGACGTTGTTGTTGCCTTTGTCTTTGTTTTTAGTTTTGGCGGCGGCTTCGGCTTTGGTTCAGATCGGGTTTCTGTACGCGCCGAAACGCATGGAAATCAAATGGGAAAGAATTAACCTGTTCGCCAATGCCAAAGAATTTATCACCAAAGCCAAAATTGTCGATATGCTCAAAGGCATTTTTAAAATCACGGCTGTCGGTTATGCCGGCTGGCTGATTGTCAAGCCGCGGATTTTGGATATTTTAAACACGTCGTCTTTTGACGTTGCGTCGATTTTGGCGCTGGTTTACAAACTGTTGCTGCTGATACTGCTGACGATGGTGATGATTATTTTCGTCATTGCGTTTGCGGACTATTTTTATCAAAAGTTTTCTTATTTAAAGCGTCAGCGCATGACAAAGCAAGAAGTCAAAGACGAATACAAACAAATGGAAGGGGACCCGCAAGTTAAAATGCGTCTGCGGTCGATCCGCATGGAACGGCTGCGCAAACGCATGATGGCAAACGTGCCCAAAGCGTCCGTTGTCGTCACCAACCCGACCCATTTTGCCGTCGCGCTGCGTTATGAACCCGAAGAAGGAATGGAAGCGCCGGTCGTCGTTGCCAAGGGACAGGACTTTATCGCGTTGAAAATCCGCGAAATCGCCGAAGCGAACGCCGTGCCGATTGTTGAAAATCCGCCTTTGGCCCGCGCTTTGTTCGCGTCGGTGGAGATTGACGAACCGATTCCGACGGAGCATTATGCTGCTGTGGCGGAAGTCATTAAATATGTTTATCAGCTTAAAGGAAAAACGCTGCCGCAAAGAGAGGAAAGCTAAATGGCGTACCCGTTTTTTAAAAAACTGGCCGGTATTTTGGGGCTTGGCAGTTTCGTCAGGGACTGGGATACCGTCAAAGCTTTGATGGACAGCGAAGCCGACGCGCTGGCGCTGGTATCCGGGGACGGCGCGCCGGTCTATATCAATGCGGCCGGAAAAAAGTTTTTCAAAGCGCCTTCTTTGCTGCAATCCGTATTAAACCGCGTTCTGGACGACGAATCCAACCGGCTGGCTCTGGCAAAGCTGGAGGCTGCCGTTAAAAATAAAGCCGAAACGTCCGTCGAACTGTTAATGCGTCCGGCCGAAAACGATGCGGATTTCTGGGAATGGTACCATATTTCGATCCGCCAGCTGGACGTCGGGACGTTGTGGCGGGTACGCGATATGACGGCGGCGCGCGCTTTGGACGCGGTAATGCGCCAGGAAACGCAGGAATTGGCCGAATTTCTGGATATTCTGCCGATCGGACTGTACCAGATTGACGCGGGCGGCGTGATCCATTTCGTCAATCAAAGGCTGTGCGATTGGCTGGGATATACAAATATCCGCGAATTAAAAGGCAAAAAGCTGGTCGATATTCTGGCCGGCGCACATGTTCCGGAATTGGACGGCTTTTGGCATGGTGAACTGACTTTCCGCACACAGACGGGGACTTTTTTTACGGCCTTTGTCAGCCATGCGGTTTATGATGAAAACGGAGAAACGATGCTGCGCGCTTCGGTCGTGCGCGACGTGATGAGCCGGCGCGAACATGACGGATCGGCCAAAGAAGCCGAGTTGGGCTTTTCCCGTTTGTTCGCCGAAGCCCCTGTCGGGATCGCTTTTTTGGATAAGGAAAACATTATTACGGAAGCCAATTCGACTTTGTTTCAAATGTTTTCCCGCCAGCGCGAAGAAATGATCGGCACGTCTTTGGACGACTGCATTGACCCGGACGACTGGGCGGAATTAAAGGACAAAATGGCTAAGGTCATGACGGCAAAGCTGACCCGCGCCCACGCTGAAGTCCGCCTGAAAACGCCGCAGGAAAAATTTGCCGCCGTCTATATTACGCCGATGACCGAAGAAGACGAAGACGGGAAGCCGGACGTTTTCGGCTTTATCGCGCATTTTATCGACAATACGGAACGGCGTACGCTGGCTTTGCAGTTTTCTCAGGCGCAGAAAATGCAGGCGATCGGACAGCTGGCCGGCGGAATCGCCCACGATTTTAACAACCTTTTGACGGCGATCATCGGTTCGACGGATTTGCTGCTGCAAACGCACCCGGCGTCGGATCCGGATTTTACCGAATTGATGAATGTGCATTACAGCGCGACACGCGCCGCCAGTCTGGTTGGACAGCTGCTGTCTTATTCCCGTAAACAGCCGCTGCGTCCGAAATATCTGGACGTTACGGACGTTTTCGCGGAACTGCATCATATGTTGAAACGCCTGTTGGGCACAAAGATCACCGTTCAAATCGAAAACGGACGGAATTTGGGATTTATCCGCGTGGATAAAACGCAGTTTGATCAGGTGTTTGTCAATCTGGCGGTCAACGCCCGCGACGCGATGCCGGACGGCGGAACGTTCAGCATTTCGACACGTCAGCAGAAATTTCCGGCCGGACAGTATATCGGGTCCGAAGAAGTCGTTCCCGGCGAATATGTCGTCATTGACGTTTCGGATACGGGCTGCGGCATCAGCGAAGAAAATCTGCAGCGTATTTTTGAACCGTTTTTTTCGACGAAATCCGGCGGCGTTGATTCGGGAACGGGACTGGGGCTGGCAATGGTGTACGGCAATATGCGCCAGTCCGGCGGTTATATTAATGTGAAAAGCACGCCGGGCGCCGGAACGACGTTCAGCCTTTATTTGCCGCGTCACGCACCGGAAGACGTGCGCCGCCTGACCGAAGAGGCCGAATCGGCCGCTTTGCCGGCGGATTATAATGCGCAGGCAGTTTCTCAGCTGGTCCGCGTGAAGCCGAACGTGCCCAAAACCGGCGACCAGCTGCAATTTTTCTTTGCCGAAGACAAACCGTCGCTGCCGCCGCCTCTGCTGCCCTCAAACGACCTCAGCGGGTCGGGCAACATTCTGCTGGTTGAAGACGAAGACGGCGTGCGCGCCGTTACCCGCAAGGCTTTGACGGCAAAAGGTTATACGGTTACGGACTGCACCTGCGCCGAAGAAGCGCTGGAAAAAGCGGAAGACGGCGCCGTGTTTGACCTGCTGATTACCGACATGGTGATGCCGGGTATGGACGGGGTGACGTTGGCCTCGACCTTGCGTCAGAAAGGGAAGTACAGTAAAATTCTGTTGATTTCCGGATTTTCCGAAGAAGCCGCCCGCGGCGAAATCAAAGCCATGCCGGATTTTTATTTTCTGGCTAAACCGTTTACTTTGAAAGAGCTGGGCGAAAAAGTGAAACAAATTCTGGGGGATAAATGAACGCTTATTTTTTTAACGCCGCAGCTGTCATCGAACTGATCAAACAAGCCGGATCGGCCGTTATGGATATTTACCGCCAGGATTTCGCCGTTTATGAAAAAGAAGACGCTTCTCCCGTAACCGAAGCCGACATGAGCGCCGAAAAAATTATTTTTGACGGACTCAAAAAATTAACGCCGGATATCCCCGTTGTCGGTGAAGAACATATGGCCGCCGGCGAACCGGCCGATTTGACTCAACGGTATTTCTGGCTGGTCGATCCTGTTGACGGAACGGCGGATTTTGTGAAAAAGAACGGCGAATTTACGGTCAATATCGCTTTGATTGAAAATGAAACGCCCGTTTTCGGCGCCGTATACGTTCCCGTGACGGAAACGGTTTATTATACGGCGGCGCCCGGCCGGGCGTGTATGGAAAAGGACGACATAACGGCGGAATTGAAAACCCGTGACGTTCCGGACCAGGGATACACGGTGTTAAACAGCCGGACGCATTGTAATGAAACGATTGTTTCCAAAATGCTGGAAGGGTTAAAAATCGCCGAACGGCGCCGCTGCGGCAGTTCATTGAAATTCTGCCTGATCGCGGCCGGACAGGCCGACGTGTATCCGTGCTGTCATCAGACAAAGGAATGGGATACGGCGGCGGCGCATGCCGTTTTGACAGCCGCCGGCGGAGAAGTTTATAACGCGGAAAACAATACCGTTTTGACATACCGTAAACCGGGACTGGTTAATCCGCGGATTATTTCGTTTGGGCAAAAACGCTGATTAAAACAACGCTTTTTCCTGCCCGCCGCCCGATTCCGGCCGGAACGTTCGGATAAATTTCAAACAAACGTTTCCTTTTTGTTCTTTTTGTCTTGAAATAAAGAACAAATGTGGTACATTTTACGGTGTTGCTCTTGACGTGTTTTTGTGGGATAAAAGAGGCACCGAAATATGGATCAAACCGTTTTACATTTAGTGGATAAGGATACGATGGATAAAGAAAAAGCATTGGCCGCCGCCTTAAGTCAGATTGAACGGGCGTTTGGCAAAGGGTCGATCATGCGTCTGGGACAACGTGAAAACGCCGTTGAGATTCCGGCGATTTCGACGGGGTCTTTGGGGTTGGATATTGCGCTGGGGATCGGCGGTCTGCCGCGGGGCAGGATTGTCGAGGTTTACGGTCCGGAAAGCTCCGGGAAAACGACGCTGGCGCAGCATGTCGTCGCGCAGGCGCAAAAGGCGGGCGGCAAGTGCGCTTATATTGACGCGGAACATGCGTTGGATCCGATTTATGCGAAAAAACTGGGCGTTGATATTGACAATCTGTTGATTTCCCAGCCGGACACGGGGGAACAGGCGCTGGAAATCGCCGATACTTTGGTTCGTTCCGGGGCGATTGACGTGCTGGTGGTCGATTCCGTTGCGGCTTTGGTACCGAAGGCCGAACTGGAAGGCGAGATGGGCGATTCTCATGTCGGGCTGCAGGCGCGTTTGATGTCGCAGGCATTGCGTAAACTGACGGCTTCCGTTGCCCGTTCGAACACCTTGATTATTTTTATCAACCAGTTGCGCATGAAAATCGGCGTGATGTTCGGCAATCCGGAAACGACGACGGGGGGTAACGCGTTAAAGTTTTATGCTTCGGTGCGTATTGAAATCCGCCGCGGCGCGCAGATTAAGGATAAAGACGAAACGATCGGCAACAACACGACGGTTAAGATTGTGAAAAACAAGGTGGCTCCGCCGTTCAGAACGGTAGAGTTTGACATTATTTACGGCGAAGGGATTTCCAAAACGGGCGAATTGATCGATTTGGGGATCAAAGCGGGCCTGATTGAAAAGGCGGGCGCTTGGATTTCGTATAAGGGCGAACGTTGGCAGGGGCGTGAAAACGCGCGGACATTCTTGCGTGAAAATCCGGCCGTAGCCGAAGAAATCGAACAGCAGATCCGAGAAAAGGCGGGACTGTTGTCGCAGAAGATGATCGGTGATGACGTTGTTGAAGACGAATAGGAATTGAAAAGAAGACTTGTTTCTTTTATCCTATAAAAAAGTTTTCTTAAAGGGGGAAAGAATGTCTTTAGAACTTTCAACATCTGACAAATCTTCAACGAAGTCGGAAAAGCTGATTGACGCTTATTTAAAAAGCGCGTGCAAGGCTTTAAACAATTTGCCAAAAAGTGATGCGCGTTTGGCGTCACAGTTTTTTTTGCTCAAGGACGATCAGGAATTTAATACGGAGTTCGGCAAACCGTCTACGAAAGAATTGCTTTCCGGGGTTAAGTACGAAGATGTATTAAAAAAGGAAAGCGAACTGAAAAAGCAGGCGAAAGGGGCTTCTTTGAAGGTTAAGGCGAATTATCAGTTTAATATCGAACCGAAGAAAGAAGAGATGTTTTCTTTTTTTGGTCCGAGTATGGCTGTTTTACCCGGTTTGGCTGTTTTGGTGAATGCGGCGGAACAGGGCAGTTTAACCGGAGTCGCTGTTGGTTTTGCGGGGATAGGTGCTGCGGTTGGCGGCGTTGCGGCAGTTCAGAGTGTTCGCAGAAGTTTGGAAGCCAAGGACGCCGCGGAGCAAAAACAGATTGACGATTATATTGCGGTCAAGCATTCGCAGTTAGCGTTAAAACAGCTCAAGAAAGCGATTCAGAAAGAGCAGGGAACGTCTTACAAGCAACAGGTTCAGCAGTTGTTTGCGTCAGGATTGGGCAATCCCGGCGGAATGATCACGCCGTTAGCGTTACAGCAGAAAAAGGGAAGTTCCCGTTGATTTTGGAATAAGGAAAAATGGCAACAATTTTTAGAAAAAAAATGTTGCCATTTTATTTTGCGGGTGTTATACAGGCTACATCTTATCGCGGGATGGAGCAGTCCGGTAGCTCGTCAGGCTCATAACCTGAAGGTCGTGAGGTTCAAATCCCACTCCCGCACCCATCACTAAAAAAGCCACCTTTTCAGGTGGCTTTTTTAGTGATGGGGCGGGGGTTCGGTGAATGGACGTCACAGGTTCGGCCGAAGCGCAGCGCAGGCAACGCCGGAACGCAAGTGCAGGCGGCCCCGCAGGGGTGAGGGACGCAGTCCCGAATAAATCCCACTCCCGCAGCTTCCAGAGCTTTTTTTTCAGGTGGCTTTTTTAGTGATAGGGCGGTGGTTCGGTGAATGGACGTCACAGGTTCGGCCGAAGCGCAGCGCAGGCAACGCCGGAACGCAAGTGCAGGCGGCCCCGCAGGGGTGAGGGACGCAGCCCCGAATAAATCCCACTTCCGCAGATTCCAGAGCTTTTTTGTAGCGCGCCAATTATTTTTAGACTCGTTTCGCATGGTAATCGGTCTGAAACAGAGTGAAAAAATACAGAATTTTTATGACGTTATAATGAATTGTTCAGTTTTCTGAGGCGCAGTGAAAAGGAACGGTTTCATTCATATTGATAACGGTTGTTAATTTAACGATTGTGCCGGCGATTTCTTTGCCCATGCAGATATCGTTGGCGGACAGATTTTCCCGCTGAATTTGCAGGAAATTTTCCGCCAGCCAGATTCCCCGGTGCGTTTCAAAGTCGTCCGAAAGGCGGTAAACGTTCATCAGGCTGGCCAAAGCGCTGCGAAACCGCGGGTACTGCGTTTCAAAATAATTGACCGTCCGCGTCATGATGCGGATATAGTCCGGCAGTTCCATTCGGCGTAAAGAATATTGTATCGCATAGGTGAAATACACCGCGGTAAACAAGCTCCAGTTGTCAAACGTAATGCGTTTAAAGCTGGGATACTTTTCATTAAATTCGCGTTCAAAGTTAAAATACTGCGGTAAAATAATGGCGTCGCAAAGAAAATTTATTCTTGTTTTTTTTGGCTTGAAAAACATTTGTTCCGTCTCCCTTTGATCTTTCATAACGAAAGCCCGCTTGTGTTAAAGCGGGCGGACGTTAGAAAACCGTACGATGATAAGGACGGCTCGGCGGTTTCGCGCAAAGCCTTATAGCGCCGACATTG
>ULQL01061100.1_pt1 | contig 13461 bp, 10 predicted proteins | sample 1954411 | NCBI WGS metagenome assembly ULQL01 (sample SAMEA4835654, study PRJEB28245) | human gut metagenome | biome: gut microbiome; material: fecal sample | place: Denmark | collected 2008 | reverse complement strand
AACCCTGAACCAAATGAAAGCAAAGTAAAAAGGAGCTGTGAAGGAACGAGGATTCATTTCTTCACAGCCCCTTTTTTATGGGGGAATGGATCTTTTGGGGGAAGGGGACGGTCTCTTTCTCCTCACCGTATCCATGCTTCGAGCTTCTTCAAAAGGCCTTCGCAGGCTTTTTCTTCCAGCTCATATGCATCTTCGAAGGCAGCGCCTTTGTGCGGGTTCGGGATATCGGCTTCTTTTCCGGCGTATTCGGCGAGGAGATGGATCTTCTCATCGACATCGCCGCCCATGGTATTGAAGATGTCGGGATTGTTCTTATCATTCATGAGGAGGATGAAGTCGTAGTCGTCATAGGTCTTCCAGGCGATGGGGAAGGCCTTTTTCATCGTATAGGGGATGCCGTGGGCAGAGAGCGTCTCCTGCGCCGCCTTGGAAAGGGGAGCGCCTTCTTTGGCAAATGCGGCGGCAGAGACGGAGAGTGAGTCTGTCAGACCGGCCTTCTGAATGAGATGGTCCATGATGCATTGAGCCATCGGCGGTTCATTATTTCCTGTGTGCGAGATAAAGAGAAGACGGATCATGATGAGACTCCTTTCTGGGAAATGGGGAGTGACTGGGGATAGTGGTGACCGTTTGGCTCTTGTGCCCTCATTTCGAGCGGAGCGAGAGCTCTTCTTACCCGTATTATATCGCTCGAATGTAAATAAACGGTAAAACGGACTTCCTAATCCCTAATCCCTAGTTTCTGGTCACAGTTACTCATCTTCCACGGTGAAGTATGCTTCGAAGCGTACCTTGCCATCTTCTTGCGTGAAATTTTTATAGGCGTTGTGGGCATCTAGGAAGCGGGCGATGGAGACCATGCCGAAGCCATGGCCTTCCTTGTCTGTCTTGGGGTAGCCATTCTCATCAAAGCGGATGGGCGTGTCGTATGGGTTCACGATGGAGAGTGCGATCTGATTTCCTTTCATAAGGAGCGTAAGGTCGACGGTGCGTTTCTCTTTGGGCATGGCAGCGGAGGCTTGGATGGCATTTTCGAGAAGGTTTGCAAGTACGTAGGCGAGCGGGCTTTCGATGGAGGGAAGGCTCTGCGGGAAGGAAATTTTATGGCTGGTGCGGACGGAGAGTTCTTTCGCTTTTTCGAAATAGATAGAGATGATGGCGTTGATGATCGGATTCAGGCAGTAGGGGTGGGTGGCGGTGCGCTCTAAGTCTTCGTGAGAGCTTTCCAAAAGGGCAAGGGCTTCCTCTGTCTGTCCTTGCTGCAGGAGTCCGTGGAGTGCGAGGATCCGGTGGCGCAGGTCGTGCCGGAAGAGGGACATTTCTTTCCCGTTATCCTGCAGGATCTGGGCATAGGATTGGAGGAAGGAAATGGATTTCTCCATCAGGTGGTTTGCACTCTGGATATTCGTCAAATTCTCGAAGTCTTTCTTTTCCAGAATGATGTATCGGTCAAAGGCGATGAAGAAAATGGTGAGGATAAGCCAGACAAAGAGTTTATCGATAGACCAAAGTTCGCCCAAAAGGCTGGTTGGTGTGGCGGCTGTGACAAGGATTATCGGGATGGCGGCGATGTAGTAGGAGTAAGACTTTTCATTCATGAAACGCTTCGAGGGCAGCATGGGAGAAAAGACGCGGTAGGCACCGGGAAGCGTTATCGCAAAGAAGAAGTCATAGACGAGGAGATGCTCGATCAGGAAATTCTCCGCGGGGGTATCTGGGAATACGAGGAGGATAAAGATGGCGGAGATACCGTGGAGGGCAAACATGTAGATGCCCTGCATGCCAAGGATGAAGATTTGCGCGGCTTTAGCGTTGGAAAAAATGAAAAACATCGAGAGAAAGAAGGGGATCCAGCCGAGGGTAAGACAGCACTTGTATGTGAAGACGTTGAGACCGAGCCGGACTACGAGGAGGACCATCCAGCTCATATTGAAGAGCAGGACGAGACAGTCCGTGTAAAAAAGGCGGCGTTTCGCCTTGGCGTCCATGATGCCCGCAAAGGGCATATAGCGTACATAGGCTCCGCCCACCTGAAGGATGGTGATGGCAGAGACCAGAAGAATGATGTCGATCATGGATTTGCTCCTTATGAAATGAGTGCCCGGCGTTTTCTGGATTAGCGGGGCGTGCTGCCTCTTGATTGCGATGGAAAGCCTCGCTCGAATGAGAAATTAGAAATGAGGAATTAGGAGTGAAGGTGGCGACTTCGCCGAGATCCTTCGACTCAGGTCGCAGCTGTTCTGGCATTCGTTATCTCACATACGACGTTTCTCGCCGCTCAGGATGACGAAACGGGGAGATGCCCGAAGGTAGTATTCAAGTTACAAGTCACCAGTCACTCGGTACCCCTAATCTCTAATCCCTAGCCACGCATCCCTGTTTTCAAACTTGTGGTGGCGGCTTCGCCGCGAATAGGATGGGTTGCCTTCCAAGCGTATCGTCATTGAAAGCGTTGCCGAGAAATCTTCCTTGCAGACCGATGAGCGGTGAGAGCTTGAAAACCTAAAAACGCAGCACGAAGGCGTTTTTCCGTGCAGGGGCAGGAGGGATACTAATCGCTGTGCAACAAAGATCCCTCGGCTGCGCTCGGGATGACAGGGGGACGGGTGTCTCCCTGTCTCTTAGTTTCCCCGTCACTCGGCACCACTAATCCCTAGCCACCAGCCACCAGTCACTATCACTCAAGCCTTATCTCGACAGCAGAAACTGCATGTACTGCTGCTTGACTTCTTTCTTTTTCCGGCGGCTGATAGGGAGAGTCAGATCTCCTTTCAATAGGAAGGTATCCTCCTTCATGGCGGTGACGGCATTCATATTGAGAATGAGGCGATGGTAGGATTCGAGGAAGCGCTCATCGGTAAGGAGAATGTCTGCCAGCTCCTGGTAACTGTTCTGCGAGGCAAGGGTGCGGTCTTCGAGATGGAGGATGGCGCCGCGGCTGCCCTGACAGTCCATGTAGAGGATGTGGCTGTAGGGGACGGAGAGGCATTCGCCGCCGGCGAGCTTTACGGTGAGCGTCTTTGCGGCGAGCGCATCCTCCGGGAGGAGACGTGTCAGAAGGGTCTCGAGCTGCGGCGCATTTTCAAGGAGCGGCTTTAGCACGTAGCCGGAGGCGAAGACGTTGTAGCTTTCGAGTGCGTGGTCGCGGCTGGTGGTGAGGAAGATGATCCATGCCTCGTCATCAATGGCGCGGATCTCTTCGGCTACCTGCATACCGGTCATGCGGGGCATGTAGATGTCAAGGAGGATGAGGTCGTAGTCGCCTTTTTCAAAATTTTCCAGAAAGGATGGGCCGCTGGTGTAGGCTGAGATGGTGTAGTCGATGGGCGTCTGTTCTGCCCTTTTCTGAAAATAATGCGAGAGGCACATCCGGATCTCTTTGAGGTCAGCCGGATTGTCGTCGACCGTTGCAATGCGTAACATAAAAATCTCCCCTTTTCCTTTTAGTTATATCTATTATAAAGGAAAAGGGGGGATGTGTGAATGGAAAATGAGGAATGAAGGCGGCTGCTGCGCCGTGAATCTATGGGGCTGCGTTCTAAGCGTATCGTCATTGAAAGCGAAGCCGAGAAATCTTCCTTGCAGATCGATGAATGGCGAGAGCTTGAAAACCGAAAAACGCAGCACGAAGGCGTTTTTCCGTGCAGGGCCAGGAGTGATGCTAATCGCTGTGCAACAAAGATCCCTCGGCTGCGCTCGGGATGACAGAGAGACTGCTGTCTCCCAGTCACCAGTCACTCGGTACCCCTAATCCCTAGCCACTAATCCCTAGCTACTAGTCACCAGTCCCTAGCCCGGCCACTCACATTTTTCGCGTGACTTTATCGCTGATCCCGTCCATGCGGTTGACGGCGGAGAGGAAGGCTTTGACGGAGGCGGTGATGGTATCGCGGTCGATGCCGGCTCCCCATGTGGTCTTGCCGGTCTCATCGGTGAGGCCGAAGTAGGCGATGCCGCGGGAGGCGGGGTCACGGTCAAGGTCATGCTCTTCATAGACCAGGTGGGTGACATGGATATCGTAGGTCTTGCACAGCGCGCGGCTGATGGCATCGAGCTGGCCTTTGCCGCAGGCTTCGATGTGTTTCTCCCTGCCGTGGACGGAGAGGGTGACGCAGCCCTTCCAGGTGTCGCCGCTTCGGCGGAAGTGGAAGTCGGAGAGGGCGATGGGGGACTCCCGGTTCACATAGGTGGTCTCGAAGATGCTCTTGATCTCTTCTGCCGAGAGCTCCTGATGGCGTTTGTCGGAGATGTCTTTGATGAGGTAGCCGAATCCTTCTCGCATGTCTTTCGGCAGGCGGATGCCGTAGGTATTTTCCAGAATGTAGGCGACGCCGCCTTTGCCGGACTGGCTGTTGATGCGGATGACGTCCGCTTCATATTTTCTGCCGATGTCTTCCGGGTCGAGCGGCAGGTAGGGGACATTCCAGTAGTCGTACATGCCTTCGGCGTGGTGCTTCATGCCTTTGGCGATGGCGTCCTGATGAGAGCCGGAGAAGGCGGCAAAGACGAGCTTTCCGGCGTAGGGCTGGCGGTCGCCGACCTTCATGCGGGTGAGGCGCTCGTACATCTCGATGAGCTGAGGCATGTGGGTGAAGTCCAGATGCGGATCGATGCCGTGGGTGTACATGTTCATGGCGACGGTGACGATGTCGACGTTGCCCGTGCGTTCGCCATTGCCGAAGAGCGTCCCTTCGATGCGGTCCGCGCCGGCGAGAAGTCCCATCTCGGCATCCGCTACGCCTGAGCCGCGGTCATTGTGTGGATGGAGGGAGAGGATGACGCTGTCTCTGTACTTGAGGTGCTGGTCCATGTAGGCGATCTGCATGCCGTAGACATGGGGCATGGACAGCTGCACGGTCGAGGGGAGATTGATGATGGCTTTCCTCTCCGCCGTCGGCTGCCATACGTCGAGGACGGCATTGCACACGTCCAGCGCGTAGTCGACCTCGGTGCCGGTGAAGCTCTCCGGTGAGTATTCGAAACAGTACGCGCGTCCGGCGGCTTCGGTGAGCTCTTTCAGCATCGTCGCACCTTCGAGGGCAATGGCTTTGATGTCGTCCTTCGATTTATGGAAGACCTGCTCGCGCTGGGCGACGGAGGTGGAGTTGTAGACATGGACGATGGCATTCTTTACGCCGTCCAGGGCTTCGAAGGTGCGGCGGATGATGTGCTCTCTCGCCTGTGTCAGTACCTGGACGGTGACGTCATCCGGGATCATGTCCTTTTCGACCAGTGTGCGGAGGAATGCATACTCTGTCTCCGAGGCCGCAGGAAATCCGACTTCGATTTCCTTGAAGCCGATGGCAATGAGCTTCTGGTAGAATTCCAGCTTCTCTTCGAGGCTCATCGGGATGACGAGCGCCTGATTTCCGTCACGCAGGTCCACGCTGCACCATATCGGAGCGTGATCGACAGCGTCTTTCATCATCCAGCGCATGTCACAGGCGGGGGGCATGAAGTATCCTTTGCGGTATTTCTGCGGGTTCATCATAATGGATCGTCCTTTCTTCTCGGAAACGGGGACGGGCGCAGAGGAAAAAGGAGAAAAGCCCCAAGCCTCAGACCGCTCGTCCCAAAAGAAAAAGCATCCTTCGTACATAAGAGACGAAAGATGCCTGATTTCCGCGGTACCACTCTGATTCACCCTGCCGGTGCGCTTTGCCGATGGGAGATACCGAAGAGAAAACAAAAAGCCTTTCGTCAAGAGACGAAAGGCTTTGCCTGCGTGTTACCACTCTATTTCCCTCCCGGAGGAGGCTCTTCGGATGGATCCCATCCCCTCTCTGTAACGGTGAGGCTCCGTCGCGGCCTACTTGTTTCAGCCGCGCTGCTCAGAGATGAGTTCCCTTCCGTCGGTCTGCCGCTTTTCACCATCCAGCGGCTCTCTGCGATCCCTTTCGGAACGTACTATTTCTCTTCCATGCGTTTTCCTATGTATGGATGACATTCTAACATGGGATAGAGGATTTGTCTAGGGGCGGGAAACGGAAAAGCAGAAATGAGAAACGGCAGAGCGATCAGAATGCCGGAACGAGGCCGTCGCTGAAGTTGTCATTGATGTATTTCTTGACATTCTCAGACTGGAAGATCTTGACGAATTTCTGGTAGGTCGGGTTCTCTTTATCCTGCTCGCGGGCTGCGATGATATTGACATAAGGCGAGGTATTGTCTTCGGTCGCGAGGGCGGTCTTGCTGTCGAGGTTGGCAGCCTTTGCGTAGCCGGCATTGATGACAGAGATTGCTACGTCATCCAAGGAACGCGGGAGCTGCGGTGCTTCGAGCTCGAGGATCTCGAGGTGCTTCGGGTTTTCTGCGATATCACCGACGACAGCCTTGGTCGGATCGGTGCCTTCCTTCAGCTTGAGGAGACCTTGCTTATCGAGGAGGAGGAGCGCACGGCCGCCGTTGGACGGGTCGTTCGGGATGGAGACCCTGGCACCGTCCGGCACATCCTTCAGGTCTTTGTACTTGTTGGAGTAGATGCGCAGCGGAGCAAGATAGGTATTGCCGATGGAGATCAGCTTCGTGCCGTTCTTTTCATTGTAGGCTTCGAGGTACGGGCCGTGCTGGTAGGAGTTCAGGTCGATCTCGCCGGCAGCAAGGGCTGCATCCGGGGTGACATAGTCACCGAAGGACTTGAGGTTCACCTTGAGCCCGTCTTTTTCTGCTTCCTTTGCGACGAACTCCATGACCTGTTCCGAATAGCCGGAAGTGATGCCGACGGTGATCTCTTTCTTGTCAGCCGGTGCTTTGGCTTCTTTCTTCTGGTCGCCGCAGCCGGCGATAGCGCCTGCAGCGACGAGGGCTGCGAGGGACAGTGCGATTGCTTTTGTCAGTTTCATAGTGAATTCCTCCTTGATAGGAAATGCGGGGCAATAAAAAAATCCCGCTCCCTGAAAGGGACGAGATACTTCGTGTTACCACCCAATTTTATGTCCGAATCACTTCGGGACACCTTATGAGGTACGCCGGCCGCAGCCTTGATACCTTGTCTCTATATCGGGAGATCCCGGGCTGCTTCATCATTCAGCATGCCAGGCTCAGAGGCCATCTTCCATGGATTCGTCTGCGCTCCTTCTCACCGGGTGGAGCTCTCTTTGCCAGCGTCCTTCATGTACTCTTCTCTTCACTGCCTTTATGAAGTTGAAACTACTATACACTTTCGGGGATGGGAAGTCAAGAAAAAATTTTCAGGGGGGGGAAAAAGGGTCAGCCGGTGGGATGTGCTGCCCCTGCGCTAAGTTTGAATGCAGGGATGAGTAGCTAGGGATTAGGGATTAGGAGTGACTGGAGACTACGAGACCGGGAGACTAGGAGACATCAGACTCCCGTATCGTCATTTCGAGCGAAGCGAGAAATCTTTGTCATTCGCGGTCAGGCGGACAATGTTTGGAAAGTTCAAAACGGGAAACCTGCTATCGAGAGACTTTCGAGCATCGCCCTATTTATACTTCGCGGCGCTTCTGATTTTTATGCGCCGTAACCCCGAACCCCGAACCCCGAACCCCGAACCCTGAACCCTGAACCCTGAACTCCGAAGTTTGAAAGCGGAGATAAGTGGCTAGGGATTAGGGATTGGGGATTAGGAGCCTCAAGTGACTGGTAGCTGGTGACTTGCATACTGCTTTCGGGCATCGCCCCATATATACTCGCGGCGAAGCCGCTACCACCATTTCTAATTTCTCATTTCTAATTCCTCATTCACGCAAAGCTTTCATCCGCAATCAAGGGACGAGCCGCCCTGGGGGCGAACCCTTCCCCGGAACCCTTTACTGATTCCCTTTCTGACAACTTTTCCCATTTTCCCCCTTGACGGCGGCGCCTCTTAGCGTTATCATATCTGCATATTCAGCAATGAATGACAAGTACACAGAGGACAAAGAGGTCTTGATGCAGGGGCATCGAGACTTTTTCTTTTGGACAATGAAGCCCGGACATAGGTCCGGGCTTTCTCTATGTACGGGAAAATTCTTATTTCTTTTTTTAGAAGGGTGTGGTAAAAATGAGAAAAATTTTAGCCAAATGGCCGCTCCTGGCGGCGGCCTTGTGCACGCCGACCATGATCATGGCGGCGGATGCGGAGGGGAAGTACTCCTCTGCGGATACGACCTGGACACTGCTGGGGGCCATCCTGGTATTCTTCATGCAGCCGGGATTTGCGATGGTGGAGACTGGGCTCACGAGAGCAAAGAATGCAGGCAACATCGTCATGAAGAATTTCATGGACTTTGCGCTTGGCACCATCGTTTTCTGGATCCTGGGCTTCGGTCTTATGTTCGGGGAAGACATCGGCGGCATCATCGGCACGCCGGATTTCTTCGTCACTCACTATGACACCGGCGATGCAGGCTATCCTCCGCTGGTCTACCTCTTCTTCCAGACCGTCTTCTGTGCGACCGCTGCGACGATCGTCTCCGGCGCGATGGCTGAACGTACGAAATTCTCCTCCTACTGCATCTATTCCGTTTTGATCTCTCTCCTGATCTATCCGATCTCCGGACACTGGATCTGGGGCGGCGGCTGGCTCTCCGAGCTCGGCTTCCATGACTTCGCCGGATCCACCTGTGTACACATGGTCGGCGGCGTCTGCGCTCTGGTCGGTGCATCTCTTCTTGGACCAAGAATTGGCAAGTACAATGAGGATGGCAGCGTCAATGCGATCCCCGGTCACTCCATCACTCTTGCCTGCCTTGGCATGTTCATCCTGTGGATGGGCTGGTTCGGATTCAATGGCGGCTCCACCGTTTCCATGACCGGCGATGATACGATCCTCTCCGTCGGCAGCATCATGGTCACCACGAATATGGCAGCCGCTGCCGGCGCTGTCACCACCATGCTTCTCACCTGGGTGAAATATGGCAAACCGGATGTTTCTATGACACTGAACGGCGGTCTTGCCGGTCTCGTAGCCATCACCGCAGGCACGGATGTCGTTTCCGTGGCCGGTTCCTTCTGGATCGGCGTCATCGCCGGTATCGCGATCGTCTATGCGGTCGAATTCGTCGATCAGAAGCTGAAGATCGATGACCCGGTCGGCGCCATCTCCGCTCACGGCGTGTGCGGCGCACTCGGCACCATCCTGACCGGCGTCTTCTCTGTCAAAGACGGCCTTCTCTACACAGGAGATCCGCATTTCCTCATGATCCAGATCTTAGGCGTTGCCGTTGTAGCCCTCTACGTATTCGTTGCGATAAACATTGTATTCCGCATCATCAAAGCCACGAATGGTCTTCGCGTCACCCGTGAAGAAGAGATCAATGGCCTTGACTTCGAAGAACACGGCCTCGTCTCTGCGTATGCAGACTTCATGATGGCACCGGACACCACAGCCAAAGCACTGGAAGCAGGCAAGGCACCGAAAGATGCCGTCGAAGTACCGCTTGCGGAAGAAAAGAAAGCGGAAGCAGAAAAGATCGTGCCGAAAGAACTGCCGACCGATGGACACCGCCTCTACTGCGTCACGATCATTACTTCGGATAAACGCTTCGAGATCCTAAAGGCTGCCATGGAAGCCATCGGCATCACGGGCATGACCGTCACGAAAGCACTGGGCTACGGTCTCGAAAAAGGACAGACGCAGATGTACCGCGGCGCTGCTGTCTCGGCAAAGCTTCTGCCAAAGGTCCGCATCGACATCGTGGTATCCAAGATCTCTCCCCGCACCATCATCGAGGTGGCGAAGAAGGCTCTCTACACCGGCAAGTATGGCGATGGCAAGGTCTTTGTCTCCACCATTGACAATGCGGTAAAGATCCGCACCGGTGAAGAAGGATACGATGCTCTGCAGGACTATCCCATCGAAGAAGAAAAGAAATAAGAAATCCATATAGCATGCAAAAAGAGCAGCGGCCATGTCGCTGCTCTTTTTGGCTTGGGGTTAGCCCGTGGGTCGAGGTGCCCTTTGATTACGTGCGAAAGAGGTTCAGCGGGTTCAACAGGTTCAGCGGGTTCAACGGGGGTGGTGCGGCGTATAAAAAAGAAGCGCCGCAGAGTATAAATAATGGCGATGCCCGAAGGTCTCTTGATAGCAGGTTTCCCGTTTTGAACTTTCCAAACATTGTCCGCCTGACCGCGAATGACAAAGATTTCTCGCTTGCGCTCGAAATGACGATACGGGAGCCTGATGTCTCCTAGTCTCTTAGTCACAAGTCACTTGAGATTTCTAATCCCTAATCCCTAGCCACTAGCTACTAGTCACGCATCTCCCCCCCGATATCCACGCAACGCGGACAGGGGGTGCTCCTTTGTCTCTCGCTCATTCGTTATATTTCTCTTGATTTCTCGTTTTTTTTATGTGAGCGAACATCCTCTTGACGAATGTTTTACAAAAAAATGGAACAGCGCGCCGGGGTGTGAATAGGCTATTCACAAAATCCACAGCTGTGAACAAAGACAGGGAGGCGAGACAGTCCGACAGGATCGGGCCTTTTTCAAGAGGGCTGCGTGCGCATCCTGCACTTGTTCACAGATATTCACAATTTTCTGTGTATATCTAAGATGGACAAGTGCGATATTCAGCTGATTGTCGGAGCTGAGAAGAGGGGGCTTTCGCAATTCACAGTTTTGTGAATAACTGTGAACAACTCTGTGGATAAGGGAGAAGCGGATCACAGATCCCAAGCAAGACCATTGGCAGCGATCGGCAAACGAGCATTCACCAAGAGCCGGCAACGCCTTACCGGCGTATGCTTTTCAGCAGCGCCTCACAGCCTTCGAGGATATCCTCATACGTCTCCTCGAAATTTCCCGTATACCACGGATCTGCCACCTCGGCGCGTCGTCCTGCCCAGGAGAGGAGGAGAGAGACTTTTTTCTCCGGATCGCCGCATGTCAGGCGGGCAAGGTCGGTGAGGTTTTCCTCGTCCATGCAGAGGATATAGTCCGCACGGGCATAGTCAGACGCCGTGATGAGGCGGGCGCGGCGGGGAGAGAAGGGGATGCCCTTCTTCGTGAGCATACGCTTGGCGGGCGGGTACATATCATTTCCGATCTCTTCCGTGGTCGCTGCGACAGAGTCCACGGTGATCGCCTTCTCGCATCCGGCTTTGCGGATGAGCGCTTTCATGATGAATTCCGCCATGGGGGAGCGGCAGATGTTGCCGTGGCAGACGAAGAGTATGTGGGTCATGCTGGGGTCCTTTCTGTTTTTAGTGACTAGGGATTAGAGATTAGGAGACATCAGAGATCAGAGGTTAGAGATCAGATGTCTGAAGTCTGAAGTCTAATGTCTCTAAGTCTAACGTCTCCCTAGCTTCATGTCTTCTCTCCATCGCGAGGAGATAGGCTTTTCGGTGAAGGCCTCCGGCGTAGCCGGTGAGGCGGCCGTTCCTGCCTATGACGCGGTGGCAGGGGATGATGAGGGAGATGGGATTTCTTCCGACGGCGCTTCCGACGGCGCGGGCGGATAGGCGGGGAAGGCCGCGCTCTTGGGCAAGTCTTTGCGCAATGTCTCCGTAGGTCGTCGTTTTTCCGTAGGGGATCTCGGAGAGGATCTTCCATACGGAAAGGCGAAACGGAGTGCCGATGAGATGGAGGGGCGGAGAGGTCTTCGGCTCTTTTCCCGCAAAGTACAGATCCAGCCAGCGCCTTCCTTCTCTCAGCGCGGGCGTTTCTTTTGTCTGTACTTCTGCCGGGAGAGTGGCGGCAAAGTATTTCTGCCCCTCGAACCAAAGGCCGGTGAGTCCTACGTCATCCGCTGCGAGGAGGATGGTGCCGAGTGGGGAGTCTAAGTGCTGTATGAATGTCATCATATACCTCGAAAATATACCTTGAAATGCAGGGGAATCTGACAGGGTGTATCGCTTCTTCATTATATCGCAAGCGGGGGGAGGATGCCATTTGCGGCATACCCTCCTCTCGCAGGGCGCCGTGTCCTTTTCCTGAGCTTAAAAATTTCCTCTTTACAAACATAAATGCAGCGTGTATACTTGTCACAAGCTTAACTTTGAATAAAGACAAGGAACGGAAGCGAGTGAATCGGTTCTCTGGCAGAGAGCTGCCGTATGGTGAAAGGCAGCAGAGGGTCCTCACAAAGTCGTCCGCAAGTCCCGTATCTGAATGAAGTAGGATGCGGCGTTTGGCAGCGTTACAAGGCCTCCGAGTATAGTGCGAGGTGGTACCGCGTGAAGGTTTACGCCCTGGCTGATTTTTATCAGTCAGGGCGTTTTTTGATACCTGAGAAAGGGAGAGCGGGCTTGAGGCAGCAGGTAGTCGCGAAATCTGCTGTCTCCCTCGAAGACTTTATTCAAGAAGGGTGTTTTATAGGTTGATGTAAGTATAGCAGAAAGGGAGATCTATGATGGGTAAGAAATCGATGAAGATCGCAGCCGCTTCTCTGGCTGCTCTGGCAATGGCAGGTATGATGACGGGATGCGGCATGTCCGGCGGAGATAAGAAGGCGGCAGCATCCGGCAATGGGCAGAAGGTCGAGCTGAAGCTGGCGTATCAGCTGCCGTCCGAGCATCATCTGTCCAAGAGTGTAGAAAAATTTGCCAAAGAGGTCAATGAAAGATCCAAGGGTTCGATCGAGGTCAAGGTATATCCGGCCGGACAGCTCTACAATGACCAGAATATGAATGATGCGCTCATGAGCGGCGGGCTGGATATCGGTCTGAACTCTACCGCGCGCTGGTCCATGGTCGTACCGGCACTCAAGGTCCTCGATCTGCCGTTCGTCCTGCCGACCATCGAAGCGGCTGACAATGCGCTCGATGGAGATCTGGGCTCGAAGCTGACGGCAGAAATGGAAAAGAAGAGCGTTCATCCGCTGATCTGGGCTGACTATGGCTATGTACAGTTCTGCAACAATACTAAAAGGATCGAAAAACCGGAGGATTTCAAGGGACTGAAGATCCGTTCTTACTCTGAAACATCGGCTGACATCATCCAGGCGCTCGGCGCTTCTCCGACGACCATGAGTTCTTCGGAAGTGTACATGGCGATCAAGAATGGCACCATCGACGGACAGTCCTCCGGTCAGACGGCGATCCTGTCCCGCAAGATCTACGAAGTCTGCAAGTACTTCACCACCACGAACCATTCCTATGTCGGCTACCTGCTCGCGATCAATGATAACTCATGGAAAAAGCTGTCTCCGGATCAGCAGAAGCTGGTGAATGAAGTCGCTAAAGAGATCCGGGATGAGATCCGTAAGGAGACCAAGGCGGAGGATGACCGCTGCCTGAAGGAGCTCGCTGCCAAGGGTATGGATGTCTACACGGTTCCGGCGGATGAAGTGAAGCTGTGGCAGGATGCAACCGCCTCTGTCATCGAGAAGTTCGAACAGGAACAGGGTGACTTTGGCAAGCAGCTCGTGGAAGACTGCAGAAAAGCATCGAAGAAATAAGGGACTGGTTTGCTGCTGGGGTCAGCGGGCGGGTAAAGTAGTGACTGGTGGTTAGGGATTAGAAGCAAGCGGTGATTGAAGTAGCGCAGTTGGCATGCTGACCGTTCTGCAAGGAG